>Ga0209266_1000146_pt1 | contig 60128 bp, 58 predicted proteins | sample GraSoiAngelo_132_FD_185889 | JGI IMG/M metagenome (GOLD analysis project Ga0209266, IMG submission 185889) | Grasslands soil microbial communities from the Angelo Coastal Reserve, California, USA - 14_0929_02_40cm (SPAdes) (version 2) | ecosystem: Environmental > Terrestrial > Soil > Grasslands ...
TCGGAATGGGCTTGCCCGAGGCGTGAAGCACGAGTTCCGGCAAAACCAGTAACGTCAGCGCCAGGATAACCACCGGTCGTCGACCTGCCATATGGCCTCCTCCGTCTTGCCGCTAGTACGCCGAACGCTCAGCTTGAGCCGCGGCGCGCCAGCGCCGCCGGCTCCAAGCTGCAGTTAGGCGTCATGGCGCTGAGCCAGAACGAACAAGTGACCACCAGATCCATCGGCGACCCAACGATGCCACACCAAGTCGAAGCCGGCGGCCTTCACCAGCGAAAGACTCGTCGCGGCATCGTAGTGGCTCCAATACATTGGCGCGTCGTGGTACTCCTCCGTCCACGCAGGCAGGTCGGCCGCGCCAAGGCACAGAAGCGCCGGCCCTCCGGACCGTAGCACTCGTGCAAAGCCATCAAGAACGCGCGCATGCTCTTCTCGCGGGATGTGGATGACGGCGTAATACGAGCATATCGCATCGAACGACGCGTCAGCGAACGGCAGTGCGACGAGGTCTGCACAGACCCAAAGCCCCGTGGGCACGTGGCGTCTGGCGAGGCCGAGCTGTACGTCGGCAAAGTCGACCCCGACGACATTGGCACGAGTCGCAAGCTGCCGGGCGATGGGGACACCGGCGCCGCAACCCGCGTCAAGGACCCGTGCACGCGGTGGGAGCCGGACGACAAGATCATTCAGCAACGCAACATCCGGCGAATCGCAACGACGTGACGAAAGATACGCGCCCGCAATGCGGTTGTACGACTCTCGGACTTGCGTTTTGGGATCCATGATCCTTGAATCGTCGTCACGCAGCGTCATATCGAAGTACGCCGAACTAGAATTCGGCCACCGGATCGGCTGATCAGCGTAATACCGGAAACGCTGGGGGATTTCGCAGCCTATTCGTGATACGAACGAATTGCTCGTCACCCCGACAGGCCCTTTCCCGAGATAGGCTGCGGGACCCCTGCAGCATATCCTGTCGCGTATACGTCCAGAGGCCGCGAGCCAGGTCACGACGTGAACATCCGGTCCACCGGGCTCCGCACGGCGCCGGCCCGACTATAGCGCGCGGCTGGCGAAGCGAACAAGCCGCGCCCAGCTGTATCCGCGTGCGGTTAGTGCAGATGCGGATCGGGCATCCGTGACCTGACCGAACTTGAGAAGCTTGTTCTCGAATGACGGCGAGCGACTCGTGAATCGCGAAGCGGGGTTACACGCGACCTCAGGGAAATCAGCGCCGGCCGCAACTTCCCGCAGGTTCCCGCGCTTCCCGAGACGGGGGATCTTCCCTGAGCCGAGCCAAGGAAACCCCTGATAGCGGAGAGAGCCCTGGCCCCCTATCTGTTGCACAGGGAGGGGATCCTATGAGTCGTCACTTCGGCGTTCTCGTTCTCGTCGTGGGTCTGCTCGCGGCGGTCATCCCGGGCCCGACGCCGGCGGCCGCGGCGGCCTGCGAGAGCCTCAGCGCTCTTGCGGTGCCGAACACGACGATCACGGTGGCCCAGTCCGTCCCCTCCGGCACCTTCAGCGCACCGAGTGGGGAGGTCGTCAACGATCTGCCGGCCTTCTGCCGGGTGGCGGGCTTCGCAACGCCGACGAGCGCCTCGCGGATCGGTTTCGAAGTCTGGATGCCAAGCTCGGGCTGGAACGGAAAGTTCGAGGGCATTGGCAATGGCGGCTTCGCGGGCTCGATCTTGTACAGCGCCCTGGCCCCCGGGCTCCGCCGCGGCTACGCTACCGCCGGGACGGATGATGGCCACACGGGCGGCGACGCCCGCTGGGCCCTGGGACACCCTGAAAGGGTCGTCGATTTCGGGTATCGCGCGGTCCACGAAACGGCCGAGAGGGCCAAGGCGATCATCCGCGCCTTCTACGGCAACGGTCCCCGGCGTTCCTACTTCAGCGGATGCTCGGACGGCGGCCGGGAGGCGCTCATGGAAGCGCAGCGCTTCCCCGACGACTACGATGGCATCATCGTCGGGGCACCGGCCAACTTCTGGACGCACCACTTCGTGGGGTTCGTTTGGAACGAGCAAGCGACGATGGGTGGACCAGGCAGCTACATCCCGACGAGCAAGCTCCCCGCCATCCAGGCCGCGGCGCTCGCCGCCTGTGACGCGCTCGACGGCATCGTGGACGGCATCATCGACGACCCGAGGCGATGCCACTTCGATCCATCGCAACTCCTGTGTCAGGGGGCCGACGCCAACACGTGCCTCACGGCGCCACAGGTGACCGCGCTCATGAAGATCATGGACGGGCCACGGAACCCGGGCACAGGAAAGCAGATCTTCCCCGGCTATACGCCGGGCGCCGTCGCCGCGCCGGGCAACTGGTCGGTCTGGATCACCGGCGCACCGCCAGGCGGGGCGCTGCAGTTCTTTTTCGGGAACCAGTTTTTCACCAACATGGTCTTCGAGGATCCGAGCTGGGACTTCAGGACCTTCGACTTCGACAGCGACGTCGACGTCACCGATAACAAGCTGGCCGGCATCCTCAACTCGACCAACCCGGACCTCAGACGCCTGAAGGCTCGCGGCGGAAAGATCATCATGTATCACGGTTGGGAGGACGGGGCGATCGCGCCGCTCAACGCCATCAACTACTACGAGAGCGTGGTGCGAGCCGTCGCCGAGGAGGATGGGCGCAAGCCCGACACTCGCGATCGCGGAGACGCCCTGCGCGAGACGCAGCAGTTCTTCCGCCTCTTCATGGCGCCGGGGATGCTCCATTGCGGTGGCGGCCCTGGCCCTCACGCCATCGGTGGCGTGTTCGGGGCGAGCCCGCCACAAATCGACGCGGCGCACGACGTGCTGAGCGCGCTCGACCAGTGGGTCGACCGCCACGTGGCGCCGGACAAGATCATCGCCACGAAATACGTGGACGACGATCCCGGGAAGGGCGTCGCCATGCAACGTCCGCTCTGCCCGTACCCTCAAAAGGCGGTCTACAGGGGGCACGGCGGGACCAATGAGGCCGCGAACTTCGCGTGCCGTGGCGCTGCCGAACACGACGGCGACGGGGACGATCGGGATCGCTGACGTCGACCAGATCGAGCGTGGCGCGGGAATCCGAGCGTGGCGCGAGAGGCGAGACCGGGTCCCTACGCGTCGAGCGCACACCGAAGGCCGGCGCGCCGACGCGGGAGCACGCTAAGGCGGGCTAGTTGGCGATTGCGAGCCGGAGGCGCCGCACCAGCTCGTACAGCGCGCTCTTACCGCCGCGATAGCCTACCAGACGGACGCGCCGAAGCACCTCCGCACCCGACATGGCCGGGTGGTCCTGAAGCCACTGCGTGATCTGCGGCGAGAACTGGGCCACCGTGGACGGCCGGCCCACGCCACGCACCCGGGTGTGCGCCTGGCCGTTGCCCGGCACCATCCCGCTGAACGCTGTTACTTCTCCCATCCCCATGGCTGAATCCTCCTGGGGATGGAGCAAAGGCAATTTCGATACCGAACTCCCTATGCTGAAATTTCAAGATCTTACGAGTGGGTGGCCACGATATTGCTGGTAAGTTTCTGGACACCCAGATAATTTCCGGACCACCCCCCCCTCACAGAGCCGAGACCACGGAGCTAGGCGGACGTCGACCGCTCCATCGCCGTCGCCACCCCCCGCGTGAGGTCAGCCGCGGTGAATGGCTTGAGGACGACCCCGTGGATCCCGGCCTGGGCGGCCTCACCCACGAGCTCACGATTGCCGTGGGCGGTGATCATGACGACTCGCAGCGCGGGCCTGAGCGACCACGCCTGCTCGACGAACTCGAACCCGTTCTGCTCGGGCATCATGTAGTCCACGACGAGCAGGTCGGCGGGGACGCCCTGCCCGAGGTGGGCGAGCGCCTCGCGCGTGGTCGTGAAGCCGTGGACCGTGTGGCCCTGCGCACGAAGGACCTTCTCGCACATCTTGACGATCGTGAGGTCGTCGTCGACGACCACGACGGTCATGGACGCGCCCGCTCGTCCCGGCGCAGCTTGTACTCGATCGAGTCCACGAGCGCCTGCCAGGACGCCTCGATGATGTTGTCGGCGACCCCGACGGTGCCCCACGTCTCCTCGCCGTCGCCCGAGGTGATGAGCACACGCGTCTTCGCCGCGGTGCCCTTGGACTCGTCGAGGATACGCACCTTGTAGTCGAGGAGCCGCATCGCCCGGAGGTTCGGGTAGAACTCCTCCAGCGCCTTGCGGAGCGCGTGGTCGAGCGCGTTGACCGGCCCGTTGCCGGACGCCGCCGTGTGCTCGAGGATGCCCTTGACGCGGACGCGGACCGTGGCCTCCGCGACCGGCTCCGCGTCGTGGCTCTGCTCCTCGACGATCACGCGGTACGCGTCGAGCTCGAAGTAGGGCTTGTGCCGGCCGAGCGCGCGCTCCATCAGGAGCTCGAACGACGCCTCCGCGCCCTCGAACTGGAACCCCTGGTCCTCGAGCGCCTTGAGCTCGGTGAGAATCCGTCGCGAGTCCGGCGTGTCGCGGTCGATGTCGATGCCATACTCGCGCGCCTTCCAGAGGATGTTCGACTTGCCCGCGAGCTCGGAGACGAGCACGCGCCGGTGGTTGCCCACCGCCTCGGGGTCCAGGTGCTCGTACGTCTCGGGATGCTTCAGCACGGCGGCGACGTGCATGCCACCCTTGTGGGCGAAGGCGGAGTCGCCGACGTAGGGCTGCGCGGCCCACGGCTTGCGGTTGGCCAGCTCGGAGACGAACCGCGAGACGTCCCGCAGCTCGCGCAGGTTCGGCTGCGGTATGCAGTCGAGCCCCATCTTGAGCACCAGGTTGGGGATGATCGAGACGAGGTTCGCGTTGCCGCACCGCTCGCCGTAGCCGTTCATCGTCCCCTGCACCTGGCGCACGCCTTCGCCGACGGCGGCCAGCGAGTTGGCGACGGCGCACTCGGCATCGTTGTGGACGTGGATGCCGAGCGGCGTCTTCACGTGCTGCTTCACGGCCTGGAGGGCCGCGATCAGGTCGCGCGGGAGCGTGCCGCCGTTCGTGTCGCAGAGCACGAGCCAGTGGGCGCCGGCGGCTTCGGCGGCGCGGAGCGTCGCGAGCGCGTAGTCGCGGTTCCGACGGATGCCGTCGAAGAAGTGCTCGGCGTCGAACATGACCTCCTCCACCCGCGGCCGGAGGAAGGCGATCGTGTCGGCGATCATCGCCAGGTTTTCGTCGAGGGTCGTGGAGAGCGCGTGGGTCACGTGGAAGTCCCACGCCTTGCCGACGATCGTCGCGACGGGCGCGCCCGCGTCCAGGAGCGCCTGCATGTTGGCGTCCGACTCGGCGGTGCCACCCGCACGGCGGGTCATGCTGAACGCGGCGAGCTTCGCGTGCTTGAGCGCCACGTCCTGCATCCGGCGGAAGAAGCGCAAGTCCTTGGGATTGGAGCCCGGCCAGCCTCCCTCGATGTAGTGGATGCCGAGCGCGTCGAGCCGCGACGTCAGGCGGACCTTGTCCTCCATCGAGAAGGACACTCCCTCGCCCTGCGTCCCGTCCCGGAGGGTCGTGTCATAGATCCTGATCAGCTCGCGCATGGGTTACTGTCATGATGCGCTGCGCGACGCCGGAGTGTCAAGATTCGCGGCCTCGAGTCCACGCCGCCAACGACCCGGCTCCGCGCCGTCAGACAACGCCCTGCGCGCGCAGGCGCGCCACCTCCTTCTTCCCGAGGCCCGCGAGCGTCCGCAGCACGGCGTCGGTGTCCTGGCCGAGGAGGGGCGGCGCGAGCCGCGCGCCGCCCGGTGTCGTGTGCAGACGGATCGGCACGCCGAGGACCGTCACGCGGCCCGCCCGGGGATGCGGCAGCGTCGCGATCATCCTGCGCGCCTTGAGGTGCGGGCTCTCACACACCTCGGGAACGCTCTTGATCCGCCCCGCGGGCACGCCCGCGCTCTCGAAGCGCTTGAGCCACTCCTCCGCCGTGCGGGTCCCCAAGATCTCGTTGAGCAGCGGGATCAACGCGTCGCGGTTCGTGACGCGCCTGGCCTCGGTGTCGAAACGCGGATCGGTCGCGAGTTCGGTCCGGTCGAGCGCCGCGCAGCACCTCGCCCACAGCGCGTTGTTGGCGACGCCGAGCGTCAGGTACGCGTCGGCCGCCTTGAAGACCTCGTAGGGCACGATCGAGGGATGGGCGTTCCCCCGGCGCGCCGGCCGCTGGCCCGTGCCGAAGTAGATGCCCGCCTGGTAGGTGAGCAGCGCCGCCATGGCGTCGAGCATCGAGATCTCGACCTTCTGGCCCCGCCGCGTGCGCGCGCGCGCGAGCAGCGCGAGCGTCACGCCGTGGGCCGCCGACATGCCCGCCACGAGGTCGGCGATGGAGGTGCCGACCTTGACGGGCGGACCGTCGGGGAAGCCGGTGATGTCCATGATCCCCGACTCGGCCTGCACGACGAGGTCGTAGCCGGCGCGGTGCGCCTCCGGCCCGGACTCGCCGAAGCCCGAGATCGAGCAGTAGACGAGCCGAGGGTGGCGGCGCGCGAGCGTCCGGTAGCCGAACCCGAGCTTGTCCATCGTCCCGGGCCGGAAGTTCTCCACGAGGACGTCGCTCTTCCCCAGGAGCGTGCGGAGGATCGCCTGGCCCTCCGGCGCCTTGAGGTTCAGCGTGACGCTCTTCTTGTTGCGGTTCACCGACATGAAGTACGTCGACTCACCGCCCGCGAAGGGCGGCCAGCTCCGCGTGTCGTCGCCCTTCCCGGGCTCTTCGATCTTGATGACCTCGGCGCCCATGTCGCCCAGCGTCATCGAGCAGAACGGCCCGGCGAGGACGCGCGTGAGATCCAGGACGCGGATACCGGCGAGGGGCTGGTCAGCTCGAGACACGCGTCTTTCCTTTCCGGACTCGCTTGGCGAGGCTCTGGGCGATCGCGTGCACGCGGTCGCCCGCGCGGCCCGTGCGCCGCCAGAAGAGGCGGGCGCGGTCCAGCGCGCCGAGATGGGAGAAGTAGTAGACGTCGTTCACCGCCTCGATCGCGACGCGCGAGCCGATGCGCAGCCCGCGCGTCTCCGCGCCGTGGCAGATGAACCGGGCGCCCCCCTCGAGCGCGACCAGCGCGATGTGGAGCGGCGACCGGAACCCCGCGGGCGGCGAGTGCAGCGTCGTGAACGAGACGATCTCGCCAGTGCCCTCGAGGTCGACCGGCGTCATCGCGACCGGATCACGCGGGCAGAAGGGGGCGGGCGGCGCCACGGTCAGCCCGCACGCGGGGCAGCGCGAGCCCGGGATCGTCTCGATCATTGCAACGACGCCGCGAGACCGCGACATCCCGTGGGTGGCCCGAGACGAGGTGCGACCCGGCTCCGTATCTCGACACAGGGCGACCCGGCTACACACCTCATGTCTCGTTCCCTCATGGCGCCTCGAGGAGCGTCACCCAGTTGTTCGTTGCGAGCCCGCCGATCGACTGCGCGAGCGCGACATGCGCCTGCACCTGCCTCCCCTCGGCGCGCCCCGTGAGCTGCCACACGCACTCGACGATCTGCGCGAGCCCCGTCGCCGCGAGCGGGTGGCCACGCGCCTTGAGGCCGCCCGACGGGTTCACCGGCAGCCGGCCGTCGAGCGCGGTCTCGCCGTCGAGCGTCGCGCGGCCGGCCTTCCCCGACGGCACCAGGCCGAGGTCCTCGAGCGACATCAGCTCGAACGGCGCGAACGCGTCGTGCAGCTCGGCCACGTCCACGCGCTCGGGACCGACACCCGCCATCGCGAACGCCGCGCGCGCCGCCGCTCGGGAGGCCCGGAAGCTCGTGAGCGCATCGCGGTGGCGGAGCGCGAGCGTGTCCATCCCCTGCCCGATGCCGGTGATTCGTACCGCCGCGCGGTCGGCCGTCAGGACGACGGCGGCGGCGCCGTCGGAGATGGGGCAGCAGTGCAGCAGGCGGAGCGGATCGGCGACCATCCGGGAGTCCAGCACCTCGTCGACGGTGACCGCGCGCTGGAAATGGGCGTACGGGTTCCGGACGGCGTTGGCGTGGTTTTTCACGGCGACCTGGGCCATTTCGCGGGGCGCGCCGCCGTTCCGCGCGATTAGCGCACGCGCGACGAGGCCGGCGAGCGCTGGCATCGTGGCGCCGTACGAGCGCTCGTAGTGATCGATCGAGCGGCCGATCAGCTCCGAGACGCGCGGCGTGTCGAGATGCGTCATCTTTTCCCCGCCGACGACGAGCACCGCGTGGCGCATGCCCGCCGCGATCTGGGCAAAGCCCGCGTAGAGCGCCGCCGCGCCCGAGGACGTCGCGGTCTCGATGCGCATCGCGGGCGTCTCCGCGAAGCCCATGTGCGTGGCGGTGCTGGAGGCGAAGTTGCCGTCGCCGACGAACTCCTCGGGGTTCATTGCCGCGGCGACGATCGCGTCGGGCCGCTCGAGCCCGGCGTCGCGCAGGGCGGCGTGCGCCGCCTCGGCCATAAGATCGGAGAGTGACTCCGCCCGGCGGCCAATGCGCGTCATGCCCGCGCCCGCGACCCACACGTCACGCATCGGGCCTCAGCTTGCCCGGACGGATCGCGGCCCGTCAACCCGTATGTGGGGGCCGACCTTTGTCTAGGCCAGGCTGTCTAGGCCAGGCGCCGTCCTCGCGTCGGGGGCGGCGGCGCGGCGACGCCGAGGTCCCGGATGAGGCGGAGGAGGTAGGTGCGCTGGAGGCCCAGCATGCGGGCGGCGTGGGTGCGGTTGCCGCTCACCTGGTGGAGCGTCGCTTCGATCAGCCGTCGCTTGAACGCCGAGACGGCGCCGTGGTAGCCGAGGCTCGACTCGAGCAAGGGTGGCGGCGAGGTTGCGGGCACCGAGGCCATGCCCTTCGACGGGACGCAACCGCTGTGCCAGACACCGACGCTCGATTTCGCAGCGACTAAGGCCCACCGCATTCGCGCGAATGCCCGGCGGGCCTGGCGGGGTGCCGCGGGGGGTGTGCAGCTACTTTTTGGTGGCGGGCTTGACTCCCGGGTGGTCCTTGAAGAACTGCTTGTTGAGCTCGATGTAGTTCTTCCACTGCTCCGGAGTCTCGTCCTCGGCGAAAATCGCCTTCACCGGACACACGGGCTCGCAGGCCCCGCAGTCGATGCACTCGTCGGGGTGAATGTAGAGCATCGTCTCGCCTTCGTAGATGCAGTCGACCGGGCACACCTCGACGCATGCCTTGTCTTTCACGTTGATGCACGGCTCGGCGATGATATACGGCATCAGAGCCTCCCAATCAATTCTTGAGCGCTGGCTAAACCCATGAGTTTGTACCCGAATCGCCGCAGCGTGTCAAGCATTCGACCGTTGTCGCGGGGGCCGCGAGCCCGGTCGCTTTCCGTTCCACCGAGGTTCAGGCGCGCGGCTACTGCGTCCGGAGGCGCGGGTCGAGCGCATCGCGCAGCGAGTCGCCGAAGAGGTTGAACGCGAAGACCGCGAGGCTGATCGCGAACCCGGGGAAGATCGCCATCCAAGGCGCCGACTCGGCGAACTGGACCGCGGCCCCGCGGAGCATGAGGCCCCAGGCCGGCGTCGGCTCGGCGACGCCGAGGCCGAGAAAGGAGAGCGACGCCTCGAGAAGGATCGCCTGCCCGAGGTACGCGGTGAGCATGATCAGGTACGGGGCCATCACGTTCGGCAACATGTGGCGCAGAATGATCCGCCCGTGGCTGAAGCCTGCGGCGCGCGCCGCGTCGACGTAGGGCATTTCCCTGATGGCGAGCGCGCTCGAGCGCGCCACGAGCGCCGCGCGCGGGATCATCGGGATCGTGATCGCCATGATCACATTGCCGATGCCCGTGCCGAGGATCGAGACGACCGCGAGGGCCAGGATGATCAAAGGGAACGCGAGGAAGACGTCCATCACGCGCTGGATCAGGAGGTCCGCCCGGCCACCGAAGTAGGCGCTCGTGACGCCGATGATCGTGCCCAGGGTCGCGCCGAGGAACGCGCACGAAAAGCCGACCAGCATGGCGGTGCGCGAGCCGTGGATGATCCGCGAGAGGACGTCGCGGCCGAAGGCATCGGTGCCGAGCCAGTGGGCCGCCGACGGCCGCCCCAGCATGGCCCCGTAGTCGGTCGCCAGCGGGTCATAGGGGGCGATCACGTTGGCGCCCAGGCCGACGAAGATGTTGATGGCGACGACGACGGCGCCGATGGCGCCGAGCGGCCGCGCACGGCAGAAGTCCAGGGCCGCGCTCCGCCAGCCGCCACGCTCGACGACCTCCGGGACTTCGCCGAGGACCGCGCGCTCGACGGCCATCACCGAACCGGGTGCGGGCACCCGGGCTCGCGCCACGCCCGCACCCCGCCGCGATCACGCGTTGTGGTCCTTTGGATCCCCGATCCGAGCCGTCCCATCATCTGAATCTGATGCGCGGGTCGATCCAGGCGTACGCCAGGTCGACCAGGAAGTTCACGAAGATGAAGACGAACGCGACGAGCATCACGAGCGCCTGCGTGAGCGTGTAGTCGCGGTGGGCCACCGCCTCGACGAAGAGGAGACCGAGCCCGTTGAGGTTGAACACCTGCTCGGTCACGACGAGCCCGCCCATCAGGAAGGCGAACTCGAGCGCGATCACGGTGAGCACCGGCAGCATCGCGTTCTTGAGCGCGTGGCGCGAGAGGATGAGCTTCTCCCAGAGTCCCTTGGCCCGGGCCGTGCGGATGTAGTCCTCTCGCAACACCTCGAGCATCGCCGAACGCGTCATGCGCGTGGCGACCGCCGAGTACCGGTAGCCGACCGCGAGTGCCGGCCAGATGAGCTGCAGGAGGTTCTGCCAGGGGTCCACCCAGAGCGGCGTGTAGACCATGGGCGGAAGCCACTTGAAGACGATCAGGAGTCCGAGGATGAAGACGATGCCGAGCCAGAACGAGGGCGTCGCCAGCCCGGCGATCGACACGATCCGCACGACGTAGTCCACCCACGTGTCCTGCTTGAGCGCGGCGATGACGCCAAGCGGGATCGCCAGCAGCACGGCGATCAGCGTGGCCATGATCGCGAGCTGCAGCGACAGCGCAAAGCGCAACCGGATCTCCTCGAGGATGGGAGCGCCGGTCCACATCGACTTGCCGAAGTCGAGCCGGACGATCCCCGTGATCCAGGCGAGGAACTGTCTCCAGAGCGGCTGGTCCAGACCGAGCCGGACGCGTTCCTTGTCGAGGTTCTCCTTCGAGGCGAACGAGCTCTCGCCCGCGAACCGCAGCTCGACGATGTCGCCCGGCACGACGCGCATCAGAAAGAAGATGATCACCGCGACGCCGAGCAGGGTCGGGATCATCAAGAGGAGTCGCTTGAGGATGTACTTGCCCAAGACCGCTACTCCGCAAGCCACACCGTATCGAGCTGGTTGTTGACGAAGTGGCTGGGCGTGATGGTCCACCCGCGCACCTTCGCGCTGTGCGGAATGATGCGGTGCCACTGGAGCGTGTAGGCGTAGTGAGCCTCCTCGTCCAGAAGCCGCCGCTCGAATTCACGGACGTACTTCTTCCGCTCGTCCGGATCGAGGGCGCGACTCTGCTTCTGGTAGAGCTCGTCGAGGACCGTGTCCGTGTAGCGGCCGTAGTTGTTGTGGCTGATCCCCATCGACTGAAACTTGTAGAGGTCGAGGTCCGGATCGACGGCGTAACTGCACTGGGTGTCGACGGCGACCTCGTACTCGCCGTTTCGGAGATCGGCCTCCCACTTGGTCGACTCGATGAACTCGTGACGCGCCTGGAGGCCGACCTGCCGCCACTGATCGACCAGCCATACGGCGATCGGCTCGTAGGGCATGGGGACGTTGCGGTTCTTGAGGCTGAACGAGAAGCCCTCCGGGACGCCGGCCTCCGTCAGGAGACGGCGCGCCTCGGCCCGCGACTTTGCGACGTCGTGAGAGTAGCCGGCGAGCTTCTCGAGCTCCTCGGGCGGCGCCGCGAACGGTGTCCCTGGAACCTGCACGCCTCCGACGCTCTTCACGATGGCGATTCTCGAGAGCGCCTGCGAGCCTTGGTGGCGATCGAGCGCGAGCGTGAGCGCCCGGCGCGCGCGCTTGTCGTCCCACGGCTTCTTCTCGTGGTTCATCCCGACCAGGAGGACACAGTCCCAGGGGCTCTCCTGCACCGCGATCTTGGCGCCGAGGGCCTGCACGAGGCTGTCCCGTTCCGAGGGCGTGAACCCTCGGAACTGGATGTGGGCGCGCTCGGCCCGGACCGCCGCCACCTGCGCGTTGGCGTCCTTGACGACGAGTGCGCGGTAGCCGTCGAGATAGGGCTTGCCCTTGTCCCAGTAATTGGGGTTCTTCCTGGCGGCCCAGTATGCGCCCTTCACGTGCTCGACGAAGATGAAGGGGCCCGTGCCCATGACGTGCGTCTCGTACCAGTGCACGTCCTTCGCCAGGATGTCGGCCCTGTAGATCCAGTTGAAGGGCGAGGCGAGAGCGGTGATGAGCGACGCCGACGGCCACTTGAGGCGGAACACGACCGTGGCGGCGTCCGGGGCCTCCACCGCCTCGACGGCCGTGTACTGCCCTTTGCGGAACGAGATGACGCCAGAGGGCGGAAAGATGATCTTGTCGTAGGACGCCTTCACGTCCTTCGAGGTCAGGTCGCTGCCGTCGTGGAACTTCACCCCGCGACGGAGCCTGAACGTGTAGGTCCGGCCGTCCCTGGCGATCGTCCACGACTCGGCGAGGTCACCCACCACCCGCGTCCCCGTACGATCGGTGGGATCGAACCGGAGGAGCGTATTGTAAATCGGAGCGACAGGGTGGACGAGCGCGAACGTCCCTTCGCGGTGCCCGTCGTAGGATGCCGGCTCGGTCGGGACGACGAACACGAGCTCGCCACCGTAGCGCGGCCGCTCCTGCGCGCCCGCGCCGGTGCCGCCGAGCACGGCGAGCATCAGTCCGGCGACACCGACCACGAGACCGCGCACGGTCTCGGAGCCCCGGCGGCGCGCGCGATTCGTCGCCATTACTCGGTCAGCCACACCGCATCGAGCTGCTGGTTCAGGTAGTGGCTCGGCGTGATCGTCCATCCCCGGACCCTGGCCAGATGCGGGATGATCCGATGCCACTGCAGCGTGTAGATGTAGTGCACTTCCTCGTCGAGCAGCCGCCGCTCGAACTCGCGGATGTACCTCTTGCGCTCCTCCGGGTCGACCGCGCGGCTCTGCTTCTCGTACAGCTCGTCGAGGGTCGGGTCCACGTAGCGACTGTAGTTGGCCGGACTCTTGTCCTTGGACTGGAACTTGTAGAGATCGAGGTCGGGCTCCACGATGTAGCCGCACTGGAAGTCGGCCGCCACCTCGAAGTTGCCTCCACGGAGCTCGGCGTAATACTTGGCGGCCTCGATCACCTCCTGGCGGACGTTGAGTCCGATCTGCCGCCACTGGTCGATGAGCCAGACGCCGAGCGGTTCGTACGGCATCGGGACCCCGCGGTTCTTGTAGGTGAACGAGAACCCGTCGGGGACCCCGGCCTCCCTGAGCAGGCGCCTGGCCTCGGCGCGGGCCTTGGCGATGTCGCGCCCGTAGCCGGCCAGCTTCTCGAGCTCCGCCGGGGGCGTGGCGAACGGCATCCCCGGCACCTGCACGCCGGCCGGCTCTTTCACGATGGCGATCCTCGACAGCGCCTGCGCCCCCTGGTAGCGGTCGATGGCGAGCGTGAGCGCGCGACGCACCCGCTTGTCGTCGAAGGGCTTCTTCTCGTGGTTGAGCGCGACCAGGATCACGCAGTTCCAGGGGCTCTCCTGGACGGTGAGCTTGGGCCCGAGCGCGGCGACGAGACTGTCGCGCTCGGCGGGTGCGAAGCCGCGGAACTGGATGTACGCCCGCTCGCCGCGAACCGCCGACACCTGCGCCGCCGAGTCCTTGATGAAGATCGCACGGTAGCCGTCGAGGTAAGGCTTCCCCTTGTCCCAGTAGTTGGGATTCTTCTTGCCCACCCAGTGCGAGCCCTTCACGTGCTCCACGAACACGAACGGGCCCGTGCCCATCACGTGCGTCTCGTACCAGCGCATGTCCTTGGCGAGGATGTCGGCCTTGTAGATCCAGTTCCAGGGCGAAGCCAGAGACATGAGGAACGAGCCGGACGGCCACTTGAGCCGGAACACGACGGTGTACGGGTCGGGGGCCTGCACGGCCTCGACGTCCACGTACTCGCCCTTGCGGTCGGAGGCGACCCCGGCGGGCGGGAAGATGATCTTGTCGTAGCTGGCCTTGACGTCCCGAGACGTCAGCTCGCTGCCGTCGTGAAACTTGACGCCCCGGTGGAGCTTGAGCGTGTACACGCGCCCGTCCTTCGAGATCGTCCACGACTCCGCGAGGTCTCCCACGATCCGGCTCGCCGTCTTGTCGGTCGGGTCGGGTCGGAGCAGGGTGTTGTAGTGCGGGGCCATCGGGTGGATGACGCCGAACGTCTCCTCTCGGTGGGCGTCGTAGGACGGTGGCTCCGAGGGCACGGCGAAGACCAGCTCGCCCCCGTAACGGGGCTTCTCCTGCGCCCCCGCAGGGGCCGCCGCCGCGGCGGCGACGATCGCGATCACGAGGGCCAGGCGATGGAGCATCGATCCCTCCAGAGGGTTGGCTTTGAAACCGAGGAAGACCACGAAAGGTTTCAGCATTTAAGCACGTGCCGCGGGCCTGTCAAGCGAGGATGCACGCCGCCCAGTGGCCCGGCTTGATCTCGCGGAGCTCTGGCACCACCGCCCGGCACCGGTCGATCGCGATGGGACAGCGAGGGTGGAAGACGCACCCCGACGGCGGGTGCAACGGGCTCGGGACCTCCCCGCCCAGGACGATGTGCTCGCGGCGCGCCTCGAGCTCGGGGTCGGGGATCGGCACGGCGGAGAGCAGGGCGCGGGTGTAGGGGTGCAGCGGGTCGTCGTAGAGCGCCTTCCGGTCGGCGAGCTCGACGATCCTGCCGAGGTACATCACCGCCACGCGGTCCGAGATGTGGCGCACGACGGAGAGGTCGTGAGCGACGAACAGGTAGGTCAGGCCGAACTCGCGCTGGAGATCCTCGAGCAGATTGATGATCTGCGCCTGGATCGAGACGTCGAGCGCGGAGACCGGCTCGTCGCAGACGATGAGCGCGGGCTCCATGGCGAGCGCCCGCGCGATCCCCACGCGCTGGCGCTGACCACCGGAGAGCTGATGGGGATACCGCCGCGCATGCTGCGGGAGCAGGCCCACGTGTCCCAGGAGCTCCTGGACACGCGCCTCGCGCTTCACCGGGTCGGGGACGATGCGATGCACCGCGAGCGGCTCGGTGATGATCTGGCCCACCGTCATGCGGGGGTTCAGCGAGCTGTAGGGATCCTGGAAGATCACCTGCATACGGCGGCGGACCGCCCGGAGCTCCTCGGGGCCGAGGGTCGCAAGGTCGCGGTCCTCGAAGAGGATCTGGCCGCGCGTGGGCCGCTCGAGCTGGAGGATGCACCGACCGGTCGTGGTCTTGCCGCAGCCGGATTCGCCGACGAGCCCCAGCGTCTCGCCGCGATGGATCGCGAAGCTCACGTCGTCCACGGCGCGGACGACGCCCTCCCGCCCGCCGAAGAGCCCGCCCGAGACGTAGAAGTGCTTGACGAGGTTCCGGACCTCGAGCAGCGGGCGCCCGTCGATCATCGCATCGCCAGCGCCCGGTCCAGGCGCTCTGCCTCCCAACAGGCGCTCACATGGCCGCCCCCGCCGACCGCGACGAGCCCGGGCCGCTCGCGGGCGCACCGCTCGACGCGGAAGGCGCAGCGCGTCGCGAATGCGCAGCCGGCCGGCAGTCGCGTGAGGTCGGGTGGCTGCCCCTCGATCGGGTCGAGCCGGGCGCGGCGCGGCTCGTCGAGCCGGGGCACCGAGCGCAGGAGGCCGAGCGTGTAGGGGTGGCGCGGGTGCGCGTAGAGCTCGCGCGCGGTCCCGCGCTCGACGATGCGGCCCGCGTACATCACGTTCACGCGATCGGCGTAGCGGGCGACGACCCCGAGGTTGTGGGTGATGATCAGCATCGCGACGCCGAGCCGCCGCGAGAGAGCCTTCATCAGCTCGAGGATCTGCGCCTGGATCGTGACATCGAGCGCCGTGGTGGGCTCGTCGGCGAGGATCAGGGACGGATTGCACGCGAGCGCCATGGCGATCATCATTCGCTGGCGCATCCCCCCCGAGAACTGATGCGGGTACTGCCGAAGCCGCCGCTCGGAGTCGGGAATCCCGACCGTCGCCAGGAGCTCGGCCGCCCGACGCCGCGCCTCCGCCGCCGTCGTCCCCAGGTGGATCTCGAGCCCTTCCGTGAGCTGACGCGCGATGGACAGCACCGGATTCAGGGAGGTCATCGGCTCCTGGAAGATCATCGCGATCTCGCGGCCGCGGATCCGCCGCATCTCCTCATCGGAGAGCGCCAGGAGGTCCCGGCCCTTGAAGCGGACCCGGCCCCCCACGATGCGGCCGGCGGGCGCGGCGATGAGGCGCATGACGGAAAGCGCGCTGACGCTCTTGCCGCAGCCCGACTCCCCGACGAGGGCGACGGTCTCCCCTTCCCGGACATCCCACGAGACGCCGTCCACGGCCCGGACGACGCCGCCCCGCGTCACGAATTCGGTCGTCAGGTTCTCGACTTCGAGGAGGGCTCCCACGGTGCGCGGGAGTGTAGCACGCGCTCCGAGCCGCGCGTAGCTCCCGGGGGCCGGTCAGCTCGGCATTTTCCGGAACGGTAACTCGACGATGAAGGTCGCGCCGCCGTCGGGGCGCGACTCGCAGCTGAGCCGGCCCTGGTGCTGCTCGATGATGCCGTAGGACACCCAGAGGCCGAGGCCGGTGCCCTCGCCGGCGGGCTTGGTCGTGAAGAACGCGTCGAAGATCCGCGGGAGCGTCTCCGGTGGGATGCCGGGCCCGGTGTCGTGTACCTCGACCCGGACGCGCCCGTCCGCCTCCGCGGTCGAGAGCGTCAGCACGCGCGGCCCGGGATGCTTCGCCATCGCTTGCTGCGCGTTCTGGACGAGGTTGAGGAGCACCTGTCGGATCTGGTCCTGGTCGGCGTACACGGACGGGATCGGCGCGAATTCGGTGACGACTCGGATGCCATCCCGGTCGAGCTCGTGGCGCTTCGCCCCGAGCACCCACTGCACCTGGTCCAGGAGGGCACACGGCCGGCGCTCGGAAGGCTGTGGCTGCGCGAGCTGCAGAACCTTCTGTAGTAAACGCGCGGCCCGCGACGTCTCCTGGAGGATGATGCGCACGCGCTCCCGCCCCCGCGTCGAATCCGCGAGCTCCGTCATCACGAGCTCTGCCTGGCCGAGGATGACCGTGAGCGGGTTGTTGATCTCGTGCACGAGGCCAGCCGCCAGCTTGCCGACCGTGGAGAGCCGCTCGCCCTCCGCCCGCTGGGTCTCGGCCTGTTTGATCTCGTCGAGCTGGGTCCGGGTCTCCGAGTACAGTCGGGCGTTGTCGAGCGCCAGGCTGATCTGGTTCGCGGCCGCCTCCAGGAGCGCGATCTCGGCATCCGTGAAGGGCTCCGGCGTCCGCCGGGCGAGCGACAGGGCACCCAGGATGCGTCCGCGGCTCTGCAGCGGGACGCAGACGAGGCCGCGGATCCCCTCCCGCTCGACGACCGCCCGCTCGGCCGGCGGGAGGTCCGTACAGGAGGCCGCGTTCGTCAGGTGCACCGTCTCGCCGGTGACCGCCACGCGCCCGATCACACCCTGGCCGACCTTGAGCACGCGGTTCGCCTCGCGCAACTCGGGCCCGAGGCCGCGGTCGGCGAGCAGGCGCAGCGTCCTCCGGTCGTCGGACAGGAGATGGAGGCTCGAGACCTCGTGCCCGGTCACGCGCGTGAGCGCGTCGAGGGCGATGCGCAGCATCTGGTCGACGTCGAGACTCAGGCTGAGGGCCCGCGAGATCGCCCGCAGGACGCGGAAGTGCGGCTCGACGGCGCGCGCGGCGCCGGCGTCGCGCCGCTGGACGAACTCGCGCAGCCGCCCGAGCTGGCCTTCGGTGGGGCTGACGAAGTCGAACGCGTAGCCCCGGCCGTCGGACCTGACGAGCATGGCGCTGACCTCGAGCGTCCCGTCGCCGTCGGGAAGCGCGAACGAGAGCCTGGCCGCGCCGCCCGGGCTGACCGCCTGGCTCGAGCGGAGCCTGACGCCGACCGCGCTGAGGTCCTCGGAGGTCGCCTCCCACTCGGCGCCGCCGTCCTCGACGACGCGGATGGGAACGGCGACGGCCGCGCGCGGCGCCCGCCGCCGCTCGTGTCGGTGCGCCGCGGGGGACCGCCGGCCGGCGTGGGGCTCGAGACACGTGAGGACCTCTCGCAGGCGTTCGAGCTCGACGGGCTTCGGCAAAAAGTCGACCGCGCCGAGCTGCACGCACTCGCGCGCCTGGCTCTCCGCCGCCATGCCCGAGATCGCCACGATCGGGATGCGCGACTCGCGCGTGGTCTGGAGCTGCAGGAAGTCGAGCCCGCTGATGCCGGGGAGGTAGATGTCGAGCAGGACAGCGTCGGGGAGCTCCAGGCCCATGCGCGCGAGCGCATCCTCGGCGCAGTGAGTGACGACCGGTTCGTGGCCGAGCTCGTAGAGAAAGTCCCGCAGGACGTCGCACAGCAGCGGATCGTCTTCCACGACGAGAACGCGCATAGCTCGTGCAGACCCCTCCCGCTGGACCACAGCAAGCGCCGTGCCACTAATCCGGAAATGCCTAACGTCGGCTCGGAAAAGAACGCCGCGATGGGCGTTCCGCGGAGTGGACCCACAAAATTGGAAAGAGCCTGACCACGGGTGGTCGGAGATTCGACACCGAGCGCGGACCGTGCCCGCGGTCCGTCAGTCCCGGCAGCGCGCGGCCGCCAGGTGGAGTGTCGCGCTGGGCTCGAGCGACGCGTATTCGCGACAGATCGCCTCTGCCACGCACGGCCACCGGTGCGCCCTCGCCCAGCGCACGCCCTCGCGCCCGATGTGCCAACGCAGGTCTGGATCGGCGATCAGCCCCCCGATGCGCTCGGCGAGCGCCGCGACGTCGCTCTCGGGGACGAGAAAGCCGGTCACGCCGTCACGCACGGTCGTCACGAGGCCGCCCACGCGGGAGGCGATGACCGGGCTCCCGCACGCCATCGCCTCGAGGGCCACCATGCCGAACGACTCGTAGTACGAGGGCAGCACGGTGACGTCCGCGGCGATGTAGTAGGTCGGCAGCACGTCCTGGGGGAGCGGCCCGACGAAGCGGACCGCCGCGTCCAGGTGGAGCCGCTCGATCCGCTCGCGCAGGGCGGCCTCGTGGCCGTTCCGCGGCTCGTCGGCCTCGCCGCCGACGATCAGAAGGGTGAGCGCGGTCCCGCCGGCGCGCAGGCACGCGATGGCGTCGAGCAGCGTGTCGAGCCCCTTGATCGGCGCGATGCGCCCTACCCAGAGCAACACCGGGTGCGCGTCGAGCGCGAGCGCCACACGCGCCGCCGCGCGGTCACCCGGCGCGAAGAGCGCCGTGTCCACACCGCACGGGATCGTCGCGATGCGCGGCGCGTGCACCGCATAGTCGCGGAGCAGTTCGGCGCGCTCCACGACGTTCGCGGCGACCACGCGATCGGACGCCCGGACGATGCGCGTCTCCTCGCGGAGGCGGAGCGCCGGCTCCAGCTCGGCCGCGCTCCGCGCTGCCCGGTTCTTCAGTCGGCCGAGCGTGTGGAACATCTGGAGCACCGGCACCGACCACCGCTCCCGCAAGGCCAGCGCCGCGACGCCGGAGAGCCAGTAGTGGGCGTGGATGAGGTCGTATTCCGCGCCCTGCGTGAGCCGCCACGCATCGACGCCGTCCACGAACTCGTCGAGGTACGCGTGGATCTCGGCCCGCGGCATCGGGGCTTCCGGGCCCGCGGCGAGATGGATGACGCGCGCGCGCGCGCCGAGGGGGACGACGCGCGGGATCGACGCGTTCTGCGAGCGCGTGAACACGTCCACCTCGACGCCCATCCGACCGAGCTCGCGGGAGAGCTCGCGGACGTAGACGTTCATCCCGCCCGTCTCCTTGCCCCCGAGCGCGGCGAGCGGACACGTGTGGACCGAGAGCATCGCGACCCGGAGCGCGGCGCCCCCCCTCACGTGATCTTCACCGCGCAGACGTCCTTGGCGACGGGCTCGAACTCGTACTTGTACCGCTCCTCGCCCCGCAGGAAGTCGAAGCGCCGCTTCCCGCGCTCGATCGCGTCGCGGATCAGGTGCCCGAGCAGGACCACGCCGGGGGACAGCGTCGCCCGGTCCGGGTGGAACCCCGAGTTGTAGAGGCCGACCGTGTCATCCCACTCGAGCGTGATGAAAGACGCGATGGGTCCGGAGGTCGTGTCGAGGAACCACAGCCGGGCGGCGCCGCGCTCGACGAACGCCGTCGTGACGCGTCGGAAGAACGCCTCCATCCGGACGTCCATGAAACGCGCCTTCCCGGCTCGGGAGCGGCGATGGAGGTCGAAGAAGTCGCCGAGCCGGTCCTCGACGTCGGCGGGGCGGCTCGCGCACACGGCCCGCGCCTCGGGCGTCTCGCGCTCGAGCCGCCGCATCTTCCGCACGAGCTCGTGGCGGTGCTTGCCGCTGAGGGAGGCCAGATACCCGTCCCACGAGGACGGCAGGACCAGGACGGGACAGCGCTCCTCGACCGCAACCGACGCGGAGAGCCCGCACGCTCGGGCGAGCTGGGGGAGCGCCGTCACGGTCGGCGAGGTCCCGGGGACGGCGTGGAGGTCCCACGCGACCCGCTCCGCCGCGCGCGACTCGAGGAGCGCCATCCACGCCTCTTCCTCCCGGCCGGCGAGCGCGATCAGGTCGAGGTAGTCGGAAATGTCGCCGCCGCCGATGAGCGTGAGCACGCCCGGCGCGGCCTCGTGAAGCGGCAGGAGGGCCACGAGCTGGCCCTCGGCGTCTTCGACGCGCCTGATCTCGAGGCGCCGGTCGGCGGCGAACGTCCGCGTCCACTCGCGCTGCCAGGTCCATGTGAGGAACGGCGACCGCAGGCGACTCTGCGCCACGAGGTGATCCCACGCGGCGGCGCCCACCGCCTCGAGGCGGTCGACGACGTCGGTCTTCACAGGTCTGGAGCCGCGCCTGCCGCGCCCGGGGGGTCGGCCGCGGTCCCGTCCGCCGCGTCGGCCTCGCCTTCGCTGAGCGCCTCGTCCATCGCCGACTCGAAGTCTTCGCCGAGGTCGTCGCCGAGCTCCCGGCCCATCTTCTTCATGAACCGGGCCGCGCTCGCGGGGTCGTTGTCGTCGAGGTCGCCGAAGGCGGACGAGTCGGCGAGCGACTCCAGGCGCGCCTCCTCCGATTTCACCGTGGCGAAGCGCGACATCACGCGGCTCAGGCTCTGACCGTGACAGCGCGGGCACGTCGGCGGCGACGCCGCGGAGGGGCGAAGCACGAGCAGACTGACCCGGCGCTGGCAGTCGTGACACTCGTACTCGTAGATCGGCATGGTCTCATCAATCTTAGCACGCGGTGGGCGCCTCGGCGGGCGCGCGGGCCCACGTGTCAGGCCGCGGACACGGTGTGCCAGTCTGCCGGGCGCGCTCGGCCAAGCTCGCGTCCAGCAAGCCCTCCACCCGGCGGCACCTTTTTTGCTGCCGGGCCCGGGCATGCCCGACGGCGCGTACACCGACGATGAGCAGCGCGTGCTGGAGCAGGTCGCACGGCTCGCGCGCGCGCTGCGCGAGGACCGGGAGCGCCTCATGCGGCAGCTCACCGAGGTGGAAGCGGAGCTCCACGTGCTCGCCTGGACCCTGGACGGTCAGCCCGCCCTCATCGCGCTCGCGGCACGCCGATCATCCTGATCGCCTCGCTCCGAAGATCTCTTCCAGCCGGCACACGGCGCGGTCCCAGCTGAACGCCGTCGTGACGAAGCGCATGCCCGCGGCGGCGAGCCGCATGCGGAGCGGCGCGTCCACCGCGAGGCGCTCCAGCTTGTCGGCGAGGTCGGCGACGTCTCGCCGTCGCGCGACCAGGGCGGTCTCGCCGTCGCGCGCGTAATCGCGGCAGCCGCCGTTGTCGTACGTGACGAGGGCGGCGCCGCAGGCCATCGCCTCCATCGGCGGCATCCCGAGGCCTTCGTCCCACGACGGGCAGAGATAGACCTCGCAGCTCGAGTACACGGCGGCCAGGCGCGCCTGCGGGGGGCTCAGGTGGAACTCGTCGTACGGCATCTCGCCGGCCGGCGGCTTGACCCCGAACCCGACCAGCCTGAGCGCCGGCACGTGACGCCTCACGCGCGCCACCGCCTCCAGGCCGTCGGCGACACCCTTCCACGCGTACTCGTGGTGGAGCATCAGCACGCGCGGCCGCGAGGTGGAGACGGTGCCGGGCGTCGGATGGAAGAGGTCGGGATCCACCGGCGTCACGAGCACGTCGGTCGGGCTGCCGAACCGCTCGCGCATCAGGTCGCGGAGCCATGTCGAGATCACGATCTTCCTGAGCGGGAGCCGGTACGTCGCGTCCACGGCGTTGGGCGCGCCGTGGTAGAGGCTCTCGTAGTGCTGCACGAAGTAGAACTTCGCCCCGCACCGGGCTGGCGCCGCGGCGACCCCGGCCGCCGACTGCCACGCCGTGGCGACGACGACGTCGCCCTCGGCGAGCACCGCGGGCGCGAAGCGCTCCACCCAGCGCACACGCGCGCGGAGCGCCGGGACCCAGTCGGCGCCGACGCCTCTCAGGTTACGCCACGCGGCACGGACGCGGCTCTTCGCCTCCACCACCAGCGTCACGTCGTGGCCCCGGGCCGCCAGCCGGTCCGCGTACGCGAGGATCGCCCGCACGCCGCCGGCGATCCGCAGGTGGGGAACGAGAAAGGTGATCCTCACGGAACGGTCAGATCGCCATCGAGACCGTGCCGGTCTTCTTGTACGCCTCCGGGTCGAGGATGACGTTGACACACCAGACCTGGTCGCTCGCGAGCGCCCGCGCGAGCGCGGGGCCGATCTGGTCCGGCTCCCGGACGAGCACGCCGCGTCCACCGAACGCCTCGGCCAGGAGGTCGAAGCGCGTGTGCGGGAGCGACGTCGCCACCGCGCGCGCCTCGCCGTAGAACCCCAGCTGCGGGTTCCGGATCTGTCCCCAGCCGCCGTCGTTGCCGACGACCACGGTCAGCGGCAGACCCAAGCGCACCGCCGTCTCGAGCTCCATCCCGTTGAGCCCCAGGGCACCGTCGCCCGCGATCAGGAGGACGCGCCGTCCCGGGTGGAGCAGCTTCGCCGTGAGTGCGAACGACGGGCCGACCCCGAGACAGCCGAGCGGCCCGGGGTCGAGCCACTGCCCCGGCCGGTCGAGCAGCACGACCTTCGAGGCGCAACCGACGATGTCGCCGCCGTCGCCGATGACGATCGTCTCCGGGGTCACGACGCGCGCAATCTCCGCGGCGAGGCGGTAGTGTGCCACCGGCACCTGCTCGGAGGCGCAGAAGCCGTCGAGCTTCCCCCGGCTCTCCGTCTCCCGGGCGCGCACCGCCGCAAGCCAAGGCGCCGTCTGCTCGGCGCGCCTCGGGGGAACGACCTCGCTCAGCTGACGGAGGATCACGTCGAGGTCGCCCACGAGCCCCAACTCGAGCGGGCGGTTCCGGCCAAGCTCGGCCGGATCGACGTCGATCATGACGACCTTCGCACCCTCGGCGAAGAGCGGCGGCCGGCCGTAGCCTAGGCGGAAGTCGAGCGGCGTGCCGAGCACGAGGACGAGGTCGGCTTGGCCCAGGGCGAAGCCGCGTGCCTGGGCGAAGGCGTTAGGGTGGGACGACGGGAGCGCGCCGCGTCCCGCCCCGTTCATGAACACCGGCGCCCCCGCGCGCTCCACGAACGCGGTGAGCGCCTGCGCCGCGTCGTCCCAGTACACGCCGCCCCCGGCGATGACCACGGGGCGCGCGGCGGCGGCGAGCAGCCGCTCCAGGCGCCTGAGCCCGTCAGGATCGGCGGCGGGCCGCGGCCGGTGGACGTACTGCCGGGGGATCGGCGCCAGGCGGTCCTCGACCGTCGCCATCAAGAGGTCCACCGGAATCTCGACGAACACCGGGCCGGGCCGGCCCGAGAGCGCGGTGCGGATCGCCGTGGTGAGCACCTCGGGGATCTGCCGCGTCTCCGCGACCGTCCACGCGCCCTTGGTGATCGAGCGCATGAGCCCTAGCTGGTCCATCTCCTGGAGCGCGCCGAGTCCGTGAAGTCCCTGGGGCGCGGCGCCACCGACCAGGAGCACGGGGCTGCGCGCCGCGTAGGCGTTCGCGACGCCCGTGACCGCGTCGGTCACGCCGGGCCCCGGCGCGACGAGGGCGACGCCGATTCCCCGCGTGAGGCGAGCGTACGCGTCGGCGGCGTGGGCGGCCGCCTGCTCGTGGCGGAAGTCGACGAGCGTGAGGGCCTCGCTGAGGCAGCCGTCGTAGATCGGTAGGATGTGGCCGCCGCAGAGCGTGAACACGTGGCTCACGCCCGCCTCCTTGAGCGTCCGCGCGACCAGCTCCCCGCCCGTCATTCTGGCGGAGGGGGCGACCCCCTCCGAATCTCCCCGGCGGTCATTACAGACTCGCCTCGCGGCGCGCGTCGCCGAGCCTCCGCGGCCGCCCCTCGGCTCGCACAACCGCGATTTCCAGACTCGCCTCGCGGCGCGCGTCGCCGAGCCTCCGCGGCCGCCCCTCGGCTCGCACTGCCACTCACCAGAATTTCTCCCATTTGACGGCTTTGCGGTCGAGGCCCCTGGCGACGAGGACGTCGCGGACCTGGTGGATCATCGACTCGCTCCCCGAGACATAGGCGACGAGCCCGGTGACGTCGGCGACCAGGGACCGGACTGCCTCGGCGAGGCTGCCCGCCCCGTCCCGTGCCGGGCCCCCGGCGCCCGCCACCACCGGATGGTAGACGAAGCCGGGATACCGGCGTGCGAGCGAGCCGAACTCCGCGTCGTACGCGAGCCAGCCCGGGTCACGCGCCCAGTAGGCGAGGGTCGCGGGGCGTCCGAAGCCGGTCGCGTAGAGCTCGGTCAGGATCGCGCGGATCGGCACGATGCCGATCTCTTCGGCGACGAAGAGGGGACGCCGCGGATCGGCGCGGCTGAAGACGAAGCCGCCGAGCGGCGCCTTGAAACGGACGGCGTCGCCCGGCTTGAGGCCGCGAAACCACTCGGAGCCGATCCCGCCGGGCGCCACGTCGGCGCAGAGCGTGAGCCGCGTGGGGGAGCGCGGCGTCGAGGCGATCGAGTAGGCGCGGACGGTCTTCGGTCCGAACGGGACCGATACCCACTGGCCTGCGACGAACTCGAGCGCCGGCGGCTCGTCCAGACGGAGGTCGGCCTCGAGGATCTCGGGCGCGAGCCGACGGACCGCGTCGACCCGCGCCCGGCACTCGAAGGGCTTCACGGCGGCCCGCTCAGCGCGCCCGGAGACGCGGGAGGATCTCCGCGGCGATCGCCTCGAGCTGCTCCCGCTCCTCGCGGGGCTCGCCGATCGCGCTCAGGAGGAAGTAGCCGCAGCCGGCGTCGCGGAACGCCGCGAGCTGCTCGACGCACTGGGCGGGGGTGCCGATGATCCCGTACTTCCGTGCGAGGGGCTCGAAGTTCTGGGCGTAACGCCTGGAGAGGACGCTGACCCACGCCTGCTTGGCGCGCTCGTAATCGCGCCCCACGGCGATGAAGGCGAGGTGCGCGGCGGTGAAGTCGGCGAGCGACCGGCCGGCGGCGTGCGCCGCCTCGCGGATCGTCTCGAGGCTCCGCGCGTAGCGCTCGGGCTGGACGACGTAGGACACCCAGCCGTCCCCCTGGCGGCCGGCGCGAACCAGCGCGGCGTCCGAGCGCCCGCCAACCCAGACCGGCGGGAGCGTCTGCACGGGCTTGGGATCGATCGAGACGTCCTTGAACCGGTTGAACCGCCCCTGGAACGTCGCGGGCGTGTCGCGCCAGAGGGCGCGCACCGCGTCGATCCCCTCGGTGACGCGCGCCCCCCGCTCCGCGTGGAGAACGCCGCATAGCTCGAACTCTTTCGGGTTCTCGCCCCCGACTCCCACGCCGAAGATCAGCCGCCCGCCCGAGAGCACGTCGAGCGTCGCGGTCACCTTGGCCGCGACCGCCGCCGAGCGGAGCGCGAGCAGGTACACCGCGACGCCGAGCTTGAGCCGGCGCGTGATCGGCGCGTAGGCGGCGAGCAGCGTGAGCGACTCGTAGAGCGGGGTGTTGAAGGCGACGTGGTCGCCCGTCCAGACCGAGTCGAAGCCGAGCTCCTCGACCCGTCGCACGAGCGCGAACTGCTCCTCGGGGGGATGCATGGTGAGGTGGACGCCGAAGCCGGTCATCGACTCACCTCGGGAACGCGTCTTTCACGCCGCCGTCCACGGTGATCGTGCAGCCGGTCGTCTTCGCCGAGCGGTCGGAAGCGAGGAAGAGCACCGCCTCGGCGACGTCCTCGGGGAGGATGCGGACGCCGAGGAGATTACGTCTGCGGTAGAACTCCTCGAGCTCGGTCACCGGGATCCCCTGGGCGGCCGCGCGCTCGCGCCGGACCTCGTCGGACCAGAGCTTCGAGTCCTGGAAGACGGCGTCGGGGTTCACGATGTTCGAGCGGATCCCGTGGGGCGCGCCCTCGAGCGACAGGACCTTCGCGAGCTGCGCCTCGGCCGCCTTGGCGGCGGAGTAGGCGGCGAAGTCCTTGCCGGGCGACATCACGTTCTTGGTCGCGACGAAGACGAGGGCGCCGCCCAGCCCCTGGGCGATGAGGATCTTCAGCGCCTCGCGCGCCACCAGGAAGTGGCCCGTCGCGTTGACCGCGAAGGACCGCTCCCAGTCGGCGAGCGACAGCCGCTCGACGGGGCAGGAGTGGGCGACGCCGGCGTTCGACACGAGGATGTCGAGCCCGCCGTAGGCGAGCACCGTCTCCTCGACGCCAGCGCTCACCGAGTCCTCCCGGCTGACGTCCATCCCGAGGCCGAGCGCCCGCCCCGCGCCGACCGTGGCGACGTCGGCGACCACGACGTGGGCGCCTTCGGCCGCGAGCCGCCGCGCCACCGCTCGGCCGATGCCAGAGGCACCGCCGGTCACGAGCGCGATGCGCCGCGCCAGCTCCTTCTCGGGCGGCGCCAGGGTGAGCTTGTAGAGCTCGAGCGGCCAGTACTCCACGTCGAAGGCGTCCTTGGCCGAGAGCGAGACGTACTCGCCAAACGTCGAGGCGCCGCCGATGACGTCGATCGTGTGGTGGTAGATATCGTTCACGATCCCCGCGGTGCGCCGGTCGCGACCCGCAGTGAACATGCCGAGCCCGGGCGCCAGGACGACGCGTGGCCGAGGGTCGCCGAGCTCGGCGCCCTCGAAGCGATTCGCGTCGAAGTAGCGCGTATAGTCGGCGACGAAGCGCTCGACGGCCGCCTCGATCGCGGCCATGAGCGGTTCGCCGGTCTCCGCCCCGTCGAGCGCCACCACGCACGGCAGCCGCTTCGTGTAGATCGTGTGGTCGGGGGTGGCGGGACCGATCTGCGAGAGCCGCGGCCCGTGGGCGGAGGACACGAACTCGAGGACCGGGGGCGAGTCGTCGAACGTGACGATCACCCGCCGCGTGCGGCTCAGCACGCCGCGCAGGCGTGGCGCCGCCGCGAGCGCGGCCGCGCGCCGCGCCGCCGGCTCAGAAACCGGGACGCGCGGGCCGCCGAAGACTCGCCGGCCCCGCTTCCTCTCGGCGATCGCCTCCTCGGCGCGCGTGATCAGCTCGATCGTCGCGTCGTAGGCGTCGCGAACCGTCGCGCCCCAGGTGATCGTGCCATGACGCTCGAGCACGAGCGCCGGCGCGTCGGGGTGGAGGCGGAGCGCATCCGCGACGTCGCGCGAGATCCGGAACCCCGGGCGCCGGTACGGGAGCGTGATCACGTCCTTGCCGTACACCTGATCGAAGACGTCGCGGTGGTGGTCGTTGTTCGTGAGCGAGACGATCGCGTCGGCGTGGGTGTGGATGACGGCGGGGGCCGGGAGGAAACCGTGGAGCAGCGTCTCGATCGAGGGCCGGGTGGAGCCCGGGTCCAGGAGCCCGTGGGCAAGGTAGCCCACCATCTCCGCGTCGCCCATGTCGTCCCGCTCGAGCAACGCCAGGATGTCGTCCATGCGCACGCCCGGGAAGTCCTTGCGCTCGACCGACTTGAGGTCCGAGCCGCTGCCCTTCACCCGCAGCACCCGGACGTCACGCCGACGGTGGTCGCGCTCGACGGTCTTGATCGACGTGTTGCCGCCCCCCCAGACGACGAGCGAGGTCTCGGCGCCGATCAGACGGGAGGCGTAGACGAGGAGATCGAGGCCCTCGAGCCGGCGGGCCTCGGCGTCGTCCCAGCGTGAGTGCATCGCTGGATCACGATAGCATGATTCCAGACGCGCCTCGCGGCGCGCGTCGCCGAGCCTCCGCGGCCGCCGCTCGGCTCCCACGACCATGATTTACAGACTCGCCGCGCGGCGCACGTCGCCGAGCCTCCGCGGCCGCCGCTCGGCTCCCACGACCATGATTCCAGACTCGCCTCGCGGCGCGCGTCGCCGAGCCTCCGCGGCCGCCGCTCGGCTCCCACGACCATGATTCCAGACTCGCCTCGCGGCGCGCGTCGCCGAGCCTCCGCGGCCGCCGCTCGGCTCCCACGACCATGATCCCGACGCGCCCGAGTGGACGTCGACCTCCCGCGCCCCTATCCTTATACTCCTGGGGCCTCTCCTGATGATTCCGGGAATGGACGGGACGGGGTCGCCGGGGCCGCGTGGTGCGACGTCGGAGGGTCTGGGAGGCCGGTGACATGAGTGCTCAGCTCGACAGGCTCATGATGGACTACCCGCTCACGCTGACGCACTTCTTCGAGCGGAGCCGTCGGCTCTTCTCGAAGAAGACGCTCGCCACGCGCATCCCCGGCCGCCCGCTCTTCCGCCACACGTACGCGGACTTTGCCGAGCGGACGACACGCCTCGCCGGCGCCCTCCGGGCCCTCGGCCTCCGGAAGGGCGACCGTGTGGCGACCCTGGCCTGGAACAGCCACCGCCACCTCGAGATCTACTGGGCGGCGCCGCTCGTCGGCTGCGTCCTCCACACGCTGAACTTCCGGCTCTCGGCCCAGGACCTCACCTACATCGTCAACCATGCCGAGGACGCGGTGATCTTCGCCGACGCGAGCGTGTGGCCTGTGCTCGAGGCGATCCGCGACAAGATCCCGAGCGTGCGCCGGATCGTGATCATGCGCGACACGCCCGACGCGACGGTGCCGGCGGGCCTCGACGAGTACGAGGCGCTCCTCGCCGCCGCCACGCCCGTCACGGGCTGGCCGCGGCTCGCGGAGACCGACGCGGCGGGCATGTGCTACACCTCGGGCACCACGGGGAGCCCGAAGGCGGTCGTGTACACCCACCGGGCGATGTTCCTGCACTGCCTCGGGGAGGCGCTCACCGACTCGTTCGGGATCTCGGAGGACGACACGATCCTCCACATCGTCCCCATGTTCCACGCCAATGCCTGGTGCCTGCCGTTCACGGGCGTGATGGTGGGGTCGACCCAGATCTTCGCCGGGCCGAGCCCCCAGCCGCGCGACATCTGCGAGCTGGTCCAGAACGAGCGTGTCACGTTCACCGGCGCGGTGCCAACGGTCTGGATCGCCGTCAAGGATCTCTGCGAGAAGGAGGGCTGGAACATCGCCTCGCTCCGCACGATCGCGATCGGCGGCTCGGCGGCGCCCAAGCACCTCCAGCTCGCCTTCAAGAACCAGTTCGGCGTGGTCATGTCGCACGCCTGGGGCATGACGGAGATGACGCCCCTGGGCACGATCGCACGGCTCAAGAGTTACATGCGGGGCTGGTCCGAGGACGCGCAGTACGACGTGCGCGCGCGCGTCGGCTACCCGTCGGTCGGGGTGGACGTCCGCATCGTGGACGACGCCGGCCGCGAGCTGCCGTGGAACGCCACGAGCATGGGCGAGCTCCAGGTGCGCGGCCCCTGGGTCGTCGGCGCCTACTACAACAACCCGGAGTCGGCCGCCCGGTTCACCGAAGACGGCTGGTTCAGGACGGGCGACGTCGCGACGATCGACCCCGAGGGCTACGTGCAGATCACCGACCGCACGAAGGACTTGATCAAGTCCGGCGGCGAGTGGATCTCGAGCGTCGACCTCGAGAACATGATCATGTCGCACCCGAAGGTCCTCGAGGCGGCCGTCATCGCCGTGCCGCACCCGAAGTGGGTCGAGCGGCCGCTGGCGTGCGTCGTGCCGAAGCCCGGCGCGCGGCTCGATGCGACCGAGATCATCGACCACCTCCGGCCCCAGGTCGCCAAGTGGGCGCTGCCGGACGACGTCGAGATCATCGACGCGGTGCCCAAGACGAGCGTCGGCAAGTTCGACAAGAAAGTGCTGCGCGAGCGCTACAAGGGCTGGAAGGCGAGGGACGCCTGATGCGACGGGCCGGCGCGCTGCTGGCGGGCGGGCTCCTGTTCCTCCAGACCGGCGGCGGGACCGGGCTCCGTCACGGGGTGGACCAGATCGACCGCGCCAGCAGGACACCCGTGCCCACCGTGGCGCGGCCTCCGGCAGCGCGACCCGACACCGTCTGGGTCCCCGACCGCCACTTCCCGGCGACCACCGGGGGGACCGTCCTCGTCCCGGGTCACTGGGAGCGCCGGGTTTCCGATCACGAGTCGTACGTCCCGCCGCTTGCCGTGATCAACCCCGACGGGAGCGTCCGGACGTCACCGGCCGGCGTGAGGCCGCGGGCCGAGGAGCGCGCCGTGCCGTGACGGCCTTTCTCCGCCGGCACCGCGTCTTCGTCGTCCTCTTGGCGCTCGGCGTCCTCGTCGCGACGCTCGTCGGGTACCGGATCCGGAAGCAGCAGGCCGCGGCCGTGGCCCCGCGACAGCTCGAGATCGTGGTGGGCGTGATCACGCCGATCCGGAAGGACCTCGACGTCAAGCTCGCATACACGGCGGACGTGCTGCCGAACCAGCAGGTCGCGATCTTCTCGAAGGTGAGCGGATACATCAAGCGGCTCGGAGCCGACCTCGGCGACTTCGTCAAGGAGGGCCAGCTCGTGGTGGAGGTGGAGGCGCCGGAGCTCGCCGCCGCCGTCGAGCAGGCCCGCGCCGCCGTGGCGACGGCCGTGGCCAACCTGAAGGTCGCCGAGTCGACCCTGGAATCCGCGAAGGCCAACGCCGTCAACCAGGAAGCGAATCTCGTCAAGGCCCGCACGGTCGCGAGCAACGACGCGCGGAACGCCGCCCGGCTCGAAGACCTCCACGGCCGCGGGCTGATCGCGGCGATGGACCGGGACAACGCGAAGACGAACGCGGAGTCCTCGCAGGCGTCGCTCGCCGCGGCCGAGGCGCAGCTCGCCGCGGCCCGGAGCCAGATCGAGACCCAGCGTAGCCAGGTGGCGCTCGCGCAATCCAACGCCGACGGCGCCCGCGCCTTCCTCAAGATCGCCCAGACCAACCTCGACAACACGCGGATCCTCGCGCCGTTCTCGGGGTACATCTCGGCGCGGAACCTCTACCCGGGCGCCTCGGTCAACTCCCAGCAGGCGGGCACGTCGACCCAGGCCGTGGGCATTCTGGTCCTGCAGGACATCGCGACCGTCAAGGTCCAGCTCGAGGTCCAGGAGCGGCACATCACGCTCGTCCGGCTCGGCTCGGTCGCGCGCGTCCTCGTGGACGCCTACCCCGACCGCGCGTTCGAGGCGCGGGCGACGCGCCTCGTCCACGCCCTCGATCCCCGGACGCGCACGCTCGGCGTCGAGATGGCGATCGTCAACCCCGACGGTCTCCTCAAGCCCGGCATGTACGCCCGGGTCGAGCTGGTCATCGCCCACCATCCCGGCGCCATCCTGATCCACGGCGAGGCGGTCTCGAACGAGGGCGAGACGCCGGTCGTGTTCGTCGTGAAGGAAGGCGTCGTCGCCAGGCGCACGATCGCCACCGGCGTCGGCGAGGGCACGCTCGTGGAGGTCACGAAGGGGCTCAGCGGGGATGAGCTCGTCATCGTCGAGGGCAAGGAGCTGGTGCGCGACGGCCAGCGGGTCCGCGCGGAGGTGAAGAAGTAGCATGTGGATGACGTTCCTCGCGCTGCGCAACGCCATCGCCATCCTGATGGCGTCGCTGGGCGTGGCCATCCTCGGCTTCGTGGCGCTGGCGCGGCTTCCCATCGACCTCTTTCCGAACATCAATCTGCCGATCATCAACATCGGCACCGTCTACACAGGCGCCGGTGTCCTCGACATCGAGAAGACCGTCACCTACCCGATCGAGAAGGCCGTCAGCGCCGTCAGCGACGTCAAGTTCGTCGAGTCGAAATCGCGGCAGGGCCTCTCGACGGTGCGGCTCTGGATGAACTGGGGCGCCGACGTCAACAACGGCCAGACCGAGGTGATCCAGCGGATCCAGCAGATCCTCAACTCGCTGCCCACGGGGATCAAGCAGCCGTTCATCGTGCGCTTCGACCTCTCGAACATCCCGGTCTGCCTCGTCACGGTCTCGGGGGGCGACCTCGACGAGCGACAACTCTACGACCTCGCCTACAACACGATCGAGCCCCAGCTCGAGCGGCTGGGCGGGGTCGCGTCGGCGTCGGTGGACGGCGGCAGGGTGCGTCAGATCACGGTGAACCTGAACCGCGACCAGCTCTACGCCAAGCGGCTCTCGGTCATCGACGTCGTCCGGGCGGTCAACGAGGCGAACTTCCTCCTTCCCGCAGGCGACATCAAGGTCGGCCGCCTCGACTACAACATCTACACGAACAACCAGTTCAAGGTCGTCCAGCCGATGGAGGACATCGTCATTCAGCGGGCCGGGCCGAGCGGCACGCCGATCCACGTGAAGGACGTCGGCCACGTCGTCGACTCCCACGAGACCCAGACGGCGGTCGTCCGCATCGACGGTCATCGCGGCGTCTTCATGCGGGTGAACAAGCAGCCCGGGGCGAACACGATCGCCGTCGTGGACCAGGTGCGAGAGCTCCTGCCGAAGGTGACCGGTGTCCCGCCGGGGGTGAGGGTCGGCGTCACGTTCGACCAGTCGATCTACATCCGCCAGGCCATCGAGAGCCTCTGGCACGAGGCCATGCAGGGCTCGGCCCTGGCCTTCGTCGTCATCCTGATCTTCCTCCGGTCGTTCACCTCGACGCTGATCATCTCGATCGCGATCCCGCTCTCGATCCTGCTCTCGTTCATCTGCATGTATTTCCTCGGCCAGACGCTCAACGTGTTCACCCTCGGGGGGCTCGCGCTGGCCGTGGGCCGGCTCGTCGACGACTCGATCGTCGAGCTCGAGAACATCAACCGCCACCTGAACATCCCGGACACGCCGCGCCGCAAGGCCGTCCTCGACGCCGCGCGCGAGGTGGCCATGCCGATCTTCGCCGCGACGATCACGACGATCATCGTCTTCGTGCCGACGGTGTTCCTCGAAGGGCAGATCAAGCTCCTCTTCATTCCGCTCACGTTCACGATCTCGATCTCGCTCTTCGCCTCGTTCCTCGTGTCGCGGACGGTGACGCCGCTCCTGGCGCTCCGGGTGTTGCGGCCGGAGCACCCGGTCGACCCCGCCTCCCGGCGCGTCAAGGACCGCGTCTTCCGGCTCTCGCAGCGCTTCTTCGACGGCATGGAGACGCTCTACCAGCGCCTCCTCGAGTGGGCGCTCGGCCGTCGCGGCCTCGTCGTGGGCTGGGTCGCCGTGGCGTTTGCGGGGAGCATGTTCCTCGTCCTCGCGCCGTGGTTCGGTCTCAAGCCGCTCATCGGCACCGAGTTCTTCCCCCCGTCGGACGAGGCGCAGTTCCGCATCAACGCGAAGGCGCCGATCGGCACGCGGATCGAGGAGACCGAGCGCATCGTCAAGGGCATGGAGTCGATCATCCGGGCGACGCTGCGCCCCGAGGAGCTGACGTCGGTCGTCACGAACGTCGGCATCCCCCAGGGGCGCTCGGCGGTCTTCACCAGTAACACCGGCCCCCACAGCGCGACGATCCAGGTCTACCTCTCGACCGCGGACAAGCGGACGCGGAGCGACCGCGAGATCGTGAATGCGCTCCGGCCGCGGTTCGCCGGCCAGTTCCCGGGCACGCGCTACCAGTTCGTCGCGGGCGGCCTCGTCTCGCGCGTCATCAACTTCGGGTCGGAGACGGCGATCCAGGTCGAGATCCTCGGCTACGACCTCGCGACCGCCGACGCGCTCTCCCGCGAGGTCGCCCGCCTGATGCAGGCCACCGAGGGCATCGCCGACGTCAACATCAGTCGCGACGCCAACTACCCCCAGTTCGAGCTGCTCGTCGACCGTGAGAAGGCGGCCTCGGCCGGGCTTTCGCAGCGCGACATCGCCCAGGCGGCGCTCTTCTCGCTGAACTCGAACGCGAGCGTCAACCCGTCGATCTTCACCGACCCGCGGACGGGTAACCAATACAACCTGGTCGTCCAGCTCGACGAGCCGTACCGCCAGACGCCGGACGACCTCGCGCGTCTGTTCGTCACGGTGAACGACCGGCCCGTGTTGCTCTCCACGGTCGCCAGCATCGTCCAGTCGACGGGGCCCGTCGAGATCGAGCGCAAGTACGCACAGCGGCTGATCCGCATCAACGCCAACGCCGTGGGCCGCGACCTCGGCTCGATCTCGGAGGAGCTCGAGGCGAAGTTCCGTCGGCTTCCGCTGCCGGCCGGTTTCACGGTGCGCCTCGGTGGGCAGACCGAGCAGCAGCGGGAGTCCTTCGCGAGCCTCTACTTCACCTCGATCCTCGCGGTCATCCTCGTGTACATGGTGCTCGCGTCGCAGTTCAAGTCACTCAAGGACCCGTTCACGATCATGTTCTCGGTGCCCATGGGGCTCATCGGCGTCTTCTGGGCGCTCTACCTGACGAACACGACGCTCTCGACGACGTCGTTCATGGGCATCATCATGATGGTCGGAATCGTGGTCTCGAACGGCGTGCTCCTCGTCGAGTACATCAACGAACGCCGCCGGCGCGGCGAGCCTTTGCGCGTGGCGGTCCCGCGGGCCGGCCGGATCCGTCTGCGCCCCATCCTCATGACCACGCTCACGACCGTCGTCGGCCTCCTGCCGATGGCGCTCGCCTTCGGGGTCGGCACGGAGGCGAATCAGCCGTTGGCCATCGCGGTCATCGGCGGCCTGCTCGTCTCGACCTTCTTCACGCTGGTCCTCATCCCCACGCTCTACGTCATCCTCGAGGAGCGGTTCCCCCGCACGATCGGCGCGCCCGAGGAGACGGCGTGAGCCGCGGCGCGCCTTGACAGCCGACGCGCGTTGTCTACACTCCCTTCACCGTTTCGAACCGTCGGGCCCCCCAACGCCAGACAGGGAGGAGCCATGGAGCCGATCAGCCGCCGCCGTTTCCTGACCACGACCGCGGGAGGAGGCCTCGCCGGCATCCTCGCGACGCGCGTGCCCCCGGCGCGGGGCCAGCAGCGGGAGATCTCGTACCTCTGCTGGAACAACTTCGCCCCGGCCTCGGACAAGAAGCTGGCCGAGATCGGCCAGCGCTTCACCAAGGACACCGGCATCAAGCTCAAGATCGACCACGTCTCGCACATGGGCCCGCAACAGCAGAAGTACGCCTCCGAAGTCCAGACCCAGGCCGGCCACGACCTCGTCGAGATGCGCATGCACTTCCCGTGGCTCTACGAGCCCCAGCTCGTGGACGTCTCGGACGTCGTGGGCGAGCTCGAGAAGAAGCACGGCAAGGCGATCGGCTCGGCGTACGAGGGCGCCCACGTCAACGGGGCGTGGCGCGCCGTGCCCCAGTACCACGCCATGTTCGTCGCGACCTACCGGGAGGACCTGTTCAAGAAGGCGAGCCTCAAGGTCCCCGACACCTGGGAAGATCTCTACACGGTCGGCAAGGAGCTCAAGAAGATGGGGAATCCGGTCGGGATTCCCATCAGCCAGAACTACGACTCGATCTCCACGGCCGGCCCGGTGCTGTGGTCGTTCGGCGGCATGGAGGTGGACAAGGACGGCAAGACCGTGCGCATCAACTCGCCGGCCACCGTCCAGACGATCGAGTGGTACAAGAAGATGTTCCGCGATTGCATGGAGCCCGAGGTGCTGTCGTGGTCGGACGCCAGCAACAACGAGTCGATCCAGCAGGGCAAGGCCGGCTGGATCCACAACCCCGTCAGCGCCTATATCGTGGCGAAGCAGCGGAAGCTGGTCACCGCCGACGGCATCAACCACCACCGGAGCCTCGGCGGGCCGCACGGCCGCCACGAGACCGACACTCCGCGCCACATCGCCATCTGGAAGTTCTCGAAGAACGTCGAGCCCGCCAAGGAGTGGATCCGGTACCTGCTCGGCACGCGAGAGGTCTACGACGAGTACATCATGTCGGGCGACGCGTTCAATCTGCCCGTCTACGAGAAGCTCCAGGATCACCCGGTGCTCAGGACCGACCCCAAGTACGCCGCTCTCAGGGGCGAGGGGGTCCAGTATCACACCTATGGCTGGCCGGCGCCGCCCTCGGACAAGGTCCAGCTCATCACCAACACCTATCTGCTGCCGAACATGATCGCCAAGGCGGTCACCGGCACCTCGCCCAAGGACGCCATCGCCTGGGCCGAGACCGAAATGAAGAAGATCCTCGCCGGCTGACATGGCGGTCAGGGCCGACGATCTCCCGGTGCCGCGTGGCCGCCCGCGGCTCGCCGGGCGCGTGCGCGAGTGGCTCGACCACGAGTCGATCCTCGGGCCGGTGTTCGTCACGCCGGCGCTGCTCCTCCTCGTGCTGCTGGTCGCGTATCCCTTCGTCATGGCGCTCTATTTCTCCATGTCCAACGCGTTCATCGGCCGCCCGAGCCGCTGGGTGGGTCTCCACAACTTCATCGCGCTCTGGGACAGCGACGTCTTCCGCCAGACCTTCCAGAACGCCTTCGTCTTCACCAGCATCGCGGTGGCCTTCAAGGTCGTGCTGGGCATCATCCTGGCGCTGCTGCTGAACGAGCAGCTCTGGTTCAAGCGCATGATCCGCGGGGCGGTCCTCCTGCCGTGGGTGATTCCGACCGCGCTCTCGACGCTCGGCTGGTGGTGGATGTTCAACTCGCTCTACAGCGTGGTGAACTGGACGGGCATCGCGCTCGGGATCGTGGACCCACCGGGACCGAACTGGCTCGGCCAGCGTTACTACGCCATGAGTGCGGTCATCGCCGTCAACGTCTGGCGGGGGCTGCCGTTCTTCGCCATCACCATCCTCGCGGGGCTCGTCGCGATCCCGAAGGAGCTCTACGAAGCCGCCGAGGCCGACGGTGCGGGCGCGAACGCGCGGTTCTGGCACGTCACGCTGCCCCTGCTGAGGCCTGTCCTCGCCGTGGTCGTCCTCTTCTCGACCATCTTCACCTTCGGCGACTTCAACATCGTCTACATTCTGACGCACGGCGGCCCCATCAATGCCACCCATCTCTTCGCCACGCTCTCGCGTCAGGTGGGCATCGATACCGGCCGGATCGGCGAGGGGGCGGCGATTTCCCTCTACCTCTTCCCACTGCTGGTCTTCGTCGTCTGGGCGCAGCTGCGGTTCGTGCGGAAGCAGGTGTACTAGCGCATGACGGTGTCGCGCCGGCCCTTCGTCAAGCGGCTGATGCTCCACGTCGCGCTGCTGCCGTTCCTGATCTTCGCGCTGTTCCCCTTCTATCACATGACGCTGACGTCGCTGAAGCAGGACCGCGAGCTCTACGACCGCTACGCGGTGCCGCTCGTCATCACGCAGGGGCCGACGCTGGAGCACTACGCGAAGCTGCTCTGGGACACCGAGTTTCTCACGTGGACGAAGAACAGCCTGATGGTGGCCTTTCTCGCCACGGGGATCTCCGTGGTCGTCGGCACCATCGCCGCCTACGCGCTGGCGCGGCTCAAGTTCTTCGGCGTGGCGAGCTTGGGGACCGGCATCTTCGTCACCTACCTGGTGCCGACCTCGCTCCTCTTCCTGCCGCTGGCGCAGGTCGTCCAGTGGCTCGGCCTGTCCGACTCGAAGTGGGCGCTCGTCCTGACGTACCCTACGTTCCTCGTCCCGTTCTGCACGTGGCTGCTGATCGGTTACTTCCGCACGGTGCCGAAGGAGGTCGAGGAGTGCGCCCTGGTGGACGGGGCCACGCGCATCCAGGCGCTCTGGCGCATCGTGCTGCCGATGGCCGTGCCTGGGCTCGTCTGCGCGGCGCTCTTCGCCTTCACGCTCTCCTGGAACGAGTTCATCTACGCACTCACCTTCACCTCGTCCTCGGAGCAGATCACGGCGAGCGTCGGGGTTACGACCGAGCTGATCCGTGGCGACATCTACTTCTGGGGCTCCCTCATGGCGGGCGCCGTCCTCGGCTCGGTCCCGATCGTGATTCTGTACGTCTTCTTCCTCGACTACTACGTCTCCGGCCTGACGGCGGGCGCCTTGAAGTAACCGCCACCCAGGGGGGCGCGCATGGCCACGGAAGAGAAGGTCGGCACCGTCACGGACTACTACGCGAAGATCGGTGTCGCGGCCATCAACCTCGGCGAGGGCGCCCTCCAGGTCGGCGACAGGATCCGCATCCGCGGTCACACGACCGACGTCATCCAGACGGTCGAGTCGCTCGAGGTGGACCACCGCGGGGTGCAACGGGCCGAGCGTGGCAGCGAGGTGGCGCTGAAGGTCGGCGAGCGGGTCCGCAAGCACGACGACGTGCTCCGGCTCAAGGGCTGAGGTCATGGGGACGCGTCTCTCGTCCTCGGCGGTGGCAGCGTACGAGCGCGACGGCTTCGCCTTCCCGATTCGCGTGCTCTCCGCCGCGGAGGCGCGCGAGGTCCGGCTGCGTCTGGAGGGGGTCGAGCGCCTCCAGGGCGGCCCGTTGCGCGGCGAGCTCCGGCACAAGGCCCATCTGGTCTTCACGTGGCTCGATCGGCTGGTGCGGCATCCCGTCATCCTCGACGCCGTCGAAGCCATCCTGGGGGCGAACCTCCTCTGCTGGAGCTCGAGCTTCTTCATCAAGGAGGCGCGGGATCCGGCGTACGTGTCCTGGCACCAGGACGCGACCTACTGGGGCCTCAGCCAGCCCGACATCGTCACGGCGTGGGTGGCGTTCACGGACGCCACCGTGGAGAACGGCGCGATGCGCATGGTGCCAGGCTCGCATCGCGCGCAGGTCCCGCACCGCGACACCTTCGCCCCGAGCAACCTGCTCTCGCGCGGTCAGGAGATCGCCGTCGAGGTGGACGAGGGGCGAGCGGTCGACATCCTGCTCCGTGCGGGCGAGATGTCGCTCCATCACGTGCTGATGTTCCACAGCTCGCCGCCCAACCGGTCCGATGACCGTCGGATCGGCTTCGCCGTCCGCTACATCCCGACGTCGGTCCGCCAGGTGGCCGGTGAGGGGGACAGCGCGTTGCTGGTCCGCGGGACGGACGGGTACCATCACTTCGAGCCCGAGGAGCCCCCGGCGCGCGACCTCGCGCCGGAGGCCCTGGCGCGTCACGCCGCGATCATGAAACGCCAGGCGCAGATCCTCTATCGCGGCACCGGCATCGACCGCTTCAAGTGATCAGCGGCGCCGCCGGACGCCGCGCGCGCGCTGGTACTGCACGCCGAACCACGCGCTGAACGCCAGGAGCCCCACGCCGATCAGCACCTTCACCCACGCGAGGCCGCCCCCGTACGCCAGCGTGAGCAGCACCAGGACGCCGACGATCGCGAGGAAGACCGTGCCGTAGAGGAGCTGGAACGCATTGGCTTCCATGGGCCCTCACCACAAGATGAAGAAGAGGAAGAAGCAGACGACGACGACGTAGCCCCACGTCCAGCGCTCGGGCGACTTGTACCAGGGCAAGCCTTCCGCCGGCACCGGAAATGGGTACTTGGGCATCGGTCGGGCCTCCCGCAGCGTCTTCTGCAGCCACGTGCCCTCGAGCGCCTTGAGTCGCTTCGCGATGGAGTCCCGGAGCTGAGCCGGCGGCACCTCGCGCCCGGTGAAGACGAGACCCAGCAGTTCCTCGTCCTTCACCGGACCGCGCACGCGGTCGATGATCGCGGAGGCCGCGACCATCACCAACGCCGGGATCACGATGTTCCACACGTACGCCCACCACGGGCTCACGTACCAGGTGGGCCAGCCCCACCGGTTGAAGTCCGCGACGATGGCCGAGACCCCGTAGAGAAGGCCCGCGACGAGGCCGATCGAGCCCGTGGCCCGATGCACGCGCGTGAAGACGCCCATCAGCATCACGGTCATGAGCGGCACCGAGATGGCCCCGGCCAGGCGGATGTAGAAGGCGAACATCCCGGGCGCACCCAGGAACGGCACGTACACGAAGCCGAGGGCGATGACGAACGGCACCGAGAGCTTCCCCACCAGCGTGTAGTGGGCGTCCGTCGCGTTTTTCACGAAGAAGCGGGCGTAGAGGTCGCGGACGAAGAGGCTCGAGATGCCGATGCCGATGGAGTCGAAGGTGGAGTAGCCGGCGGCGACGAGCCCGGCCACCACGATGCCGATGAGGCCCGCGGGCAGGTACTTCGTGATCATCAGGGGATAGGCCTGGTCCACGATCTTCAGATCGGGGAAGTCGGCCCTCGCCAGCGGCCCCATCGTGATGTTGAACCAGAGCGTGGCGGACGTGACCACGCTCGCCACCACGGCCGCCATCTTGTAGTCCCACTCCGAGCGCGCGCCCAGGAACCTGATCGCCTCGTACTGGTTGATCGTGGCGTAGGCGATCAGGGCGATCACCATCCCGAAGACGACCACGGTGGGCGGCACGCCGCCGGGCGAGTACCCGCCGACGTGCAGGAGCTGCGCGGGGAGCTTCGGGTCGATGGCGGTGAGCTTCGCGGTCAACCCGCTCCAGCCGCCCACGCTCCACCACACGGCGCCGCCGAGCACGAAGGAGCCGATCACCATGGGCACCGCCTGCATCACGTCCGTGATGACGTCCGAGCGCAGGCCGCCCGTCACGATGTAGGCGATCGCGGTGAGCGCGACGAGGACGACCACCACCCACGACCACCCCCGAGGGACCCCCGCCACGATGTTGAGCACGAGGAACATGGAGAAGTAGATGTTGCCGAGCACGTTGGTCCGCGACTGGATGTTGATGAACACCGCGAGGACGCGCGTGATCGGCCCGAAGCGGAACTCGAGCCACTCCGCGTTCGTATACATCCCCGTGCGGTACATCGCCTTCAGCACGAAGAAGCTCAGCACGAACCAGCCCACCGCGAGGCCGAGCCACCAGAAGGCGAGCTGAGAGATCCCGAAGCGGTAGGCGCCGCCGGCCACGGCCACGTAGTCGCCGGTGTCCACGGCGGTGCCGAAGGCCGACAGCCCGACCGCCCACCAGGGCAGCGTCTTGGCGGCAAGGAAGTAGTCGAAGCTCTCGTCCTTGCTCTTAATGACCCAGACGCCGTAAATGACGATGCCGAGGTTGATGACGACGACCAGCGCCCAGTCGAGCGAAGTCATTGTGCCCTCCCCTGACTGCACGCACAGGAGGCGGGTTGCCCAGGACGGGCTCCCGGACCGCGAGACACGCGGGACTCTAGACGACGCCACGCGTGACTGTCAAGGGACTGTCACGCCGTGTGGCGAGCGGGCCCATGGAACGGCTCCGGACCCGCCCTACGCGCCGGCCTCCTCCCGGACGGCGTCGCGCGCGAGGCCCCAGAGGATCATGAGAATGGGGAGCAGGTACATGTGCCCCCCGCTCCACATGAGGCCGGCCCCGAGCAGTTGATCGTCCACCGCGCTGATGCCGAGCGCCGCCGCCCTCCGCACGTAGTACGGGTAGTACGGGCGCTCGGGGACGGCGAGCAGCATGCCCAGCGCCGTGTTCTGCGCGGTGGCGAGCAGGAGGTACAGGATCTGGAAGCCGGGGTGGGGCGGCGGGCGCAGCCGCGGCGCCGGCTGGACGATCGGCCACCAGAAGAGGATCGCCGTCCCAAAGAACGTCGCGTGCTCGACGGCGTGCACCAGCTCCTGCTCGGCCGCGGCGTCGTACATGAACGGCAGGTGCCAGACCCAGACGCCGGTGACATGGAGGATGCCGGCCACGGGCAGGAAGGTGAGCGCCGACAGCGCCGTTCGGAGCGGGGCGCGGCGGCGCAGCGTCGTCCCGAGCGCGCGCCTGGCGCCGGCCGGCGCGCCCCACAGGACGAACGGCAGCGGGTTGCCGAGGACCACGAGCGGCGCCGCGACCATCGTCAACAGCAGGTGCTGGCCCATGTGGGCCGAGAAGCGCTCGGCCGCGAGCGCGTCGAGGGGGGAGAGGAGCGCCCCGGCGATCGTGGCGAGGCCCGCCGCGTAGAGCGCGAGCCGCCAGCGCGGTGCGGCGTCGCGGGCGGCGCGCAGCCGACGCCAGCCGCGGGCGTAGGCCGCGCCGACCGCGAGGAGGCCCAGCGCGACGAGCGTCTTGAGGAGGACCTCGAGCACGGGCCCGCCGCGCGCCCGTCAGGCGAGCCGGCGCTCGAAGCGCGACGCGATCCGGGACATGGAGTAGGTGAAGGCGAAGTAGACGACCGCGATGAAGAGGTAGAGCTCGAACGGGCGGATCTCGCGGTTGTTGACGATCTGCGCCGCCTTGGTGAGGTCCACGTAGCCGATGATCGAGGCGAGCGAGGTGTCCTTGAAGAGCACGATCATCTGCGTCACCAGCGACGGCACCATGTTGCGGACCGCCTGCGGCAGCACGACGAACCGCATCGACTGCACGGCCGTCAGGCCGAGCGCCGTCGCGGCCTCGACCTGGCCGCGCGGGACCGACTGGATGCCCGCCCGCACGATCTCGCCGAAGTACGCCGCCTCGAAGACGACGAAGGCCGTGAGCGCGACACCGTACTCGGGGATGGGGAGCCGGAGGAGCTGCGGAATGATGAACCAGATCCAGAAGATCACCATGACGAGCGGCACGCCGCGGAAGAACTCGACGTAGAGCGTCGCCGGCAGGCTGATCCACCAGGCGCGCGCGAGCCGCGCGATCCCGATGAAGATGCCAAGGACGAAGCCGAGGGCGATCGCGGGGATCGCGAGGCGCAGTGTGCCGCCGGTGAAGCCGCCGAGGCCCAGGAGCCCCTGGACCACGAGGAAGGTGAAGTTGTTGACGATGACCGAGAGGTCGAGCACCGGCTAACCGCCCCGCGCGATGAGGCCGGGGATCGCGAAGCGACGCTCCACGCGGGCCATGATCGTCGCGATTCCAACGCAGAGCGCGAGGTAGACGACGGTGCCCGCGGTGAGCGCCTCGATGGCCCGCGCCGTGTAGGTCTCGATCTGGCGGGTCTGGAAGGTCAGCTCCGCCACGCTGATCGTGAGCGCGACCGACGAGTTCTTGAGCAGGTTCAGCGACTCGCTCGTTGCGGGCGGCACGATGAGCCGGAGCGCGATCGGCACGATGACGAGCCGGTACGCCTGAAACGTCGTGAGCCCCATCGCCACGGCGGCCTCGAACTGAGTCTTCGGGATCGACTGAATGCCCGAGCGGATGACCTCCGACATGCGGGCGCCGTGGTAGACGCCGAGCGCAAACATCCCGGCCCAGAACTCGGCCCCGTGATCGAACAGCCACTCTCGGGCCACCTGCGGCAGAAGGGGCGGGACTCCGAAGTACCAGAAGAACATCCAGACGAGCAGCGGGACGTTGCGGAAGAACTCGACGTAGAACGTCGCGACGGCGCGCAGCGGCTTCCACGGCACGGTGCGGAGGGCGCCCGACAGGATCCCGAGTCCTGCGGCGAGGAGCCAGGCGAGGCTCGAGATCGCCAGCGTCGTCAGGAGGCCCTGGAGCAGCCAGGCTCCCGACTGGCCGCTCCAGAGCACCTCCCAGCGAAACTCGTATCGCAACGAGCGTCCGGCCTACTTCGGCACCACCTGCATGATCAGGAAGCGTTTGTTCTCCGGCGTCAGCGGATAGGGGGTCTCGCCCTTCGGCCCGAACCACTTGTCGTAGAGCTCGAAGTACTTGCCCGACTCGATCGCCTCCATGAGGCCCACGTTGACCACGTGACGGAAGTCGGAGTCGTTCTTCCGCATCGCCATGCCGTACGGCTCGTAGGAGAAGAAGTCGCCCACGACCTTCCAGTCCCCCGGCTTCGGCGCCTTGGCCCTGAGTCCGTAGAGCTGGATGCCGTCGTTCGTGTAGGCGTCCACCTGCCCCTGCGCGAGCGCCTGGAACGCCGCCGGCTGGTCGGGGAATTCTTGCAGCCGCGCCGTCGGCATCCGCTCGCGGATGATCTTGGCGTTCGTCGACCCCTGCTGGGCGGCGACGCGCTTGCCCGCGATCGAGTCGATCCCCTTGATCGGGCTGTTTCGCTTCACGAGGAACTGCGCGCCGGTGACGAAGAACGTCAGGCTGAAGTCCACCGACTCGCGGCGCGCGCGGGTGTCCGTCATCGTGCCCGCGATCAGGTCCACCGCGTTCGACGTCAGCAACGGGATGCGGGTCGGCGGCGTCGACTCCTTCTTCTCGACCCGGATGGGCTTGCCGAGCTTCCGCTCGATCACCGGCTTGACGGCCTGCTCGACCAGGTCGATCGAGAAGCCGACCCACTCGTTCTGCTTGTCGACGAACGCGAACGGCGGCGACGCCGTGCGCGTCCCGATCGTCAGCACGCCCGTCTGGTTGATCTTCTCCAGGGTGGACTGCTGCGCGAGCGCGGGCGCCGCGACCGACAGCGCGAGCCCGAGGGTGGAGAGGACCGTCAGCACTCGTCTCATCGTGACCCTCCGCTTAGTGGGTGAGGATTTTCGACAGGAACTCCCGGGCACGCTCCGACCTCGCGGCGGCGAAGAACTGCTCGGGCGGGGCCTCCTCGACCACCTGGCCGGCGTCCATGAAGACGACGCGGTGGGCCACCCGCCGCGCGAAGCCCATCTCGTGCGTGACCACCATCATCGTCATGCCGTCCTTCGCGAGGTCGGTCATGACGTCCAGGACTTCGTTGATCATCTCCGGGTCGAGCGCGGAGGTGGGCTCGTCGAACAGCATGATCTTCGGCTGCATCGCCAGCGCGCGCGCGATCGCAACGCGCTGCTGCTGGCCTCCCGAGAGGTTCGCGGGGTAGTACTCCGCCTTGTCCGGGATGCGGACCCGCTCCAGGAGCGCGCGCGCCGTGCGCAACGCGTCGGCCCCGCTGAGGCCGCGCACCTTGACGGGCGCGAGCATGATGTTCTCGAGCACGGTCATGTGCGGGAAGAGGTTGAACGACTGGAAGACCATGCCGACGCGCGTGCGCAGCGCCGAGAGGCTGACGCCGGGCCGCGTGAGCGACTCGCCGAGCACGACGAGCTCGCCGCCCTGGACGGGCTCGAGCGCGTTCACGCAGCGGATGAGGGTGCTCTTGCCCGAGCCCGACGGGCCGCACACGACGACGACCTCGCCCGCCTCCACGGCCAGGGTGATGTCGCGGAGGACATGCATCTTTCCGAACCACTTGTTGACGGACTTGAACTCGATCACCGCGTCGGTCATCCGGTGATCACCACGAGGACGTCGCCGGCGTTCACCGCCTGGCCGAGCCGGACCCGCACCTCCGCAACCGTCCCGGGGGCCCCGGCCCGGAGTTCGTTCTCCATCTTCATGGCCTCGATCACGAGGAGCGTGTCGCCGAGCGCGACGATGTCACCCGCCTTGACCGCGACGTGGGTGATCTTCCCCGGCAGGGGCGCCGTCAGTGTTTGGGATCCGCCGCCCGCCGACGCACCGCCCTTGGTCCGAATGGCGTAACGGGCCTCCTCCTCGACCCGGATCACGTACGTCTCGTCGGCGACGCCGACGACGCACTCCCCGTCGCGCTCGGTGACGTCGGCGACGTACGAGACCCCGTCGATCAGCAGCGAGTATATGCCGGGCCCGACGAGCCGCGCGTCGACCTCGCGAACCTCGCTCCCGATCGTCAGCCGATAGCGTCCGGCCGTGCCGGTCACCTCGACCGTCTCGGCGCGGTCGCCGATCGTCGCGACGAACTTCATGTCAGTGCGAGCCGCAGGACGTCGCGGGGCTGGGGCCCCGCCGTCCGAGGCGAGCCTATGATCAAGTTGCGGGTCCCCGGGACCGTCATACTCCGTGGGTGGCCTGACACAGGCGCGACCCGGCGCCGTTCCGCATGCCGCTCCGCGTTCCAGACGCCGGCCGCGGTTCCTTCGCGCTCATCGCGATCTCCAGCCGGGGCGACGGCTCCACCGCGACATGTCGGCGGTCGCGGGCGCCGACGCCGTCAGCGGGCGGCGACCAAGGCGCTCATACTCGGCAAGGACAGCGGCGACGAGGGCGACAGGGCGCAGGCGGCCGCGTGCCGGGACCTCGCCGGCCATGATCCGCTCGAGCAAGCGGGTGGACAGTCGTCCCGCGCGGAAATCCGCGTGCGCGACGATGCGGGCGAGCACCGGAATCGTCGTCCGGACGCCCACCACCTTGTACTCGGCGAGCGCGCGCGCCATCCGATCGATCGCCGCCGAGCGGTCGGCGCCCCAGACGATCAGCTTGGCCAGGAGCGTGTCATAGGAGCCGGGGACCGTGTAGCCTTCGTAGACGCCCGAGTCCTCGCGCACCCAGGGCCCCGACGCCCCACGGAGCGCCGTGATCGTCCCCGGCGACGGAAGCCAGCCACCGAACGGGTCTTCGGCGTTGATCCGGCACTCGAGCGCGGCGCCGCGCCACTCCACGTCGTCCTGCGTGCGGTCGAGCGGCTCGCCGGCCGCGATCCGGAGCTGCTCACGCACGAGATCGATGGACGTCACCAGCTCCGTCACGGGATGCTCGACTTGAAGGCGTGTGTTCATCTCGAGGAAGTAGAAGTTTCGCGTCGCGTCCACGAGGAACTCGACGGTGCCCGCGCTGACGTAGCCCGCGGTCTTCGCGATCCGGCACGCGGCCTGCCCCATGCGCTCCCGCATGGCCGCGTCCACGAAAGGCGACGGACACTCCTCGACGAGCTTCTGATGGCGCCGCTGGATCGAGCACTCGCGCTCCCCGAGATGGATCACCTGACCGTGGGCATCGGCGAGCACCTGGATCTCGATGTGGCGCGCCTCTTCGACGTAGCGCTCCAGGTAGACCGCACCGTCGCCGAACGCGCCAGCCGCCTCGCTCCGCGCCGCCCGCAGCGCTCCGTCGAGCTCGGTCGCCTGGCGGACGAGGCGCATGCCCTTGCCACCGCCGCCCATCGTCGCTTTGACCATCAGCGGGTAGCCGATCTCGTCGGCGGCGCGCGCCGCGGCGTCGTCGGCGACGGGCGCGAGGCTGCCCGGGACCATCGGCACGCCGAGCTCGCGCGCCATCCGGCGGGCCGCGCTCTTGTCACCCATCGTGCGGATGGCCGACGGCGGTGGACCGACGAAGACGAGCCCGGCGGCCTCGCACGCCTCGGCGAAGGCGGCGTTCTCGGCGAGGAACCCGTAGCCGGGATGGACCGCGTCGACGCCGGCGGCCTTCGCCACACCCACGAGCCGGTCGACGTTCAGGTAGCTCTCGGCCGCGGGCGCCGGGCCGATCGGGTACGCCTCGTCGGCCGAGAGGACATGGAGCGCCGCGCGGTCCACCTCGGAGAAGACCGCGACGGGCACGATGCCGAGCTCGCGACACGCGCGGATCACGCGCACGGCGATCTCGCCGCGGTTCGCGACCAGGACCTTCGCGATCCGGCGGGCTGTGGTCCGTCCGCCGCTCTTCATTCTGTCGGCCCCCGCGCGCGTCCCGAACACGAGGGCCTCCATGATAACCGACGCGTGGTCACTTGAGCCCCTCGAGGGCCTCGCGCAGGAAGCTCTCGTCGACGATGCCCGTGGCCGCGATCGGCGCCTTGACGAGGCCCCGCGCGTACCACCACGCGGTCTGGCGCCCGATGTCGCCGGGCATCAGCCGGCCGTCGCGATCCTGATAGGGGAACCCCCGACGGATGAGCTCCGGGCGGGCGCCGGTGTACGTCGCGGTGATCGCGACGACCTCGTCGAACTCGGGGCCCGACTTCTTCCGGAGCACGGCGTCGAAGTAATGGCGGGACGATTTGACGTAGCCCCTCATGAAGGCGACGGCACGCCTCCGGTCGCGGGCAAACGTGTCCGAGTAGAGCATCGCGGCGATCTGCCACGGCAGAGAGTCGCCGGTGCGGATGATCGTCACGCCGGCGCCGCTCGACTCGAGCCGGGACACGAAGGGCTCGGCCGTCGCGGCGGCGTCCAGGCGCTTGGCCTGGAGCGCGTCGGCCACGGCGCCGAGCGACTGCAACGGGACGATCTCGACGTCGCCCGGCGCCATGCCCTCGCGCTCGAGGAGGCGGCCGACGTTGTAGTGGAACGTGGAACCGATCTGCGTGACGCCGATCGTGCGTCCCTTGAGATCGCGGAGCGTGCGCGCACCGGCGTCGTACAGGTCCCTGCGCACGAGGAGCGCGGTCAGGTTGTGATCGGGCCACTCGCGACCTTTGTCGGCGACGATCCAGATCTTCACGCCACCGGCAACGATGTTGTAGAGGCCGGCCGTGAGTCCGGTCGCGCCCACGTCGAGGTCGCCCGAGGCGATCGCGACCGCGATCGGCTGGGCCGCGTCGAAAAAGACGAGCTCGGGCTCGACGCCGAACTCCCTGAAGTAGCCCTTCTCCGCGCCCAGGAACAGGACGGCGGACGACGTGAGCTTGAGCACGCCGAGCCGCACCTTCGCGCCCTGCCCGGGGACCTCGCCGGCGCCGCCCAGGGCACACGCCGCCAGCGCCAGCGCCGCGATCCCTCGCGCGAAGAGCCTCATGTCGTCCACGGTATCGCCGCCCGCTCACACCGGACGAGGAGCCAGTGGGTGAGGACGCCGAGGACCGACAGGAGCACGATGCCCACCATCAGCTTCGTCGTCTCCATGAGGTTCTGCGCGTGGAGCACCAGGAAGCCGATCCCCGCATTCGCCGCGATCATCTCGGCAGCGACGAGCAGCAGGAGCGACGTGCCCGCCCCGAGCTTGAGCCCCGCGAAGATCATGGGGAGCGCCGACGGCAGCAGGACCTTGCGGATCAGGCTCCACCGCCCGGCGCCGAAGCTCACCGCCGCGCGGATCAGGAGCGGATCCGCGCTCCGGACCCCCGCGTAGGTGTTGATCGCCATCGGGAAGAAGACGCCCAGCGTGATCACCGCGACCTTCGATGCCTCGCCGATTCCGAGCCAGAGGATGAGCAACGGGAGGAGCGCGATCTTCGGAATCGGAAACGTCGCCGCGATCAACGGGTTGCCGACGGCCTCGGCGAGGCGGGAGATGCCGATCGCGAGGCCGACCGACACGCCGCCCAGCGCGCCCAGGCCCACGCCGAGGACGACGCGCCGGAGGCTCGTCAGGACGTCCGTGACGAGCTCGCCCGAGCGCAGCATCTCCACGCCGCTCTGGATCACGTCGAGCGGCGACGGGAGGAACAGGGAAGGCACCCGGCCCGTCCGTGTCACGAGCTCCCACAGGACGAGGAGCCCCGCGAGCGCCAGGACACGCACGACCGGGTGCTCGCGACGCTCGAGGACGCGCGTGCGATCGGGTACCGGGACGCGCACGCTCACGCTGGCGCCTCGCGCAGGGCGCCGAGCGCCTCCGCCTTGATCAGCGACCAGAGCCGCTCGACGGCGCCCACGAAGCCGGGCTCGACGAGCTGCGCCTCCGTCCGCGGCCGCCCGAGCGGGATCGGCACGGTCGCCAGCACGCGCCCCGGGCGGCGGGACAGAACCACGACTCGATCGGCCAGCCAGACCGCCTCCTGGATGGTGTGCGTGACGTAGACGATCGTCTTCCGCGTCCGCTCCCGGATCGTGAGGAGCTCCTCCTGCAGGAGCCGCCGGGTCTGGGCGTCGAGCGCCGAGAAGGGCTCGTCCATGAGGAGCACGGCGGGATCCACGGCGAGAGCCCGAGCGATGCCGACCCGCTGGCGCATGCCCCCCGAGAGCTGATGCGGGTACCTCGTCTCGAAGCCGGCGAGACCGGTGAGCGCGAGGTGCTCGCGCGCGCGGCGGACGCGCTCGGCCGGCGCCACGCCGAGCTCCTCGAGGCCGAACTCGACGTTCGCCTGCACGGTGCGCCAGGGGAACAGGGCCGACTCCTGAAAGACCATCGCCGTCGCCGACCGGCCCGGCGCGAAGTCGCCCTCGAGCTCGACCGCGCCCGCGCTCGGTCGCGTGAGCCCGGCGACGACGTTAAGGAGCGTGGACTTGCCGCAGCCCGAGGGGCCGACGAGCGCGACGAACTCCTCCGATTCGACGGTGAGACTCACGTCCCGGAGCGCCTCGATGGCCTGGCCCCGGCGGTCGGCGTACGTCTTCGAGACCCGGTCGATGACGACGCGCACCGCTAGCGCCTGCGCGCGCCCGGGAAGGGCTCGGAGAGGTCCATCACCTTCCGAGGATTCTATCAGGGTTGACGCCGGCGCCCGCCGCTCTTAGCATCGCCGATGCGTGACCGCTCAGGGTGGAGCGGCGAAACGTCAACCCACGGAGTCGGAGGACCACATGCGCTTCAAGCTGACGCTCCTGCTCGTCGCGGTGCTCGCGCTGGCTCCCCGGGCGGCGCCCGCGCAGCTCATGCTCGTCGGCAGCGACGAGAAGGTGACCTGGGATGACGCGGGCAAGCCCGTGTTCCTCCCGCCCGGGAAGGACACCGTGTCGATCGTGGACATCTCGAGCCGCGAGGCGCCGCGGATCCTCGTGACCCTCCCGCTGTTGAACTCCGTCTTCGGCCCGCCGACCAACCTCCAGATCACCCCCGACGGCACGCTGGCGCTCGTCGCCAACTCGATGGCGTGGACGCAGGACGGCGGCGCCTGGAAGCCCACGCCCGACACCAAGCTCTACGTCATCGACCTGACCACGAGCCCGCCCGCGCACATCGCGACCGTGGAGGTCGGCAAGCAGCCCTCGGGCCTCGCCATCAACCACGCGGGCGACCTGGCGCTGGTCACGAACCGCGCCGACAACTCGATCAGCGTGCTCTCGATCCATGGCAAAGAGGTGAAGCTGATCGACTCGGTGGCGATCGGCGAGATGGTCGCGGCCGTCGCGATCGCGCCCGATGGCCGGCGTGCGTTCGCGGTCAAGTTCCCCGGTCACAAGGTCGCGATGCTCGAGATCAACGGCCAGAAGGTCACCTACTCGAAGTACGACATGCCCGCAGGGCTCTGGCCGTACAACATCGACATCACGCCGAACGGCACGCTGGCCCTCACCGCCGACAACGGCAACGGTGGTGCCTCCGACGGCCACGTGGACACGGTGAGCGTCATCGACCTCGAGGCGAACCCGCCGCGCGTCATCGACCGCGTCGTGGTCGGTGACGCGCCCGAGGGCCTCGCGATCAGCCCGACCGGCGAGATCGCGGTCGCCATCCTGCTCAACGGCAGCGCCGGCGTGGCGAAGAACGCCTGGTTCGCACACCGCGCGGGCAAGGTCGTCGTGCTGAAGATCGACGGCAAGAGGGTCACGAAGGTCCAAGAGGTCGAGGTGGGCGGCCTGCCTGAGGGCGTCGTCTTTAGCCCTGACGGCAAGTACCTCTACGTGGGCAACTACACCGACCGCGACGTCTCCATCCTCAAGGTGGACAGGACGACGGTCACGGACACGGGGAAGCGTTTCAAGCTCCCGGGGCAGCCGGCGTCCATGCGCGGCGCCGCGCGGTAGGCGCGCCCGCTCGACGGGGTCAGCGGAGCCTGATTCTGAGGAACCCCTTGCCCGGCGATTCCCGATCGTTGTAACGCTCGCGCCAGGCGAGGATCGCCGTGGAGGTGGCGGGCACGGCGCCGTGGGTCACGAGGATGTAGGCCTGATCGGCGTCGACGCCACCGTCCTGGGCGGCGGCGATCACGCCGATGCCCTCGGTGAGGTCGATGACGGGCGCGATGCGCCTCGTCCAGAAGTCGGCGTCCCCCTCGCGGGAGAATAGGTAGTTCAGCGGCAACCGGACGACCGGGAGCGCGTACGAGCCGCTCGACGCGCCGTACGGCAGGAAATGTCGAACGGGCCCCCGCCCGTGGATCGCCACGCGGTACAACGCGCCCGGTCGCCGCCCCTGGGGCGCGATGATCCACAGGCTCTGCTCGCCCGGCGTCCCTTCCCAGCGCACCTCGTCCCAGCGATCCTTTCCCTCCCCGCCCGGCTTCACGTCGGCACGGACGGCGACCGCGCGATAGTCGCGCGCGGTCGACTCGCTCGCGGCTTGGAGGTGGCGGTCGTAGAGCAGGACCGCCCTCGGGAAGCCGCCCGTGTCGAGACTCGACTCGAGCCGCTCGAGGCCGGGTCCCGTCGCGCCGTCGTTGATCTCGCCGCGCTCGAGGAACGAGGTGAACGCCACGTCCCGCACGTTCGCCACTCGCAGACGGTACTCGATCGCCGCGGCGGGCGCGGCGCCGAGCGCCGCCAGCGCGAGCGAGGCGAGGGTGAGGACGCGGTGCGGTCGGATCACGGTGTCCCTCCACGACCCAGTATACGGTGGCGGTCTAATCACCGCGGTTCGAGCGCGGGCAGAGCTCGAGGCTCGAGAAGAAGTACGAGATCTCGAACGCCGCGGACGTGGGCGAGTCGGAGCCGTGCACGACGTTCGCCTCGATCGACGCCGCGAAGGCCTTCCGGATCGTGCCGGGCGCGGCCTTCGCCGGATCCGTGGCGCCCATGAGCTCGCGCCAGCGCTGGATGGCGTGGTCGCCCTCGAGCACCATCGGCAGGCACGGCCCCTGGGTCATGAAGGCACAGAGGCTCCGGTAGAACGGTAGCGCCTTGTGGACGATGTAGAAGCCCGCCGCGTCCTCGGGCGACATGTGGATCAGCTTCGCCGCGAGGATCTTGAAGCCCGCCTCCTCGATGCGGGTCACGATCTGGCCGGCGACACCCTTGGCGATCGCGTCCGGCTTGATGATCGCGAGCGTGCGCTCGACGGTCATCGGCCGAGCACCGTCGCCACGGTCGCTCCCATGTCCGCCGGGCTCCGGACGAGCGTCGCGCCCGCGGTCGCGAGCGCCTTCATCTTCTCCGCCGCCGTCCCCCTGCCGCCCGCGATGATCGCGCCCGCGTGCCCCATGCGCCGGCCGGGCGGCGCCGTCTGGCCGCAGATGAAGGCGACGACGGGCTTCGTCACGTGCGCCTTGATGAACGCCGCGCCCTCCTCCTCGGCCGACCCGCCGATCTCACCGATCATCATGATCGCTCGCGTCTCGGGGTCGTCGTTGAAGAGCCGCAGGACATCGACGAAGCTCGTGCCGTGCACGGGGTCGCCGCCGATGCCGACGCAGGTGGACTGGCCGATCCCCCGCCCCGTGAGCTGGCCGACGACCTCGTAGGTCAGGGTCCCGCTCCGCGAGACGACGCCGACCGCGCCCCGCTTGTGGATGTGACCGGGCATGATGCCGATCTTCGCCGCGTCCGGGGTGATGATGCCGGGACAGTTCGGCCCGATCAGCCGGCTCGTCGTCCACGCGAGGAAATGCTTCGCCCGGACCATGTCGGCCACCGGAATCCCCTCGGTGATGCAGACGATGAGGGGAACGCCGGCAGCCGCGGCCTCCATGATCGCGTCGGCAGCCGCGGGGGGCGGCACGAAAATGAGGGCGCAGTTCGCCCCCTCGTTCAGGACCGCCTCGGCCACGGTGTTCCACACGGGGAAGCCCTCGTGCGTCGTCCCGCCTTTGGACGGCGTGACGCCACCGACGACGGTCGTCCCGTACTCCTTGCAGCGGGCCGCGTGGAACGCCCCCTCACGGCCGGTGATGCCCTGGACGACGACGCGCGTCGCCTTGTCGACGAGGATGCTCACCCTGACCCCTTCGCCAGCGCCACGGCCTTGCGCGCGCCGTCGCCCATGTCGTCGGCCGTCACGAAGGGGAGCCCCGACTCGCCGAGCATCCTCTTGCCGAGCTCCACGTTGGTCCCTTCCATGCGGACCACGACCGGCAGGCGCAGGCCGAGCTTCTTGACGGCGGCGATCAGGCCCTCGGCGAGGCGATCGACGCGCAGGATCCCGCCGAAGACGTTGATGAAGACGGCCCTCACGCTCGGGTCGGAGGAGAGGATCCGGAACGCGTTCTCGATCTGCTCCGGGGAGGCGCCGCCACCGACGTCCAGGAAGTTCGCGGGCTCACCGCCGGCGAGCTTAATGATGTCCATCGTCGCCATGGCGAGACCGGCGCCGTTCACCATGCACCCGACGTTGCCGGCGAGCTTGATGTAGTTCAGGCTGTACTTCGACGCCTCGACGTCGAGCGGGTCCTCCTCGTGGGGGTCCCGAAGCGCCGCGATGTCCACGTGGCGATAGAGCGCGTTGTCGTCGAAGTTGAGTTTCGCGTCGAGCGCCAGGACGCGTCCGTCCCGGGTAACGACCAGCGGGTTGATCTCGGCGAGCGAGCAGTCCTTGGCGAGATAGAGCGCGAAGAGGTTCCGGACGAGGCCGGCGCCCTGCTTGAACTCCTCTCCCACGAGCCCGAGGCCGAAGGCGAGGCGGCGCGCCTGGTGATCCGCGAGGCCGAGCGCGGGGTGCGCCCATTCACGGAGGATCTTCTCGGGCGACCGGTCGGCGACCTCCTCGATCTCCATCCCGCCGGCCTGGGACGCCATGGCCACGTGCGTCGCGCGGACCCGGTCGAGGGTGACCGAGAGGTAGAGCTCTCGCGCGACGGCCGACGCCTCCTCCACGAGGACCGAGCGCACCAGGATGCCCTCGGGCGGCGTCTGCGGCGTCGTGAGCCGCATGCCGAGGATCTGCCGCGCCGCCGCCTCCGCCGCAACCGGGCCGTCGGCGAGCTGGATCCCGCCCGCCTTGCCCCGCCCTCCCGCGTGCACCTGCGCCTTGACCACCACCCGACCACCGAGCCGGGCGGCGACGGCCTTCGCCTCCGCCGGTGTGGTCGCGACGTCGCCCCGCGGGACGGGCACCGCGAACGCTCGCAGCAGCGCCTTCGCCTGGTGCTCGTGGACCTTCATGGCGTTTGGGGCCGAGTTGCGTGTCGATTCAGCGCTGGATCCCGAGACGGCCGTCTGCGCTGGTCATGCCGGCTGCGTCGTCTGACCCCGGAACTTCCGCAGCAGCCAGACGATCGGGTCGAAGCTGTCCGCCATACGCTCCTTGAGCGGGATGATCGCGTTGTCGGTGATGTGGATCCCCTCGGGGCACACCTCGGTGCAGCACTTGGTGATGTTGCAGAGGCCGACACTCGCGGTGGCCCGGACGAACTCCGTCCGGTCGCGCGTATCGAGCGGGTGCATCTCGAGCGACGCGACCTTGATGAACACGCGGGGCCCCGCGAAGGCCCGTTTGTTCTCCTCGTGGTCGCGGATCACGTGGCAGACGTCCTGGCACAGGAAGCACTCGATGCACTTGTGGAACTCCTGGATGCGATCGATGTCCTCCTGCATCATCCGGTACGTCCCGTCGGGCTCCGGCGGCTTGAGCCTGAGCGGCGGGATCGTCTTGGCCTTCTCGAAGTTGAACGAGACGTCGGTGACGAGGTCGCGGATCAGGGGGAACGCGCGGATCGGCGCCACCGTGACGGGCTCGCGCTCGGAGAAGAGTTCCATGCGGGTCATGCACATGAGCCGCGGCCGCCCGTCGACCTCGGCGCTGCACGAGCCGCACTTGCCCGCCTTGCAGTTCCAGCGGACGGCGAGGTCCGGCGCCTGGGTCGCCTGGACGCGGTGGATCACGTCCAGCACCACCATCCCTTCCTCGGCCTCCACGCGATAGTCCCTGAACTCGCCGCGCGCCGTGTCGCCGCGGAAAATGCGCATCGTGAAGGTCGGCATCACTTTCGCTCCTGGAAGAGCGCCCTGAGCTCCCCGGGCATCTCGGGCAGGGGCTCGCGCGAGAGCTGGAGCGTGCCGTTCTTCAGGCGCAGCACCACGTTGACCTTGCCCCACTGATCGTCCGTGTACGGGTGGTCATCCCGCGTATGGCCGCCGCGACTCTCCTTGCGCTCGAGTGCCGCCAGGGCACAGCACTCGGCCACGGCAAGAAGCGACCGGAGGTCGAGCGCCGTGTGCCAGCCGGGGTTGTAGGTGCGACCCCCCTCCACGCGGACGCGCTTTGCGCGCGCCTTGAGGGCCTCGAGCTTCCGGAGAGCCTCCTCGAGCTCGCGCTCGGTACGGATCAAGCCGACCAGGCTCTGCATCGTCTCCTGGAGGTCGGCCTGGATCGCGTACGGATTCTCACCGCCGACGCGCGCGAGGGGCTCGACCAGCTCACGCGCGACCGCGTCGACCTGGCCTGCGTCGACCGTGAGCGCACCGCCGAAGTCCTTCGCGTAGAGCGCCGCGTGGAGCCCGGCACGCCGCCCGAAAACGAGAAGGTCCGAGAGCGAGTTGCCGCCGAGACGATTCGAGCCGTGCATCCCGCCCGCGACCTCGCCCGCCGCGAAGAGCCCGGGCACCGTGGCGGCCGTGGAGTCGGCGTCGACGCGGACCCCGCCCATCACGTAGTGGCAGGTCGGACCGACCTCCATCGGCTCCTTGGTGATGTCCACGCCCGCCAGCTCCTTGAACTGGTGGTACATGGACGGCAGCCGCTTCCGGATGTAGTCAGCCGTGCGGCGCGACGCGATGTCGAGGTAGACGCCCCCGTGGGGGCTCCCGCGTCCGGCCTTCATCTCGGCGTTGATCGCGCGCGCCACCTCGTCGCGCGGCAGGAGGTCGGGCGTGCGGCGGTTGTTCCTCTTGTCGTCGTACCAGCGGTCGGCCTCTTCCTCGTTGTCGGCCGTCTCCCCTTTGAAGAACTCGGGGATGTAATTGAACATGAAGCGCTCGCCCTGGTTGTTCTTGAGCATCCCGCCGTCGCCCCGCACGCCCTCGGTCACGAGGATCCCGCGCACGGACGGTGGCCACACCATCCCCGTCGGGTGGAACTGGACGAACTCCATGTCGATCAGATCCGCGCCCGCCCAGAGCGCCAGCGCGTGGCCGTCGCCCGTGTACTCCCACGAGTTCGACGTGATCTTCCACGCCTTGCCGATCCCCCCCGTCGCGAGGACGATCGCCTTGGCCTTGAAGAGCACGACCTTCCCGTGGGGTCGCCAATAGCCGACGGCGCCCGAGACGCGCTCGCCGTCCTTCAGGAGGCGCGCGATCGTGCACTCCATGTACACGTCGATCCCCTGATGGATCCCGTGGTACTGGAGCGTGCGGATCATTTCGAGGCCGGTGCGGTCCCCGACGTGGGCGAGGCGCGCGTAGCGATGCCCGCCGAAGTCGCGCTGGAGGATGCGGCCGTCCTTGGTCCGGTCGAAAAGCGCGCCCCACCGCTCGAGCTCGAGCACACGCTCGGGCGCCTCCTGGGCGTGCAGCTGGGCCATCCGCCAGTTGTTCAGCATCTTCCCGCCGCGCATCGTGTCGCGGAAGTGGACCTGCCAGTTGTCCTCTGGCCACACGTTGCCGAGCGCCGCGGCGATGCCGCCTTCGGCCATGACGGTGTGCGCCTTGCCCAGGAGCGACTTGCAGACGAGGCCGACCGAGACGCCCTGCGCCGCGGCCTCGATCGCCGCCCGGAGCCCCGCGCCACCGGCGCCGATCACGATGACGTCGTGCTCGTGTGTCTCGTAGTCCGCGTTCGCCATGAGAGGATCCTCTAGAGAAGCCTCAGGTCTCGAATCACGCCCATCGAAACGAGACGGATGTAAAGGTCGGTCAGCCCGACGCTCCCGAGCGAGAGCCACGCGTACATGGGGTGGCGCTCGTTCAGCCGGCTGATGACGTGCCAGAGCGTGTAGCGCGTGGGCGACTTCGAGAAGACGTCGACGTGACCCCCGCAGATGTGGCGGCAGGAGTGGCACGAGAAGGTGTAGCCCGCGAGGAGGATGACGTTGAGCCACATCACGAGCGTGCCGACACCGATGCCGAAGCCGTCGGGGAACCGGAACGCGAGGATCGCGTCCCAGGTGAGGAACACGATGAAGACGACCGCCACGTACCACGCGTAGCGGTGGAAGTTCTGGAGGATCAGTGGGAAGCGCGTCTCGCCCGTGTAGCCCGCCTTCACATCCCGCACCGCGCAGGCGACGGGCGCCAGCCAGAAGGAGCGATAGTACGCCTTGCGGTAGTAGTAGCACGTGAGCCGGAAGAGCGCCGGACCCCAGAGGATCAGGAGCGCCGGCGACACGACCCCGATGATCGGGACGGTGAACTCCGGAAGCCCCCGGCCGAGCGTCAGGTGCAGGCACGACTTCGAGAGGCACGGTGAATAGAACGGCGAGAGGTACGGCGCGACAAAATAGTGGGCGTTCTGGAGCGCGGCCCACGTCGAGTAGACGATGAACGAGGTCAGGACCCCGACGACGGCGAGCGGCAGCGCCCACCAGGTGTCCTTCCGCAGGTGAGCCGCCGCGATCGGCGGCCGCGCCTGGCTGACGGCGTGACCGTTCATGCTCCCTCCCGTGCGTACGCCTTCGCCCCGTCCTGATAGAGGTCGCCGCCATGGCAGTCGTTGACGACGATCGCCGGAAAGCTCTCGACTTCAAGACGACGGATCGCCTCGGTGCCCAGATCTTCGTACGCGACGATCGAGAGCTTCTTGACGAATTGCGAGAGCACCGCGCCGGCGCCGCCGATGGCGCCGAAATAGACGCCCCGGTGCTGGCGGAGCGCGTCCTTGACCGCCTGAGAGCGATAGCCCTTGCCGATGGTCCCCTTGAGCCCGAGCCGGAGGAGGGCCGGCGTGAACTTGTCCATCCGGCTCGCCGTCGTCGGGCCGATCGAGCCCACGACGTCGCCGGGGCGGGCCGGCGACGGCCCGGTGTAGTAGATGATCTGGCCGCGCGGGTCGAAGGGGAGCCGCTCGCCCTTCTCGATGAGCCGGTCGAGGCGACCGTGGGCGGCGTCGCGCGCCGTGTAGAGGACGCCCGTGATCCTCACGCGATCCCCGGCCCGCAGCGACTCGACGTCCGCATCGCTGAGCGGCGTCCTGATCTCCTTGATCCCATCGGGCGACGTCGTCACGCCCATGCTGCCTCCCGCGCCCCCGCGTGGTGGCTCACAGCGTCACCTTTTTGTGACGATGCGCGTGGCATTCGATGGTCACGGCGACCGGGAGCGAGGTGATGTGGCAGGGGTACGTCAGGATGTGGATGCCGAACGCGGTCGTGTCCCCGCCGTAGCCCTGGGGCCCGATCCCGAGCCGATTCGCGCGATCCAGGAGCTCCTTCTCCAGCGCATCCAGGGTCGGATCCGGATTCGGGGACCCCAGCTCGCGGAAGAGGGCCTTCTTGGAGAGAATCGCCGACTTTTCGAAGGTCCCCCCGACGCCCACGCCCAGAATGAGCGGCGGGCACGCGTCAGGCCCCGCCGTCTTGACGCACTCGATGATCCACTCCTTCACGCCCGGGACCCCCTCGGCGGGCGTGAGCATTCTGTACTTCGACCGGTTCTCGCACCCGCCGCCCTTGGCCATGACCAGAATCCGCAGCGTCGCGCCCGGGACGACGTCGGCGTGGATGACGGCCGGGGTGTTGTCGCCGGTGTTCACGCGATCGAACGGCGAGCGGACGATCGAGGCGCGGAGGTAGCCCTCCCTGTAGCCCTGCCTCACGCCCTCGTTGATCGCGTCGTCGAGACCGCCGCCCGTCACATGAATCTCCTGGCCGAGCTCGACGAAGCAGACGACGAAGCCCGTGTCCTGGCAGTAGGGGATGCGCCGGGTCCGCGCCATCTCGGCGTTCTGCTTCAGGATCTGGAGCACCTGCTTCCCGGCGGGCGACCGCTCCTGCCGGAGCGCCCCGTCGAAGGCCCGCAGCATGTCGGGCTCGAGGTCGAGGTTCGCCTCGATGCAGAGCTTCTTGACCGCGTCGGTGATCGCGCTGACGTGGACGTCGCGCACGGCCGACCTACTTCTTCTGCTGGCTCATCGACGCGAAGAACTGCTTCTGGCGCCTGGCCATCTCCTGCGGCGGCACGTCCTCCGTGTGCGTGGCGAGACCCCAGAGGTGGCCGGACGGATCCTCCACCTGGCCGAAGCGGTCGCCCCAGAACATGTCGCTGAGGGGCACGACGACCTTCGCGCCGGACTCCACCGCCCGCGTGAACGCCTTGTCGACGTCGGGCACGTAGACATACAAGTAACTGGTGGGTCCGCCCACCGAAGCCGGCGCCCGGCACCCCCTGCCCGGCTGCTCATCGCTCAGCATGAAGAGAGAGTCGCCGATCTTGAGCTCGGCGTGCATGACGCTCTTGCCGTCGGGGCCGGGGATGCGCATCACCTCCTCGGCTCCCAATGCGCGCTTGTAGAAGTCGATCGCCTGGGCCCCGTTACGGACGGTGAGTGCCGGGGTGATCGCGTGGAACCCGTCCGGGATTGGCTTCGCCATCGTACCCTCCCCCTCTA
>Ga0209266_1000159_pt1 | contig 57669 bp, 49 predicted proteins | sample GraSoiAngelo_132_FD_185889 | JGI IMG/M metagenome (GOLD analysis project Ga0209266, IMG submission 185889) | Grasslands soil microbial communities from the Angelo Coastal Reserve, California, USA - 14_0929_02_40cm (SPAdes) (version 2) | ecosystem: Environmental > Terrestrial > Soil > Grasslands ...
TTCGCCGTGCATCTGGAGGCGGCCGAGCGCCTCGTGGGAAAGGTGCCGCCCGACATCCCCGCCGTCGCCGAGAGCGGCATCGCCGCTCGTCCGGACGTCGAGCGGATGGCGGCGGCGGGCGCCGATCTCGTGCTCGTGGGCACGTCCGTGGCGCGCACCGCGGATCCCGCGGCGGCGGTGCGGGCGCTGACGGGCGTGGCGAGAATAGGAAGGAAGCGGTGATGACAGTGCGGAGTGCGGAATGCGGAATGCGGAATTGCAAGGCGGGTCCGATCCTAGGGGCCCGCCACCGTGCACGACCAGAGCCCGATCCATTCCGCACTCCGCATTTCGCATTCCGCACTCGGGGTTTCATGTGACCATCCCCAACCTCGTCGAGCGCGCGGTGGACGGGCGGTTCGGCCCTTACGGAGGCCGCTACGTGCCGGAGACCCTCATGGCGGCGCTGGAGGAGCTGGAACGCGTGTACGAGGCCGCGAAGGGCGATGCGGAGTTCTGGGGGGAGTTGGACGGGCTGCTCAAGGACTACGTCGGTCGTCCCACGCCGCTCACGGAGACGCCGCGGCTCGGCGCGCAGCTGGGCGACGGCGTGATCGTCGCCCTGAAGCGCGAGGACCTGAACCACACCGGCGCGCACAAGATCAACAACACGCTCGGCCAGGCGCTGTTGGCGCGACGCATGGGCAAGCGGCGCATCATCGCGGAGACGGGCGCGGGGCAGCACGGCGTGGCGACGGCCACCGTGTGCGCCCGCTTCGGGCTCGACTGCGTCGTCTACATGGGCGAGGAGGACATGCGGCGCCAGCGGCTCAACGTGTACCGCATGGAGCTGATGGGCGCCAAGGTCGTGCCGGTGACGTCCGGCACCAAGACGCTGAAGGACGCCACCAACGAGGCCTTGCGCGACTGGGTCACGAACGTGACGACGACGCACTACATCATCGGGTCGGTGGTGGGGCCCGATCCCTTCCCGCGCATCGTCCGGGACTTCCAGACCGTGATCGGCCGCGAGGCGCGGGCGCAGGTCCGCGAGCGCTGGGGACGCCTGCCGAAGAGCGTCGTGGCGTGCGTGGGCGGGGGTTCGAACGCGATGGGCATCTTCGCCGCGTTCCTGGACGACCGCGACGTGGAGCTGGTCGGCGTGGAGGCGGCCGGGGAGGGGCTGGGGACAGAGCGGCACGCGGCGTCACTGGCGCGGGGTCGGCCGGGCGTGTTTCACGGCAGCCTGAGTTATCTGCTGCAGAACCCCGACGGCCAGGTGCAGCCGGCCCATAGCGTGTCGGCGGGCCTCGACTACCCGGGGGTCGGGCCGGAGCACGCTTTCTTGAAGGACAGCGGTCGGGTATTGTATGAGGCGGTGACCGACCGGCAGGCCCTGGAGGCGTTCGCCGGGCTGTCACGGCTCGAGGGGATCCTCCCTGCCCTGGAGAGCGCGCACGCCGTCGCGTGGGTGCTCGGTCACCGCGGGCACTGGCGTGCGGGCGACATCGTGTTGATCAACCTGAGCGGCCGGGGTGACAAGGACGTCGCGATGGTGGCCGAGCTGAGCGGAGCGGTCCGTTGAGCGGGGCGAGCCGGTTCCCGGCTCCCATCTCCGAGCTGGCGCTGCCGCCGGCCCAGGTCGAGGACCTGATGCAGGTCGTGTCGAAGGGCATCAGGGCCACCCAGCTCTACCTGCCGAACAACCCCGTGTATCAGCGCGCCGTCGACAACATCCGCGCCGCGTTCCGCCAGATCTGGCACGCGACCGACGATCTCCACTTCGACGTGGGCGAGACCGAGCTGCGCTGGGAAGACGCGGTCGTCTACAGCCAGGACCAGCGCAACGAGAGCATCGCCTGGACGCTGTACAAGGACGGCGTCCGCTCGCTCGCGTTCAAGCCCGGCGTCGAGGAGACGGAGATCGTGCGCTTCCTCGGCGTGTTGCAGCAGTCACGTAACCTCCAAGCCGACGCGGCCGACGACCTGCTGACCCTGCTGTGGGCGCAGGACTTCCAGTTCATCAGCTACACCTTCCGCGAGCTCGTCACCGAGACCGCGGCCCCAATCGAGGCCGCGGAAACCATCCCGTCCACGCCGCCCACCGAGGTGCGGCGCTACGTGCAGGAAGAGGCTCCGCCGAAGCGCGAAGGGCTGGTGTCGATCGACGAGTTCGACACCACACTCTACTTCCTGGAGGAGAAGGAGGTCGACTACCTCAAGCAGGACGTCGAGCGGGAGTACTCGCAGGATCTGCGGCGCAACGTGCTGTCGATGTTGTTCGACCTGCTCGAGTTGCAGACGTACGGCACGGTGCGGGCCGAGCTGATCTCGATCGTCGAGAACTTCATCCCGTACCTGCTGGGCGCCGGCGACTTCCGATCGGTGGCGTTCATCCTGCGCGAGACCGGCGTCCTGCTGCAGCGCGCCCGCGAGCTGATTCCGGAGCACCGTCAGGCGCTGGAAACCCTGCCCGCGCGCCTGTCGCAGCACGATGCGCTGTCGCAGCTGCTGCAGTCGCTCGACGAGGCGGCGGTGCATCCGACGGAGGAGGAGCTGGGCGAGTTGTTCCAGGAGTTGGGGGCGGACGCCCTGGCGACGCTCGTGGGGTGGATCCCCAAGCTTCACAACGAGCGCGTGAAGGAGCTGGTGCACGCCGCCGCTGCGCGGCTGGCGCAGGCCCACCCGAGCGAGGTGCTGAAGGCGCTCGCGAGCGAGGACAGCGCGGCGCAGCTCGAGATGGTGCGGCTGACGGGTCGGTTGAAGCTGCCCGGCGCCCCGGACGGCATGGAGCCGCTGCTGGCGAGCGGCGACCGCACGCTCAAGCTCGCCGTGGTCGACGCGCTGCAGGCGATCTCGAGCCCCTCGGCCATGCGGCTGCTCGAGAAGGCGATCGACGACTCGGACCGCGACGTGCGCATCGCCGCCGTGCGCTTCCTCGCGGCGCGCGGCTACCGCAATGCGGCGACGCGCGTCGAGGGCGCGGTGACCGGCGGTAAGCTCAAGAACGCGGACCTCACGGAGAAGATGGCGTTCTTCGAGGCCTTTGGCTCGCTCGTGGGCGGGAAGGGGATCGCCGTGCTCGAAAAGATGCTCGTGCCCAAGGGCCTGCTCGCCAGGAAGGAAGACCCCGAGACCCGCGCCTGCGCGGCGATGGCGCTCGGCAAGATCCGCACGCCCGAAGCGCGCGCCGTGCTGGAGCGCACCGCGCAGGACAAGGAGCCCCTGGTGCGCAACGCGGTGAGCCGGGCGCTGCGCGAGGCGGCCACGTGACGGGCGGCGGCCCCCCCCCTCCCCCCTCCCCCCCACCTCCCCGGGGCTCGATCGCCGAGACCGTCCAGACCACCGACGGGTTCCTGCGGCACGCCGGGCGCGAGTTCCTCGTCGTGCTCTACACCGCGTTCCGCTCGCTCAAGCTCTACCCGCTCGAGAACCAGCAGGTGCAGAAGGCGCTCGACGATCTCGCGCACACCGCGAAGCATCTGCTCGACGTCGAGAAAGAGCTCGAGCTGCGGCTGCAGGGCGAGTTCATCTTCGTGAACTCCGTACGCCTGCGCCTCGACCTCGACAATTACGCGTCCTTCTCCCACATCCTCGGCGTCCTGCGGCAGTGCGGCATCGGCGCCGTGCGGATCGACGAAGGCGTGGAGCGCAAGCAGCTGCAGGTGTTCGTGTCGCTGCTCCTCTCCTACGCCGCCAAGGAGGCGAACCCCAACAAGGTGCTCGAGGTCAGCCAGAAGCTGTCCGATGCCGGCGTGACCCACATCGGCGTGGAAGCGCCGCTCGAGACCGAAGAGGACGTCGAGGACGCAGAGCGGCAGAAGGAGGCCGCGAAGCGCACCTACGCCCGGTCGGTGGCCGTCACCAAGGAGGTCATCAATAGCATTCGGATGGGCCGCACCGCGAACGTCAAGAAGGTGAAGCGCGCGGTCCAGGCGATCGTCGACCAGGTGCTGAACAACGAGGCCTCCCTGGTGGGTCTCACCACCCTGCGCGACTACGACGAGTATACGTTCACCCACTCGGTCAACGTCTGCATCTTCGGGGTCGCGCTCGGCCGCAAGCTCGGCCTCACCAAGCTCCAGCTGTACGACCTCGGGATGGCCGCCCTGTTCCACGACGTGGGCAAGTCGCGGGTGCCGCTCGAAGTGTTGAACAAGCAGGGCGGCCTCTCCGACGAGGAGTGGCGCATCATGCAGGCCCACCCCTGGCTGGGCGTGCTGACGCTGTTCGGATTGCGCGGCTATGGGGAGATCCCCTACCGCGGGATGATCGTCGCGTACGAGCACCACATGAAGACCGACCTCACCGGCTACCCCAAGTCGGTCCGGTCGCGCGAGCTGTCGATCTACTCGAAGATCGTGGCGGTTGCCGACGGCTTCGACGCCGCGACCAGCCGCCGTGCCTACCAGACCGTGCCGATCCAGCCCGACCAGGTGCTCAAGGAGATGTGGGAGAACCCGCGGCGCGGCTACGATCCCATCGTCGTGAAGGCGTTCATCAACCTGATCGGCATCTACCCCGTGGGTACCTGCGTCATCCTCGACACCCTCGAGGTCGCGCTCGTGCACAACGCGAACCCGGACGTGGCACACGTGCACCGGCCGGTCGTACGCATCGTGACCACGCCCGACGGCGCGCTGCAGCATCCCGGGTTTCTCGCGGATCTGGCGCAGCAGGACGGCCAGGGCAACTTCCCCCGCACGATCGTCAAGGTCACTGACCCCGTCAAATACGGCATCAACGTCAGCGACTACTTTGTCTGAGCACCCGATCGCCGCGCGCTGGCGGTCCATCCGCACCGGAGGGGGGGACGCGGGGACAGCCCGGCGCGCGGCGCTCATCCCGTACCTCACCGCGGGCTTCCCCACGCCTCAGCTGTCGCTCGAAGCGCTGCGCGTGGTGGAGGCCGCCGGCGCCGATCTCATCGAGGTGGGCGTGCCGTTCTCGGATCCGCTCGCCGACGGCCCCACGATCCAGCGCTCGACCCAGACCGCGCTGGACCAAGGGATGACGGTGCCGCGGGTGCTGGAGCTGATCGAGCGCGCGGCGCTCAAGGTCCCCGTGGTCGTGATGACGTACGTGAACCCGGTCCTCGCCTACGGGCTGGAGCGCTTCGTCGCCGATGCGGCCGCCGCGGGCGCGTCCGGGCTGCTGCTCACCGATTTCCCGGCCGGAGCCGATCCGCGCGTCGAGGCCGTGGTCGCGGCGAGCCCGCTGGCGCTGATCCGTCTCATCGCGCCCACGACCACGGCGGAGCGGCTCGCCTGCGCCGTGGGGGGAGGCGCGAGCGGGTTCCTCTATCTCATCTCCCGGCTCGGCGTGACCGGGGCGCGGGATCAGGTGCCCGCGGATCTCCCGGACCACGTCGCGCGGGTGCGCGCGGCCAGCAATTTGCCGCTCGCCGTGGGATTCGGGCTCAGCACCCCGGCGCAGGCGCGCGCCACCGCCCGGCTGGCCGACGGCGTGGTGGTCGGCAGCGCCCTGGTGGAGGCGCTGGGCGCCGGAGGGACCAGCGCGGCGGAGCGCCTGGTGCGCGACCTCGCGGCGGCGGTGCGGGGTGAGGGAGGCACGGCGTGACCGCGAACCGGCTGGTGACGATTTACACGCGGGCGCTCGCGATCAGCGGGCCGGCGCTGGTCGTGGCGGTGCTGATCGCCGACCCGCGGTGGACGGGACAACTGCCGGAGGCGCTGCTCATGCTGGGCGCCACGATCATGCTGCGCGGCGCGCAGGTGTCCCTCAGCAAGTACTCCTACCTCACGCAGACCGGGCTCGTGGCGCTCGCCGGGAGCCTGCTCGTGGGTGTGCCGGCGACGACGCTCGCGGTAGCGCTGGGGGTGCTCGGCGCCGATTGGCTGTGGCAGAAGAAGATGCTCCGCGCGGCGCTGGTCAACCTGGGGCGCGAGATCACCGCTCTGGTCGGCGCGTACGGGGTGTACGCGGGAACGCTGCGGCTGTCGGAGGCCGTGGCCCCGGGGCTCCACGTCGAGCTCGTGCCGGCGCTGTTCTTCTATGGGTTGGCGTACTTCGTCATCAGTCGGCTGCTGTTTTACTTCTCGGTGATCATCCGCGAGAAGCTCGAGCAAGACGAGCGCCTGCTGATCCTGCGCTACGAGTGCATCGCCTATGGGGCGACCCTGATCGCGAGCGGCATCGTGGTGGGGACCGTCGTGTACTGGCCGCCGCTCGCCTGGCCGTTCGTCGCGGTGCCGCTGGGCGCGTTGGGGCTCTTGTTCAAGCACATAATCGAAGAGGCGATCGCCGCCGAGGAGCTGAACAAGATCCACGCGATGGAGGCGGTGATCACGAGCAATGTCAGCCTGGAGGACTCGTTCGCCCGCATCGAGCGGCTGGCGCACCGGCTCGTGGACTGGGGGGACTTCCGCATCTACGGCCGCCAGGAGGGGGCGCTGCGGCTGGCCTACCGGGGCTCGATCGGGCGGGCGGAGCGCGGTGAGCCCAGCCCGGATACCGCGGCGCTGCGGGAGCAGGTCGCGCAGAGCGGCCAGGCCGTCGTGATCGACGACGTGACGCGCGACAAGCGGGTGGCGGACGCGCCGCTCTACGTGCAGAGCCTCGTGATGGTCCCGCTCAAGTTCGGGGACACGGTGATCGGCACGCTCGAGCTCGAGCACCACAAGCGCAAACTGTACCGGCCGAAGGACGTATTCACGATCCATACCTTCGCGAATCAGCTGGCCACCGCGATCCACATCACGGAGCTGCGCCGCCCGCTGCTCGAGACGGTGGACACCATGACCCGGCAGCTCGCGACCCTCGCCCGGGCCGCGGAGTCGCTGCGCCACGCGGCGAGCGCCGTGGCGCAGTCCACGGGCACCATCCGCCGCGGCGTGCTGGCCGAGGAGAGTGAGGTCTCGGGGGGACTCCAGGCCACGGAGAGCCTGGCGCAGGTGTCCCGCCGGGTCTCGGAGGACGGCACCGAGGCGGCGCAGGCGTCCACCACGGCGAGCGAGGTCGCGCACAAGAACCGCGACCAGATCCGCGACGCCATCCAGCGTCTCGTCGCGCTCAAGACCTTCGTGAGCGAGGCGTCGGGCCAGGTGCAACGGCTCGGCCAGGTGAGCCGCCGCATCACCGGGTTCATCGCCTCGATCCGCGAGCTGGCCGACATGACGAACCTGCTCGCCCTGAACGCGGCGATCGAGGCCGCGCGGGCGGGGAAACACGGCAAAGGCTTCGCCGTGGTGGCCGAGGAGGTGCGCCGGCTCGCCGAGCAGAGCGCGACGGCGGCGCTCGAGGCGGGGGAGCTGGTGCAGGACATCCACCGCCAGGTGGGCGAGGTGGTGGAGCAGATGCGGCGCGGGCAGGTGAACGTGGGCGGCGTGGAAGAGCTGTCGTCCGCGGCCCTGGAGGCGCTGGACGCCATCGTGGCCGCGACGGCGCAGGCCACGGCGCACGCGCAGCGCATCGCGTCCGCAGCCGGCGAGCAGGACAAGGCGTTCGGGGTCCTGCGCCAGCGGATCAACGCCGTGGCGGCGATCGCCGGAAAGAACCGCGCCGAGGCGGACGACGTGGCCACCCGCGCGGACGAGGCGGCGCGCGGGCTCACGGACCTGGAGCGCGCCACCCGCGAGCTCGAGGAGGTGGCCGCCATGCTGCGGGAGCTGACCCGCGGCTTTGCCAGCGTCGCGTAGCGCGTTTACCATTCCCCGGTGCCCATGGCGGAGCGGGTGTACGTGGCGCTGGGATCGAATCTCGGGGACCGCGCGGGGCATCTGGCGCACGCGCGGGCGCGCCTCGCGGCCCTGCCGCGCACGCGGCTGGTCCGGGCCTCCCGGGTCGAAGAGACCGCTCCACTCGGCCCCATCGCGCAGGGCCCGTACCTGAACCAGATGGTGCTGCTCGAGACGGAGCTCGAGCCTGCCGAGCTGCTCCGGCACCTGCACGCGATCGAGGCGGAGCGGGGGCGTGTCCGCGCCGTGCGGTGGGGCCCGCGCACGCTGGACCTGGACGTCGTGCGCTACGGCGAGCGCACCGTGCGGGAGCCGGAGCTGACCATCCCCCATCCCGAGCTGCCCCACCGCGACTTCTGGCGGCGCGAGATCGCCGAGCTCGACGCCGCTGCTCCGCGGCCTACGCCCGATGACTGACGAGCGCCGGGCGGTCACCACGCACGAGCTCCTGAGAATGAAGGAGCAGGGGGAGCGGATCGTCGTGCTCACCTGCTACGACGCCCTGTTCGCCCGGCTGCTGGACGCGTCCGGCGTGGACATCCTGCTCGTGGGCGACTCGGTGAACCAAGTGCTCGCGGGCGCCGAGACCACGTTGTCCGCGACGCTCGAGCAGATGATCTACCACACCAAGATCGTGCGCCGCGGGGCCCAACGGGCGATGGTGGTGTGCGATCTGCCGTTTCTCAGCTACCAGGTCTCGCCCCAGGACGCGATCAGAAACGCCGGGCGTGTGTTGCAGGAGACGGGTTGCCACGCGGTGAAGCTCGAAGGCGGGCGCCCCATGGCCGAGACGGTGCGCGCGCTCGTGGACATTGGGATTCCCGTGATGGGCCATCTCGGCCTCACACCGCAGTCGGTGCACGCCCTGGGCGGCTACCGCGTGCAGGGCCGGGACGAGCCGACCGCCGAGCGGCTCAAGGGCGACGCGCGGGCGCTCGAGGAAGCGGGCGCGTTCTCGCTCGTGCTGGAGCTCGTTCCCGCGCCGCTGGCCTCCCAGATCACCAAGGCCCTCACGATTCCCACGATCGGAATCGGCGCGGGCCCGGCGTGTGACGGGCAGGTGTTGGTGCTCCACGACATGTTGGGCCTGAACGAGGAGTTCGCGGCCAAGTTCGTGAAGCGCTACGCGGCGCTCGCCGAGGACGTGCGCGAGGCGGTGCGGCTGTTCGCGGCCGAGGTGCGCGAGGGGCGGTATCCCGGGCCGGAGCATTCGTTCCCGAAATGACGCGCCGTCATCGTGACCTGTCGCGGCGGGAGGCGATCGCGCTGCTCGGTGCGGCTGCGCTGACGCCGCTCGTGCGCTCGGCGAGACGAGGCTTCGCGCCCGACTCCAGCGGGCCGGGGTTTCGCATCCGCACGATCACGGTGGGCACGAACCTTCGCAGCCCCTCCGACACCGCACCGGTCGAGGCCGCGCTCGCCTCTCTCAAGGGAGCGCAGCGGGTCGTCACCGACGCAGGCTACGAGGTGCAGACCATCCGCATCGCGACCCAGCCCTTTCTGGAGGAAGCCGGACGCCGCGCGCGCGCGGACGCGGTGGCCGCCCTGCAGGCGCTCGACCGCGCCATGGTGGCCGAGCACGCACTCTTGAGCATCGGTCCGGCCCTGGCTCCTGACGGTGACGATCCGGAGTTCCCCGCGTGGGCCGCCGAGCTCGCCCGGACGACTCGGAACCTGAGTTTCACGGTGCGGGTCGCGTCGCTGGATCGCACGGCCTCACCCCGTGGGGTCACGGCCGCGGGTGAAGCCATGGTGGCGATCGCGCGCGCCACCGCCGGCGGCATCGGCAACTTCCGCTTCGCCGCCGCCGCCAACGTTCCAGCGGGGACACCGTTCTTTCCCGTCGCGTACCACCACGGGTCGGACGCCGTGGCCGTCGGTCTCGAATCGCCCCCGTTGCTCTCCGCCGCGTTCGCCGGAGCGAACACCCTGGCCGAGGCCAAACAACGTCTCACGGCGGTGCTCGAGTCCCGGCTCGGACCTCTGGAGCGGCTGGTGCGGCAGGTCGCTCGCCAGGACGAGCGGGCCTATGGGGGCATCGACGTCTCTCCCGCACCCGGCAAGGACGCCAGCATCGGAGCGGCCGTCGAGGCGCTCACCGGGGTCCCGTTCGGTAGCCCCTCGACGCTCGCCGGGTGCGCCGCGATCACCGACGTCCTCAAGAGCCTGCGGGTCAAGACGTGCGGGTATTCGGGACTCATGCTCCCGGTTCTGGAGGATCCGGTGCTCGCGCGACGCGCATCGGAAGGGCGGTTCAGCGTGCGCGAGCTGCTCCTGTACTCGAGCGTCTGCGGCACCGGGCTCGACGTCGTGCCGCTGCCGGGCGACACGCCAGCGGATCAGCTGGCGGCCCTGATCGCCGACGTGGCGGCACTGTCCACCAAGCTTCGCAAGCCGCTCTCCGCGCGGTTGTTTCTGGTGCCCGGGAAGGCAGCCGGGGAGATGGCCCATTTCGACGATCCATATCTGACCGACTGCGTCGTGATGAAGGCGGAGTAGGGCGGCTCATCATGCGTGAGGTCACGACGCCCGAGGACATGCGCGCCTGGTCGCGCGCCGAGCGGGCGCGCGGCCGGCGCATCGGGTTCGTGCCGACGATGGGATTCCTGCACCAAGGCCACTTGCGACTCGTCGATCGCGCCCGCGAGCGCGTCGACCGCGTCGTGCTGAGCATCTTCGTGAACCCGCTGCAGTTCGGCCCCACGGAGGATTTCGCGGCCTATCCCCGCGACCTCGGGCGCGACCGCCGGCTCGCGGCCGACCGTGGGGTCGACTGCCTCTTCCTGCCGGAGACGACGGCGTTGTACCCGAGCGACCCGCTCGTGCGCGTCGCCCCCGGCCCGATGGCCGACACGCTCGAGGGGGCGGCCCGGCCTGGGCACTTCGCGGGCGTGCTCACCGTGGTCGCCAAGCTGTTCCACATCGTCGAGCCCGACGTCGCGGTGTTCGGGCGCAAGGACTTCCAACAGGCGATGCTGGTGCGGCGCATGGCGGCCGACCTGGACTTCGCGCTCGAGGTGGACGTCGCGCCCACGGTGCGGGAACTGGATGGGCTCGCTCTCTCCTCGCGCAACACCTATCTGAACGGCGACGAGCGCCGGGCCGCGGTTGCGTTGTCGCGCGCCCTGCGCGCCGTGGAGCAGGCGTGGCGCGCGGGCGAGGCCGACCCGAAGGCCCTGGAGCGACGCGGCATGGCCGTGCTCAACGCTCCGGGCGTGACCCCGGAGTACCTCGCGCTCGTGGACGACCAGCTGCGCGCGGTGGCTCGCGCCGACGCCCGCACCGTCGTGGCGATCGCCGCGCGGGTGGGAGCGACGCGGCTCATCGACAACGTGGTGCTGGGGGAAGGGGTGGCGAGCGACGACGCGGTGCGGACCTAACGAGTTTCGCGGGCTGAAGCCCGCGCTCGGCGCACGTGCGTCCTTAAGGACGCACTCTCGGGCCGAGCCCGCTCTTCAGAGCGGGGATACCCGCGCGTGACTTTGCCGGAGTGGGCCGTCGCCACCCCGGAGCGCCGGGCGCATATCGAGCGCGTGGCGGCGCTGCTCTCCACCTGGGCGACGGCGCTGCGGGTCCCCGCCGCCGAGCGCGCGCGCTGGCTCCGCGCCGCGTGGCTGCACGACGCGCTCCGGGACGCGCCCGCGGCCGACGAGCTGCAGCACGGTCCGATGGCGGCGGAGCGCGCCGCGCGGGATGGCGAGCGCGACCCGGGTGTGCTGGACGCCGTGCGCTACCACTCGCTCGGCCACGCCCGCTGGGACGACGTCGGGAAGATGCTGTACCTCGCGGACTACCTCGAGCCGGGCCGGCCGTTCGACCGGGAGGCGCACCGCGCCCTCGCCGCGCGCGTGCCCGGGGAGCGAGACGCGGTGCTGCGGGACGTCGCCGCCCGGCGCATCGCCCGGGTGATCGATTCCGGCTGGCCGCTCGTGCGCGAAACGGTGGACTTCTGGAACTCCCTGCTCGCGCCCTGATCGCGCTCGCGCTGGCGCTCGCCGCTTGCCGCGACCAACGGGCCGCCCCGTCGAAGGTCGCCGTGCCGGGCGAGGGCCGAGACGGAGGGCCGCGGGTCACCGTGGAAGTGCTCAACGCGAGCGGCAAGCCCGGCCTCGCGAAGACCGCGACGCGCCTCTTGCGCCGGGCGGGGATCGACGTACTCACCTTCCGCAACGCGCCGGACTCCGTGGGTGCGCTGGATTCGACGCGGATTCTCGTGCGGCGCGGGGGCAGCCCCGTCGGGGAACGGATCCGCAAGGCGCTCGGCACGGGTCGCGTGGCCGTGGAGCCGGACGCCCGGCGGCTACTCGACGCGAGCGTGCTCCTCGGGGCGGACTTCGCGCCGCCGCGCCTCGAGTTCCACCCGTAGCTGCCCGCAGGCGGCGCTGATGTCGAGCCCGCGGCTCCGCCGCAGCACGGCGACCACGCCGCGCGCCTTGAGCCGCCGCTCGAACGCCAGCATCTGCGCCCGTGCGCTCGGCGTGAGGTCCGGCGCACCACCGGGATGGAGCGGCAGGAGGTTCACGAGCGCGCCCAGGGGCCGGGCCAATTTCGCCAGCCGATCGGCGTCCTCGAGCGCATCGTTCTTCCCGCCGATCAGGACGTATTCGAGCGTCACGCGGCGACGAAATTGCTGCAGCGCTTTCATCACGTCGGGAAGGCCGTACTTCTTTTCGATCGGCATCAGCTCGCGCCGCCGCTCCGCCGTCGGGGCGTGGAGCGACAGAGCGAGACGGAACTGCTCCGGACGCCGGGCGAGCCGCGCCAGGTTCGGCAGGATACCCACTGTGGAGACGGTGACGTGCCGGGCGCCGATGCCGAGGCCGTCCGGATGGTTCAGGATGGTGAGCGCCGTGTCCACGGCGTCCCAGTTCAGGAGCGGCTCGCCCATCCCCATGAACACCACGTTGGTCGGCTTGAGGGACGGGTCGAGTAGCATGAGCTCCCGAACCTGACCGGTGATCTCGGCGGCGCTCAAGTTCTGGCGGAACCCCATGCGCCCCGTGGCGCAGAACACGCATCCCAACGCACATCCTTCCTGCGACGAGATGCACAGCGTCCGGCGCCGCCCCTCGGGAATGAGCACCGACTCGATCGCTTCCCCCCCGCCCAGGCTCCACAGGTACTTCTCGGTGCCGTCGCGCGACAGCTGGCGCGCCGCGAGCCCGAGGCGCCGCAGGGGAAAGGCCTCCGCGAGCCCACGGCGCAACCCGGTGGGCAGATCGCTCGCGTCGTCCCACGATGCCGCCGGTCGCTGCCACAGACGCGGCACGATCTGTTTGGCGCGATAGGCCGGCTCACCGCGGGCGGCGAGCCACTGGGCCAGCGCGTCGCGGGCCGCGTCGGGCGCGAGCGACAGGAGGTCGATCATCGCAGTCGCGCCTCGAGCCCCGCGCGGTAGGCCGCGCCGACGTCGTTCAGGGCGGCGTCACGCGCGAAGGTCAGGCGGTACCGCCCGATCGTGACGCGCATCCCGGCGACGGGCCGCCACCCCGCGTCGCCGTAGCTCCCTTCGCGCACCACCACGAAGTCCGCGGCGAATACGTTCCCCACTTCGAACGCGGCACCGAACTGGTGATCCGCAGTGAACCCGTGGGCGAACGCCATCCCGTAGCGTGCGCGAATCGCGCCCGTCGTGCCGCCCTCCCACAGGGGGCCGTGCCATACGCGCAGCTCCGCGCCGGCGTACAGGTCCTGCGCCGGATCGTTCGCGGCGAAGCGCGAGAAGAAGTGCGTCGCGGCGGCGACGCGCGCCCAGTCCGAGATCGCGCGGCTCGCCCCGACGTCGAGGGTCCAGCGATCGGCGCGCGTGGCATCGAGCTGGGTGTCCTGGTAGGCAAGCGTCGCGCCCACGGTCGTGGCGGCCGCCGTGGTCGACCAGTTGACGCCGATCGTCTGCGTGTAGTAGGGGATGCCCCCGGGATCGGGGTCGGGACTGAGCGAGGTGCGCACCAGATCGCCGATGCTCATGCGGCCGTACACCAGCCCCACCCCCCCGATCGGCGTGACGCGCGCGCGGGCGGTGAGCAACACACCTTGCGCGCCGACCTCGGGCGACGTCTCGATCGCTTCGAAGGCGACGCTGCCGTGCTCCGGCCCCGCCGGCTGCGCGGGGTTCCAGAACGCCGCCGCGCCGCCCGTGGCGAGGGCGGGTGGAATCGGAAGCGTGGTGGCCGCGAGTCGCCACAGCTCCGCGCCGGCCGATTGCTGTGCGGCGAGGAGCCCGGGAAGCAGCGTAAGTACCGTGCCGCAAATGCGTTGCATCTCGCCCATAACTTAACTATCTTCAAGCGTTTAGGACACTTGGACGACCGTGCGCCTGTCAGACCTACTCACGCCGCCCCGCATCAGGGTCCCCCTGCACGCGACGGACAAAGAAGGGGTGCTGCGGGAGCTGGTGGATCTGGTGGTGGTGGGAAATGGGGCGCAGTCGGGCGAGGTCCTCGGGGCGATTCTCGAGCGGGAGCGGCAGTTTCCGACCGGCATCGGCTACGGGGTGGCGGTGCCCCACGGGAAGACGCCCGCCCTGTCCGGGCTGGTGGTCGTAGCGGGCACGACCCCGGCGCCGGTGCCTTATGAAACCATCGATGGGCAGCCGGTGCGCCTGTTCTTTCTGCTCGCCGGGCCCGAGTCGGCGGCGGGGGCGCACGTGAAGGCGCTCAGCCGGATCTCCCGACTGGTGCGCCGCGAGCAGGTGCGGTGCCGGCTGCTCGACGCGCGCACCCCGGAAGAATTCTACCGCGCCGTGTGCCAGGCGGAGGTACCATAGACAGCGTGAGCGCCACATCCCGGCGCACGCACCGCTGCGGGGAGTTGCGCGCGCAGCACGTCGGCCAGCGGGTGCGGCTGGGTGGCTGGGTGCACCGCCAGCGGGACCTGGGCGGCATCGTGTTCCTCGACCTGCGCGACCGGGCCGGCATCGTGCAGGTGGCGATCGGCCCGGACGCACCGGAGCACGTGCGGAGCGTCGCGGGCGGGCTCACGAGCGAGACAGTGGTCGAGCTCGAGGGCGAGGTCGCGGCGCGTCCGGCGAACATGAAGAACGCCGACCTACCGACGGGCGACGTGGAGGTGCGCGCGACCAAACTCGCGGTGGTCGGGCGGGCTGTGACGCCCGCGATTCCCGTGGCCCGGGGCAAGGGTGAGGAGTTGCCCGCCGAGGAGCTGCGGCTCAAGTACCGCCATCTGGACCTGCGGCGTCCGGAGATGCAAGCGAACCTCATCCTGCGGCACCGGCTGCTGCAGCGGGCGCGGAAAGCGCTCTCGGACCTCGGATTCCTCGAGATCGAGACGCCGGTGCTGACCAAGCCCACCCCCGAGGGGGCGCGCGACTACCTCGTCCCGTCGCGCGTGAACCCGGGCGAGTTCTACGCCCTGCCGCAATCCCCCCAGATCTACAAGCAGCTGCTGATGGTCGCGGGGTTGGACCGCTATTTCCAGCTCGCCCGCTGCTTTCGCGACGAGGACCTTCGCAACGACCGCCAGCCCGAGTTCACACAGATCGACATCGAGGCGTCGTTCGTCCAGATGGACGACGTGCTCGACTACGTCGAGACCGTCCTCGTCGCCCTGTGGGACGAGGCAGGTCATCAGGTCGGGCGGCCGTTCCCGCGCATCACCTGGCACGAAGCGATGGAGCGGTACGGCACCGACAAGCCGGACCTGCGCTATGACTTGCCGATCGCCGACTGGACGGCGCAGGTGCAACCGCTGGAGGTGCCTTTCGTGCAGGCGGCGTTGAAGGACGGCGCGCGCGTCCGGGGGCTCGCCGTGAAAGGGGGCGGCGCGCTGTCGCGCAAGGACGTGGATCAGCTCGCGGAGGCGGCGAAGCAACTGGGCGGCGCGGGCCTGGCGTGGGTGAAGCGGCAGGGCGAGCAGGTCTCGGGCTCCGTGGGGAAGCACTTCACCACGACGGTCCTGGGAACGCTGGGCGTGGGTGATGGCGACGCGGCGCTCCTGACCGTCGGTCCCGACCGCGTGACATCGCCCGTGCTCGACCGGGTGCGCCGCGAGGTGATTCGCCGGCTCGCACCTGCGCCCAAGGCGGTGCACGCGTTCTGCTGGGTGGTGGATTTTCCGCTGTTCGAACCGGACCCCGAGACCGGGAAGCCCGTCTTTGCCCATCATCCGTTCACGTCGCCGCGTCCCGAGGATCGCGCGCGCCTCGACGGCGATCCCTACGCGTGCCGGGCGCTCCACTATGACGCCGTCTACAACGGCAACGAGCTTGGCTCGGGGTCGATCCGCATCACGGATCGGGACCTGCAGATCAAGATTTTTCATAAGCTCGGGTTGACGGACGAGGAGTGGCAGCAGCGCTTCGGGTTTCTCATCGACGGCCTCGGTGCCGGCGCGCCGCCGCACGGCGGGTTCGCGATCGGATTCGATCGCGTGGTGATGCTGCTCGCCGGCGCGGGATCGCTGCGGGACGTGATCGCGTTTCCGAAGACCACGACGGCGCGCGCCCTTTTCGAGGGCGCTCCGGCGCCCGCCAACCCGGCGGATCTGAAGGCGCTGCACATCAAGGTGGAGCGATGAGCGACGAGATCACCCATCGTCTGTCGGCCGAAGGGGTCGATCCCCTGGCCCTGGCGGGCGTGAACGATGGCAACCTGATTGAGCTGGCGAAACGGCTGGGCGTGCGGGTGTCGCTGCGCGGCGACACACTCTTGCTCCAGGGCCCGCTCCCCGCCGTCGAGCGCGCCGCGCAGGTGGCGCAGGCCCTCGTGGACCTGGCGCGCATGGGCGAGACGCTGGAGGTGGCGGACGTGGACCGGATGGTGGGCGAGGAGGCCCAGGGGACGCTCGGCCGGCCGGCCGAGGGTGAGTACAAGATCATCCTGCCCGGGCTGCGCCGGGTGATCCAGGCGAAGAGCGCGGGCCAGCGGCAGTATCTGGAGGCGATCGCGCAGCACGACATCGTGGTGGGCATCGGCCCGGCGGGCACCGGCAAGACCTACCTGGCGGTGGCGGCCGCGGTGGACGCGCTGTCGCGCAAGCGGGTGCGCCGCATCGTGCTGGCGCGGCCGGCCGTCGAGGCCGGGGAGAGCCTGGGGTTCCTGCCGGGGGACGTGCACGAGAAAGTGGATCCCTACCTGCGGCCGCTGTACGACGCGCTCGAGGACATGATGCCGCGCGACCGCGTGCAGAAGGCGATCGAGTCCCGGATAATCGAGATCGCGCCGCTCGCCTACATGCGGGGCCGGACGCTATCCGACGCGTTCGTGATCCTCGACGAAGCGCAGAACGCCACCGGGATGCAGATGAAGATGTTCCTCACGCGCCTCGGCGTGAACTCGCGCGCCGTGATCACCGGCGACAAGACCCAGATCGACCTGACGAACCGGGAGGACTCGGGACTGCTCCAGGTGGAGCGCATTCTGCCGGGCATCGAGGGCATCGCGTTCTGCTATCTCACGGAGACGGACGTCGTGCGCCACCGGCTGGTGCGGGACATCATCCGCGCGTACGCGGAAGACGCGCAGGGCTGAGATGCGACTCCCCACGAAGGACCAGGTGCGGTACCACGGCATCCGCTGGGTGTGGGTGGTGCTGCTGGCGGCGCTCGCGTACGTGGCGTTCCCGTCGAGCGCCACCAACGTGGAACCCCTGCCCGTCGGGACGCCGGCCGATCATGACGTGGTTGCCCCGTTCACCTTCCCGGTGAACAAGTCGGACGAGGAGCTGGCCCGCGAAGCCGAGGAGCTCGCCGGCACGGTGAAGCCGATCTACCAGTTCCAGGACCGCGCGCTCGACAGTGCCGTTGCGGCGGTGCGCGCCTTTTTCGCCGCGCTCGAGACGGCGGCGGATCAGGGCGGCGCCGCCGCGATTGCCGCCGCCGCGAAGGCGCAGGGCGTGGGCCTCACGGGCGCCGAGGCGGCGTACCTCGCCAAGGGCGGCAAGCGCCACAACCTCGAGAAGGCCCTGGGCGAGCTGGTCGCGCGCACGCTCGCGCTCGGCGTCACCGCGCCGGGCGTGCTGCAGGTCGAGCAGGCGCCCGATCTGATCGTGCGGCGGCGCGCGTCCGAGCAATCGGTGCCGCGCGACCAAGTGCTGTCGTACGCCCAGTACCTGGCGCGGGCGCGCCAGGTGCATCCCGACAAGAGCTCGAGCGTTGGGGACGCGGTGTACCTGCGGCTCGCGAGTCATTTCTTCCGTCCCACGCTGGTGCCCAACACGGTCGAGACCGAGCGGCGGCGCGACGAGCTGCGTCGCAGCGTCGATCCCAGCAAGTACATCGTGCGCGCCGGCGACCGAATCGTGAGCGCGCACGAGGTGGTGACGAACGAGGTGCACGAGAAGCTCGTGGCGCTGCATAACGACCTCGTCCGGCGCGGCGCGGCGACCAGCCACTCGCTGGGCGGTGCGCTCGGCCCGATGCTCCGCGACTCGTTGATCGTGGCGATCTTCTGGGTGCTGATGGTGTTCTACCGCCGCGAGACGTACGCGGAGCTGCGCCAGGTCGCGCTCATCGTGGGGCTGTTCGCACTCGTGCTGCTGCAGGCGGCGGCCGTCGCGCGCTTCGTGCCCGAGCACGCCGAGATCGTGATCCTGCCGTTCCTGGCCATGATGCTCACCGTGCTCTTCAACGGGCGCGTGTCGATGATCGCCGCGATGATCCTGGCCGCCGTCATCGGCCTGCAGCCCGTATTCCACGAAATGCCGGCCCTGTTCTTCTGTATGGTGGGCGGCGTGACGGCGGCGCTCTCCGTGCGGGCGCTGCGGCGGCGCAGCAACTTCTACGTGCCCGTGCTGCTCATCGCGCTCGGCTATCTCGCCGGGGCGCTGGCGCTGGGGCTCGCCGGAAGCTGGAGCGTCGGGGCCATCGGGTTGCGCGGCGTCTGGGGCGCCGCGAACGGGCTGGTGTGCGCGGGACTCACCTTCTTCCTGCTCCCCGTAGCCGAGGCGATCACCGGTATCACGACCGACCTCACGCTGCTCGAGCTGTCCGATCCGAGCCGGCCGCTGCTCCGCCGGCTGTCGCTCGAGGCCCCGGGCACCTACGCGCACTCCGTCGCGATGGCCAACCTGGTCGAGGCGGCGTGCAACCGCATCGACGCCAACGGACTGCTCGGCCGCGTCGGCTGCTACTACCACGACGTCGGCAAGGTCAAGAACCCGCAATACTTCGTCGAAAACCAGACGCGCGGCAACAACCCGCACGACCGGCTGAAGCCGTACCAGTCGGCGCAGATCATCAAGGCCCACGTGCCCGACGGGCTCGCGCTCGCCGTGGAGGCGCATCTGCCCGAGACCGTGGCCGCCTTCATTCCAGAGCACCACGGCACCACCGAGATCACCTACTTCCTGGACCGCGCCAAGAAGAGCGGCGACGGCGGGTCGCCGCGGCCGGAGGACTACCGCTACCCCGGCCCGAAGCCGCGCTCGGCCGAGACGGCGATCACCATGCTGGCCGATTCGGTGGAAGCGGCGCTGCGCGTGCTCGAAGACTTGACGCCGCAGAAGATCGAAGAGGTGATCAATCACATCGTCCGCACCAAGCTGAACGCCGGCCAGCTCGACGACGCCCCGATGACGCTGCGGCAGGTCGAGCAGGTGAAGCAGGAATTCGTGCGCATCATCACCGGGATGTACCACAACCGCATCGACTATCCGGAATCCAGTGGCGGCATCACGGCGCAGTGGCAGCCCGCGGCGAAGGCTTGAGCGCGCGGTGCACCGCGTCCTCGAGTGGGAGGGAGCCGGGGGCGATCGCACGCGCATCGAGCTCACGCTGCTCGCCCCTGCGGCGATGCGGCGCCTTAATCGGCGCGCCTTCGGCCGCCGGGCGCTGACCGACGTCATCGCGTTCGCGCTGCCGCAACCGGACGGGAGTATTTTGGGCGACGTGTACATCTGTCCGCACGCTGCGGCACGGTGGGTGAACGGCCGGGGACGCAGGACGGGGGAAGCGGGAAGGGTGGCCGAGGAGCTCGTCCGGCTGGCCGTGCACGGCACCCTGCACGTGCTCGGGTACGATCACCCCGAGGGCCCCGAGCGGGTCCGCTCCGCGATGTGGCGCCGGCAGGAGCGCTACGTGCGCCGCTTGCGCGCCACGGCCGGGGGCCGGAGGGCGAGCGCCCGATGATCTTCACCGACGCGGGCCCGGCGGCCCTGACCCTGGCGGCGGTGGCCAGTGCCGTCGCCGCCGTGTTGTGGGCCGGCATCCTGGCGCTCGGCGAAGAAGCGGCGGTGGGGGAGGCGCTGCACACCCTGGGCGACGCGCCCCCCCCGCCCCCCGCGACCGGAGGCGGGCGCGTGCCGCTGCACCGGGCGCTGCACATCGCGCGCCTCGGCCTGCTGGTACTCGCGGCCGTCGCCGCGGCGGACGCGCTGGTGTGGTGGCAGCGACCCGCCCTCGAGGCGTTCGGCGCCTGGGGCGTCACGGTCGCGTTCCTGTTCGTAGTCGGCGACGCGCTGCCCCGCAGCATCGCCCGGATCGCCCCCGAGCTGACGGCGGCGGCGCTGCCCGTCGCGCGGCGCACGCTGGCGCCGTTCGGCCCGCTGCTCTGGCTGCTCGCCTGGGTCGACCGGGGATTGCACGCGCTCGTCTCCACGCCGCGGCCGCTCGAGCCCGACCTGGGCGTGGCGCAGCGCGACATGCTGCTCGGCGTCTTCACGCTCGCGGACACGCGGGTGGACGAGGTGATGACGCCGCGCCTCGACATGGCCGCCGTCGAGCTCACCGCGGCGACCGACGAGGTGGTCGAGGCGTTCCGCCAGAGCGAGCACTCGCGCCTCCCGGTGTATGACGGCACGCCGGACAACATCGTCGGCATCGTGTTCGCCAAAGACTTCGTGCCACTCGCCATGGGCATCGTGGAGCCGGACGCGCAGGCCCGCTGGGCGGACCTGATCCGCCCGGCCGCCTACGTCCCCGAGCCGAAGACCCTCGACAGCCAGTTGCACGACTTCCAGCGCGGGCCCGCGCACCTGGCGATCGTCGTGGACGAGTTCGGCGGGACGGCGGGGCTCATCACCCTCGAGGACATCCTCGAGGAGATCGTCGGGGAGATCCGCGACGAGCACGACGTCGGCGAGCCGCCGCCCATCCGCCAGGACGGCGACCGCTACTGGGTGGACGGTCGCGTCACGCTCGACGACCTCTCGGTGGCGCTGGGCCGCACCTTCGACCACCCCGAGGTCTCGACGGTCGGGGGGCTCATCTATTCGGTGCTCGGCCGCGTGCCGCGCGCCGGCGACGAGTTGACGCTCGACGGCTACCGCGTCGTGGTCGAGCACGTCGATCGCCGGCGCGTGGCCCGCGTGCTGTTCCAGAGGAACCGGTGACGCCGGCGTTGGTCTTGCTCGCGTTCGGCCTGCTCCTGGCGGGTACGTCCGCGGCGATCGGCGTCGCCGCGGCGGCGGTGAGCCAGGTGGAGCTGACGCGCTGGGTGGCGTACAAGCTGCGCGGCGCGGGCGGCGCCGTCGGCGCGCTCGAGAACCCGGGCCGGGTCGTCGCGACGGCCAACGCCCTCACGACGCTGGGCACGCTCTGCGCGGCCGCCGCGCTGCCGGCCCTCCTCGCCGAGACCACCCCCACGGTGCTCGGCGTCATCACGGTCGCGCTGGGCGTGCCCGTGTTCGTGAGTGCGACGTTTGTCGTACCGCGGGTCGTCGGTCGACGCTGGGCCGAGCCCATCGTGGCGCGGGCCCTGCCGCGACTCGAGCAGCTCGGCAAGGTGCTCGCGCCCTTCATCCCCGCGCGCGATCCCTCGAAGCGCACCACGCTCGCCGCCGTGCTCACCAGCGCCGACACGCAGGCCCTGGCATCGGCCGACGAGCTGGCGGTGGTCTCGGGCGTGCTCGCGTTCGCCGACCGGCCGGTGCGGGAGCTGATGACGCCGCGCACGGCCATCGTCGCGCTGCCCGAGGGACTGGTCGCGGCCGAGGCCGCGCACGTGTGCTTGCAGTCGGGCTACAGCCGGTATCCCGTGTACCGCGGATCGCTCGACGAGGTAGTGGGCGTGGCGCACGCCTTCGACCTGCTCAGGCTGGCGCCCGATGCCCCGGTCCCCGTACGGCCGACCCTGATGGTGCCGGGTACGACGCGCGCCGCGGACCTGATGCTGGAGATGCAGCGCGGGCGCAGCCACCTGGCCGTCGTGCTCGACGAGTTCGGCGGCACGGCGGGGCTCGTGACGTTCGAGGACCTGCTGCGTGACCTCGTGTCCGAGATCTTCGAGCCCGAACCCCCGCCGCCGGAGGCAGCGCCGCCCCCGCGCGTCGCGGAGCTCGAGGGCAGCGCTCCGGCGAGCCGGCTCGAGGAGGTGCTCGGCGTGACGCTCGATGCCCGCGCGCAGACCGTGGGCGGCCTGCTCGTGCAGGCGCTGGGACGCATCCCACGTCCGGGCGAGCGCTTCGCGCTCAACGGGCTCGAGTTCGACATCCTCGCCGCGACGGCGACCCGGGTCGAGCGGGTGGCGGTGCGGCCCGGGCCCGTGCGGACTGTCCCGCTCGATCGCCCGGAGGAGTAGTTAGCTTGGATCATGGTTGACGGCATCCTCGAGGGGCTGGACCGGCGGGAGCCCGCGGCGCTGGCGCGTGCGATCAGCCTGGTCGAGAACCAGCGCGACGGGTTCGAGCGGGTGCTGTCGCACGCGCACGCGCGCTTGGGCCACGGCGGCGCCCGGCGCATCGGGATCACCGGCCCCCCCGGCGCCGGCAAGAGCACGCTGACCGAGCACCTCATCCGGCACTTCCGGGGGCGCGGGCTGTCGGTGGGGGTGGTAGCCGTGGATCCGACCAGCCCGTTCACCGGCGGGGCGCTGCTGGGTGACCGCATCCGGATGGAGTCCGCCAGCCTCGACCCGCACGTGTTCATCCGTTCGATGGCGACCCGCGGCGCACACGGTGGCCTCGCGACCACGACGGAGGAGGTGGCCGATCTGCTCGAGGCGTTCGGGTTCGAGCGCATCCTCGTGGAGACGGTCGGCGTGGGTCAGACCGAGCTCGACATCGCGGGCAGCGCCGAGACGACGGTCCTGGTGCTCGTGCCCGAGTCGGGCGATGGCATCCAGACCCTCAAGGCGGGAGTCATGGAGATCGCCGACATCTACGTGGTGAACAAGAGCGACCGGCCGGGAGCGGAGAAACTGCGCCAGGAGGTCGAAGTGATGCTGGCGATCCGGCGGGGGAACGCGTTCCGGCACGTCGCCCCGCACCACCGCTCCGAAAAGGCGACGGAACGACCCGAAGACGGAACGGGGATGCCGGGCGAGTGGGAGGCCCCCGTGCTCGCAACCGTGGCGTCCAAGGGCGAAGGCGTGGACGGGCTCGCCGCGGCGCTGGATCGCCATTACGCATACCTCGAAGCGAACGGCCGGCTCGCCGAGCGGCGCCGTCAGCGGCTCGCGGCGCGGACCCGGGCGGTGCTCGAGCGCAGCGTGCGGCGCTGGATCAGCGAGGCGACGCGCGCCGACGAGCTGCTCGCGAGCCGGCTCGACGACGTGGCCGACGGTCGCAAGAGCCCCTACGATGTCGCGGCCGAGATCCTGGACCAAATGAAGACCGGGGCGGGCGGCCCGAGGGGAGGCGCCCGATGAGCGGCATCGAGCGGAAGCCCGTGTACACGCCCGCCGACGTCGCCGGCCACGATTACGCCAGCCAGCTGGGCGCGCCGGGAGCGTACCCGTTCACCCGCGGCATTCACCCAACGATGTATCGCGGCAGGCTGTGGACGATGCGCCAGTTCGCCGGATTCGGGACGGCCGAGGACACGAACGAGCGCTACAAGTTCCTCCTCGAGCACGGCCAGACGGGGCTGTCGGTCGCGTTCGACTTTCCCACGCTGATGGGCTACGACTCCGATCACCCGCGCGCCGAGGGCGAGGTGGGCAAATGCGGGGTCGCGATCTCGTCGCTCGCGGACATGGAAGACCTGTTCCGGGGCATCCCGCTCGACCAGGTGTCGACCTCGATGACGATCAACGGCCCGGCGGCGATGCTGGTGTGCTTCTACGTGGCCGCGGCCGAAAAGCAGGGCGTGTCGAGCGAGAAGCTGCGCGGCACGGTGCAGAACGACATCCTCAAGGAGTATATGGCGCAGCACGCGTGGGTGTATCCGGTGGAGCCGGCGCTCAGGATCATCGTGGACATGTTCGAGTGGTGCGCGACCCATGCGCCCCTGTGGAACACGATCTCCATCTCGGGCTACCACATCCGCGAGGCGGGAGCGACGGCGGCCCAGGAGCTCGCGTTCACGCTGGCGAACGGGTTCACCTATGTGGAGCGCGGCGTGGCGCGCGGATTGGACGTGGACGCTTTCGCACCGCGGCTCTCGTTCTTCTGGGACATCCACAACGACTTCTTCGAGGAGATCGCCAAGCTCCGCGCCGCGCGGCGCATTTGGGCCCGCCACATGCGTGAGCGCTTCGGGGCGCGGCAGCCCCGCTCGTGGATGATGCGGTTTCATTCACAAACGGCGGGGGTGACGCTCACCGCGCAGCAGCCGATGAACAACGTGGTGCGGGTGGCCTACCAGGCGCTGGCGGCGGTGCTGGGCGGTACGCAGTCGCTCCACACGAACTCCCTCGACGAGACGCTCGCCCTGCCCACCGAAGAGGCCGTGCGACTCGCGTTGCGGACCCAGCAGATCATCGCCCACGAGAGCGGCGTGCCCGAGGTGATCGACCCCCTCGGTGGGTCATACTACCTGGAGTCGCTCACCGATCAGCTCGAGCGCGAGGCCGAGGCCTTGTTCGCGGAGATCCAGTCAGTCGGTGGCGTGGTGAAGGGGATCGAAGACGGCTGGTTCCAGCGGCAGATCGCGCGTTCTGCCGAAGAGTCTCAGCGCGAGGTCGAGACGGGACGTCGCGTCATCGTCGGCGTGAACGAGTTCACCAGCACGGACGACCACCCCGTCGAGGTCCTCAGGATCTCGAACGACGCGGAAGCGAGCCAGCGCCGGCGGCTGGCGCGGCTGCGCGCGGAGCGCGACACCGCCCTGGTGGCGCAGCGGCTCGAAGCCCTGCGCCAGGCCGCCCTGAACGACCGCAATGTGATCGCGCCGATGCTCGATTGCGCTCGGGCCTACTGCACCCTCTACGAGATCCGGCACGCTTTGGAGACGGTGTTCGGCGCGTACCGCGAGCCCGTGTTCTTCTGACCCCATGACCGCACTCCCAGCCGCTCCCAGCATCGACGCGGTGCGCGACGTCATCCGGCGGCTGCAGGCCCTGGCGCCCGGCGCGTACCGCGTGGTGTCGTGCTACCTGAAGCTGGAGCCGCGCGACAAGACGCGGGGCAAGTACCTCATCAAGATGAAGAACCGCGTGCGCGAGGCGCTCCTGGCACTCGAGCGGCAGGGGCTGGAGCGGGCGGCGCGCGACGGCGTGGCGGCGGATCTGGAGCGCGTGCGCCGCTATTTCGAGGAGCCAGCGCGGCTGCCTGCGGCGCGCGGGATCGCCCTGTTCGGGTGCGGGGCGGTCGGATTGTTCGAGGTCGTGCCGCTGCCACACGTCCATCGCTCGCGGCTCCGCGTCGAGGCAACGCCCCTGGTGCGCGAGTTGATCGCTCTGGAACAGGAGTTCGGCGCGATCCTCGTCGCCGCCTGCGACCGCACGGGTGCCCGCTTCTTCGAGGTGACGGCGTTCGACGTGGCGGAGCTACCCAGCCTGACGGCCGGGGCGACTCGGCCGGGGAAGTTCCATGGCGAGCGCCAGGCGATGCGCGGCGGGGTGCTGGCCGGAGGCTACGGAGAGCACAACTATCACATGCGGATTCGCGAGGAGAAGCACCGGCACTACGCCAACATCGCGGACCACATCTACCAGATCCACACCCATCGCCCGCTCGCCGGGCTGGTGGTCGCCGGGATCGGGGTGGACGCGGCGGCGATCGTGCCGCATCTCCACAACTACCTCCACGATCTGCTGCTCGGCGTCGTGAAGCTCAACCCCAAGAAGGCGAGCCCGGCGGAAGTGCGCGAGGCGGCCCTGTTTCTGCGCGACCAGCGCGAGCGTGCCTGGGAGCAGACGCACGCCGCGGCCATGCGGGACGCCCTGGGGAGCGGCTGGGCGGTGAACGGCATCGAGCCCACCGTGAAGGCGCTTACTCGCGGCCAGGTCCGCACGCTGCTCGCCGACGGGCCGAACGACGATCCCCGCATCGACGAGGCGGTGGAAGAGGCCTTGCACCAGCGCGCGCAGGTCGACGTGCTGTACGACGACCGGGCCCGGCGCGGCGTGGACGGCCTGGCGGCGCTGCTGCGGTTCCGCCGCTGATGCGCGGGGGAGGAGGGGGGGCCAAGCGCCCGATCCGCATCCTCGTGGCGAAGCCCGGCCTCGATGGGCACGACCGGGGCGCCAAGGTCGTGGCGGCCGCGTTGCGCGACGCGGGGATGGAGGTCATCTACACGGGGCTGCACCAGACCCCGGAAATGATCGCCCAGGCGGCGATTCAAGAGGACGTGGACGTCGTCGGGCTCTCGATCCTTTCCGGAGCGCACCTGACGCTGTTCCCGCGCGTGAAACAGCTGCTCGCCCGGGCCGGGCGCGACGACATTCTGGTGACCGGCGGGGGCATCATCCCACCGGAGGACATGCAGGCGCTCGAGCGGCAGGGCATCGGGAAACTGTTTGGCCCCGGCACCCCGACGTCGGACCTGGTCAAGTACATCGCAGACTGGGCGACGGACCATGCGTCGCCGTAGCCGCCCCCTCCGTTGAGCCGGCTCAAGACCCTGGCGGCGGAATACCGCGAGCTCAAGGCGCGCCTCGAACAGGCTGGCGGGCCTGAGAAGGTGCGCCGGCAGCACGAGCAGGGGAAGCTCACGGCGCGCGAGCGCGTGTCCGCGTTGTTCGACCAGAGCGCGGAGTGGCTCGAAATCGGCCTGCTGGTCGCCTACGACCAGTACGACGGGCAGGCCCCGGCCGCCGGGGTCGTGACCGGCTTGGGCCGCATCGCGGGCCGGCCGGCGGTGGTGGTGGCGAACGACGCGACCGTGAAGGCGGGGTCATGGTGGCCGGAGACGATCCGCAAGATGCTGCGCGCGCAGGAGATCGCCATGCGGCAGCGCGTGCCGATCGTGTATCTTGTGGACTCGGCGGGCGTCAACCTGCCGTATCAGGGCGGCGTCTTCCCCGGCCAATACGGCGCGGCCCGCATCTTCTACTACAACTCGATCATGCGGCACTATCTCAAGGTGCCCCAGATCGCGGCCGTGATGGGGCCGTGCATCGCCGGAGGCGCGTACTTGCCGGCGCTCTCGGATGTGATTTTCATGGTCGAAGGGACCTCGTTCATGGGGCTGGGCGGGCCGAATCTCGTGAAGGGCGCGACCGGTCAGGTGGTCGATGCGGAAGCACTGGGCGGGGCGGCGACCCACACCACGGTGAGCGCCGTGGCCCATTATCGCGCCAAGGACGATCAGGAATGCCTCGCCCGCATCCGCGAGTACGTCGCCCGGTTGCCGCGCGTGCTGCGGCCGCCGGCACCGGGCGGGAAGCCGAAGCGCAGCCCCAACGACCTGTACGAGCTGCTGCCCGCGGATCACCGCATGAGCTACGACGCCCGCGCGGTGCTCGAGTGCCTGCTGGACGCCGGCGCGCTCGACGAGTTCCAGCCTGACGTGGCGCCCGAGATGATCTGCGGGCACGGCGCCGTCGAAGGGCGGCCCGTGGCGCTGATCGCCAACTCGCGCGGCGTGATCCGGGGGAAGCAGGGCGAGGCCCCGAAGATCGGCGGAATCATCTATACCGAGAGCGCCGAAAAAGTCGCGTACTTTATCGAGAACGCCGACCGCGAGCGCCTGCCGTTGCTCTTCGTCCAGGATGTGTCGGGGTTCATGGTCGGCACCGCGGCGGAGCATTCCGGCATCATCCGTGCGGGGGCGCGGTTCGTGGAGGCGATGGCCACGGCGACCGTGCCCAAGCTCGTCCTCACCGTCAACCACGCCTCGGGCGCCGGCTACTACGCGATGGCGGGACAAGGATTCGATCCCGACTTCATCCTCTCCTGGCCCACGGGCCGGATGGGCGTGATGGAGGGCGAGTCGGCCATCCAGGCTGTGTTCGGCAACGACGCCGTGAAGCCGGACAACGCCGCCGCCGTCGAGACCATGCGCGGCGACTACGAGCACCAGCTCGACGCGCGGTTCGCGGGCGCCCGCGGCTTCGTGGACGCGATCGTCCTCCCCGAGGAGACCCGCGACACCCTCGCGTTCCTGCTGGAAGTGACCACCGAATTCTCCGGCCCGCACCTCGGGGCCTTCGCACTGCCGAGCCATCCATGACGTTTCCTCGTGTCGTGCGCCCCGTCGCGCTGATCGCCGCGCTCACGCTGCTCGCCGCCGCGTGCGGCGGCGGGCGACCCGTGGTCACGGCTCCCGCGCCCGCGACACCCCCAGTAGTCGCGCCGGCCCCCGCCGACGCCACGCCGGCCCCCGCGACTCCCCCGGCCGCGCCCGCGCTGCCGCCGCCCGTCGCCCTGATGTCGGGACTGATGCCGCTCAAGAGCACCGGCGTGGACCAGTTCCGCGCGGCCCATCCGACGTACGACGGACGCGGCGTGTTGATCGCCATCCTCGACACCGGCATCGATCCCGGGGTGGATGGGCTCATCACCGCGAGCACCGGCGCGCCCAAGATCGTCGAGCTGCGCGACTTCTCCGGCGAAGGGCGGGTGGCGCTGGCGCCGGTGACGCCGCTGAACGACGGCACGGTCTCGGTCGGCGGGCACGCCCTGGGCGGCGCAGGGCGGATCGGCCGGCTCACGAGCGCCGTGACATGGTATGCCGGCGTGCTGCCAGAGCTGCCGCTCGGCAAGCCGCCCGCGGCGGACCTGAACGGCAACGGCACCAACACCGACGTCTTCCCGGTGATCGTGGTCAAGGCGACCGACGGTTGGGTCGCCTTCCTCGACACCAACCTGAACGGCTCGTTCGAGGACGAGATGCCCCTGCACGATTATCGTCAGGGGCGCGAGACGATCTCGCTCGGCACGAAACCGATCACCCTCGCCGCGAACTTCGACGAGGTGAACGGCGCGCCGGTGCTGGATTTCTTCTTCGACACCGGGGGACATGGGACCCATGTCGCGGGCATCGCCGCGGGGCACAACCTGTTCAACGTGACCGGCTTCGACGGCGTGGCGCCGGGAGCCCAGCTGCTCGGCCTCAAGATCGCCAACGCCGCGCGGGGCGGGATCTCGGTGACGGGCAGCATGCAGCGCGCGATGGAGTACGCCGCGCGCTACGCACAGCAGCGCAACATGCCGCTCGTCCTCAATTTGAGCTTCGGCGTCGGCAACGAGGTCGAAGGGCGCGCGGTGATCGACTCGATCGTGAACGCGTTCCTGCTCGCCCATCCCAACCTCGTGTTCACGATCAGTGCCGGCAACGACGGCCCCGGGCTGTCGACGGTGGGCTTCCCCGGCTCGGCCGACCTGGCGGTATCCGTCGGGGCCGCGTTCCCCGGCGCCTTCGCCCGGCCCGCGCAGCCAGGGACGCCGACGGCGGCGGACGTGATGGGGTGGTGGAGCTCGCGCGGCGGCGAGCTGGCGAAGCCCGACCTGGTGACCCCGGGCGTGGCGTTCTCTTCGGTGCCGCGGTGGGACACGGGCAACGAGATCAAGGGCGGCACAAGCATGGCGGCGCCCCACGCGGCGGGGCTCGCGGCGTGCCTCCTGTCGGCGATGCTGCAGGAGGGGCGCCGCGTGAGCGCCGCCGAAGTCACGCAAGCATTGCGCGCCTCCGCGACGCCGTTCCGGGGCGAGACGGTGCTCGACGACGGCGCGGGGCTGCCGCGGCTCGATGCCGGGTACCGCTGGCTGCTGGGAGGCCATCAGGGCTCCGCCTACCTGGTGCGCGCCCCGGGGGGAAGCGGCGCCTCCGCGGCGTTCCGTCGCGACGGTCTGGCAGGACCGGGTGACACGCTCCAGCTGTTCCGCGTGCGTCACGTCGCGGGCCTGCGCGCCGCGGAGTTCCTGCTCCACAGCAACGTGCCGTGGCTCTCGGCGCCCGCCACGGTTTCGGCCGGCGCGCGCGAGACCGAGATCCCGGTGACGTACCAAGCCGGCGCGTTTGGGGCGCCGGGCACCTACATCGGCGCGGTGACCGCGTGGAACCCCAGCGACTCACTGGCCGGGCCGCTCTTCACGCTCGCGAACACAGTGGTCGTACCGTATGACCTGACCGCAAAGCCGCTGTACGACGAGCGGCGCGCGATTGGCCCGGCCCACGTCCAGCGCTATTTCCTGCGGGTCGCCCAGCCCGGGGCGACGCTTCAAGCCACGGTGACCTTGCCCGATTCGGTCGAGCAGCGCGCCACCGTGCGGCTGTACGAGCCGAACGGCCAGCCGTTCCGCGACGGCGAGGAGGTCGCGCTCGGTCGTGCCGACCCCGGGACCGCGCGCTTCACCGTCCGGGCCGAGGACCTGGTGCCCGGCGTGTACGAGCTGGACGTGTTCGCCCCGCCGCTGACGGGCGTCACGGCGACAGCCCGTGCGGCGCTCGCCCCGGTGGATCTCGCCGAGGCGGGCGCTGGGGGAAGCCTCGAGGCGGCGAATCCCGGCACCGCGACGGCGACCGGCCGGGCGGTCGTGACGCTGGTCGGTGGCGAACGCGCGTTCGAGGTGACGGGCCGCGGCGTACCGGCCGAGACGCTGACGGTGCGGGTCCCCGAGTGGGCGGCGCGGGCGGTGATCGACGTCCAGATGCCGCGCGAGCAATGGAGTGTGTTCACCGACTTCGGCGTGACCGAATTCGATTCCACGGGGCAGCAGGTGGGGCAGGGGGCGATGAACTACGCGTTCGGACGGCACGGCTTCGACGTCCCGGCGGGTCTCAAGGGGCACCCGATGACGGTGGAGTTGTTTCCCGCGTTTGCGCGGGAGAGTGGCGCCCGGCCGTGGCGCACGCGGGTCCGGGTTCGATTCTTGTTGCGGCAGCCGACCACGGCGAGCGAAGGGACGCCGATCACGGTCGTCGCGGGCGGGCGGGCGGCCGTTCCCCTCGGCCGGACGCCGCTCGTGGCCGTGCCGCAAGGCTTCGCGCCGCTGGTGGAGCTTCGCATCCACGACGCGACGGGCCAGGGACTGGACGCGATCCGGCGGGTGGCGGCGCAGCCGTGACGTCGCGCCGCGGCCAGCCCACCGTGCGGATCGCCGCCGGTCAGGGCTTCTGGGGCGACTGGCTGGAGGCGCCGTACCGCCAGGTGACGGGCGGCCCGATCGATTACCTGATGATGGACTATCTGGCCGAGGTCACGATGTCCATCCTGCAGAAGCAGAAGTCGCGCGATCCGACGCTCGGCTACGCCACGGATTTTCTCCCGTCGATGGAGCGCATCCTCCCGGTCCTCGGTGCCCGGCGCATCAAGGTGACGGCGAACGCGGGCGGCGTGAACCCGCGCGCGTGCGCCGAGGCCGTCGCCGAGGCGGCGCGGCGGCTCGGCCTCGCGGGCAAGCTCCGCATCGGCGTGGTGACGGGGGACGATCTGTTGGGCCGGCTGGACGCGCTGCTCGCGCGCGGCCACGCGCTCAAGAACCTCGACACCGGCCGCTCCCTGCACGAGGTCCGGGACCGCGTGCTCTCCGCCAACGCGTATCTCGGCGCCTGGCCCGTCGCCGCGGCGCTGCGCCAGGGCGCGGACGTCGTGATCACCGGCCGCGTCACGGACACGGGCCTCACCCTCGCGCCGCTGATCCACGCCTTCGGGTGGCGCCCCGATGCGTGGGACCTGCTCGCCGCCGGGACGGTCGCCGGGCATACCATCGAGTGCGGTGCCCAGTGCTCGGGCGGCAATTGCCTCGTCGATTGGGAGAAGATCCCGGACTTGGCGAACGTGGGCTACCCCATCGTCGAGGCGCATCCCGACGGGACGTTCGAGGTCGCCAAGCATCCCGGCACGGGCGGCCGCATCACCGTCGGCGGCGTGACGGAGCAGCTCGTGTACGAGATGGGCGACCCCACGCAGTACATCACGCCCGACTGCATCGCGGATTTCACGACCATCCGCCTCGAGCAGGCGGGGCAAGACAGGGTTCGCGTGTCGGGCGTCCGGGGGCGTCCGGCGACCGATAAGCTCAAGGTGTCGATCGCGTATTTCTACGGCTACAAGGCCGTGGGGACGCTGGTGTACGCCTGGCCGGACGCGTACCAGAAGGCCCAGGCCGCGGATCGCGTGTTGCGCCAGCGGCTCGCGGACCTCGGGCTCCGGTTCGAAGCGATTCTCACCGAATTCGTGGGCGCCGATGCGACGCACGGCCCGCTCGCGCGCCGGAGCGCCCCGCTCGATGCCCTGCCGGAGGTGCAGCTGCGGGTCGGCGTGCGCTCGACCGACAAGCCCGCCGTCGAGCGCTTCACGCGCGAGATCGCCCCCCTGATCCTGAACGGGCCCCCCAGCGTCACCGGGTTCGCGGGTGGCCGACCGAAGCCGGAGGAGATCGTGGCCTACTGGCCCGCGCTCATCGACAAGCAGGTGGTGGAGCCATGCGTGGAAGTGGTGGACGTATGAGGCGACGGAAGGATGGAAGGACGGAAGGACGGAAGGGGCGGAGTCGCCGCGTCCGTCTCGTCGAGCTTGCCCATGCCCGGTCTGGGGACAAGGGCGACACCGCGAATGTGGGCCTCATCGCCCTCAAGCCACGGTACTATCCCATCCTCGTCGAGCAGGTCACCGCGGCGCGCGTGGCCCGCCACTTCCAAGGCATGATCACGGGGACGGTGGAGCGCTACGAGCTGCCCAACCTCCTGGCGCTGAACTTCCTCCTGCACGGGGCGCTCGACGGCGGGGGCACGATGTCCCTCAAGACCGACGCCCAGGGAAAGGTGTTCTCCACCGCGCTGCTGCGGCTGGAGATCGACATCGAGGTGCCCCGGTGAGCGATCGCGTGCTGACGGCGCTCGAGGCGGGGATCCTCACCGCGACGCTCAACCGCCCGGAGAAGCGCAATGCGATCGACGAGCCGATGATCGACGCCCTCCTCGCGATGCTTGAGCGTGCCGACCTGGACGCGGGGGTACGGGTGATCGCGCTGCGCGGGGCGGGGACGGATTTCTGCGCCGGGATGGACCTGAGCGAGCTGCTCGCGTCGGCCGACAAGACCGTCGCGGACAACCGGCGGGCGGCGCTGCACTTCGCCGAGATCTTCCTGCGGATGCGGCGGCTGCCGAAGCCCATCGCGGCGATTGTGCACGGCCGCGCGCTCGCCGGCGGCTGCGGGCTCGCGACGGCCTGCGACCTGGTGCTGGCGGCGGAGTCGGCCCAGTTCGGCTACCCCGAGGTGCAGCGCGGCTTCGTGCCGGCGATCGTGATGACGCTGCTCAAGCGCACGGTAGGGGAGAAGGTCGCCTTCGATCTCGTAGCGACGGGCCGGATCGTCACCGCGAGCGAAGCGGCTGGGCTGGGATTCGTGTCCCGCGTGTACGAGGACTCGGACTTCGAGGAGCAAGCGGGGGAGGTGCTCCGCGCCCTGTCGACGGCGAGCGCTTCGGCGCTGGCGTTCACCAAGCAGCAGTTCTACGAGCTCGACGGGTTGCGCTTTGAAGACGGGATCCGGCTCGCCGCGGACGTAAACGCCGTGAGCCGCACCACGCCCGACTTCCGCGCCGCCCTTCAGGCGTTTCTCAGGAAGTGACGAGCTTCTTCACGGTCAAGGCCTGGCTCGGCGCCTCGGGCGTGGCCGTCGGCCTGCTCGGGATCGCGACGGAGCGGCGCTGGCTCGTGTGGATCGCCGCCGGGCTCCTCGGACTCGCGTTTCTGCTGCGGTTCGCCGAGCGAGGAGAGCGCGATCTTTAGACCCCCCAGCCGCGATGCTGCGCCACATCGCGCAGCGCTTCCCAGTGGAGGCGCGACCCGCGGGATCGGATCAGCGCCGCGCTGGGCGGGGCGGTCGTCGCGATCGCCATGGGGCGTGCCGGGCAAGGCGTGGGAATGACGGGAGGCACGGCATACTCGGGCGCCGCCAACAGCGGCTGCGCGAAGTCGAGTTCACGCGCCAGGTTGTGTGCCGTTCGATCCCGCACCGTGAGCGGCTCCAGGCTCCAGCGCCATTCGATCAGGCGTAGCAGGGAGGTATGGTCGTACAGGTGATGAGAGGTGCGAGCGCGCCGGGCGAAGGGGGAGATGAGCAGGGCGGGTGTACGGAAGCCGCGCAGCCCATCCGCGTTGCCGGCGACCCGGTCAGCCTCGGGGATTGGCGCGGCCGGAGGCGGCACGTGGTCGAAGAACCCACCCCACTCGTCGAAGTTGATGAAAAGCACCGTGTGCTCCCACGCCGGGCTCGCCGTGACCGCCGCGTAAATCCTATTGAGAAACGCTTCACCGGCACGAACGTCGTTGAACGGATGGTCATCCGGACCGGTCCCGGTCGCCTCGCCCAGGAACGGCGGGTCGACGTACGCCACCTGCGGCAACGTGCCGGCTGCGCAGTCGGCGAAGAAGGCATCGCTCGGGCGGCTGATCGGGACGTACTTAGCGCCCCAGAACGCCAGCGCCGGCACGTCGCCGAAGTAGTAGCGGCCCTCGAGTCCCCGCGCGGCCAGGCGGTCCCAGATCGTCGGCAGGGTCGAGAGGTCGAGCGTGTTGCTGATCCGGTCGGTCTGGCCGGCATGCTGGTACACGCGGTTCGGGAAGGTCGGGGCCATGATCGCGCAGAAGTAGCGATCGAACGACGTCCACTGCGGCACGGCGCGGCCGAGGAACGGGAGATCGTCCGCCTGATAGTAGCCGATCGAGAAGATGTCGTTCGCTCGAAGCCAGCCGTCACAGGCTCCGCCGTCATACTCGACGCGCCCGCCCTCGTACGAATGGTCGGGGTCGGCGTGGCCACAGCCCTGGAAATCGGGCGCGAGGGGATAGGTGGCGTGGCCGGTGCCGGCGGAATCGATGTAGGTGAGTCCCGCCTGGCGCCCGTTGGCCCCGGGCAGCCATCCCAGGAAGTGGTCGAACGAGCGGTTTTCCATCATCACGAGCACGACGTGCTCGATCCCCGAGGCCTCCGGATCCGGCAGACGCGAGGCCGTGAGCGGGGGGAGCATCGCGACGCCGGTCGCGCGATCGACGCAGGCGAGCGCGAGTCCACCGGCCGCGGCGGCGGCGGCGGACAGGAATGCGCGGCGCGGCAGTGGGCAGGGGGACTGGAGACGCGGGGTCGACGCGGGCATGATCACCTCCAACAGGCGGTGCCGCCCCGAGCGGGGCGATAGAGCGAACCTCAACCATATCGTTGCGTCATGCAAGGCCGCCCGGGTGCCCACTGGTGTAACATTCGGGCAACGGGCAACGGGGGCGACGGTAGCGGTGCAGTCACGATGACATCGGGCATCTCGTTGCGGGCTCCGGGAGCCATCCTCCTCATTTCCTGCTACGAGCTCGGTCACCAGCCCTTGGGGGCCGCGTGGCCCCGGGCGTTCCTCGAGCGGGCGGGCTACGCGCCGGATACGCTCGATCTCGCCGTCGAGCCGCTCGACGAAGCGAAGGTGCGGCGGGCCCGGCTGGCGGGCATTGCCGTGCCGATGCATACGGCGCTGCGGATCGGCACGCGCGCCGCGGAGCGCATCCGCGAGCTCAACCCGGGCTGCTTGATCGTGTTCTACGGCCTCTACGCCCTCTTGAACCAGGACTATCTGCTCGGTCCGTTCGCGGAGGCGGTGCTCGGCGGCGAGTTCGAAGGGGCACTCGTGCGAATCGCCGAGCGCATCGAGGCGGGGGAGGACCCGCGAGCGCGGTGCGCGGCCCCCCCGCCCCCCCCGCCCCCCCCGCCCCCCGCGTCGCTCGACCGGCTGGCGTTCCCAGTCCCAAGTCGCGGCTCGCTCCCCGGTCTCACGCGCTACGTCAGCCTGTCGCGCGACGGCCGCCTCACGCCGGCAGGCTACGTCGAGGCGAGCCGCGGCTGCCTGCACGAATGCCTGCATTGCCCGATCCCGCCGGTCTACGGTGGGCGGTTCTTTGCGGTGCCCCGCGACGTCGTGCTGGAAGACGTACGCCGTCTGGTCGCGGCCGGGGCGGGCCACATCACCTTCGGCGACCCCGATTTCCTGAACGGCCCCGGTCACGCGTTGAAGCTGGTGCGGGCGTTGCACACCGAATTCCCGGCGCTGACCTACGATTTCACGGCGAAGATCGAGCACATCGTCCGCCACCGCGAGCTGTTCCCCGAGTTCGCGGCCACGCGGTGCCTCTTCGTCGTGTCCGCGGTGGAGTCGCTCTCGGATGTCGTGCTCGCGAACCTCGAGAAGGGACACACGCGGGCCGACGTGAGCGTCGCCCTCGACATCCTGCGTCGCGCCGGAATCACGCTCCGCCCGTCGTTCGTGCCGTTCACACCGTGGGCCACCCTCGACGACTATCTCGACCTGCTCGGTTTCCTCGAGCGCGAGCACCTGCTCGATCAGGTCGATCCGGTCCAGCTCGCCATCCGCCTGCTCGTCCCCCCCCGCTCGCTGCTGCTGTCGCGTCCGGGCATCCGACCGTTCCTCGGGCCTCTGGACGCGGCGGGGTTCACCTACCGCTGGACCCATCCCGATCCTCGCATGGACGCGCTGCAGCGCGACATAGGCGCGCTCGTCGAGGGTGCGGCGCGCGCCGCGGAAGATCCCGCCGTGACGTTCGAGCGCGTTCGGTCGGTTGCGTACGCCCGCGCCGGCCGCGGGCGGCCCCGCGGCGCGCTCCACGCGCCGCCTCCCGTGCGCCCCATGCCCCCGCGGCTCACCGAGCCGTGGTTCTGCTGAGCGGAGCCGACCGAGAGCCAGTTGGGCTCTGTCGAGCGCGAAGCCGGCGGGTGGCGCTGACCATACACCCGGTCGTGTCAGCTTCCTGACAGGTTGGCGGACTAGCTTACCGGGCGATGCGGCGCGCACTCTCGCTCGTGGGCTTGTGGAGCGTTTCGCTCGTGGAATTCGTCTTTCCCCAACAGCCGGTGACGCGCGCCGACGCCGTAGCCGCGGCCCTGGCGCGCGGCGCGCGGGCCGCGTTCGGTCGTGCCGACACCGCCGCCGCCGCGGCCGTGCTGCACGGCGCACGGCTCTATCCGAATCCTGCCCTTGCGGCGACGTACACCAAGGACGTTCCGCATTACCACGTGATTGCCGATCTTTCCCTCGACCTGCCATGGCTGCGCTCGGCGCGCATCGGCGCGGCCGCGTCGGCGCGGGACGCCGCCCGGTACGGCTTCGCCTTCGAGCGCGCCACCATCCGCTTCGACGTGGACACGACCTACACGCGAGCCCTCGCCACGCTCGCCCGGGCACGACTGTCGCGCCGCAACGCCGCCGACGCCGACAGCCTGCTCAAGATGGCGCAGCTGCGGCGCGAGGTGGGTGACGTGAGTGACCTCGACGTGCGCCTCGCGGCGGTGAACGCAGGACAGCTCGAGAACGGGGCGGCGGACGATTCGCTTGCCGCCGTCGAGGCGCTCCTCGCCGTGCAGCTGGCGATGGCCCTCCCCGGAGAGCAGCCGACGATCACGCTCGCCGACTCGCTCGCTCCCCCGTCGGACAGCGTACCATCCCTCGGCGCCGAGCCGCTTCCGGTCGCGGCGGCCGCCGCCAGCCTGCGCTCGGAGCAGCGCGCGCTGACCCTCGCGCACCGCAGCGCGTTCGCGGCGCCGAGCCTCCAGGTGGGCGTCGAGAACGGCGACCCTACCCAGGGGGGCGCGCTGCCGACGATCGGGCTCTCGCTGCCGCTCCCGCTCTTCAACTGGAACGGCGGTGAAGTCGCGCGGGCCACGGCGGCGCGCGACCGTGCCCAGGCCAACCTGGAGTTCTTGCAAAGGGAAACCGCGGCCGCGCTGGCACGCGCGCAGCGGGAGTTCGCCGTCGCGATGGCGCGGGTGCAGCGTGACCGGCGCCTGCTCGCCAGCGCCGACCGCGTCGCGGCGATGTCGCTCCAGGCTTACGCCGAGGGGGCAGTCGCCCTCCCCAATGTCCTCGAGGCGCAGCGCAACGCCCGGGAGGCCCTCGGCCGCTACGTCGACGACGTCGCGGCGGCGAGCAACGCCGCCGCCGCCGTCCGGCTCCTCACCGCATCGGACCAGCCGTGACGCGCGCGCTCCCCCCCCCACTGCTCGCCGCGGCGACCGTGCTGCTCGCGGCATGCCACGGAGGACGTGGCGCGGCAGACGAAGCGCAGGCGCCCGCCGGCGCGCAGGCGGTCGTGGGCGCGGGAACGGCGGTCGCCACGAGCCAACCATTCCCTCAGATCGTGCGGGCCATCGGTACCGTCGCGCCCCGCCCGGGCCGCTTCGCCGAGCTCGCCCCTCCTGGGCCCACGCGGGTGGCGCGGATCTGGGTCGCGTCCGGGCAGCGCGTGGCCGAGGGGGACACCCTGATCGAGTTCGAGCGGGCGCCGTTCGATGCGGCGGCGCAGAGCGCGACGACGGCGCGCGACAATGCCCAACGCGCCTACGCGCGCGCGGTGCGCCTCGTCAAGGCGGGAATCCTGCCGCAAAAGGACAGCGACCAGGCGGCGGCCGATCTCGCCCAGGCGGAGGTGGCAGCGGTGACGGCCCGCCGAGCCCAGCAGCTCGCGACCCTGCGCGCCCCGCTCGCGGGAGTCGTGACCCGGATGACCGGCGTGTTGGGCGCGTCGGTGGACGCGAGCCAGCCGCTCGTCCAGATCGCGGACCCGCGGGCGCTGGACATCCTCCTCACCGTGTCGCCGGCTGAGGCGGCACAGATCAAGGAGGGGAACCCGGTTGCCGTCACCGCCGGGGAAGGCGCGAACGGGGAGCCCCTGGGGCAGGGCGTGGTATCCGGCGTCGCCGCCACCGTCGACTCGGTGTCTCGCGCCGTGACGGTGCGGGCGCGCCTGCAGAGTCCCGGGCGACCCCTACGCATCGGCGAGTCCGTCTTCGGCAGGATCACCACGGCGGTTCGTCCCCACGCCGTCACCGTGCCGGTCGCGGCGCTCGTCCCGACCGGGGAGGGAGAGGGCTTTCAGGTCTTCGTCGTGGACAGCGGGGGCGTCGCCCACGCCCGACCGGTCACCGTCGGCGCGCGGAGCGAGGCGCTGGCGGAGATCGTCGCTGGACTCACGGCCGGTGAGACCGTCGTGACGGCCGGCGCCTACGGCATCGCGGATGGCGCGAGGATCGTCCGGGCTCCGCCGTGACGCTGTTCGACATCCTCAGCCGCCAGCGTCGCTTCGTGTACTTGCTCGTGGCGCTGCTCAGCGTCGCCGGCGTCTGGGCGGCGTTCGTGCTGCCCTCGGCGATCTACCCGGAGCTCAACTTCTCCCGCATCAAGATCGTCGCGCAGGGCTCGACGCTCGGCGCGCGGCAGGTGGTGTTCAGCATCACGCGCCCGCTGGAGGAGGCCGTGAGCATCGTGCCCGGGGTGACGCGGGTCCGGTCGCACTCGATTCGCGGTGCCAGCGAGATCGCGATCACGTTCGCCCCGGGGACCGACATGGGCTATGTGCTCCAGCTCGTGCGCGCGCGCGTCAATCAAGTGCAGGGCAGCCTCCCGCCCGATCTCGACATCGAGGTCGAGCGGCTCACGCCGTCGCTGTTCCCGATCCTCTCCTACAACCTCGAGGGCGGCGATCCCGCCACGCTGTACGACATCGCCCGCTACGAGATCAAGCCGCTGATCGCGCGCGTGCCCGGGGTCGGGCGGGTGGACGTCCAGGGCTCCGACGTGCGCGAGATCGAGGTCGTCGCCGACCCCGCGCGCCTCGCGGTGCAGGGACTCACGTACACGGACCTGGCCGAGGGGATCCGGCGGGCGGTGACCGTGCAGGCCGTGGGCCGCGTCGCGCAGGATTACCGCCAATACCTGATCGTTACGGATCAGGAGGCGCACAGCGCGGAGGACATCGGCGCGGTCGTGCTCCAGAACGGGCTGCGAGTGCGCGACGTGGCGACGGTGGCCGTGGGGACCGAGGACCACGTCCGTATCATCGCGGGCGACGGGAGGCCCGCGGCGCTGATCAACGTGTCGCGCCAGATCGGGGGCAACACACTCGCCATCGCGGACAGCGTGGCGGGGATCGCGGCCGCGCTCGGCCCGAGCCTGCCGCCGGGCGTCCACCTCAAGCCCGTGTACGATCAGGCTTCGCTGGTGCGCGATGCCGTGGGGTCCGTGCGCGACGCGATGCTCGTCGGCGCCGCGCTCGCCGTCCTGGTGCTGCTGCTCTTTCTGCGCCACGCCCGGATCACGGCGATCAGCGCCGCGTCCATTCCGCTCACGCTCGCCGTCACCGTATTCGTGATGAGCGTGCTCGGGCAGACGTTCAACCTGATGACCCTGGGCGCGATGGCGATCGCGATCGGGCTGGTGATCGATGACGCGGTCGTGGTCACCGAGAACATCGCGCGGCACTTGGCGCCCCCGCCGGGGGGCGGAGCCGGGAGCCGGCTCGCGGCCATTCGCGCGGCGGTGCAGGAGCTCATCTGGCCCGTGACGACCTCCACCATCACCACGGTCGTGGTGTTCCTCCCGCTGGGCCTGCTCCAGGGAGTCGTGGGACAATTCTTCGCGGCGCTCGCCACGACGCTCACGGTGGCCGTACTCGTCTCCCTCGTCCTGGCGCTCACCGTTATCCCGCTGCTCGCCGAGCAGTTCGTCACCGCGCACGAGGTGGAGGCCGTCGCCACGGGCCCGCTCGCCCGCATCCAGCGCACGCTCGACGCGCTGGCCCCGCGCTACGAGCGCGCGCTCGCGGCCGTGCTCGATCATCCCCGGCGGATCGGCCTCGCGGCCCTGGTGCTCGTTGCGGCAGGCCTCGCCCTCTGGCGCCTTGTGGGGACGGGCTTCCTCCCGGAAATGGACGAGGGGGCGTTCGTGCTCGACTATTTCACGCCCGGCGGCACGGCGCTGGCCGAGACGAACCGGGAAATCGGGGTCGCGGAGAGCATCCTCGCCCGCACCCCCGAGGTCACCGGAACGTCCCGCCGCACCGGCGCCGAGCTCGGCATGTTCGCCACGGCGCAGAACAGCGGGGACATCATCGCGCGCCTCACACCGCCCGGCCGGCGCGCGCGCGACGTGTCCGCCGTGATCGACGAGGTGCGCGATGAAGTCACGTCCGCCGTCCCCCGCCTGCACATCGAGTTCATGCAGATCCTCGCGGACGTGATCAACGACCTCGCCGGCGCGGCTCGACCCGTGGAGGTGAAGCTATACGGCGAGCGGCTGGATACGCTCGAGGCCTACGCGCGACGGCTCGCGCCGGAGCTCGAGCGGATCAGGGGGCTCGAGGACCTCTACAACGGGGTGAGCGAGCCCACGGCAGAGCTGTTGATGCGCGTCAACGAAGCCGAGGCGAACCGCATCGGCATGACCCCGCTCGACGTGGGCAGTGCGATCAGCGCGGCCCTGCTCGGCGTGCCGGCCGGCGAGATCCGGACCGAGGACCGGCCGGTCGCGGTGCGCGTCCGGGCGCCCGACTCGGTCCGGTTCGACCCCCTCCGGCTGCGGGCTCTTCCCGTGCTCGGCGGCGGCGCCCGGCGCGTCACGCCGCTGGGCAGCCTGGCCGCGTTCGAGCCCGCCGACTCCCGCCTCAGCCTCGAGCGGGAGGACCAGCAACAGATGATCACAATGACGGCCGACGTCAGCGGCCGCTCCCTGGGCGGGGTGATGCGAGACGTGCGGCGGATGCTGGCCGCCAGCCCGGTGCCCCGGGGTGTGCGCGTGGTGCTGGGCGGTCAGTACGCGAGCCAGCAGGAGGCGTTCCGGGCGCTGCTGCTCGTGCTCGGCCTGGCAGCAGTGAGCGTGTGCGCGGTGATGGTCGTGCAGTTCGAGTCGTTCACCGAGCCGCTGGTGGTGCTGCTCGTCGCGCCGGTGTCGTTCGTGGGCGCGCTCGGGCTGCTCCTCCTGACGGGCACGGCGCTGAACGTCTCGTCCTTCATGGGGCTGATTCTGCTGGTGGGCCTGATCGTGAAGAACGGCATCATCCTGCTCGACTTCACGCGCCTCCGGATGCGCGCGGAGGGATCAACGCTCGAGGTGGCGATCCGCGAAGCCGCGCGCGTGCGGCTCCGGCCCATCTTGATGACCACGTTGTGCACGCTGTTCGGCCTCTTCCCGCTCGCCCTCGGCCTGGGCGCCGGAAGCGAGCTGCAACGTCCGCTCGCGCTCGCCGTGATCGGCGGGCTGACGCTGTCCACGCCGATCACGCTGTTCGCCGTGCCCACGCTGCTCGTGGCGATTCGCGGGCGGAGCTACACCCTGCCTGCGGCCGGGTGAGTCACGGCTCGAGCACCAGCAGCGCGAACGTGCCCGGCAGGATGCTGGGCCGGGGGCGCGGGTGCTCCGGAGTCGCGGCCGGGGGCGGACCGAAATCGGCCGACACCGTGAACACACGATGCGTGCGCTCGTCCAGCTCCATCGTGCGCGCGCCGCGCTTCGTGGCGACATTGGCGACCACCACGAACTTGTCCGGCGCGTCTTCGTGGACGACGGTCAGGGTCCCGTCCCCGTTCGAGGCGAACGCCAGCTGAGTGCCCGGATCGAAGCGGCAGGCATCGACGCCTTGGCCGATCGGCTCGGTGGCGATGACCTTCCCGGCCGTGGCGTCGGAAATCGCCATGAGCTGGTTGCGGCAGCCGCTGAACAGCCGGTGATGCACGCGGTCGATGGCGAGGCCGGTGGGAGCCTGGCACGGCGCGAGTGACCACTGGCGCGTGACCTTCATGGCGGCGGCGTCGATCTCCACCACCGCAGCCTTGTCTTCCAGATTCACGTACAGCTTGCTGTCGCCTGCGGCCACACCGAACTCCGGCCCCCCACCGAGGTCGATCGTGCCGATCGCTCGCCCGGACGCTGGGTCGATCACGCTCGCGGAGTGCGCGTCCCCGTTGAACGTGAAGATCCGCCGCGTCGCCGGATCGTACAGGATCGCATCGTCGTCCGGCGCAACCGTGGTGTGCCCCAGCACGTGGAGCGTCGTGAGGTCGAACATCGTGACGCTGCTGTCCGCTCCCGAGGTGGCGAAGCCGTGGCCGGTTTCGTACGCGAACGCGATCCCATGGGCGCGATCGAGCCCCGGGATCTCCGCCGCGACCTTCCCGGTACCCGGATCGACCACCATCACGCGGTTCTGGCGCGCGATGAACAGCCGGTGGCCGACGGTGTCCAGCGCGACGTAGTCCCAGCCGCCGTCGCCGCCGAGCACGAAGGTGTGAGCGACGTGATACCCCGGCGCCCCTGTGGGGCCGGCGCCCAGACCCAGCAGCGCGGCACCGCACGCGAGGACACGGAACGGAATGCTCATGAAGGCTCCTTGGGCGATGGGTCCGACAACAATGGGAAGCTGATGGTGACGCGCGTGCCGCTGCCGGGCGTCGAGCCGATCTCGATCCGGGCGCCGTGGGCCTCGGCGATCCACCGGGCGATGGCGAGCCCCAGGCCCGCGCCGTCCGCCTGGTGGCGGGACGGCTCACCGCGATAGAAGCGCTCGAACACGCGCGGCAGCTGCTCGGGCGGGATGCCGACCCCCGTATCCGCGACCACGACGCTCGCGCAGCCGTCCTGGGCCGCGATGTCGAGGCGGACGTGTCCGCCCGCGGGTGTGAACTTCACGGCGTTGTCGAGCACGATGACGAGCAATTGCCGCACGAGCGCGGCATCACCGCTGATCCGCGCCTCCTCGAACCCGCCGACCTCCAGCTGGATCCGCCGGTGCTCGGCGAGCGCGCGGACCGCGTCCACGGCTTCCGCCGCCACGTCGTCCAGGTACAGCGACTCGCGCGCGATGGCCCGCTCGCCGGCGTCGGCCCGGGCCAGCGTCAACAGCTCCCCCACGATGTCGCCCAGACGGGCGGACTCGCGCGCAATCGCCCCGAACGTCGCGGCGTCGCGGGTGGCGTCCCGGTCCTCCCCGAGCGCGACCTCGGCGCGCGTCCGGAGCAGCGTGACGGGCGTGCGGAGCTCGTGGGCGGCGTCGGCCATGAAGCGGCGCATATGATCCATCGACTGCTCGATCGGCGTGGTCGACTTGCGCACGAGCACGTACCCGCTGCCCGCGACGAGCAGCAACGCGATCAAGGCCGCCGCGGCGAACGCACGGATCAGGGACGCGTACTCGTCGTCGAGCTCCAGCCGATCAGCCACGACGGCGGCGACGTACGGTCTGTCAGCCGCTCCGGCGAATCGCTCCGCGTGGAGCCGGACGATATGATCGGTCGGCGTTTCGAAATCGCGGTCGGCCCACCCGGTGCGTGCCGCCTCCCGGGCCGCGTCCCGGATCCACTCGGCGGCCGCATCCGGCTTGATCGGCCGCCCGGCGAGGTCGAACAGATAGAGCGACCGATCGGGGATGTGCAGCTCATCGACCGCGTCCGCGACCAGCCCCGTCGCCCGTGCTTGCTCGGTCTCGCGCACGCGGGCCGCCTGGATCAACGCCGAGGTAGCGGCGCGAAGCGACGCGTCCAGCTGACGAGACACGCGGTGGCTGACGGCGATAAACAGCCCGCCGCCCAGGAGCCCGAGGATCGACAGGAAGATCCCCACGTACCACAGCGTCAGCCGCAGGCGTAAACGGGCCAGGGGTTGCATCAGCGTGACGTCATGTGCCGAACCGGTACCCCGAGCCACGCAGCGTCGTGATCAGCTTCGGATCGAAGCCGTCGTCGATCTTGCGACGCAACCGCCGCACCAGCACCTCGAGCACGTTGGCGAAGGGGTCATGATTGTCGTCCCATACGTGGGCCGTGATGGTCGCCCGGTCCAGGACCTGTCCGGGGTGGCTCACGAACAGCTCGAGCAGGGCGAACTCTTTCGCGGTGAGGCGCAACGGGCGCCCGCCGCGGCGCACCTCCCGAGCCGTCAGATCCACCTCCAGGTCGGCGACGCGGTGCTGCGCCGGCGTGAGCGCCGGCCGCCGCCGCGCCAGCGCCTGCAGCCGGGCCACGAGCTCCCGCAAGGCGAACGGCTTCGTCAGGTAATCGTCGGCCCCGCCTTCGAGGCCGCGCACGCGGTCGTCCACGGCGTCGAGCGCCGTGAGCATCAGCACGGGGGTCGTCACGCCGCCACGGCGCAGCTCGCGACACAGCTCGAACCCCGTTCCGCCGGGCAGGCGAACGTCGAGGACGATGACGTCGTAGGTCGAGAGGGCGGCGCGCTCTCGCCCTGCGGCGAACGTGGCAGCCAGGGTGGGGTCGATGCACTGCGCCCGCAGGCCGTCGCGCAGCAGGCCGGCCAGCTCGGGGTCGTCTTCGACGATCAGCACGCGCATGGAGAAGGAATCGCGCTATAATTCGATCATGGCCGGTATCAATATACCCCTCTACGATCCGCGCCTCGTCCAGCCCATGCGCGACGAGCTGACGCGCCTCGGGTTCCGCGAGCTCCGTAGCCCCGAGGAGGTGGACGCCGCGCTCGGCACGGCGCGGGACACCACGCTCGTCGTCGTAAACTCGGTGTGCGGCTGCGCCGCGCGCAACGCCCGGCCCGCCGCCGCCCTCGCGATCGCGCACCCCACGCGCCCGCGGCAGCTGCTCACGGTGTTCGCCGGCCAGGACGCCGAGGCGACGGCGCGAGCGCGCAGCTACTTCACGGGGTATCCCCCGTCGTCGCCGCAGATGGCGTTGTTCAAGGACGGCGAGCTGGTGTTCATGTTGGAGCGGAAGAATATCGAGGGCCGACCCGCTCAGGACATCGCGGGGGATCTCACGGCCGCGTTCGAGCGCTACTGCTCGTAGGGCGGCAGGGGCGGTAAAGACGGCAAGGGCGGCAATGTCACGTCCTCGCCGCCGGTACCGCTCGTGCCGACTCTGCCGCCTTTGCCGCCCTTACAGCACCCGCTCCCGCCGCACGCGCATGTCCACGACATTCCGCACCCAGGACCAGAGCGAGTCCTGCTTCTCCATGGGCACACCTTCCAAGACGTGGCGGCGCCACCCCTTCATGACCTCCGCGTCCTGGGTCCAGAGGCGCACGCGCTTGCGCGGGACCCGTTTCTCCCACAGCTGGGCGATCGGCGGGTCGGCGTAGAGCAAGCGCACGGTCACGTTGCGGGAGAGGAACTCGAGCGGGCTCAGATCTACGCGCGCGTAGCGCTGCTCGAGCGTCAGTCGGCCGGCCCCGGGATAATCGGGCTCGCCGTCGGAGAACAGCACGATGTTGAGCGGCGCCAGGATCAGGTTGTTGCGCCTCACGTGCAGGGCGGCGCGCTGGAAGAACGCGTTGAAATCGGTGATCGGGTCCTCTTGGGGGAACCACGCGCGCAGGTCCGCCGCGATCTGCGCGGGTGACTTGCCGCTCAGATCCTGGATCGGGTGAAACACCTTCGCCTGCCCGGGACGCTCGCCGCCCAGCTCACCCACGAAGATCGCCGTGTTCGGCTGCAGCCCGCCGACGCCGTTCAGGTGGCCGTAGATGTAGAGCGCCGCAAACTCGATCGCCCCGTTGAAACTGGGGTTGCGCCGGAACGAGCCGCTGATGTCCAGGCCGATCACCAGCGTCGACCGGGGCGTCTCGGCGCGTTGCGAGGGCGCGCACGCCACCACGCTCAGCCCCAAGACCAGTGCCGCGACGCGACGCCTCATGACGCGCCTCCCTCGACCGTGTGGGTCTTGCCGGTCGCGAAGATCGGCGTGCTGTGGAGCACCTGGTCGAGCGATCGGAACGGCAGATTGAAGTGCGGCTTGCCCATGATCACGACGACCAAGAAGTTGAACCCGCTGGCGACGAGCTGCAGCACCGGCAAGGTCAGCAGCTCCATCAGGTGCTGGGCCTCCTTCTTGAACCACTCGTGCTCGGCCTTGAACGCGTTGATCGGCCCGCGCCAGAACTCCGCGTCCACCGTCGCGGCCGCCCGCACGGCGCCTACGCCTTCCATCGCCTTCCGGCCGAGGATGGCGAGCAGCGCCGGCGTCCCGAACCGGCCGAACAGGAACCATGTCATGCCGCGCACGCCCACCCACCCCAGCAGGGCCAGCCCCAAGGTCCCGACGATCCCCAACTGGAACCCCTGCTGTGCCAGCCACGGCGTGATGGCGTCGATCAGCTCGCGGTACAAGAAGAGCACTTCGAACAGGGCGACGGTGATCTCGACCAGCACCATCGCGACGATCTGCCCCACCGCCCGCGTCTTGATCGCCTCGTTCAGCACCTGGATGCAGGCGAAGCTGCCCCCGATGATGATGAACAGGAAGAACCACAGGATCACCACCAGGACCAGGCCGTTCACCTGGTAGCCCGTCAGGTCCGCGAGCAGCTCGCTCATCGTCGGGCGCAGCGTGAACGTGAAGATCGTGGCCTCGATGGCGGACCAGAACAGCAGCAGGACGAACGCGATCCAGGGCACCCCGGGCTGACGCGAGCTGGAATCGAGCATCGCGAAGGGCGACGTGACCAGGTTCTTCAAGGTTCTCCACAGCAGCCCGACGCCCAGCCGGAGCAGACCCCAGATCCAGCCGACGAACACCAGGAGAAAGCGCGCCAGCCCGAACCAATAAAACCACGCCATGCGGACCGCGTCCCACCAGGACATGAGTAGCGCCGCCAGGAAGCGTCCGCGGCCCGAGCGGAACGGAATGGTGTAAAGCGAGACCATCGTGCCCCACACGCCCGCGACCAGCACCGTCGCCGGGAAAAAGAGCAGCACGAACTTGCCGAGCGCCTCCCAGAAGGACGACCCCGTCACGACCAGATGGAACACCTGTGCCTGCCAGTCGACGATCCAAGACAGGCCGGCCCAGATCCAGCCCCAAACGGTCTGGAGGATCCAGCTCCACTGCTGAGTCTGGGCGGTGCCTAGCGGGTTTTGCATGTCGAGTCCCTTCCCTGGGGTGGAGCGGGGAATGGCGGCCGCGCACAGTCCGCGGCAGGCGCGCATTAATAGTGAGGCGCCCGGTTCTGTCAAGCGGCGACGTGATCTGGGTCACCATCCCCGCACACCGGCCGGGTCTCGGTCGCCGGGGGCCCCCTGCGCGACGAAACGACGCAGTCGCTCCGGGAGCCCCGGCGGCCTCGACCCGATGTCACGGCGAGTGATATACTCATGCCCATGCCGGAAGAGCCGCCTAAGCGCCTGATCGTCGTCGGCGACCGGGTGCTCATCGCCCCCGAGGAGGGGGAGGAGCGCACCAACGTCGGCCTGTACCTGCCGCCGACGGCTGTCGAGACCCGCCAGGTCCAGGGCGGACGCATCGTCGCCACGGGGCCGGGCACGCCGATGACCGAGCCTGCCAGCATGGATGACGAGCCGTGGAAGATCCACGGCCCCGATGTGAAGTATCTCCCGATGCAGGCGCGCGCCGGGGACTACGCCCTGTTCTTCCGGAAAGCGGCGGTGGAGATCACGTTCGAGGGAACGAAGTACCTGGTGGTCCCGCAGGCGGCAATCCTCGTCCTCGTGCGGGAGCGGCCAACCGAGGAACTGGAGTAGAGAGAATGGCCGACATCGGATGGGCCCGGAGCCGCGGCGATCGGGCCGAGAAGGAAGGCCTCCGCCGCGGCGCGTGGTACCGCATCGTGGAGGACGCCAGCAAGCCTTGGGTGGTCCTCGACGTCCACCAGGTCGAAGTACGGGTCCCCAAAGACGACCTCGAGATGCGGAAAGATCGGCCCAAGGCCTGGAGCGTCGTCCCCGAGCCGCATCTCGTATGTCCCGGGTGCCACAAACGCCAGCACACGTCGGGCCAGCCGAAGCAGGTGAAGTGCTTCGAGTGCGGCAACACATACACGGTGGACTGGGCGGATCGCGCGTAATTCCGGCCAGCGCGGCGATGTTTGGGCCCCGGTTTTTCGACCGGGGCCCGTTTTCTTTGCCCCATGTCCCCCTTTGCCGGCGGCCTCGCTCGTGCCCGCGAGCTGTTGACCGCATGCTTCGGGCACCGGGCGTTCAGAGTGCACCAGCTGAAGGTGCTCGGGCCCCTGCTCGCAGGGCACAGCGTGCTCGCCGTGCTCCCCACAGGCGCCGGAAAATCCCTCTGCTATCAGCTGCCGGCGCTCATGACCCGAGGCCTCACGCTCGTCGTCTCGCCCCTGATCTCGCTGATGCAAAACCAGGTGGCGGCGCTGCGGCGCCGGGGAATCGCCGCGGCCTACCTGAACAGCCTCCTCGACCCGCACGAGCGCCGCGCGATCCTCGACGCCGCGCTGAGCGGCGCGCTCACCCTCCTCTACTGCGCCCCCGAACGGCTCGGCTCGCTGGTGCTCCGCCTCACGCGCGCGGGCCGCGAGGTGTCGCTCCTGGCGGTGGATGAGGCCCATTGCATCGTCGAGTGGGGCAACGAATTCCGCCCGGTCTATCGGCGGCTCGACAAGTACCGCTACCTGCTCGGCGATCCGGTGACGATCGCCCTCACGGGGAGCGCGACCTCGGCGACCCGCGCCGAGATCCTGCAGGTCCTGCGCATCCCGGACGCCGTCGTCGTGCTCACGTCGTTCGACCGACCGAACCTCACGTTCACCGTGGAACGCGTGCGGGACGATCGCGCCCGGTTCGCGAGGCTGCGCGCGCTGCTGCGCGGACCGGAGGGGTCCACGATCGTATACACCCCGACCCGGAGGCTCACCGAGCTCGTGACCCGCGCCCTGCTGCGCTTGGGCGTGCGCGCCGCGCCGTACCACGCGCGGTTGACTGGGCGCGTGCGGCGTCGCGTCCTGGCCGCCTTTCTCGCAGACCGCATCCCGCTGGTGGTGGCGACGAGTGCCTTCGGGATGGGGATCGACAAGCCCGACGTGCGGCGCGTGATCCATTGGGGCCCGCCGCGCGCGCTCGAGGCCTATTACCAGGAAGCCGGGCGCGCCGGCCGGGACGGGCGATCCGCACGGTGCGCGCTGTTCTGGCGACCCGAGGACTTCGCCCCGGGCGACGCGACCCTCGCGGTGCGGCGCTATGTCGAGGCGCGAGGCTGCCGCCGGGCCATGCTGCTCGAGTACTTCGGGGAGCGCATGGAGCGGTGCGCGGGATGCGATCGCTGCGGGATCGGGGGACGGGGGACGATCGACGGGTCGTTGCGGTGATAGCCCGTTCCGCGTCCCGCGTTCCTCGTCCCCCCGAACCAGGCAGGTAACTCCCACCCGTCCGTGTGGTTGCGGCTTGGGGGGTGCGGAATACCTTAGCTTGAATAGCTTAGAGCGAGAGCCGGCGGTTCTCGCTTTGTTTTTGTTTTTCCCCTCTTTCGAGGACGCCCTATGCCCGGCCGCAATTTTCTGTTCGTCCCCGGCCCCACGAACGTGCCCGAGCGGGTGCTGCGCGCCATGGACCGCGCCATGGAGGACCACCGCTCGTCGGCCTTCCCCGAGCTCGCGAGCGGGGTGCTGCGGGACCTGAAGCAGGTCTTCAAGACCACCGCGGGGCAAGCATTCATCTTCACGGCGACGGGGACGGGCGGTTGGGAGGCCGCGCTCGTCAACACGCTGTCGCCCGGAGACCGGGTGCTCGCGCCGCGGTACGGGCAGTTCAGCCATTTGTGGATCGACCTCGCGCAGCGCCACGGACTCCGCGTGGACATCATCGACGTGGAATGGGGCGAAGGCGCGCCGGCCGAGCGCATCCGCGAGATCCTCGCCGCGGACCAGCAGCACGAGATCAAAGGCGTGCTGGTGGTGCACAACGAGACGGCGACCGGGGTGACGAGCGACGTGGGCGCGGTCCGCCAGGCGATCGACGCCGCCGGACATCCCGCGTTGCTGTACGTGGACGGCGTGAGCTCGATCGGGTCGATCGACTTCCGGATGGACGACTGGAAGGTGGACCTCGCGATCACCGGGTCGCAAAAAGGGTTGATGCTCCCCGCCGGGCTCGGGATCGTGTGCGCGAGCCCCAAGGCGCTTGCCGCCCGCGACCAGGCGAAGTGCCCGCGCGTGTTCTTCGACTTCGGGGACATGCTCAAGGCGAACGCGACGGGCTACTTCCCCTACACGCCGTCGCTCCCGCTCCTCTACGGCCTGCGCGAGTCGCTCGCCATCCTGTCCGAAGAAGGACTCGAGAACGTCTTCGCCCGGCATCACCGCCTGGCGGAGGGTGTGCGCGCCGCGGTGCGCGCCTGGGGCTTGAAGCTGTGCGCCAAGGCCCCCAAGTGGCACTCCGATACGGTGAGCGCGATCATGGTGCCCGAGGGTTTCAGCGGCGCCGACGTGATCGACGTCGCCTACCGGCGTTACAACCTCGCCCTCGGCGCCGGGCTCGCGCGCGTCGCGGGCAAGCTGTTCCGCATCGGGCACCTGGGCGACTTGAACGAGCTGATGCTGCTGGGCGCGATCGCGGGCGCGGAGATGGCGATGCGCGACGTCGGCATCAAGGTCGAACCCGGTGCCGGTGTCGCCGCGGCCGCGGAGCATTACCGCTCGACCGCGGCTCCGCTCGCGCCGCGCGCCGCGGCGCCGTTGTCGCCCGACGCCCAGCAGCAGGTCCCGGGCAAGGTGACCTCGCCCCGGGCCCGCGTGAGGGCATGAGCCACACCCGCTACGAGCCGGCGACTCCCCGACTGCAGCGGAGCGAGCTCGCGGTCCCCGGCTCGCAGCCCGCCCTGTTCAAGAAGGCGCTGGAGAGCGAGGCGGACTGCGTCTTCCTCGACCTCGAGGACGCGGTCGCCCCCGGTGACAAGGAGCAGGCCCGCAAGCACGTCGTCGCCGGGCTGCTGGAGCACGACTGGAAGGCGCGCGGCCAGACGGTGTGCGTGCGCATCAACGGCATCGACACGCACTACATGTACCGCGACGTCGTGGACATCGTGGAGCAGGCAGGGCATCGCCTCGACGTGGTACTGGTCCCGAAGGTAGGTGTCCCGGCGGACGTGTACCTCGTCGACGCCCTGCTCACGCAGATCGAGGCCGCACGGCGGATCCCTCACCGCATCGGCATCGAGGTGCTGATCGAGACCGCGCTGGGCATGGCGAACGTCGAGGCGATCGCGCAGGCGAGCCGGCGCCTCGAAGCGATGCATTTCGGAGTCGCCGACCTCGCTGCGAGCCTGCGCGCCCGCACCGTGAGCATCGGAGGCTTGAATCCCGACTACCCGGGCGACCAGTGGCACGCCGCGCTGTCGCGGATGGTGACGGCGTGCCGCGCCTACGGCCTGCGCGCGATCGACGGGCCGTACGGCGACTTCAAGGACCCGGAAGGCTACCTCGCGGCGGCGCGCCGCGCGGCGGCCCTCGGCTACGAGGGGAAGTGGGCGATCCATCCCTCGCAGATCGCGCTCGCCAACGAGGTGTTCACGCCTCCGCCCGCGGAGGTCGAGCGGGCGCGGCGCATCCTCGGCGCGCTCGACGAGGCCGCCCGGGCCGGCCGCGGCGCCGCCCAGCTCGACGGGCGCATGATCGACGCCGCGTCCGCGCGCCTGGCGCAAAACATCGTGCAGATCGCCGCCGCGATCGCCGCGCACCGGGCGACGGCTCCCACCATGGCCACCACGCGAGCGTAACTCGTGGACATCCACGAATACCAGGCGAAAGAGCTGCTCGCCGGTTTCGGCGTGCCGGTGCCCAAGGGAGGCGTGGCGTACAGCGCGGACCAGGCCGTCTATCGAGCGACCGAGATCGGCGCCGGCCGCTGGGTCGTCAAGGCGCAGATCCATTCGGGCGCGCGCGGCAAGGCCGGCGGCATCAAGCTGTGCACCAGCGACCTCGAGGTGCGCCAGGCCGCCAAGGAGCTGCTGGGAAAGACGCTGGTCACCACCCAGACCGGCCCCGAGGGGCTGCCGGTGCACCGGTTGCTGGTAGAGGAGGCGCTGCCGATCGAGCGGGAGCTTTACGTCGGCCTCGTGCTCGACCGGCGGCACGAGCGCATCGTCGTCGTGGCCCACCCGCACGGCGGGATGGAGATCGAGGAGATCGCGCAGCGCGAGCCCGCAGCCATCCTGCGCGAAGTCGTCGAGCCCGCCGTCGGCATGCGGGCGTTCCAGGCGCGCGAGCTTGCGTTCGGGCTCGGCCTCGGCCCGGCGCAGGTGAGCCAGGCGGTGGCGATCATCCTCGGCGCGTACCGCGCCTTCCGCGATCTCGACGCCACCATGGTCGAGATCAATCCGCTCGTAGTCACGAAGGACCGCCAGGTGCTGGCCCTCGACGTGAAGATGAGCTTCGATGACAACGCCATGTTCCGGCGCCCCAACGTGGCCGAGCTGCGGGACTCGGCCCAGGAAGACCCCCGGGAGGCCGAGGCAGCCGAGCACGGACTCAACTACGTGGCCCTGGACGGCGACATCGGCTGCATCATCAACGGCGCCGGGCTGGCGATGGCCACGATGGACATGATCAAGCACGCCGGGGGCGAGCCCGCGAACTTCCTCGACATCGGCGGCGGCGCCGGCCCGGATCGCGTGGCCGCCGCGTTCCGGCTGGTGCTCTCCGACCGCAACGTCAAAGCGATCCTCGTGAACGTATTCGCTGGGATCAACCGCTGCGACTGGGTGGCGCAGGGAGTGGTCCAGGCTGTGCGGGACGTGGGGGTGCCAGTCCCGCTCGTCGTCCGGCTGGCGGGCACCAACGTCGAGGACGGCCGCCGGATCCTGAAGGAGAGCGGCCTCGAGATCCTGACCGCCGATACGCTGTCCGAGGCCGCAGAGCGCGTCGTGGCGGCGCGCGATGCCGCTCGGGCGGGGGCCACATGAGTATCCTGCTCGACGAGAAAACCCGCGTCATCGTCCAGGGCTTCACGGGCGACAAGGGGACGTTCCACGCGAAGGAAATGATCGCGTACGGCAGCAACGTCGTGGGCGGCGTCACCCCGGGCAAGGGCGGCACCACCCATCTCGGCCGGCCCGTGTTCGACACCGCGAAGGAAGCGGTGGCGAACACCGGAGCCGTGGCCAGCCTCATCCTCGTCCCCGCGCCGTTCTGCGCCGACGCCATCATGGAAGCCGCGGACGCGGGGATCCGGCTGGTCGTGACCATCACGGACGGCGTCCCCGCCCAGGACATGATGACCGTGAAGCGGTACCTGTGGCGCTACTCGAAGGAACGACGCACTACGCTGATCGGGCCGAACTGCGCCGGGGTGATCAGTGCGGGCCGGGCGATGATGGGGATCATGCCGGGCCACATCTACGCCCGCGGCGCGGTCGGCGTGGTCACGCGCTCCGGCACGCTGGGCTACGAGGCGGCGTCCCAGATGCAAGCGCTCGGCATCGGCATCACGACCAGCGTCGGCATCGGCGGTGATCCGATCAACGGCAGCTCGTTCGTCGACATGCTGGCCCTGTTCGAGCAGGACCCGGAGACCGAAGCGGTCATGATGATCGGCGAGATCGGCGGGCCACAGGAAGCGGACGCCGCCGTATTCGTGAAGGAGCACATGACGAAGCCGGTGATCGGCTACGTGGCCGGGCTCACCGCTCCCAAGGGCCGCCGCATGGGGCACGCCGGCGCGATCATCTCCGCGTTCGGGGACACGGCGGCGGAGAAGGCCGAGATCATGCGGTCCGCCGGCCTCGTCGTCGCGCCGAGCCCGGCGGCGCTCGGGACGGCGGTGGCGGAGGCGCTCGCGCACCAGCCGTCACGGCGCGTGATGGTCCAGCAGTGACGCGTCCGACCGTCGTCGTGACGCGCCGGCTGCCGGTGCCCGTCGAGGAGCGGCTGGCGGCACAGTTCGACGCCCACCTCAACCGAGACGATCACCCGTTCACCGCGGCCGAGCTGCAGGATGCGCTGCGCGGCGCGGACGCGCTGCTTCCGACCGTCACCGACCGGCTGAATGCCGCCGTGCTCGCCACGGAGCCGCTGCGGGCCAAGATCCTCGCCAACTACGGCGTGGGATTCAATCACATCGACGTGAACGCCGCCAAGACCCGCGGCCTGGTGGTCACGAACACGCCCGACGTGCTCACCGACGACACGGCGGACGACGCGGTCATGCTCATGCTGATGGTGGCGCGGCGCGCCGGGGAAGGGGAGCGCCAGGTCCGGGCCGGCGCCTGGACCGGGTGGGGTCCAACCCACATGCTGGGCACGAAGGTGAGCGGCAAGACGCTCGGCCTCGTCGGTCTGGGGCGGATCGGGCGGGCGGTGGCGCGCCGCGCGCATCACGGCTTCGGGATGCGGGTGATCTTCCACGACCCGTACCCGCCGCCACCCGCCGTGACGGCCGAGCTCGGCGCGGAGCCGAAGGCGAGCGTCGACGAGGTGCTGCGCGAGGCCGACTTCGTGTCGCTGCATTCTCCCGCGACGCCCGAGACGCACCACCTCATCGACGCCCGTCGCCTCGCCCTCATGAAGCGCGGCGCGTTTCTCATCAACACGGCGCGCGGCGACATCGTCGACGAAGCCGCCCTGGTCGAGGCGCTCAAGCGCGGCACGATCGCCGGCGCGGCGCTGGACGTCTTCGAGCGGGAGCCGCTGGTGCCCCCGGAGCTCCGGACGCTCGAGAACGTGGTGCTGCTCCCCCACCTAGGCAGCGCCACCGCGGAGACCCGCGCCGCCATGGGCCTCCGGGCGCTCGAGAACCTGACGGCCTTCTTCGCCGGCGCCCCGCCGCGCGACCGCGTGGTGTGACCCAGCCGCCTGATTACCTGAAGAGCACGGCGGACCTGCTCTTCGACTGCTTCGTCGACGTGATTCGGGCGCACCAGCCCGAGCTGGAGCGCGTGTTGCGGGGCGAGCAGCTCGACGCCGGCGCGTCGCCCGAGCTCGTGGCCCGCGCGATCCAGGCGCAGGGCATGTGGTTCCAGCTCCTCTCCATCGCCGAGCAGAACGCCGCGATGCGCCAGCGGCGCCAGAGCGAGGTCGACCGCGGCTACGACCAGCTGCGCGGCACGTTCGCCCAGGTGATCGCCGCCGCGGCGGCCGCGGGCATCCCGGCGGACGAGGTTCGGGCGACGGTCGCGAGCCTCCGGGTGCGGCCCGTGATCACCGCCCATCCGACCGAGGCGAAGCGGGTCACCGTGCTCGAGAAGCACCGCCGCATTTATCGACGGCTGGTGGACCTCGAGGCGCCACGCTGGACGCCCCGCGAGCGCGGCGCCCTGATCGACAACCTCCGCACGGAGATCGAGCTGTTGTGGCTCACCGGCGAGCTGCGCCTCGAGAAGCCGACGGTGGAGCAGGAGCTCGCCTGGGGGCTGTACTTCGTCACCGAGAACCTGTTCGACGTCGTGCCCGAGCTGGGGGACAAGCTGGAGCGTGCGCTGGCGCGGGCCTATCCGGACGCGACGTTCGCCGTGCCGCCCTTCTTCCAGTTCGGCTCCTGGATCGGCGGGGATCGCGACGGCAATCCCTTCGTCACGAACGACGTGACCCGTCGCACGCTGCACGACAACCGCCTCGCCAGCCTGCGCCGGTACCGGCAGCGGCTCGGCGATCTGCTGCGGGGGCTCAGCGTCACGGAGCGCGCCGCGCCGATCTCGCCCGACTTCCGCGCGGCGCTGGCGCGACAGCTCGAGCGCGCGGGGGACGGCGCGCGCATCGCGCAGCGGAACCGCGGCGAGGTGTTCCGCCAGTTCGTGGCCTGCATGCTGCGCCGGCTCGACTGCTCGCTCGCGAGCGCGGAGGGGGACAGCGGCTATGCCACGGCGGACGATCTCATCGGTGACCTGCGCACGCTCGAGGCGGGCCTCGCCGCCGCACGCTGTCGCGACGCGGCCGATCTGCTCGTGCGCCCGGTGCGGCGCGAGGTCGAGGCCTTCCGCTTCAGCACCTTCCGGCTCGACATCCGCGACAACTCTCCGCGCCTCAGCGCAGCCCTGGCGGCCCTGTGGCGCGCGCGGAACGACGGCGATCCGCCGGCACCGGTGTCCGCGGCGTGGCGGAGGTGGCTGCAGGCGGAGCTGGCGCGACCGCTGCGACCGGGCCGGACGCCACCGGAGCCGCCGGCCGAGGCCCGGGAGACGCTGGAGCTGTTCCGGCTGATCTGTGAGATGCGCGAGCAGCTCGATCGCGAAGCGTTCGGCAGCTTCATCCTCAGCATGACCCACGACGTGCAGGACGTGCTCGGCGCCTACCTGCTCGCCAAGGAGGCGGGGCTGTTCGCGGACGCCGCCGGGACCGAGAGCTGCACGTTACCGATCGTCCCGTTGTTCGAGTCCATCGACGATCTGCGACGGGCGCCGGACATCGTGCGCGAGCTGCTGCAGGTGCCGCTGGTGCGGCGCAGCGTGCGTGCGCAGGGCGGCGTGTTCGAGGTCATGATCGGGTATTCCGACTCGAACAAGGACGGCGGCTTCCTGCCCGCCAACTGGGAGCTCGCGAAGACTCAACTCCGGCTCACGCGCCTGGGACGGGAGTGCGGCGTGCCGATCGCCTTCTTCCACGGACGCGGCGGCTCGGTCAGCCGCGGCGGCGCCCCCACCGGCCGCGCCATCGCGGCGCAGCCCGCCGGCTCGATCCAGGGGCGACTCCGCATGACCGAGCAGGGCGAGGTCGTGTCGTTCAAGTACGCGAACCGCGGCACCGCCGCGTACCAGACCGAGCTGCTCGCGGCCAGCGTACTCGAGCACTCGCTCAAGTCCGAGCGGGAGCAGGCGCTGGTTCCCACGGCCGAATTCGACGAGGCGATGGAAGCGCTGTCGGGGGCGGCGCACGCCGCATACCGCCGCTTGGTCGAGCATCCCGGCCTGGTCGGCTACTTCCAAGCGGCGAGCCCCCTCGAGGAAATCGCCCTCCTGAACATCGGGTCCCGCCCGGCTCGACGTTTCGGCGCCAAGACGCTGGCGGACCTGCGGGCGATCCCCTGGGTGTTCGCCTGGTCGCAGAACCGCCACTTTCTGCCGGGGTGGTACGGCGTGGGCACCGGCCTCGCGACCTTCCTGGAAGTGCGGGGCGGCCGCGGGGCGGCGCTGCTCCAGCGCATGTTCGCCGAGTTCCGCTTGTTTCGCCTGATCCTGGACGAGGTGGAGAAGACGCTCGCGTACGTCGATCTCGACATCGCCCGCGAGTACGCCGGGCTGGTCGCGGACGACTGGGTGCGCGCCGAGATCTTCACGCTCGTAGCGGACGAGTATCACCGCACGGTGGACGCCGTGCGGCGCGTCGCCGGCTGCACCGAGCTCGCAGAGCGGTTCCCGCAGTTCCGGCGGCGGCTCGCGAGCCGGCTGCCGATGCTCAACCAGGTGAACCGCCAGCAGGCCGAGCTGCTGCGACGCTACCGGGCCGGACAGGACGACGCGTTGGCGGCGCTGCTGCTCTCCATCAACTGCATCGCGGCGGGGTTCGGGACGACGGGATAGG
>Ga0209266_1000161_pt1 | contig 57334 bp, 49 predicted proteins | sample GraSoiAngelo_132_FD_185889 | JGI IMG/M metagenome (GOLD analysis project Ga0209266, IMG submission 185889) | Grasslands soil microbial communities from the Angelo Coastal Reserve, California, USA - 14_0929_02_40cm (SPAdes) (version 2) | ecosystem: Environmental > Terrestrial > Soil > Grasslands ...
TTCCTTCCTCTTGCTCTCCACCGTGCATTCTTCTGAACTGGTGTGCCGCACATCGAGCATTTTCCCGGTTCTCCATCGCCCTTCATAAACAGTTTGCACCGACACCAGTGTGCTCTACCCCTTTGTTTTCTTCTCTTTGCAAAATCGTTCGAACAAAACATGCCAATTCGCTAGATACTAGTACTATAATAGTATTTGACAATATATTTAATTCATGCTAGCATTCCTGGTGCATTCTCCGTCTCACCGTTCCCCTCCACGCCGACATCCTTGTCTCCGCGCACGGCACCGGCCCCGACCTGGGCGAGGTGTCTTTGCACGTCTTTCCGCCTAACCTCTTTTCTTTCATCCGCTTACACGCTTCGCCACACAACCGCCATTCCTCAACCCCTTTGCAAATCAATCCGTTACGCACTCTTTTCATCTCGACGAAGGGGTACCCCCTCTTCCACTCTGGAGCGCACACTCCCAACGCGCAACCAGCGAAGCCTCGTCTCGGCTATACTCTCCCGTCCGGAGGAGCCCCTTGCTCGAAGTCGCAAAAAGTATTCTGCTCATCCTCAGCGCTCTGTTTCCCATCGTGAATCCGCTCGGCGGCAGTCCCGTCTTTCTCGCCTTGACGCGCGACTATCTTTGTCCCATGCGCCGCGTCCTGGCGCTGCAAGTCGCTTTAAACAGTTTTATTCTGTTGATCGCCTCCTTCCTCATCGGCACCCACATCTTGCATTTCTTTGGAATCTCCATTCCCGTCGTGCAGGTCGGCGGCGGTCTCATCGTCATTTCTAATGGCTGGACCATGCTCAAAAGCAAAGAGGAAGGGGACCGCGGCCCAGAAGTCCAGAAAGAAGTGAATCCCAACGATGTTTTCCGCAGCGCCTTCTACCCGCTCACACTGCCGCTCACAGTTGGACCAGGTTCCATCTCCATGGCCATCACGCTCGGCGCCAACGAGCCTCATCATCTCGGCCCAAACTTCCTCGCGATTCTCGCAGCGGTTATCGGTTCAGCGCTCGTCGCGGTGAGCATTTATATTTGCTACGGCTTCGCCGATCGTCTCGCCGCCATCATCGGCGAGAGCGGTATGAGCATTATTTTGCGGCTCTCTTCCTTTCTTCTCGTTTGCATCGGCGTCCAGATTCTCTGGAACGGCGTGAGTACCTTGGTTCGTTCTCTGCACGGGATCGGAGCTTGAGACTGCCCTATCCCGCTTGGTGTATCATGGAATTTCACCAACGAGATGAGACTCGAAACGCTGAAATTTATCGTGTGCCCCAATTGTGCGGGCGACCTAATTTTAAGCAGCGATGCGCCGCGCCCCGCAGAGGACGGCCACATTCTGACCGGCAATCTCGCTTGCCGCGCCTGCGCCTCGCGATTTGCGATTCGCAACGGCGTCCCGATTCTGCTCCCCGCCAATCTCGCCAGCGTCAAGCTCGAAACAGCTTCGCGTTTTGCCGAGGAGTGGACGCGCTGGAGCGATCTTCGCGACTACTACGAGCAGGAATTCTTCGATTGGGTGGCTCCGCTGACGCCCAAGGATTTCGCGGACCAGTTGGTCTTCGAGGGTGGCTGCGGAAAAGGACGCCACACCGCCATCGTCGCTTCGCATGGCGCAAAAGCAATTGTCTCGCTGGATTTGGGCGAAAGCGCCTTCGTGGCCTTCGCGCACACCCGCCAGTTTCCAAACGCGCACGTGGTGATCGGCGATTTGCTGAACCCGCCGGTTCGCGCAGTCTTTGATTTGGCATTTTCCGTCGGCGTTCTGCATCATTTGCCGGACCCTGCGGCTGGTTTTGCAAGCCTGGCCTCGCGAGTGCGCGAAGGCGGGCGCGTCGCCTTCTGGGTTTACGGTTACGAAGGAAACGAATGGATTACGCGATACGTCGATCCGGTTCGCAAAGCGATCACTTCGAAATTGCCGGCGGCATTTCTGCGCATCGCCGCGATTCCGCCCGCTGCCGCGCTTTGGGCGGTTATAAAACTTTTCTATCGTCCCCACGCCAACGGAAAAGGTCCCTCCAAGCTTCCGTATGGAGATTATTTTACCGCTCTCTATCACTACCCGTTCGACGAAATTCACGCGAATGTTTTCGACCAACTGGTCACACCGGTCGCTTACTACTTGCGCGAAGACGAGGTTCGCCCCTGGCTGGCATCGGGATTCCGGGACGCCCTGCTGCGTTCGCATCGCGGGTACAGTTGGACGGGGCTTGCAACCGTCTCCCGAAGCAAAGCAGCCGTTGCCGATTAGCATGCAGGAATTGGAATTTTCGCGGCATCAGCGTTGCGCCTCCGCGCAGGCAACGGCTACAATTGAAGTTCGAATCTCTTGCACACTTTCATTTCGCTCGACTGGATCGCGCGCAATCCAGCCAGATTTGCTGGATCGTGCGGCGCAACATTTCCGGCCGTGCATTGCAGTATGCGGCAGTGAGCGGCGGAACGTTGATCTCCCGAAGCTCATCGTGATTATAGAAGAGCGCCCCAACATTCGAGCGGCGCTCCGCGAGGTATAAGAAGTTGTGCGGAATTGCGGGATTCACACATAAAAACTGGGCACCGCCTCCCGACCGCATCCGGCAAGCGACGGAAACACTGATTCACCGTGGGCCGGATCAACAAGGCGTATTTCAGTCCAGCCTTTTTTCAGCGGGCGCAGCGCGCCTGAAAATCATCGATCTGGATTCCGGGAACCAGCCGATTCTCTCCGAGGACGGCGATTTCGGAATCGCCTTCAATGGCGAAATTTACAACTACGTCGAAATACGGACCGAGCTGGAAAATCTCGGGCATCGCTTCGAATCTCATTGCGACACGGAAACCGTTCTTCGCGCCTTCATGCAGTGGGATAAGGAATGCTTTTCGAAATTGCGAGGAATGTTCGCAGTCGCATTGTGGAAGAAGTCCGCAAGGCGCCTGGTTCTGGCACGCGACCGCATGGGAATCAAACCCCTCTACATCATGCGCCAGGGGGAAGATCTCTTTTTTGGCTCCGAGCTGAAAGCAATTTTCGTTCACCCGGAAATCGAACGGCGGCTAAGTCTGCATGGGCTCGATTGTTATCTGTCACTGAACTACGTGCCATGCCCGTGGACGCTCGTGGAGGGAATCGAAAAACTTCCGCCGGGGTACTGGCTGGAGTGGACCGACGGAGAAATAACCTCGGACGCGTATTGGAAACTTCCGTTCACTCACGCATCCAATTACACGCTGGACTCCGCAAAGGAAGAACTCGACAGCCTGCTGCAGCAGTCCGTGCGCGAGCACATGATTTCCGACGTTCCCCTGGGGATTTGGCTCAGCGGCGGAATGGACTCGACGACCATTCTGCATTACGCGTCGAGGGCCACGACTTCCCAACTGAAAACATTTTCGATTTCATTTCGGGGAAGAAGTTTTGACGAGACAACGTTCATCGACCGCGCCGTGCGCCAGTACGAAACGGACCATCAGGAGCTGGACTTAACGCCCGCGCAGGATTTGTGCGGAGCAATCGAAGAGTTTGCGTATTATTCCGACGAGCCAAGCGCGGATGCGGGTTCGTTGCCGGTCTGGTTTCTCTCCAAATTGTGCAAGTCCAAGACCACCGTGGCATTGAGCGGCGAAGGCGCCGACGAACTCTTCGGCGGATACATCACCTGCCGCGCGGACATGCTCGCCAGATGGGCGCGGAGAATGCCGCGTACGCTTCTGCACGCAGCGCTGGCCGGTGTCCGCCACTGGCCGGTTTCGGACGAGAAAATTAGCTTCGAATATAAATTGAAACGATTCCTGGAGGGCAGTCTGCTTGCGCCAAACCAGGCGCATGTCTATTGGAACGGAACATTCTCCGACGAGGAAAAGGAATCGCTGCTTCGACAGCCGCTTCCCGCCGCGTTTCACCATCTCCTCGATGAAGTTGACGAGTTGCCGAAAACCGAAGATGCACTGGCAAAGTTTCTGTGGTTCGATCAGAAATATTACCTGGCCGATGACATCCTGGTGAAAAGCGACCGCATGAGCATGGCTCATTCCGTCGAAGTACGCCCGCCATTCCTCGATCACCGCATCGTGGAGTTTGCCGCCAAACTGCCGGCGCACCTGAAGATACGCGGCTCGCAGCAGAAACTGGTTTTGAGCGAAATGCGCAAGGATAAGCTGCCGGCCTCCATTCAGGCCGGCAAGAAAACGGGTTTTGACATTCCCGCGCACGAATGGCTCCGCGGGCCGCTGCGTTCGATGCTGGTCGAATCTTTGCGCGAAGGAGTCGTGGAATATGGCCAGCTCTTCCGTGAGGGCGCCGTCGAGAATTTCCTGGCCCGGCATCTGGAACGAAAAGCCAACGTCGGCTATCACCTTTGGGGCTTGATGATCCTCTTTCAATGGATGAAAAGATGGCGAATACAAGCGACGTCAAGCTCGACGTCGCAAGCGTTCCTACAAGTAAAAGCCGGCTCATTTACCTGATCGTCGCCCTGGTCGCCGGAGCGATCTACCTGGGTTGCAGCGTTTCGCCGCCGTCGCTGATGGACGATGTCGACGGGGCCGTGGCGCAAATCGCAAGAAACATGGTTACTTCCGGCGATTGGGTGACGCCGCGCGCCGACGGCATCGCCTTCCTTGAAAAGCCCGCGATGTTTTACTGGCCCATTGCCGTCTCGTTCGAGATTTTTGGCATTCATGACTGGGCGGCGCGCACACCCTTCGCGTTTTCGGCCGTCGCGCTGGCCTGCCTGACGTGCGCGTTTGGCACCTGGGCGTTCGGCCGCAAAGCAGGCCTGTGCGCAGGCTTGTGCATGGGGACATGCGTCGGACTGTTCTTATTCACGCGAATCGTTATTCCGGATGTGACGCTGACGCTGACGATCGCGCTGGCGATGTGGGCATTCCTGCGCGCGCTCGACGAAGAAGAGCCGCATCCGAGGTTCTGGGCCTTCGTTCTCGCCGTCAGCCTGGGAGTTGGGGTGTTACTGAAAAGCTTGATTGGCGCCGTTTTTCCGATTGCTATCGGATTGCTCTATCTTTTCCTGACCAAGCAGTTGTTTGTCGCTCGAACCTGGAAGAGGCTACGGCCGCTCAGCGGGTTTTTCATAGCTCTTCTCGTGGCAGCACCCTGGCACATTCTGGCTGCGCGCCGCAATCCGCCTTATTTCTATTTTGGGTTCCGCGGCGGCCCCGGGGAATACCACGGCTTTCTCTGGTTTTATTTCATCAACGAACAGGTTCTTCGCTTCCTCAATCTGCGTTATCCGCGCGATTACAATACCGTCCCTCGAGTTTGGTTCTGGCTCTTCCACTTTCTGTGGCTCTTTCCATGGAGCGTGTACTTCCCCACCGTCGCCAAACTTTCCTTTAGGCCCGTCGACCGCGCCGGCCGCGCGCGCTTGCTGACGATTTGCTGGATCGGATTCATCCTGGTGTTTTTCACCCTTTCCACGACGCAGGAATACTATTCGATGCCGTGCTACCCGGCGATGGCTTTGCTGCTGGGATCCGCGATGGCCGAGGACGGTAATTGGATCCGGCGTGGGACTCGCGTCCTATCTGTAATTACCGGCTGCGCGGGGCTCGCTTGCATCACAATTTTCTTCTTGGTGAGAAATCTCCACACACCGGGCGACATCTCTTCCGCCCTTGGCCATCATCCGAGCGTCTACACGCTCTCCCTGGGACATATGATGGATCTTACCTTCGATTCCTTCGCCTATCTGCGCTTGCCGCTGGCAATCGCGGCGATCGCGTTACTCGGAGGCGCATTTGCGACTGCAAGGTGGATCGGTGTGCGTTCTTTCGTGGCGGCAGCGCTGATGATGGTTTTGTTTTATCACGCCGCCCGCCTCGCCATGGTGGTCTTCGATCCATTCCTGTCGTCGCGGCCATTGGTGGAAGCACTTCTCAAGTCTCCCGACGGAAGACTGATCGTAAACCATAATTACTGGACCTTTTCCTCGATCACGTTCTATTCGAATCGCGACGCGTTGAACCTGAACGGGCGCTACTTCAATCTTGAATACGGATCCTATGCTCCCGGCGCCCCAGACGTGTTCATCGACGATGCCCGCTTCAAGAGCCTTTGGCAGGAGGCGCAGCGCTATTATCTTGTGGCCTATCAGTCCGAGCTGAAACATTTCGAAGAGTTAGTGGGCCAAGAGCGCCTGACTATAGTTGCAGCCAGCGGCGGCAAAGTACTGCTCACCAACCATCCCCTGGGGTCCGCCAGCCCGATCCAGGGGATGTCCCGTTTGTCAGCAACTCTCAAAAACCAGCTTGCAAAGCCATGGTTATACAGGTAAAAAAAGAAAGTCCAGTCCAGAGCGGTTTTTTGAAACCTCTTCTTGCCGGCTGCGCATCAAAGGAGAGTGGTTCGCAGTTCGGATTGCCGAAGAAATCTGCAAATAGATTTGCCCTGAGGAGGGTACATGAAGATTGCCGTGCTCGGTGGGGACGGCTACTGCGGTTGGGCAACAGCTCTCTATTTGTCACAGCGGGGTCATTCCGTCGCCGTCATTGATAATTTTTTGCGCCGCCTTTGGGACCACGAGCTAGGCGCGCAAACGCTGACCCCCATTCGTCCGCTGACGGACCGCGTCAGGGTCTGGCAAAACATCACAGGCAAGACCATCGAGTTGTTCATCGGAGACGTTGCCGATTACGAGTTTCTGGCTTCCGCGTTCAAGTCCTTCGAACCGGACGCGGTTGTTCATTTCGCGGAACAGCGGTCCGCTCCCTATTCGATGATTGACCGCAAGCACGCGGTCTTCACGCAGGTCAATAACGTGGTCGGCACGCTGAACGTACTCTTCGCCATCCGCGAATTCCTGCCGAATTGTCACCTCATCAAATTGGGGACGATGGGCGAGTACGGCACGCCCAACATCGATATCGAAGAAGGCTATATAGCCATCGAGCACAACGGCCGTAAGGACGTCGTTCCCTTCCCAAAGCAGCCCGGTTCCTTTTATCACCTCTCTAAAGTGCACGACAGCCACAATATGATGTTCGCCTGCAAAATTTGGGGGATTCGCGCCACCGATCTCAATCAGGGCGTCGTTTACGGAACGATGACGGACCAATCGGCGCTCGACGAGGCGCTAATCAATCGATTCGATTACGACGATGTGTTCGGCACGGTCCTGAATCGTTTTTGCGTGCAGGCAGCGATCGGCCAGCCGCTCACGGTTTACGGCAAGGGCGGCCAGACGCGCGGCTTCCTGGACATCCGGGACACGGTCCGATGCATCGAGATCGCCTGTCATAACCCTGCGGCCAAAGGCGAGTGTCGCGTTTACAACCAGTTCACCGAGCAATTCTCCGTTCTCGATTTAGCCCGCATGGTGGAATCGGCCGCCAGAAAACTAGGGGTGGCGGTAGAAATCGATCACATCCCCGATCCTCGCGTGGAGGCCGAGCAGCATTACTACAACGCGAAGCACTCGAAGCTCATCGATCTCGGCTTGCAGCCGCATCATCTTTCGGATTCGCTGCTGGATTCGCTGATGAACATCGCGATGAAATACCGCGATCGAGTGGATGCGTCACTCATGCTGCCGCAGGTAAACTGGCGCGAACCGAAGAACGATCGCCGCATGCAGATGACCATGCCCACACGATCCGCGGCGGCAGATGCGCGCGCGGAGCATTTGACGTCAACGGCGCCGTCAGCCGCGGTTAAGGCGAAAAAGGCGTAGCAAACGTCAAGCCGGATTTCTCCTTTTATAGGCGTTGAGTTCACCGGCGACACGCAGCGCAAACTCCAAATCAAACGGAAAGGCCTCGCCATCCAGAGACGCTTCTATTCTTTTCATGAAGCGCTGGATGATAGGTTGGCTATGACTGAGGAGATCGATCGAGGCGAGACGTTGCTTGCTATTGTCAATCCATACCAACCGCTCATCGGGTAAGTCGTAGCCGCAACGAATCCCGGAAATCGTTGCGGAAGGGACCGCGTATTCTCGAATGGACAGCAAATGGCAGCCGAGATTGTCGATTGCCGGGATTCCTGATCGATCGGAACGGCCCAGGCGAAAACGGCCGCCGAAGCGACATCCCGTTCCGGGATGAAACTGGGCTCTCCATTGTTCCACTTCTTCGAGGACCAGATACTCAAAATGGACAGCAATGATGCGCCCGTTTGCGCGAGCCAGCGATTGTAATTTCTGGGTGTCCTCGTTCGAACCGTACCAGGGCTTTTCTGCGATGACGTGCAAACCCGCATCGATCGCGGCCTGGATCATCAACGAGACGTGGGGGCCCGGCAGCACGCAGAGCCAAGCGATTTGCGCGCTGCTGGCTTTCATGGCTACCGCGAGGCGGTCAACGTAATCCGGTTCTGTTTCGAAAGGAAGCTGCCGCGTTTCCTCGATCGCGACCACGCTTCTTCCTTCGCCAGAAATGATCGGGCAAAGCTTACGGGCCCAGCGCCCGCGGCCCAGGATGACGTAAGCAAGGGATTCAGGCATGGAGGGAAACCCTCTCGCACCAGGCGCGACTTTGTCGGAAACGCACGCCGCCCCGACCGCAGCCGCTTCTTATTGGGACGAATGTTGGATGGGAGCCTGCACGACTGGCACGAGCATCCCTTCGCGAATCTGGTAATCCACATTGCGCCAGCGAATACTGCTGCGCCCGAAAGTCAGCAACCAGATCAGGAATGCGGTTGCATCCCACATGATGATGAGCGGCATTTTCTTCCAAAGCCCAATCTGCCTGAGCCCCCAGGCGCCGATCAACCAACTGATTAGTACGCGGAACCCCAGATAAGCACCCACGTACGCGAACCCCATCCCTGCTGAATGAGTCAGAGCAACAGCGAGACACCAGGGCAATCCTTGCGTAAAAGCGAGCCCGATATGCCCCCAGGGACGCATATGCCGCATCACCGTCATCCAACGAAGCCGCTTGACAAAAAGATCCTTCATTGAATCGCAGTCCGGAACGGTCTTGACGGCGTAAGGAAGCAGCTCGACTTGAAAACCCTGCTCCGCGATCAACCGGCCGACGAGAAGATCATCGGCGGGGCGGTTCTCAATGGCTTCGTAGCCGCCGAAACCGGCGAGGTGGGAGCGCGTCGTGACGATCGTCTGCCCAAGAGCGAATTTGATTCCATCCAGTTGGCGCGCCACTAAAATTCCGGGGTAGAAATCGGAGATCATGCCGACGGACTGAAGATGCTGCGTGAATGTCTTATCCTGAGTGGAAACGTACAGGCAAGTCACTCCGCCAACCTTGGGATCGCGCAGTGGGGCCACGACAGTGCGTAAATAGTTTGGCTCGACGCGAACGTCACTGTCGTTGATGACCAGAACTTCGTTGCGGGCTTCGTTCACCATGCGGACCAGTTTGGCGACTTTGTCGTTGATGGCGTTGCGTCCCGAGCCATAGAGGATTCGAATCTGGCACTCGGGAAAATCGCGCATCAGCTTCTGGAGAATGGGAACCGAGGCGTCGTTTTCATCTCCGACGCAGAAAATCAGCTCGTAATCCGGGTAGTCCTGGCGGCAATAGCTGGAAAAATTCTCGTAGGCTTCCGGATCGAGGCCGCGGACGGGCTTAAGGTTGCTCACCGGCGGAGTAAAGTCCGCATTCTTGGGCGCACCGTCCTTCGAACGACCAAAGAAAAGCCAGGAACTGTACAACACGAGTACGTAGTAGATGAAGGGAGCGGCAGCAATAGTGAGAAACAGGTAATCGGCGGCTTTGGAAATCATTGCACCTCGCGAACCAGGATTATGCCAAGCTGCTCCTTCGACGGTACGGCGCACCAAATACCGAATGTTTCCCTGCAAAAAGCATAGCAAAAAACGAAATATTCCGCTGGCTGCGGCTTTGGCCCCGGCACGACCTCCTGTAAGATGATTTTGACCAATTAAGGAATGCTGCGAATGGCGTCGGTTGTCCCTTCTCGGACGCGCGGCAGCATCCATTTGAGAAGCCAGCGCGTATGGATTCATCAGCGGCGGCGTGCGAAACGGCGTGTTGCCAAGGAACCGAAGCAAGGAGCGTATGAAAGACTCTCCGGGCCTGCACCTGAAGACTTGCATTTTTATTTTGTTCATAGTCTTGTTTGCGCCCCTGGGCAACGTCTTGCTCAGTAAGGGAATGAAGGGGATCGGCTCCGCCAGGAATTGGGCGCCAGCCGATCTTCTTCACATTTTCGTCAGGATCCTTACATCGGGCTACATTTGGCTGGGAGTCGCCTGTTTGCTTACTTTTTTTGTGGCCTACATGCTCGTGCTCACCTGGGCGGATTACAGTTACGTTCAGCCTGCTTCCTCGTTTTCTTACGCCGTAGTCGCGTTGCTGGGCTATTTTCTTCTGGGAGAAGCCGTGCCTCTCCTGCGCTGGATTGGGATATTTGTTATCTGTGTCGGCGTCTTTATTGTCGGGCACACTCATCCTCGGACCACGGGGAAGGCCTAAACGTGCTCGAGTTTTTTTTCCTTTTTATGATTGTAGTCGCAGGAACCGGCGGCGAACTCTGTGTTTCTCGCGCCATGAAAGTGGTTGGCGAAGTTCACGACTTCCGCCCGGCTGCGCTGAGTCGCTTTGTTTTCCGCACGATACGCGTGGGCTGGATGTGGATAGGCATTTCCATGATGACGCTGGCCTTCTTTTCGCTGTTGGCCATGCTTTCCATTGAAAACGTGAGTTTCGTTGTTCCCGTGACGGCCCTGAGTTACGCAGCGGGCGCCGTTGGGGCGATGTTGTTCTTGCACGAACGCATCGGCCCGCAACGCTGGCTCGGAGTTTTCATTGTTTGTATCGGAGTAACGCTCGTCTGGCTCAGCAGACGCTAGGCAACAAGTTCAGTTTCGCGCCGTTACGGCTTCTCCGGGTCCACCTGTGTGGCCTTCCCGATCTTGATGGTGGAGCCGAACCGCTTGTAGTTCTGGTAGCGAACCGACAAACGGATGTGCACGTCCTGGCCTGACTTGAACTGCAAGATGTCGTCAGCCCGCGTGTAGGTGGGAAACCAATAGTGGCCTTCGATATTTTCACGAAAAGTCTCGAACGTGGGAAAGGCCTGGTCTTCCTTTTTCTTCAGCAAGCCGGTGGCTTTTCCCCGGGTTTTGACAATCTGTAGGTCCTTGTCGTCGACCCAGATGCGGCCTTCAAGGTAGCGCAGCTTCTTTTCCAGTCTTTTTGGCGCTATGTCGAAGACATAGGTACCGACTTCGTCGACCTGCTCCCGGCCAACATATTTGACGTCATACTTGGGCAATTCGTCCGGGGTCAGGACAAGTGGCCATACCTTTTCGATATCATCGAAGTCCTGCTGAGACATGGAAATGCGTTTGAGCGTGGGCGCGGGAGCCTCGATAACTTTTTCGTAGCGCTTCCCCGCGGGCGTAAAAAGAATGTCGCTGGTCAGGCGATACTCTCCGTCGGGGCGGCCATCCTCATCGAGTTCCTGGAAGACGAAAATCTGCGTATACGTAAAGTTGTCGCGCTCCTTGCGAAATTCTTCCTCGTGTTGCGTAAACTTCTGGATAATCTGCTCAATAGGCAGGGCCGGCGGTTCGTTGGTAATATGAGAGGACATTTCCTGCCGGGAAGCATTTGCCTTCTCAGAATCCGCAGGCGCACCGGACGGAACCACAGTACCCGGCGGCGGTGGCGGCAACGGACCCCGTTGCTGCGCGGCCAAAGGCAGCGCGAGCACGGCGCACGCAAGAATCAAGACTGTTGACATTGTGATTTTCCTGCGTTTCTTTTCTGCAATCTCGAAAATGTCCACACTCATTCTCCCGGGACTCCTCATCATCATTCAATCTCTACTGTACGTTAAGATTCGATGCGTCGAACAAACGTTTCGTAACCTGCACCTGGCTCACAACAGGAAAGATTAATGAGGCACCCATTTGGGACTGTGGGCGAAAAGGCCGTTTACGAAGCCCATTTGATAGACAATGAACAGACCGAAGGCCAGACTCACCAGACCTGAGACCAGTCCTAAGCCACGATTGAGTCGCGTAAAGCGGTCTTCGGAAAACGTAAATGGAACCGCAATCGCCGCAGTGATCAGCATCATTCCCGCGACCGTGCCAATCCCGAATACGAAGAGATATAGCACTGCCCACCCAGGCACGCGAATCGTGGTGAGTACGAGCAAAGCGACTGCTGCCGATCCGGCAAGACCGTGGACGATGCCCACGGCCAAAGGACGCACGACTTGATAGAAACCCAGACTGCCAAAGGCACGGTCCATCCAACCAACCGGCGTTGCACCTTCGGAATGACCGTGTCTCTCGGGACCGTGGCCATGCAGATGACTGTGAATGTAATCCCCGTGCCCGTGAGGGTGTGAGTGCTGCCCCAGTTGCAGGGGCCTGACGGTTTCTGTAATCCAGCGCAACATCCCAGACAGGTTCAGGACTCCCAGAAGGATTAGCATCAACCCGACCGACAATTCCATGGTGAGACCAATTCTTGGCGGGATCACCAGACCGAACAAAATGATCGCGGAGCCCACAACGAGAATTGTGATGGTGTGACCGAGACCCCAGAGTAACCCGATCAAAGCCGCCTGGCGGACGCTTCGCCGACGGCTGACAATCGTGGTTACGGCAATGACGTGGTCGGGATCGGTTGCGTGGCGCATGCCGAGGAAAAAACCAAGCGCAATTATGGAAAACAGAGTAATCATTTGTTTTCAACCCAACACGCGCAAGTACAACTGCTGGACTGCGAACAACTCGCGGGTTTCGTCTACACTTTCGCCTGAACTGCCGAACAGATTCGACGCTACATTTCTCGAGCGCACGCCTTTGGATGTTTCATATTGTGGCCGCGTCTTCAAATTCTACATCGAATGAAGGAACATGAAGGTTGGAAGATAGTGGTTCATTGAACCAGGAGGTCGTGGCGCGATTCTCTTGTCTTGTTGTAGGCTTTCCATCGGAGAGAATCATGTTCAAGTTCAGACTTCTACGGCTGGCCCTTCTTCTTCTGGCATTGACTTCGCAAGCGAGCGCTCAATTCGCACATACCGACCACAAACAGATCGTCGATGCTGCCGGCAAACCGCTTTTGCTTCGCGCAACAAATCTGGGCAATTGGCTAGTGCCAGAGGGTTATATGTGGTTGTTCCAGGGTGGCCCGCAGTCTCCTAGCGAGATCCGCGGGTTGGTGTTGGAGCTGCTTGGACCTGAAGGGTCGACCGCATTCTGGCAGAAGTACCGCGAGAACTACATCGCGCGGGAAGACATCGCGCTCCTGCATCGGGCCGGGTTCAACGCCATTCGAGTTCCTTTGCATTACAGCCTGTTTGAGGACGACGGCGCGGAAGGTTTCAAACTGCTGGACCGGTTAATCGTCTGGAGCCGCGCCGAGGGTCTGTATGTGATCCTTGATTTGCATGCCGCACCGGGCGGACAGACCGGCGAACATTGATGACAGCGCCGGATATCCCTGGTTATACGATAGTCCACAAGAGCAAGAGCACCTGTTTGCCATCTGGCGGCGGCTGGCGACGCACTATCGCGATGAGCCGGCGGTACTCGGTTATGACCTGCTGAATGAGCCGATCCCACATTTTCCCAAGCTAGCGCCTTTGAATTCGTCGCTTGAACCGCTCTACAAAAAGTTGTCGGGCGAAATACGAAAGGTTGATGCTCACCATATTCTCCTTCTCGGCGGGGCGCAGTGGGACGGCAACTTTTCAGTCTTTGGCAAACCTTTCGATGCGAACACGGCTTACACGTTCCACAAGTATTGGACGGCGCCGGATGAAAGCGTGCTGCGGCAATACATTGATTTTCGTGAACGTTATGATGTGCCGATCTGGATGGGCGAGTCCGGAGAGAATACCGATGAGTGGATCGCGCAATTCGTGAAAGCGCTCGAGAAAAACAACATCGGATGGGCTTTCTGGCCGTATAAGAAGATGGAAAAGCCGTCAGCGGTGGTCAGCATTATCCCACCTGCCGATTGGGCAAAGATCGTGGAGTTCGCAAAGCTTCCGCGCGGCACTGCGCACGTGGAAGAACGGCTGAAGGCTCGACCTGAACAGGAGACGATCATCCGCGCTTTCGCCGAGTTGTTGGAAAATGTCCGCCTGCAAAAGTGCCGCTTGAATGAGGGCTATTTAAGAGCGCTCGGGATGAAGGCAGATATTTGCTGCTTCACGGTCTACCCAAGTCCTGTAAAGTGAAATGAGAAAGCTGGTAGGGGCGGTGGGGATCGAAAACAATACCGATTGGAATTTCAAGGACTTAGAAGAAATGTTGGGGAACGCCAAGGCATTGAAAAGGAACGATACGGAGTCCAACGGAATCCTTATTGGCCCCTCGTTTTTCTCTGCCACTGAGATTCCTTCGCGATGGGTTTTTCCATCACTACCCTAGATACAAAGTTGGCTTCGGGCCCCAATCTAGCGGCGCGGATGGCAAGCCGACTACTGAACGGATTTGGTTTTGTCGTGGCGCGGTTCGGCCTGAGGGATTTGAGTAAGGCGCCCAGTTCTTCGTACTGATCCGATGCGATGTAATCCACGCCCAGTTTGGCAGCGGCCTCCCAGCGTTTGCGGACCGCTTCCCTTGAACCAAAGTTGTAGGAGCTGAACCAGCCATTGCAACTGAGCTCCTGTTTGGTGGCCCCATCAAGCGTGTAAAAGCGAATCCACAAGTTGTGGCCATGCGCGTAGCGAACGAGCTGGCTGAGACGCGATTCTTTTTCCACAGTCCAGTCACCTGCTTTGGACTGGCCTTCGGGCTCAACGACGCGCCAACTATTGTTCCACCAGCGGTGATAGTTGTCGGCGGGATTCGGCGCCAGCCCTTCAGGCGGCGCGGAGGGGTCATGCGTGTTGGTGCGCACGGCTCCGAATACGAACAACTTTCCGCCTTCGGCGACCTGGTCGTAGAAGACGGCTTTTTGCGCGTCGGACTCGCCCGTCAGGACAAGAACGGGACGGACTTCCAGGGTTTCCATCCGGTCGATGGTGCCGGTGCGTTGAGCAGTGGTGAGCCAATCCTGATATTGCGCCAGCAACTGCCAAATCGCGGCGAGATGTTCCGGTTCCTCCGATTTGAGATCGAGATTCAGTGTGATCAGCGGCCAATCCCCATGATTTCCCTCGTGCAAGGCTTTTTCGACGATGGGCCGAACGCGTTCAAAAAAATACTCCCGCATTCCCGGCTCGGTTCCCGTCGGCAGGGCTCCATGACTTACGAGCGAAGTCATCTCGCCCTTTCTTGGATTCTTCGCCCAAAGCAAATCCTGCTCGATGGCAAGAGGAGTGCCCGCTGATAGAGCGCGGTCAATTCGATCGAACCACCATTCGTAATAGGGATAGCAATTGTGAGCGTCGAGGAGAACACGAGTGCCGGGACGGAGAGACGCAGGCGAGGAATCCAAAAAGGTCGGGAAAGAAGACAGAAACGAACTGACTGCCAAGGTAAGAATCCGCAAAAACCGAATGCGCATTAGGAGTCTCCAGGAGCGAATAAGTCTCAAGGGGATTCAAGATAAGCGATTTTGACAAAACTGGCTGGAACAGAACCGCAGAACACCCCCGGGCGAACTTCGCCGTTCTCCGGAGCACGAGTATTTGGTCACATGCGTTGCAAAATGGGTCAGAAGGCGAACCGAAGCGCAAACTGCATCACGCGCGGATCGCCGGCAAGACTCGTGATTTTGCCAAAGCTGCCAGAGTTCACATTGTTCGTGGGAAGCCCGAAATACGGCGTATTCAGAAGATTGAAGGTCTCCCATCGGAATTCCAGGCTGCGTCCCTCGCCGAAGTAGCTGAAGGTTCGCGAAAGCGCAAAATCCACGTCAGACATGCCAGGGCCGCGCAGGTCCTGATTTCGCCCGCACGTGCCCAGCCGGCCCGGCGGCGTAGCGAATCTGCTGGTGTCAAACCACTTATCCACAGTCCCCTGGTCGGAAGGCAAGACGCCGCCGCCGAGGCAGTCGGCCAGGGCATTCGTGAGACCGCCACGTACCTGCACGATGCTGTTGTTGTTGCTGGAGAAGATCGTGAAGGGACGACCCTTGTGGAAGGCAGCGATACCGCTGGCGCGCCAGCCGCGGAGGATGTGCGAGACCGGACCTTGCTGGACCAGATGCTTCCCCGGACCAAAAGGAAGTTCGTACAGATAGCTGAATGAGAGCCGCTGCCGGAAATCGAAGTCGCTGTTTCCACGCTGCTCGCGCAGGTCATGTTCGTTTTGCAAGAAGCTATTGGAGCCGCTGCCGCTGATTAGATGTTCCTGCACCTGATCAATCGAGTGAGACCACGTGTACGCGGCGGTGAGCGAAAAGTCATGGCTGAAGCGCTTCTGCGCGCTTAACTCCAGGCCGTGATAGGTAGAGTTGCCGACATTGTCGCGAAATTCGATGGCGCCGAGATTCGCGTACGGAATGACGCCAGTGGGAAATCCGCCGGCGTCGAAATACTGCTGGTTCAAGTTGCGAAGAATCGAAAGGTGCGTGCCTTTGGTGCCGACATATTCTGCAGTCAACACGGTTTGCCAAGGCATTTGCCGCTCGACGCCGAGGCTCCACTGGTCCACTTCCGGCTGCACGTTGTTGGGATTGACAGCGCGGAGACGAATCGTGGTCAGGTTCAACGTGGCAGGATTGAGCGAGAGGTTGAAGCCGGTGTCGAGCCGCATGTTATTTGCGGTCGAGGCAGTGTTGGCTGCGGTTACGGAGTTGTTGATCAACCAGGGAGGATTCAAATACATCTGGTCTTCGCTGCCGGCACGCTCAAACAGCATATAGAAGCGCCCGTATCCCGAGCGCACCACCCAGCTTTCCGAAGGGTGCCAGGCAATGCCGATACGTGGGGCAAAGTTGTTCTTGTCGGGTTTCACCAGCGTGCGGCCAACGGTGGACTTGCCGCTGCAAGGGGCAACGACAGTTCCGGAACAGAAGAGCACACCGGTCGCGGCCGTGGCAGCGGGATTCGGGTCGAGCAGGTTGGTCATGCGGTCGGCGCCACTGTAAGGCCAGGTGGCATAGTCATAGCGCAGACCGAGATTCAGGCTTAGCTTTGGGAGGATCTTCCAGTCATCCTGCACAAATTCTGAAAGCATCCACAAGCGTGCATCAGAGACGGCAAGATTGGAAAGCTGCACAGCCTGCGGGTAGCCGAGCAGGAAGTCAGCCAGGCCAATGCCGGTACGGGCACCATCGAAGCTCATCTGGCCACGGAGGGCGGGGACGTCAAGGAAGATATTGCGCATGGGCATGCGGGCATCGACGCCGACCTTAATCTGGTGCTTGCTTAGGGAGATGTTGAAGGTATCGATCCATTGATATTCGTTCGTGTGTTGGAACTTGGGTAGGAAGTCCGGCGAGCCCCAGTTGTCCACACCGCCAATGGAAAGGGTGGTGTTGGATTGCGCTCCTCCACGTCCGCTCACCGCAATGCGCGGAATGCCGCCGCTATAAAGCGAGTTATCAGGCACGCCCTGGAACCCGAAGTCTGCCAGTGTATTCAACCCAAACGGGTCCTGCACACCCCTTGACCAGTTGCGGCCCCAGCCGATTCTGAATTCATTGACCAACCTGGGAGTGAAGATATGGTTCCAGCCAATGGACGCGCCCTGGCCATTCATGGTTAGACGGCCATTCGCGGATGAACTGGTGCCGTCGAGGATGCCGCCAAAAGTGCCGGGCACAAAACGGAAGCGATGGACGTAGTTATAGCGCACCCAAACGGTATCCCTATTCGTGGGACTCCAGTCAAAGCGGCCGACGTAGTTGTTGCTGTCGTCCTGAAGGTTACGCACATTGATGAAGTTTCCGATGTTGAGGGCAGCGCTCGTGGGCGTAAAGTTCGGCGGTGGGACCAGCGCCAGGATTTTGGCCGCTATCGGATCAATGCAACCGGCGGGAATCTGGTTTCCAGGAAAGGGATTGCCGGCCCCAACACAGTCGCCGACACGGTCAACCATAGTTGCGTAAGTTACGCCGTTCGCAGCGCCAGCAGCAGCGGAGAAATCACCATTCCGCTCGCTGGCCGTAGGCACGTTTGCCTGATAGAAACGGCCCCGGCGAATGCGCGTCCCCTCATAGTTGAAGAAGAAAAACGCCTTGTTCTTAACTACCGGTCCGCCAATTTGCCCTCCGTATTGGTTCTGCACATGCTTTGGCCGCGGGCGGCCCACACGGTTCGTGAAAAAATCATTGGCATCAAAAACTTTGTTGCGCAGATATTCATAAACCAGCCCGTGGAAGGCGTTGGCGCCACTCTTCGTGGTGACGGTGACCAGCGATCCGGGACTACGGCCGTTCTCCGCGGAATAAGGGTTGGTGGCAATCTTGAATTCCTGAATTGCATCTACGGACGGCCGAACGATCTGCGTTGTCAGCTCCTGAACGTTTTCAGAAAAAGAGTTGTTGTCAACGCCGTCGAGCACGAAGTTGTTTTGCAAGGAACGCACGCCATGTACATTCACAGCGCCTGTGCGCCCGGAGGCGGTGCCGCCTCCCTGCTCGGTGTAGCGATCTCCTTGAACGCCGGGAACCAAGCCCAGCAGGTCATCCCAGTTGCGGGCGCTAAGCGGCACGCCGCTGATGAGCTCATTTTCCACCACTGCGCCAGGCATAGCGTCCTGCGTGGAGAGCAATGGGACAGTGCTTTCCACCGTTACGGATTCGCTCGAGGAGCCGATCTTCAACGGGATGTCGAACCGTGCGTGCTGGCCGATATCGAGCCTGAGTGCTGAGATTACCGTCTGGAATCCCTGTCGTTCCACCTTAAGTTTATAGGTGCCCACCTGAATCACGGGGAACTCATAATAGCCGGCTGCACCTGTTTGCGTGGTTTGTGCCAGATTGGTAGCCGTGTTTGTCAACGTGACATTCGCATCAGAAACGGGGGCGTCGGATGGGTCGGTGACGAGCCCCGTAAGGCTTGCGGTGTTAACCTGCCCGAAGGCCAAAGATGACGCAACAAAAAGAACCGCTGACAGGACGCTTGCCTTCTTCATCTTCCCTCCCGAATCTCAGCCCGCCCGAAATTGTTGACGGCTGGCGATGGTTTCAGGACCGGCAACAGAGCGTGACAGCACGCGATCGCTTGCCAGTGCCTGCCTGAGGTATACAACCGAAACTAACTTCTAGGTTTGCAGCGCCGCGGTTTGTCCCAGAAAAGCAAATGAGTGCAGCAAGACAGGCCACAAGCGCCGGTACACTGTGCCGCGACAAGTAAAAAGCTTCTTTAGCAGTATGTCAATATTTTGTGACAACGGGTTCAAGTCTATACAAAACGAACCATGTAGGATGTGAGGATTTAGTGGATTTCTATTCGTCGGCCTCCCACGTCCGAACTCGGCAATCCTTTCGCACCTGACATACTTATGAACGTGTAGTGTTTCGCAAACTGTATCCGCATGAGGCGATTGGCTCAAAGGCGATCGATTTCTCTTCGCATTTAATCTAACGCATCGGTGCCACCCCACGTTCCTTATCCCTGTTCGACATACCAAAGAGCTTGCCAGCAGAATAAATCGGCGCGACGTAGGGATTGGGCGAAAGCGCAAGTCGGCGTAGTATTCCCTTCATCCGGTCTCGATGAGACTGTCATAGGAGGCGCTGCCGTGGCAGTTACTGTGAAAAACATTTCACTTTGGCGGAAAGAGGTTGAGAACCAAGTCGGGACGCCCACAGGTCTCCATCAGCAGACCGCATGGGTAAGGTCTTTTTTGGTGATCTGTTCTGCATCACAGGAAGTTTCAATGAGGTGCCGCACGCTCGGGGACACTGGGCCTGACCGTTAACACAGCGTCCAGGGCCGCGAGCAGTTGCCCCGCGTCGGCCTTCGCGGAGGCTTCGGCTCGTCGGAGACGCTCGACCAAGGCGAGTGCGATGTAAGGGAGGAGATCGCCCTTGTCCATCGGGCGCGCTGCCTCCGAGTTGTACTCCTCCAGGAATGCGTCGAGGGAGATGCGATACGCCTCTTCATTGTAGCTGGCAAGCGTGAAGCAGAGGAGGTCCGCCGCAAATCCTCCAAGATCAAGCCCCGGGTCGGACCAGCGACACGTCTCGAAGCGATAAAGATAGAAGCGACCGTCAACACCGTAGTGGATGCAATCCCAACCGAGTGCGCCGTGGATCGGTGACAGGGTTCGCTCGCGATCGAACGCCGCGCGGCTCTCGATCCGCTGAGCCGCGACATGGAAGCGATTCACTAGGTCAGGTCCGCAGGCCAGAGTGTGAAGGTAGTTCTCCGAGCGCACCACCATCGTCCGCAGTTCCTCTCTAACGAAGTCCACCTCCGCACCGCGGAACCCAACCTGGCTGCAATGCAGCTTGGCCAGCCCCAAGCCGACCCGTGCCGCAATGCGACGAAGAGTCTTGATCCTGCCGTGATGCGTGAAGAACTCGCAGAGGTTCATCCAAGGGTCAAAGTCATAGAGGACGAGTCGCAGCTCCCCCGCCAGCAGCGCTACCGGCCGGGGGATGTGCAGTTTGGTCGATATCCTTGCTTCGTGAAGCTTTGTCGCGGTCTCGAAATCGGACGCCGCCGCAGCTTCTGTTGCGTGAAGCCTGCCGGTGAGGATACGCGTCTCTGCCGGTCGGCCGTTGCGGCCGGCCAACCGCAACACGTAGCGATTCCCACAGTCGTCGCCGGCATATCCGCGCGCCGAGTAAACCCGGTAAGACTCGATCTTCGCTCCGTCTGCCGAACTCCGGCACTTCGGCTGACAGACGCTTCGGAATCCATTTCGCACGCAGAACCTTCGGTAAAGCATGGCTGTTGAGAGCGCGGTCGTGATTTTGGATCGTGGGCCAGAAGCACAGCAACACAGTGTGGCCGCCGTTTTCGTAGCTGACCATGGAAATCGCACGGTGCAAGTTGCGGAATCCGACCCCATGATTCGCGAAGTAGCTTTCCTGCCCTTGGAAACGCCGAAATGTAAGCGCCACATCGAAGCCCCTGCCCTCGTCGGTGACCGCGATGAGCGCGCCCTTGGCGGTGAGCACGATCTCGACCGAAATAACCTTGGTGAGATCGTATCCGTTCCGTGCTTGTAGGCATTGCCGAGATTGTTCCTCAGCGGTAGAAGCAAGTCCCGGATCATTTGCAGCCACGGCACCGCCGCGAACCGTTCCGAGAGCGTGATCTTAAGGAGCGGAAGAAGCTCGTCGTGTGCACGGCCACAAACGCGCACATGGGCCTCCACGCTCGCGGCGCGCAGGTCGGTGAGATCACTCAGAGGATCCCCAGGCAGATTCGCTGCGTCAATTTCGGCGAGCAACTCGGCTCGGGTGCGGCTCAGGTTAATCATTGCGAGTCGAGCTTTTTCTTAGGACGGAAAATGCATGCCGCGCTGTCCAGGACGGCAGTCTCGGCGATTCAAGCGCTTTGCGGTCCGGCTCGCGTCCATCAGCGCGTGGCTCAGGATTTTTGCCACGACTTGTTTGGCGTCGAAATAAGTCTCCGCCAGCTTGCGCGCGGCGCGGCAATGACGCTCGTAGTCGGCGTTGATCGCGTCGAACGCTTCGGAGGCCTGTTGCGCTGTGGAGAAACGAAACATCCCCTCTCCGTTGGGGAGAAATGAGCTGGGACCAGTATGCTGCACGACGACCGGTTTGCCACTGGCCAGATAGCAAAGTGTGCGGTCGCTGATCCAAGACGTTTGCAGCTTGATATAGGAAGGCTTGGCGCAGCTATACTCCCCGCGCGAACGTTGAATATAGGCTTGGTACATCTCAGGTGTGCTGGCGACTTCACATGCTTGTCGGATGCGCCAACCACAATTCTCCAAGTTTTTCCGGTCTTGCATATCGCGCTCTGTACGCAGAACCAGGGCCAACTCCAAGGGCTGACGAGTGAGCTGCGGTAGACCGGCGAACTCCAAGAAAGCCACTCGTTTTGTGTTCTCGTAGGTTTCATCGCGGTCCACAACCCAGTCAGAAGAGTCCCAAGTAGATACCGTCGTGAAGGCCTCGCAATACGGGTCGAAGGCATACGGCCAGCGTTCGAGGCAAACCGCCGGCTGGATGTGAATCCAGCGGGGACCGCCACTTGGAATCTTCCCACCGCATCGTCCAACGCCCGCGCCGATGGTGAAGTAAAGATCGTGGTCGGGCACGCGGAGTTGCCCGCGAGTGATCCAAAATTGCAAAAGGCCAGGATCAATGTCCACCAGCGCCGTGCGTTGAAAGTGCGGCAGCAACGCGGAACTGATGGCATAGTGGAAATTCAACAGCAGATCCGCTCTTCCAAAGATCGCTTCGGCCTCGCCACGCGTCATGTTGAGGTACTCCGCCGGCGCTTCGGATGAGGGTTCTTTGCTCCGCGTACGGTAAAGGATGCACTTCCCACCCAGGCCATATTGTTGCATTCGCGCCTGGAATGTAGCGAGCGCGGCGGCTTCTTGTTCCTCGCTCCCTTTGGAGCGAAAAGCTTCGAGCCAATACACATCGTGCCCCAAAAGCCGCAGGCCGAGAACATATTGCAGATAAACCCAGAAGTGTCCGCCGCCTTGGGGATAATTCACGACATCGTACGCAGAAATGACAACGGTCGCCATCGCTAGACTCTAGATTAGGCCCAATCGTTTTGCCGATGCATCAAGGTGATCGTAACGCGAAAGGTTTTTCTCGCGGACGGTCCAATCGGGACGCTCGCCGAGCCAACGGAAATGCAGGTAGATTCTTGCGGCGTCAAGCGTACGACCGAACCCGGGGGGCGCGGCTTCAGCCCAGCGCGCGCGTATGTAAGCACGCTTGCATTCCTGCACAACGCCGGCGGGCCAGTGTTTTCCTTCCGTCAGCGCCGCCAAGTCGATTTCCCCTGCCGCGATTGCGGCCGACTCCCAATCCACCATGAATACGCTTTGGTTTCGAACCAAGATGGTCTTGGCGTAAAACTCGCCGTGAATAACGGTCTGCGGCGCGGCCAGCAAAGGCGCAAACCACTCATCGGCGCGATACAATTTGGTCAACCAGGGAAAGCGCCCATGCAGCGGGCGCGAGAATTCGAAAGTCCGTTGCGCCCAACCGCGGTAATACTCGGCATTGTACCGTCTCAAGAATGCCAACGAGGGATCCGCGGTGTGCTGTTCGTGCGCGGCGTGGAATTTCCCGATCCAGGAAGCGGCCTGGGCCATCCCCCGGGGTTGACGCGTCAACCGTTTCCAGACGATGTCGCTCAAACGAACGCTCCGATACACGTATTCCAGGAATAGGGAGATGTCGCCGGTGTCTGGGTCCGCGTGCGCTCCCAGGCACTTCGGTTTGAAGTTCGGCAACGAGTGCAGCAAGCGTCGATAGACTTCAGCCTCATAAGGGACATCGCCGCGATGTCCATAACACTCGTGGCTTTGCCCCGCCTGATACTTGATAAAGACGCGGCGTTTGCGACCGTCCGGCAACTGACACGTGACGATCTCATTCGGGAAAGTGCACATGAACGGCGGAAGCGTTCTTCTGAGGATTTTCACCGGACGCTGTTCATGGCGGTCGCAGCCCAAGGCAGCGGTGAGCCGGAGTGTCAGAGTCCGCGAATCAGGGAGCAGCGAGGCCGGAGTTTTCAAGATTTCGCGTCCAGCATTTCGGTTTCGCAAGGCAGCACCGGGACAAGATCTTTAAACCACTGGTCCACTTCGGCCAAGGACTCCCAGGCCCAAGGGGCCTGATCCTGCACGAGGGCGATGGCGGGCCAAATAATGCGATTGGCCAAGCGCGCATACTCGGCGGTCTCGAATAGGAAGTTCAACATTGGCATCGGTGGCAGGCACCAACCTGTGCGCGAGGTTTCTGCGCGATACAAGTCCAAGACCCAGGACCGCTCCTGAGTCGGTAAGCGCAAGAGAAAGGTCGAGAGGTCGTAGCTTGCCGGTCCAACAGAAGCATGGTCCCAGTCGATAAGGCGCACGCGGAGCCCATGGGCAGTGGGGATTACAAAAATGTTGATATGCCACAAATCGCCATGCAGCAAAGTCTCCGGGCCACCCCAGGCGTCCAGAGCTTCTGCACGTCGCGGCAGTTCTTGGCGCAGTGTGGACAGCCGCTGGAGCAGGCTGTCGAGTACCGGGGTTTGCTGGGAAGACGGCTGACATGCTTCCAATGCGTAGATAGCGTCGCGCACATTCGCATCGTAGAAGTGAATACCCAGGTCGCATCCATGCAACCGAACTTCTCCCAGCAGACGGTGCCGGGCAAACTGCACGTGAAGTTGTGCGATCACTTTGATCGCTGCGGACACTCTTTCCCGGTCGATCCGGGTGACATCGAGTTCGCACGAGCCGAGGTCGTCATAGACATGCCAAGTACAATTGCCACCGGGCTCCGCAACGTGCCCCAATAAAGCTGGGCCGTTGTTGGTCATGCCGACGGCAGGCAGCCATCGTTCCTCCACCAATTCGCTGCGCCGGGCAATTTCCGGCTTGAGGCGCTTAACAATTAGTTGGCGAAGCTTCCCGTTGATCAAGAAGCGCAGGCGGAAGACGCGCAAGGCGCGAGCCTGCAGCGTCTGCTCTTCGAGCAGGCAGCCCTCTGCCGTGGGGCCGCCGAGGAGCCCCTGCAGCAAACCGCGCAGTTCTAGCAAGCCAGGCAAGCCATGGCTTTCCAGAGCTTTGTCCAGGCCTTCAATCATGCATAGCTCCGTTGAAAGGCGCTGAGCGCCTCCGTCAGCAAGCACTCATGAAATTGGAGCATGACCATAGCCTTGGTCTTAACAAGCGAGTCAGAACAGACGAACACTCTCCCTACGGTGGTCCAGCTTAGTTGATCGACCATGCGGAGTAGGTTGCCGCAGGCAGCCACGGTTTGAACGTCTCGTAAACTCAGGTGCGAGTACTTGCCGCGCAGGATTGAGCAGTAGAGGCTAAGGTCCGGACTGGCCACGCGGTCGATGAACTGAGCCAGATCGGCAGCCGGCACACCCCAACCGGCATATTCCCAGTCGAACACCAGCAGCCTGGGACCCGTGGCCGCGTCACAGATGCGCAGATTCTTGTCAACGAAATCGCCGTGCACCAGGGACCGCGGCATCAGGCTACAGATTTCTTCCAGTTCCCCCCACAATGATTCGAGCGAATCGAGATGTGCAATCAGCCTGCAGAACACAGCAGTGTCGTCGGCGGGCAATTCGTTTTTGTCCAGTTGATGCAGTAAGATGGCTCGACTGCCGTGGAGCAAACGCAGATAATAATCGAGTTCGCGTGCCGGAAAGCAGGACCGCAAATCTTCCGGCACAGTGATCAGATGCGCCTCCGCCAGCCAGCGTCCTGCAAGGGCGCGATTCTCGGCAATCTGCCGCGAGTACCTAGCACCAGCAGCGTCCTCAAGGAAAAGCCAGCAGCGATCCCCCTCTTGCTCTTCCAGTAGTCCATAACAATGCAGCGCGGGCACACCTGCGCGCGGGAGCAATTCTGAATAGATCAAGTATTCAATGCGAGCTGTGGTTAGCCGACATTTCTTGGCGATCACTCTCGTACCGTCCTGCTCATGGATCCGGTATACGCTGCTGTACTTTCTTTGTTGCAGAACCTCGAGGGTGTCAGGTTCACATGAGTCCGATCGGACTTTCAGCCAAGCTTGGACAGCTGGATGCTCGAACAAACCTTCGGTCAAGATTTCCGGAAGCGTTCGCTTAGGCACGGTCCTGGCTCCCAACAGCCGCCAAGGCAACAATTTGGGGCTGAAGATCTCCCCGTGCAGCCCGTTCTGCGGCAGCGCAAAAATATTGCGCCAGAAGCTGTGGTGCGTCGGGGACGCCCTTAAAACCAGGGATGCTGCACATGTCCACAACGTAGGGCTTCCCTTCACTCTCGATAATGTCCACGCCGTAAAGGTCGATGCCGAACGCGCGGCCGCAACGCAAAGCAACTTCACGCATTTCAGGCGAGACGGTAAACAGCTCTCCCCGTTTTTCTTCTTCCGTGTGACGCGGAAAGACCTTCTTCACGCCAAAGAGCTGATCGCCAATCACGTAAATCTTGCGATCGCGGCCATCGTTCGGGAGGTAACGTTGGGCGAAGACGGGCTCGCGGCCACAATTCACTTCCGCGAGTTCGATATCGCTACGGACAATGCGAACATCATGCCCACCTGCTCCCTGGTATGGCTTGACGACGAGCGGACCCAATTCCAGCAGCGGAAGCAACTGACTGGGGTGCGACGCAATGTAGGTGTCAGGAGTAGGCACGCCTGCGGCCTGTAGGATTCGCGAAGCGATGATCTTGTCGCGGAGCGCCATGGACACGGGATACGGGTTGACAATGGCGGCGCCGAGTTCATGGAGGGCGCCCGCCAAGCTGAGTGAAAACCCGCTGCTCGTATGCCGCAATACGTAGAGGTCATGCTCGACCCGGACTTTTGATAGCTCAACGATCCGGTCTGCGGCGTGGACGACTTCCGCCGCCGCACCTAATTCTCCGGCCATCCGCACAACTGCAGGCATAAAGCTCCTGCTCTTGTGGCAATAGCGCGGCAGTAAGAAACCGATACGCACCTTCCTCATTGCTTACTCTCCACCACTGCGACCATCTGTGTTCCGGCCGTTGACTCAATAGCCGCAAGCCGTCCCTCTTCGATCCTCACAATGACATCGCACTGTTTCAAGGCGCTGGGCCTGTGCGTGATAACGAGCGTGGTCCGCCCTTGGGCAAGCCGTTCCATTGCATCCAGGATGAGCATCTCCGTCCGGACATCCACCGAGCTCGTTGGCTCGTCGAGAATCAATATCGGCGCGTCCTTCAAAAATGCACGGGCGATGGAAATGCGCTGGCGTTCACCTCCTGAGAGGCGCATGCCTCGGTCACCGACGAGCGTCTGATAACCCTCCGGAAGTTTCGAGATGAATTCGTGAGCGTTAGCGGCCTTTGCAGCAGCCACGATTTCGGCTTCGCTTGCGCTGGGCCGGGCATAAGCAATGTTCTCGGCGAGGCTAGTGGAAAACAGGACGGACTCCTGAAGAACGACGGCGAACTGGTTGCGCAAGTCCTTCAATTTGTAATCGTGGAGGTCAACCCCATCAAGCAAGATTTGTCCTTCAGTGGGATCGTAGAAACGAGTCAGCAGATTCACCAGCGTGGTTTTGCCCGCGCCCGTGGTACCCACAATGCCCACGCACATTCCAGGGTCCACTTCAAATGAAACTTGTTCCAGGGCTGGCCGGTGTGGCCCATACGTGAATGAAACACTCTTGAAAGCAATCCTACCTGTTGCGTGCACCAGTGACCGTGGATTGACTTTCTCTTCCACTTCAGGAAGCTCATCGAGCAAGGCGAAGGCCCGCTCAATGTTTGCCAAGTAGGACTGGAGAGCTGCGGAGTTCTTACCCATGGTTTTCAGAGGTTCGTAAAGCTGGGTTACATATCCCATCATCAGCATGAGATCACCGAGGGTGATAGCACCGGATTGCACTTGCCGGAATCCCACAAAAAGTACCGAAGCCGTTCCTATCGCGGAGGTCAGCCCAACCAGGAAGTTGTACTTTCCCTCCGCCAGCGCCAGCTTCAACCGCGCACGCATGCTTTCGAAGCTGCGCCGGACGAAACGATGCCTTTCGTCTTCCTCTTTTCCAAACGCTTTCACGACACGCAGCGCTCCAAGCACTTCCTGCACCACGCTCAATGCGGACTTTTCAAGCTTCTTCACCTCGCGCGAGCCGCGGCGCAGACGGCGCCGATACACCTTTGAAATCAGAAAAAGGATGGGTGAGATCACCAAAGCGACCACAGCAAGTTGCCAATCGATTTTCATGGTGACATACAGCATTCCGAGCAGCGTGAAAGCGGAACTGATAAGCGGAATGAAGCGTTCAGCCACGATGGTTTGAACTGCCGCCGCATCATATTGAACGTTGTAGAGCGACTCAGCGGTTCCCTTAACGTCATGATAAGAAAGCGACAAGCGTTGCATCTGCCAGAAAAGGTCAGATCTAAATGCTAAGAGGACCTTTTCGCCGGTATACGTTTTCAAAAGTGCCAGGGCTAGCGTCTGAATTTGGGCGAGAATCGTCACAGCAATCAGCAAGCCGACGGCAAAGAGCAAAGCTGATGATGGGGAGAGGCTGAATCCGGCCGGCAGGAATGACCGAATCAAGTGAGGAAGCGGCTTGGAGCCGAGTCCGCTGTCGAGAGCGATCTTCAGCGGCAAAGGGACCAGCAACGCCAGAGGAGTTGCCAGCAAGCCGAGAAGGAAAAGACCAATTAGGTGTGTCCAATAAGGCCGCGCCCACCGGAACAAACGAAGGTAAAGGGCAAAGTCACGATTCGAACTGGGCTGTTTAATAGTCATCACGCGCGCTCGAAGTCTAGCTTGATGAGGGCGCGATGGATCGCGCCCACTGCCACGGCCGCGCTCCTAAACGTTATAGCTCCGAACATGACACTCAAAGGAGCGAGAATGCTGGCAGCGTATACGGCGTGGTCCAATAGCGCTCCAAAGCACGCAATCATTAAGAGAAGGGTTGTGCCTGCTCCCGAGATCGAAAACCATGGCCGAGAACAAAGCCGCAGCATGTGCTTGCCACACCCGTAGTTCTCGGTGACCGTGCGGACCCGTACGCCACCAAACAAGCCGCCCCGTATTTCCAGATCCCAACTATCGTAGTCACCACCTCTGCGCACCACAGCGCCACCTGAGCGCAGAACAGATTCCAATGAAGCGAGCACCTCGGTGCTATCAAGCCATCTTTCACTCCAGAGCTGAAACATCCGCGGCCAGGGGAATGAGAGGGTTGGAAAACGGCGGATTCTCCAGGCCGTGAGGGAATAGACCAGACGGCTCCAGAGGCGAGTTAGCGGCTGCATAAGGTGAAGCAGTCCGGTAAGAACGCGCAGGCGAAAGCGAGTAAAGCGGCCTTTCGCGGACTCAGGAAAGCGGACTTTCGCAGCCGCGCTTGTTGCCGGGACAAGCGACAACACGAAAGCAACTACTGCTATGGGTAAAACGCCCAGCAGACGTCCCCAAAACATGCTAATGCCACAGAGCGCAGCCAACACAAGATTCGTCAGCTGCCACTCGTGCGTGAGCGGCAGTGAGTTCAGAAGGTTCGGTGCTGGCTCGTACAGTCGCGCATACCCTGCCGTTCCCCAAGTTCCCTGATAAATTCGCCCGCGAGACAACGAAAGCGAGCGGAATATGCCGTTCACATATATGTGTCCTGCCCACGTTGCGTAGCCACCGGAATTGTACTTTTCCGGCCACTTTCTCTCGAGCATGGCCTCGGCTTTGCCGTAGCCCATCTGTTGTTTCCAATATGCCCGCACCGTTCTGCGATAGTGATGCCAGACCATGGCCGCGGGACTGAACCCGAGCTTCCCGCCCCGGTCCCGCGTTCTCCAACAAACATCCACGTCGTCGCCGGCTTGCCGGAATTGCGGATCAAATCCATTGATGACCTCCAGCCAACTCCTGCGGAAAGCCATGTTACAGCCGGGAATGTGCTCCGCTTCGCAATCGGAAAGCAGCACGTGGGCCGGACCTCCCGGCGAGTTGGCGATGCAATTCGCAGTATCTCCGTCATCTGGGACGGGTATATTCGGGCCCCCGACCCCTGCGTACTCCTCCTTAAGGAATGCGGCCGCTAGATATGTCAACCAATCGGGATCGGGGCTGGCATCATCATCAATATACGCGACGATCTCTCCTGTTGCTGATTGCCATCCCAAATTTCGGGCCGCGCTGAGACCCTGGTTTTCGGTGCGGATCAAACGAACGTCGTACTCCGCCGCAATATCCCCAGCGCCGTCCGTTGAGCCATCGTCGACCACGATGGTTTCATAGTTGGGATAGTGGAGTTTTCCGATTCCTTCCAAGCACTCGCGAATGGTGCGCCTTCCGTTAAAAGTGCACACCACGACAGATATTTTCGGCCATGTTTCTTCGGAAGAGAACGGAACTTCCTCGAACACTTTTCGAACAACGCTAAGAGCCTGCTTCGGCTGTCTTGTGCGACTCGTCAAACCAAAATCCCAGTCGTTGACGTCCTCGCCACCTCTGTACCATTCGTCGGTCCAAGCATAGACAAATGCCCCCGCGCAGCCTGCGGCGAAGGTCTTTCGTATCTGCCAGTCCAGGCAGGCAGCCTGCGCCTTGTCTCCATTCCTGTGGCTGTCGAGTCCGATTTCCGTTACCAGCAGAGGACGATTGCCTGCGAGGTTCTGCAGCCGCGCGAGATAGGCCTCATATTTGTCTTGCGACTCTAGGAAAACGTTGAAGCAAACCAAATCAAGAAATGACAAATCCAAATATTCGGTCGATGGATAATTTGCGTAAGAAACGAGAGCTTCAGGATCCTGTTCCTTGACTTCGTCGTGTAACTGTTTTACGAATTTCTCTACAGCACGTGCTCCGTGCCAGCGCACGATGGATGCAGGGATCTCATTAGCAACAAGGTAGCCCAAAACCGCTCGGTGACCTGCGCAGGCCCGCGCTCCGCTTCTAACTTGGTTTCTGATCTGGCGAACCATTTTTTTTTCGTGCAGAAATGCGTAGTGGCGTTCGCCTTGCATGCCAACCAAAACGCGCAAGTTGCATCTCAGGGCAATTTCAAGGAGCCAATGCGGCGGCGTGGTGTAGGTTCGGACGGCGTTTACGCCGTTTGCAGACATTAGAGAAAAATCCTGCTCGACCACCCTTGGTGAAGGAAACGCGCTGCCGTCCATACTCGGCCGAAATGTTCCGTAGGTTACGCCCCGAACATAAAGCTTCTTCTGGCCGACCCAAAGAAATTTTCCGCCTAAGACAACGCGCGAACCAGCAGAAGCTGTTTCTGGAGGAGAGGTAAGCTCTAACACAATCTCCGGCTCAGGAACTGACACATCGGCAGGAACGCTAATCGGAAGTATTCTCACGGACATAAGGGCGCTCCAACTGAAGTAGCTGGCAGGTTGTCGAAATCACAGTTGATTTGCCGGTGGCCTTTGCCACCTAGTTCAGGCGCGGCAGCGCCGATGCGAAACGCAGAAGAAGCGCCTGCCGAACAGCTATCCAGAGATGTAATCCCGAAGCCCTCTCGTACGAATCGCTTTATTGCACGATTCCCGGCGCTGGGCGCCCAGCCCGCCGAGAAGACTCGAATCCCGCAGCGACGTGAATCCTCGCGTGCGCTAGATTTATTCGAAGAAGCTGTCCTGGCCATCGTTCATCACCTGAGATCGAAATCACGAATGCATATGAAATTTGCTATCGGTAACCGTTCACAACGGGACGTATCTTGCTCAACGTCCGCATTTCACTAGGATCGCTGTCCTTCAAATTCAAAAGCTATACTTCGTGGAAAACTGGATTGTCCTTGCCGGGCCTGCCGCATTGGCCTTACCGAAGAGCGGGGAACTCACCACTCCGATAATCCTGGTGACGTTCGTATGATTGATGGCATTGAACGCGTCCACGCTGAATTCCAAGTTGCGTCTCGAACGACCACGCTCGCCGGCAGAGATGCGCTGAAGGCTGAACAGCTTGGTGACACGCAAGTCGAGTTGTACGGTTCCCGGGCCGCGGCCTGAGTTTCGAGTCACGCCAGGGGGCCGTGTGATGGTGTCACCGTTGGGATCTGACCCTGTGGTGATGTTGAAAGGAGCTCCGCTGGCCGCCGAAAGAATCGATCCCACGCGGAAGCCGAACGGTAGTTGCACTGTTCCTGCAAAGTTCAGGCGATGTCTACGATCAAAGTCAGCCGGCCCTACCTCTGGCTGCAAATCATAGTTGTCCGCCGGGAACAAAAACGAGCCAGGCCCGTTACTCGGCGCATCATTGGTGTATTTGGAGAAGACATACTGTCCATAGCCCTTGAAGCGCTTTCCCAGTCCTCCGCGGAACGTCAGGCTCAGGGCGTGTCCGCGAAGGAACGCCGTCGATACGAACTCCTCAACGTTCGAGAAGCTCGGATCCGGGCGAAGACCGGACCCTGATGGTAATGGAGCGTTGACGTCGCGGATGCGGAAAAGGTGCACGCCATGCAAGAACGAATATTCCAATGAAAGCCAGGTTCCTTTCGATATCTCTTCCTCGACTCCGGCGCTCGCCTGTACCAGATAGGGGGACTGCGCTTCGGGCGCCACGCGCATAACGCTGGGCGCTGGAGTTGTTACTTGGCCGCCCAAGAATGGGTCCGGATAGGACGGGTAGGAAATGTCGATCTCGCGGACGCGCACGCCGTCCAAGAGCAGCGCATCCTCTGTGGCGGACCGCGGCAAATTGTCGTAAAAGATCCCAGCGCCCGCACGCAGCACCGTTCTCTTCCGTTTGCCGGGCGCGAATGCTAGCGCGAGCCGCGGAGCAAGATCTCCACGGTTGTCAAGCGTGTTTTGCCAATCGTACCGCAGCCCAAACGTAAGGCTAAGGCTTGGCAATACTCGCATCGTGTCCTGCGCAAATCCGCTGGTTTGCTGCTCAAGGTAGGGAATTCCCGGTTCGCCTTGATTTGCTTGGAACAGATCCGGGGTGCCCACATGGTTTTGGACGACATTTCTGTATTGATCAACACTGCTAAACTGAAACGTTCCGCCAAAATTCGCTGCTTCGAAGACATTCGACCACTCATTCCTGACCGTGGCACCAAGAAGGAAGCTATGCCTTCCGCGGATGTAAGTCGCCGTATCCTGGACATCAAACGCGCGCCTTTCTTTGTCATCAAAAGATTGGGATGGTCCACCGACAAACGCGCCGTTTACCAGAATCTCCGGCCCACTGGCCCGGCTCCCGGATCGTGACGTCTGATCTTTGAAAACAAATATGATCTCGTTACGGAATTGGGGTGACAAGGCTGCGCTTTCGATCAACTGCACCCGATGTGTGTACCGATCCGCGCTGGTCCCTTGTTCAGGCAGATTTAACGCCCCGACTCCGTTGTTTTTGCTGGAGTGATCGCTGAATGTATAGTTCAGGGAGAGTGTTTGCATCTCCGTCAACCACCATTGCGTCCTTGCAAAGAAATGGTCTCGCCGTTGCGGCGTAGGCACATTAATGTTGATGGGACCTGTTAGGGCGACCGTATTCAACGCATTCACAACGGTGCTCTCGTCGTTCATCAAACGGTCGCCGGCAACAAAAAAGTAGCTATTCTGGCCCACCAGCGGCCCCCCCAAACTGCCCTCCAGGAACCGGCGGTTCAGATCCGGCCTCGTATCGGCAAAGGCGTTTCGTGCGTCGAAGACGGAATTCCTTGCAAGAAGTCCGATGCTGCCACGGTACCGATGCCCATGCCCGTGCTTTGTGGTAATTTCCGCTCGTGCAGCGCCGGGATGTTGAAACTCTGCAGAATAGGGGTTGCGGTCGATTTTGACGGATCGTATCGCGCTGTTGGGCATGTCGAGTTCTCCGCCGTCGACACCATCGACGACGATTGAAGTTCCTTCATGGCCCTGTGCTGCCGCCGATGTAAATGTGTCAATGAACGGGAGCAGGTAGTCGACATCAAGGGGGAGTCCATTGAAAAAGGTCTCATCCACTTTCATCGACTGAACATTACTTTCAGGAGATATTCGATCGTTACTTGTATCCGGTCGAACGATGACTTCCTCTTCCACGGTTTCCAGCTTCAGCTTAATCTTCAAGGGGTTCAGCTTTTCCGTCCCCACCTGAATGTTTGCCTTGTATGGCTCGAACCCGCTCGCCTCAATCTGAAGGAGGTAAGTTCCAGGTGTCAGATCCGGGAAGCTGAATCTGCCATCTTCTGCTGTCACCGCCTCCTGTTTCGTGTTCATCTCTTCATTGACTAGAGTCACTTTCACCCCGGTCAACCTTCCACCGCCCGATTCCACAACTTTGCCGGTTATGTTCCCACTCTCATCGGCCAGAAGGAGGAGCGGGAACATCACAAATGCGAGAAAAAGGCGCAGCGCGAGATGCAGCGCAACAGTGGAATCCTCGCAGCCACTCCACCTAAAAGGCTGACGCAGGCCCCCGTGGCGAAGACTGGAGTGCAAGTTCGCCGGCACCGGCGATTGCCGCCGCGGATTCCAGCCACTGGAGAACACGCCAACTTGTTGGTAGTCAGTCTGCTGCTGCACGCGAACCTGTACCTCCGTGAGCCTCCAGATTTACTCGAGCTGCAGGAACGTGAGATCGACTGGCGTGCCATTGCCAGGCCGTTTCAACGATTTCATCCAACGAAGAGTGGCGCGGCTCCCATCCCAGAAGTTCCTTGGCTTTCCTGCCATCTGCCACGAGAGATGGAGGATCGCCGGCACGGCGTTCCGCCTCCCGAACGGGAACATAGCAGCCACTCGTTCGCTCCACGGCAGCAATGACCTCACGCACGGAGTGGCCTTTTCCCGTGCCCAAATTAATGGCAGCATTCTGGTGGCTCTTGAGCATGTGTCTTAGGGCTGCAACGTGCGCCTCGGCCAAGTCCATCACGTGAGTGTAGTCGCGGACGGCAGTGCGGTCTGGAGTGGGATAATCCGTGCCAAAAATTTCGAGAGCCCGTTTCTCCCCGAGGGCCGCCTGAATGGCGAGCGGAATAAGATGAGTTTCCGGTGAATGGCTCTCTCCCAATTCTCCATCCGGGTCGGCACCGGCAGCGTTGAAATAACGCAGGGCTGTCCAGCGCAAGCCGTACGCTTCTCCATACCAAGCGAGGATGCGTTCAACCATCCTCTTCGACTCACCATAAGGGTTTATCGGAGTCTGGACGTGCTCCTCGCAAATGGGAACGCTTGCTGGAGTACCGTAGGTCGCGCAGCTGGACGAAAACACAATGTGCTTTACCCGCGTATCCGTCATTGCGTCCAACAGCCGGAGCGTGTAGGTCACATTGTTGCGAAAATACTGCCGCGGACGCTGCATGGACTCTCCCACGTAGGCGAACCCGGCAAAGTGGACAACGGCTTGAATTCTATGGGATTTGATGAGTTCGCGAATTAATGCGGAATCACCAAGATCACCTTCGACCAGCGGACCCCATTTCACAGCCCACCGGTGACCCGTGGAAAGGTTATCCAGCACGATTGGCTCGAACCCTGCGCGAGCCAAAACTTTGGCAGTATGGCTGCCAATGTAACCCGCCCCGCCAGTCACAAGTACCCGCATCCAGCCTCCAGAGAAAAACGAAAATCTCCGCCACGGCCTCAGCTGGGGCGGAGATCGCAATAACGGTAGATTTCAGCACTGCGCGACTTCGATGCCACCATTCACGTCGCATTAACACGGTATTAATGTCGAGATGCGGCGTCAATTGGCTGATGGACTAGCCCAAATGGTTAGTCCGGATGGTTAGTACTGCTTCAGGGTAACAAACGAGAAAAAATCGAAGAAACTGACGATTCAAATAACGTATTGCAAACCGATCCGGTAGTTCGGGCCGGATGGGGCGTGTTCTACCCAACGAACTTGAACGAGCGTGGGGATCTGCGCGGGCATCCGGGGAAACAAGAGCCGGCCTTGAAGAAGCCCGGACGTTTCCGGAGCATGCGGCGCAATCACGCAGAACCCCCCATCCGAAATATCTCTTACCTTTCCTTCAATAGCCCGCGACTTCGGCTGGCTGGGATGCAATGGCAACTGGCTGCCGCTAAACCGTCCAGTGGTTGGATAACGTCGATGAAAGCGCTTTTTCTGCGACCCTGATCGCATAGGAGCCCATCTAACCTGGCACGCCCATCAACCCACGAAAATGAACGTGGGATGAACAGAGTATGAGTTTAGGAAAAGGAGTTTTCCCCGTTCATGGATTTCGACGCCTGAAGAATTCTCCCGATGATGCCGGTCCTGTTTTCCGCGCCAACTTTGATCATCACGGATCGTAAGAAAGCCTTAGCCGTGTTTGGGCTGATGTTCATCCGGCCAGCGATCTGCTTGGTGCTGAGATCCTGAAGCAGAAGATCGACGGTTTCTTTTTCGCGGGGGGTTAACCGGAATTCCCGAGCCACACTTTCGAGATGGAGCGCGCCGCGGTGATTTCTTTCCAGTAGTAGAGCGACCGCGGGTCCGCGCCCAATTCCGAGGTTCGATTTCATCGAGAAGGCTCGAAGTTGGTAGCGCCTCTTTCCCGAGGCGACTTCATTCAGAAATTTGGATGGAGAGATACCATTATGATGTCCGTTGTGATTGCCGTTGCTGTGGAGAAGCGCTCGAATCTTGCCCTGCAAAGAGTTGCCAAACACTTTGGTCTCGGATGGAACTCCCGGATAAGCAAGGATGGCCAGAGCCTCTTCACTGGCGTAGATGGGCCGAAGGGAGGCATCCAAAAGAAGAAACCCCGCAGCCAGTGTTTCTCCACGCCCATGACCTAGATGATAGCCATTCCCGAGACTTTTATCGATTGCTTTGGGGAAGCGTTCCCCAAGAACACCACCGAATCGCGCCGAAGGATTTCGCAGCTGGTCCGAGAATGACCCTGATGAATTTAGCTTTCTCGTTGCCAACATCTGCACCACCAATCAGTCTGGTCCTGCGACCTAGTAGGGCTGGGTGCGAACAGCGCCGCTCGCCCTCGGCAATCATATGTCTCCCTGCCCAGGGCCGAGCTGCTGCCTGGGTGCACAGACCGATATAAATAAAAAAGGGCCCGTTCTTGAATACTTCGGAGGGCCGATCGTTACAATCAGGTTAAAACTGTATTTCGCTATGGGGAAAATGTCGTTCAATTCCGGACAGCTTCTTAAGTTCATTCGGCCAATGCAAAAACCTGGCGCCGGTTAGCTTAGTCAAACTTTTTCCTTACATTTTCGATTTTCGAGGTCTCTGTATTATGAAGTGTCCGGCCGAGGTCTATCAACCCTCTGTTCGTACTTGCCAAGGATTCGACTATACGTTCCGTGACAATATCATCGTGGTTACCAATTGAAGGCACATCTGCGTGGGTCACAAAAAAATCAATTTCTGCACAGTCCTCGTCGGTCAGGCCGTCGGCATCAAAGAAATTCACGACGACATCTGGCTTATCAGTTTTATGGATTACGACCTAAGATATTTAGATTTGGAGACTCGCGTTTTGGAACCGCTTGACAATGACAGGAATAAGGATCGCCGAAAGCGACTGTTTTCTACCGTCGCCAAACGCGCGTCAACGGAGATCCACAATAATGCCGAACCTAGTTCAAAGCGTGCATTCAAACGATCGCCGCAGTTGCGGCACCCGTGCTCGGTGTGGTGGTCTCCGGTACGAAGAGTTTCCGTAAAAACCGGCCTCTTAATAATGAAAGGGCTTTCTCGGCGGATTTCCCCGTGGGCTGGGTAGAGCCATCCCACTCCGGTTCACCTGTGACCAGGTCAGAAATCGCCCATCTTGGACGCTCTTTAATTCACATTTCTCGTTTACTTTTTTCGTTTTCCGGGACTCTGAGTATCTAGAGGGGGTTTTGGCCACACTCCTTTGAGCTTGGTGGAGCTGTCCCACTTCGGTCACCTACCTTAGCCCGATTGTGTATCGCCCGAGGGGGGCTCAGACTCGACCCCGGGACAGAACCCTTTCATGTCGAGCATCCACTTCATGCGTTATGTGAGCCGGATCAAGGCCCTACACCGTAAGCGTCATCCCAGTACCGTGTAGACGAAGCGTGAGTCTGTAGCGATGATGCCAGTTGTGGGCACATCGGGAAGTGTCCACGAGGGATAGATGGACACTTCGGAGCAGGCCGCTTCGGCGGCGCCTTGGGAGGGCCGATCCGCAAGAACAAACTTTTCATCTTTGGAGATTATGAAGGGACTCGGGTTCGCTCGGGAGTCGGGCTCCAAGCCAACGTCCCCACCACTTCTCGCAACAGCGGCTCTAACGCTTCGCGCAGTCCCGGCCGAGATGGAGAAATCAGATTCTTACAAGTCTCCTGTAGGCTCGAAACTAAGCGCGTTGAACGCGGGGGCGACAGCAATTTCTGTGTTTACGGCGAACCCTGCCCTTGCGCACGTGGATACGGGAGCGATTCGCGGCACGGTGACCGACGCGAGCGGGGCAGTGGGACCGAAACCTTGGTAATTCTGAAACCAACGGAAAATCAGGAGCTTGCAAGGCATTTTCAGGAGCATTGAGTAGGGTTTAGAGCGGTCAGAAACGCTTAATGTTCCTTTTGTTGTTCACACGCGGGAGGCGGGTTGGCACCCCAAATCAGAGCCGCGAGCAAGGTTCAGATTCCTCCGATTCAGGTTCCACACTGTACCGAATCCCCCAGCAGAGATTTTCGGGTACTAACCTTCCGGGTTACTTCGGTCAGACAATTGACGCAGCCTTTCCTACATTAATACCGTAATACCGTGCGAATGCGAAGTCACTGTGACTGAGAGAGCGGAGCTGTAAGTGTGGCCACACGGTGATTACAGAGCGGTCTCGTTGACGACACATTAGAGCAAAATAAAAACTGGATGAAATCCTATGCACCAAAGCGACCCCGCACACTTCCCAGGAGTTATCCCAGGGTTGCAGTGGTACGCGATTCAGACGCGTTCCCGCCACGAGAAGTTCGTCGATTCCCAGCTGAAACAGCGGGGCGTCACTACATTCTTACCGCTGGTCAACGAGCTACGCCGTTGGAGCGATGGGCAGAAATTGGTGCAGTTGCCTTTGTTCTCCAGCTACGTCTTTGCGCGCTTTGTCGCCTCCGTGGAAAACCGAATACGGATCGTACGACGTAGAGCCGATCTGATCATCTTCACGGCCTCCGATTCGCTCCACGTACAGATAACTTTTGCTGACGAGTCCACGAGGTGCGGCGTGTTTTTTCCTACCCCAACTTCTTGCCCGCCCAAACTTGGTCCCGATCAGGTTCCCGCGTGTGACAGAAAGGAGGTGCCAGAATGAGCCCCAGTTGCCGTGTCTCAATCTACTCACAAGATAGTCTCGGCCTGGGTCACTTACGAAGGAACATCCTGATCGGCGGAGCTTTTCTGGACGCCAGGAAGGACGGCAACGTTCTCCTGCTGGCTGACTCGCCGGTGGCTCCATTTTTCACGGTCCCGGAGCGCATGGACCATGTCAAGCTGCCCTCCATCCGCAAGGTCAGCGCGGGATGCTGGGAAGCCACGCGCCTGCGGATCGACCAGAGGGAAGTGGTGCAATTGCGTGCCGACCTATTGCGCAACGTTCTCCTGAACTTCCGGCCCGACCTGCTTCTCGTCGATCATATGCCGGTTGGCGCTCAAGGGGAACTGCTGCCCGCGGTCAAGGCTCTGAAGCAGGCTTATCCGAAGTGCTGCGTGGTCCTCGGCCTGCGCGACATCCTGGATGCCCCTGAAGTGACCCAGCGTGTATGGGAATCGGAGGGGGCCTACGACGCGGTGCGCCGCTACTACGACCGGATCCTAATCTATGGCAGCAAGGAGATGTTCAACACCTGCTCGACCTATAGCTTGCCGGTACTGCTTACCGGGACTCATTACTGTGGCTACGTGGTCAAGCGAGACCCGGTGAAGCGTGCGAAGGAAGTGCGGCAAGCCGCCGGGATCAGGAAAGGTCACTTCATCTTCGTGTCGGCGGGTGGGGGAGGCGATGGGCAGTTGCTCATGCGGACGTACGTGCGCGCGATCCGCTTGCTGCCGCCCGGCGCCGATTTGTTCACCCTAATGGCGGTGGGGGTGAATGCCCCGTCGGCGTTCGCGAGCGAACTCGTAGCCGAGGCCAGTGGTCTCCCAATTCGGATCGTGCCCTATGTGGATGACAGCGCGAGTTGCATCGCCGCCGCCGATCTGGTGGTCTGCATGGCCGGTTACAATACCTTGGCGGAGGTGCTGTACCTGAAAAAGAAAGCGCTGGTAATTCCTCGCAGCGGACCCAGTGCAGAGCAAACCACACGCGCCAGACTGCTTGTCAGCCGACACCTCATCGACGTGCTCTATCCCGCGAACCTTTCTCCGGAAACGCTGGCAGAGCGACTGCAGGAGGACCTCAAGAGGAGTGACTACCCGCTCTCGGAGGGAACGCTTCCGATGGATGGCGCAACCCGGGCGGCGGATCGCCTCGTAGAACTCCTGCAGGTGCCCAAAGAAGATTATGCAGCGTCCATCTGAGCGGGAGCCGAAAATCGGATACTTGGTCAGCACTTGGCCACGCCTGTCGCAGACTTTTGTCTTGAACGAGATCCTCGCCTTGGAGCGATGCGGCGTTTCGCTGCGGATCTTCTCCACCAAAGCCCCACGTGCGGAACCGGTGAACGTCAAGGTTGCCAGGGTGCGCGCTCCGGTCACTTATCTGAATTTCAGGCGTCACGGCTGGACGGTCCTGCGGGCCAATCTCCGCATCGCGCGAGACCTGCCCGGACGCTACTTCCCAACCATGCTCCGGGCGTTGCGTTACGGGCGGCGGAGCATTTTGGGGCGCTTCTTCCAGGCCGGCTATATGGCGGATCTTTTGCGCCACGAACCCGTCACTCATCTGCATGCTCACTTCACCACGGCTCCGACCCAAGTGGCCATGTTCACGCACGAATTGGTAGACGTGCCCTACAGCTTCACCGCTCACGCGCGCGACATTTACGCCGATACGCAACCGTCGCTTCTGCGAGCGGAGATGGAGTGCGCTCAAGCTGTGGTGACCGTCAGCGAGTACAACCGGGAGTACCTACATCGGATCAAGCCGGACCTCGACGGGAAGGTGCGGTGCATCAACTACGGTCTGGATCTTTCTGAGTTCAATTTCCGGTGGCCGCGCGCGTCGGATCCGCCGCCGCCCATCATCCTCGCGGTGGCCCGGCTGGTCGAGAAGAAGGGACTGGGCGACCTAGTTCTCGCGGCTGACATCCTCCGTAAGCGGGGCCACAACTTCCGCCTGCAGATCATCGGCGACGGAGAACTGCGGCACCAGCTGAGATGCCGCGTGGCAGATTGCGGCTTGCAGGACTGTGTCAGCCTGCTGGGCGCGCAGCCTCACGAGAAAGTGCGCCTCTCCTACGAACGCGCTTCCATCTTTGCGCTTCCTTGCGTGGTGGCGGCGGATGGGGACCGCGATGGTCTACCGAACGTGCTGCTGGAAGCTATGGCCTGCGGCCTACCTGTGGTTTCAACTCCAGTGGCCGGCATTCCGGAGTTGATTGAGTCGGAGCGTGATGGGTTGCTTGTCGCGCCCGGCGACCCACCGGCGCTTGCTAAGGCACTTGAGCGGGTCCTGACGGACGCTTACTTGCGCGACCGGCTGGCGCGCACCGCGCGAGCCAAGATTGAGGAACACTTCTCGATCGAGGGTAGCGCCAAGCGACTGCTGGACATATTCGTCCGCCCCGGGAAATGAAAGGCTTCATGTCCGCATCCGCGACCATCCTCGACGATCAGGCTCTACCGACCCTTCGCGCCGTGTTGGATCCGGAGGAACTCCGTACGCATCTCCGCTGTTCCCCCCGCCTTCAAGCAAGGGGAGTCGGAGAGATCCAGGTTGACCTGCTTCGGCATCACCCGGGGAAAAGGTGCGTGGTCGAAATCAGGGTGCAAACGCGACAGGGACCACTGGACCTGATTGGCAAGGTGTATGCGAAAGATCGCTCCGATGTCTTCAGGTTGATGCAGGAGATCAGGAGCGAAGGCTTCGGTCCTTCGGAAGAATTCTCAATACCCGAGGCAACCGCCTACCTGCACCCGTTGCAGTTGTTGTTGCAGGAGAAGGTTCCGGGCCGGGCGGCAACAGAGTCATTCCTGTCACACGATGAATCTGAACGTGAAGCAGCGGCTGAACGCTGTGCCCGCTGGCTGGCGAAGTTCCACGCGCTGGCGCCCCGCCTTGGGGCACGCTTTCAGCCGAGCAGCTATCTTGCCTCGCTCGAACAATGGTTCCACCGGCTGGCCGCCCTGGGCGAGCCCTTCGCGCACAAGGCGGGGGCGTTATTCAAGAGGCTGGAACAGACAGCATCGGCGCTAGATCACGCTGAGATGCATACCATCCACGGCGACTTTACTCACCACCAGGTGATCTTCGCCGAACGCTCCACGGTGAGCGTTGACTGGGATAGCTATGGACTGGCGGACCGGGCCCGTGACCTTGCCCGCTTCATGGTAGGGCTGAAGCGGCTGGCACTGCGATCTCGAGGATCGATCCGCGCTTTGGACCACGAAGCGGAGGCGTTTTTGGAAGGCTACGCGGCCCCGCACCGTTCCGATCAGGCGGCGCGGCTGGCGTTTCAAAAGGCGGCAATTTGCCTGGAGCACGCGAAACATGACGTTCATAAGCGGGCCAGCGGATGGCGCGAAAGGGCTGAAGTAACGCTCGATGAAGGTCTTCGTATCCTGGAGGGACGAGCATGACAGCCGCTCCTCGATTGGGGCAGCGTTTCCTAGAATCGACGCTCATCCGCGATCCGGGAATTCCTACGCTCCGAGCGATCTTCGATCCGGGCACGATCACAAGTCAGCTTCGGCAGGCTCTTCCCGGCATATACGCGACCGTTCAGAACGTTCGATTTCAGGTCCTGAAGCACCATCCGGGAAGGCGCTGCACGCTTGAGATGGCCATGGAGACTGCCGATGGATGGAGTTTCGCGATCGGAAAGGTTTATGCGACTGATCGCCCCGACGTGTTTCGAGCCATGCAGGAGATCGAGCGAGCCGGATTCGAGCGGGAGAATGAGTTCTCGATCCCAAAGCCTCTGGCCTACGTGCCTAGCTTGCGTTTGCTGCTCCAGGAGAAGGTCCAGGGGCCGCGAGCCAAGCACGTTTTCCTCGTCGGCAACGAGTCTGAGCGCACCCGGGCGTCACTACGTTGCGCACGTTGGCTTGCCAAATTTCACGCCGCCGGTCCACGTTCAGGGGAAATCCTGGACGCCAAGGCCCAGGCGGAGGAGATCGCGAGGTGGCCCCGCAGGGTAGCAAAAGTAAGCGAACCGCTGGCGGAGATGGCGACACGGTTGTCCCGTCGCCTCCAAGAGAAAGCGCCTGAGGCAGGCCGCAGCGGATGGTGCGCAGGCCACGGCAGTTATAACTGCAACCAGATCATCGTGGCCGAGAACAGGACAACCGTGTTCGATTGGGACAGCGCTGACGTGACGGATCCCTGCCGCGACGTAGCGAGATTCGTGGTTGTCCTCCAGCGGCTTGCGTTCAAGTACATGGGGTCGATTCGCGCGCTTGATGGCATCGCAGAAGTATTCCTGAAAACGTACCAGACTCTGAGCCCGTTCGACGTCCGAGCGAACCTGCCATGGTACCGGGCTTTGACCTGCCTACGGCTTTCAAAATACGAGGCGAATCGCCCCGTCTGTACCTTCCGCGACGGGATTCAGGCCTTGCTTTCTGAGGGGCTTCGTGTCTTGTAAGGAGGAGGAGATAGTCCGTGGGGAAATTGGTTGACGAGGCCGGCGATCCGGCGATTTCGACCCTCAAAGCGGTTCTTGATACGGCTGAGTTGTTAAGACAGCTGAGTAACGTACTGCCGCACGGGAACTGGGACGCCTCGCGAGAAGTCCGGCTTCGCGTGCTCAAGTGGCACAAGGCGAGCCGCTGCACGTTCGCGATCGCGTTGCCGACTGCGAGCGGGTGGCAAGAGTTGATCGGGAAGGTCTACGCCGAGGACCGTTCCGACATTTATCGCGTCATGGAAGAGATCCGGCAGGCCGGTTTTGGGGATGAGGAGGAGTTCTCGATTCCGAGACCCCTTGCCTACCTGCCTTCCTTGCGCCTCCTGTTGTGTGAGAAAGTCGTCGGCACTCGCGCCCGGTCAATCATTGCAGATCCGATTGCGCCCGATCGCATCGCAGCCGTTGAGCGGTGCGCGACATGGCTCGCTCGATTTCAGGAGCGAGCACCCCGCACGGGACCGACCTTTCACATCGAGAGCTCCCTGGAAGCATGGAACAGATGGCTCGAGGGCGTTGCCGACCTTGACCTTTTCTTTGCCGGCAAGGCCAGGCGCCTTATTGCGCAGCTGACGGCCATGGTCCCCGCTTCGAACGGCGTCGAAATGCGTGCCGGCCACGGCATGTACACGTGCGGGCAGGTGCTCCTGCTCGACGGCCGCGCGGTCGTCATCGACTGGGACACGTTCAACTTGGCCGACCCCAGCCACGATGTCGCACGATTCCTCGTCGATCTCAGGCGGATGGCGCTGAAATATTTCGGCTTCATGCGCGCGCTCGATTGGGCGGAAGAAGTGTTCATTGCGACGTACGCCGACGCAGTTGGCTCGTCCCTTCCGACCCTCGCCTTTCAGCAGGCGGCGGTATGCCTGGAGCGTGCCAAGAGTGACGTGAACAAGCGGGTCCGCGGATGGGCCGAGAGGGCGGAGATGATGCTGGACGAAGGTATCCGGATCCTGGAGGGCGCGCCCGCGCGTGCCGTGTCAGGATGACCTCAGATTCTCGGTGAATGCGCCTTGTATCCTAAAACGGTGCTTACCAACACGACTGCTGTACCTCTGGAAGCATTCGAGCTTCCTGTCGATCCGGATTTGCCCGGATATGCATCCTTGTGCCAACCATCTTGGTTGACGTCGACGCTGTCGCCCGTGGTGCCACAGTGGCTCGGCCCCGATGCGTGCCTGTTGGAGAGTCGTGCTTACCTCCGCCGCCTGTTTCCGGGCAAACGGTGCAGTCTTGAGCTTGAGTTAGCCATCGACCGCAAGGATGGTGTGCCGGAACGCCGGCGACTGCTCGGCAAGCTCTACCGCGACGACCGGGCGGCTTCCGTTTACTCGACACTCAAAGAACTCCGGAACCATGGCTTGGGAGCCGGCCGCTTCCTCGTTCCTGAGCCCGTTGCCTGCGTCCTTGAACATCGCCTCTTGCTATCTGCTTGGACGGAAGGTGAGTTGCTCAGCGCTGTTTTGGTCTCTGACGCCAATGCCGCCCGCAAAATCTCGGCAGCAGCGGAATGGCTACTAGCTCTGCATGGTTGTGGGGTCGCGACCGGGCGCCGTTATTCCCTAGCAGACCATCTGCGGACGTTGGCCGGCTGGGGAAAACTCCTGAGCGGGGTATACCCAGAAGGTAGCCACAGTGTGGGTACTCTGCTGGCTCGCTTCGAGGAGCGCGGACAGGAGCTATCAGGATGGACTCCAGGTCCGACCCACCGGGACTTCACTGCCGAGCATCTGGTGGTGCACGGCGACCGGTTCACCTGCCTGGACTTCGATGAGTTCTGCCAGTACGACCCCTTGTTCGACGTGGCGCACTTTACCGCTCATCTTGGGCTTCACGGCTTGACGCAGTTTGGCGCGCTCGATCACTTCGACTCGCTGGCCAGCCAATTCCAGCGCGTTTATGAGGCCGGAGCCCGAGATTACTCTCCGGAGCGCGTGAATCTTTACAGAGCCATCGCGTATTTCAAGTTGGTCCGGTTTGTGGCGCTGGTCGAGCGCCCGCCTGAGTGGGTGGAAATGCTGGCAGAACTATTGAGTGAAGCCCAGCGGCTTGCGCGGAGATGAGGAAATGAAAGGAACGCTCGGTTGAATCTTGCGGATTCACTGTCGGGATGTGCCGGACTGGAGGGCATCCAGTGGCTGCTGCTTGCCCCGGCGCCGCGCCGGATCCTGCGGGATCAACTCAAGTCCTTGCTGTCGGGACGGAGCATGCTGGGGCCGTGTCGGCTGCGGCGCGCCAGGTTCAAGCCGGGTCGCAAGCTAACGGCCCACTACGATGCGCTCGTACGAAATGAACGAAACACGGCATACTGCGTCCGTCCCGTTGCAGTCACCTGGGGAGCGGACGACAAACCAAATCGGGGGCCAGCAGAGCATGCCGTAGCGGAGATGCAGGCGGAGGCACGCCGACATGGGGTAGCGGCGCCCTTTGAACGACTGTCCGCGGATTTGGCCCACTGGAGCATGCACATCAGTGTGTCGCCGCTGGACTCGCATTTCCCGCAACTCGTTCGCCTGATGGATCCGCGGTACGTAGCCGAAATGCTGGCAACCGTTTATTCAGCGAGTGCGCCAGCCTCGACTCCAGCGCTCGCCGATAGGTATGCCGTCATTTCGATCCGCTATCGGCCGGGCCAGCGCCACGTCCTTCGCTACGATCGCTTGGATGGGGCGAAAACGAGGGTCTTCGCAAAGCTCTATAGGGACGAGGACGGGGCACGCACCTTCCGGGTGGCAACGCAGGCAGCAGAGTGGCTGGAACAACAGGCCGAAGGTAGCACTGCCGTACGGCCACTTGTTTATGTTGCCGAGCACGGAGCGGTCCTCTATCCGGCCTTATCGGGAGAGCCGCTCACCGAAACTTTCTGGCGCCATGCCTGTGGCTTAGGGCGGTGGTTGGGGCGGGCTGGCACGGCTCTCCGGGCCTTGCACCTCCTCTCGCCGTCAGTCGCAGGGCCACTGCCAGCCCATGATTTCGCCGCGGAGCTTGGTCAGACTGCGCGGGCCAGCGACTTCATCCGGGCGCTGCTGCCATCGGTGGGGGCAGCGATCGACGCGCTCTTCGACCGCGCGCGAGAACTCTACCAGCGGCTTCCACAAGAACCGCCAACCTTTACCCATGGTGACTTCAAATCGGAGCACGTGTGGTGCGGGCCCTACGGGCTCATCCTGCTGGACTTCGATTCCTGTCACCTAGGCGACCCGGCGCTGGATATCGGGAAGTTTTTGGCGCACCTGCAACTGTGGCACGTCTTGAACGAGCAGCCGGGTCTGGAGCCGGCGCGGCAGGCGTTCCTCGCCGGGTACGCCGTCGGCAAGTCCAAGGAGCGCCTGCTGCGCGCCCGTCTTTATGAGGTGGTCGAACTGGTCAAGATAACCACGCGTCGCGTGCCATTGTTCGATCCCGACTGGACATCCCGTACCGAACGGATGATCGAGCGCGCGCATAGCGTGATGTGTCGCCTTGAACTCATGATGGGCGTACCCGCGGCGCAGGCCAGGCCATCCGTTTCGGGAAAGGAGCACACCGCCCATGCGCGATAGGAAGGGCGGCAAGGAATGGATCCGGCACTTTCTGCCGTTGCTTCGTCCGTTTCGCAAGCAGCTCTTCTTGGCAGTGTCGGCGATGGTGCTGGATGCAGCTATCAGTGTGTTTCGTCCCTGGCCGCTGAAGGTGGTGATCGACGGCGTGCTCTCGCACAAGCCGAGCCGCGTACCCCTCCTGCGTGCTTGGCTCGACACTGCTCCCCTCAGCCGGACGGAGCTGCTTTACGGCGCGTGCGCCGCCACGTTGCTGATCGCTATCATCACAGGTTCCCTGACCTACTACATCACGTGGGCCATGGGTGATCTGGCGCAGCACTTTGTCTTTGCCATGCGCCGGGACCTTTTCGCGCACCTACAGCGTCTTTCCTTGCGATTTCACGATCACCAGCGGACCGGCGACCTGACCACGCGGCTTACATCGGACACCCAGGCGATCCAGGAGATGATTGCCAACGGGATCACCGTGCTCGGTACCAATGGCTGTCTGCTGGCGGGAATGCTGGTGGTGATGTTCTGGCTCAACTGGCGGTTCGCCCTGGTCTCTCTCTCTGTAGCTCCGTTGTTGTTTTGGACGGTCTTCCGCTACAAGCGCCGTATTAAGGCAGCTTCGCGCAGGGCGCGGGCCAGCACCGGACAGCTGGCCTCCTTGGCCCAGGAGACGCTTGCTTCCATCCGCATCGTGCAGGGGCTGTCGCAAGAAGAGCAGCAGGACGAGCGTTTCCAGGAACGCAGTGAGAGTCATCATCAGGCGAACCTTGACGTCGTGCGGTACCAAGCACGCGTAGTGCCGCTGGTGGACGTCTTTGCTGCCATCGGAATCACCATTGTGATGTGGTATGGGGCCACGCGCGTGCTGGCCGGCGAACTCACTACCGGTGACGTCGTTTTGTTCTTTGCCTACATCACGAGCCTGTACAACCCCATGAAAGGTCTGGCGCGATCCTCGTATTTGTTCAGCAAGGCCAGTGTGGGCGCCGAGCGAATCTCCGAGGTCATGAGTGTACGGAGCGAGGTGACGGACCGGGAAGGGGCACTGGCGGTCTCCCGGTTGAAGGGCGATATCGAATTCCGCAACGTCGCGTTTGGCTACGAAACAGGTCAGATCGTGCTGTCGCACATCAACCTGACAATCGCGGCGGGCGAAAAGGTGGCCATCGTGGGAGCAACCGGCGCAGGCAAGAGCACACTGGCGAGCCTGATCCCTCGTTTCTACGACCCGAGCGAGGGTCAAGTGTGTATCGACGGGCAGGACATCCGGAACTATTCGCTGCAATCCTTGCGGGAACAAATAAGCTTGGTTCTGCAGGAGTCCCTGCTATTCAGCGGCACCATCCGCGACAATATCGCCTTTGCGCGTCCTGGAGCCAGTGACAAGGAGATCGCCGCCGTGGCCGCGACCGCCAATGCCAACGAGTTCATCCAATGGCTTCCTGAGGGCTACGAGACTCTAGTGGCGGAACGCGGCACAACTCTCTCTGGGGGGCAAAAACAGCGAATCGCTATCGCGCGGGCGATCCTGCGCGATGCGCCCATCTTGATCCTGGATGAGCCAACCTCGGGCCTTGATGCGGTCTCAGAGCGGACCGTCATGGAAGCCCTGGAACGGGCGGTTGTCGGCCGCACGACGTTGATCATCGCGCACCGCTTGACCACGGTCCGCCTCGCGGACCGCATCGTGGTTCTTGAGCGCGGACGGATCGTAGAAGAGGGTACCCACACAGAACTGGTGGCCCACAACGGCAGGTACGCCCGTCTCTATCGTCTCCAAATGACGGCGGAGACGGAACCGGTATGAATACCTTGCCCCCGCTGGGAGCTGCAAAGGATGGACTCGAGATGAAAAAAAGAGCAGTTTGCATGCTGATCCTTGTACCTTGGTCTGTCTTCCTGCCAGCGCTCTTGGCTCAACAGCCCGGACTCGTCCGGGGGACTGTTGAAGATCCAAGCGGAACTCCTGTGGCTGAGGCGGCGGTAAAGCTCGTTTCCCAGGCCAACGGCGAAACACTGAAAACGATCACGAGCGAGGCGGGTTACTTTCTATTCAAGGAAGTTCCACCTGGTGAATATCTGTTGCGGGTAAAAATGCGGGGTTTTGAGAACTTGGAACTGGAGGTCAAGGTTGGCGCCAACTCCACGCCTCCCCAGAACGTACGGCTCGAGCTGGCCAGTGCGAAGGAGGAGATCACGGTGTCGGCGCGACCGAGTTCGGACCCGCTTTCTGTCGATCAAACCGCCACTGCTGTCGTGTTAGATCACGACCTGCTGAAAAGCCTACCAACGAAGAAAGATGATCCTTTGGCGATTGCCAACCTCTTTGTGGATCCCGTGGCAAACGATGCCCAAGGGACGAAAATCGTTGTTGACGGAGTGGAGGCCGACACGCTGGACGTACCGAGAGGGAGCATCAAGAGTATTTCTGTAGATAAAAGTCCTTATTCCAGCGAGTTTGGCCGCCCGGGAAAGGGACGCATCGAAGTCGCCACGCGTGCTGGCTCCCTTCTTCGTTTCCACAAGCGTTTCGAGTTCGCCATCCGGGATGCCAGCCTGGATGCTCACAACCACTTCACTCTGCTTGCCCCGCCTAGACGTCGCGAGTGGCTCGAAGGAGAGCTTGACGGGCCCCTGGTTGGCGGCAAAGCGACTTTCTTCCTTGGGGGGGATCTACTGAGGGACAACGACAATGAGTTCGTCACCGCCATAACACCGAGCGGTCCCGTGTCGGACACGGCTCCAGTCCCTCGGCGCACAGGACATTTGCTGGGGAGGACGGACATCCGGTTGACGCCGCTCAACCTCCTATCGGTGAGATACAACTGGAGCGTTGATCGCTGGGCCAATCAGGGCGTGGGAGGCTTCGATCTCACTGGCCGCGGGTGGACCTCGAACAAACGGACGCAGGAACTGCGTGTCTCCGATATCTTCACGCCTTCATCCGCGTTCTTGAACGAATTTGTCTTCGACTTCAGGCGTCGGCCGAAGCTGTTTTTCAGCTTGAGCGATGCCCCCGCGATCCTGGTGAACGGCGCGTTCAACAGTGGAGGCGCTCAGGTTTCGCGCCAGGACATAGAGAAGGACGTGGAGTTCCAAAACGTAGTCTCCTATTTCCACGGGAAACACTCCCTTCGGTTCGGTGGTGTGGTGAAGTCCAGATTCATTGACTACACCGACCGTTCCAATTTCGGCGGGACGTTCACGTTTTCTGATCTAACGCATTTTGCAAATAACCTCCCGTTTCAGTACACGGTGAATCGCGGTGATCCGCGGGTGATGTTCACCCAGAACGAGATTGCATTTTTTTCCCAGGGTGAGATCAGGCTCTGGCCCCGGCTGAGCTTGCTGCTTGGGTTGCGTTATGAACTCCAGTCCAATCTTTCCGAATACAACAACCTAGCGCCACGCATCGCGGTGTCTACCTCCACGGCGGACGGTCGGACGATCCTGCGAGCGGGCGGCGGTATTTTTTACCAGCGACAGCCGGTCAGCCTGCTGGAGCAGGCCCTGCTTCTCGACGGCTCTCACTTGCAGCAGTTCGTCGTGAGCAATCCAGGCTTTCCTTTGCCAGGGATTGTTCCGGATTCACCCCCCAGTATCCTTCGGATCGACCCACACATCCGTACGCCGTACGTTATTCAGTCCAGCCTGGGCCTGGAGCGCAGGCTGGGCAATAGGACTTGGCTCACGGTGGATTACACGATGCTCCGCAGTATCAGGTTGTATCGCATGCGCGACGTCAATGCGCCCTTGCCGACGACGGAAGTGCGCCCGGATCCGAATTTCGTGAATGTCGATCAATTCGAGACTACCGGTGCGTCGCATAGTAACAATTTGACCTTGGGGTTCCGGACCACGGTAGCTCGGCTGCAAATATTCTCCCGCTATACGCTTTCCCACTCAGTGGACGACACTTCCAGCATGACCTTCCTGCCGGCCGACAATTTTGATCTGCGCGCTGAGCGCGGGCGCTCCGATTTCGATCAACGCCATCGGCTGGTCATCGGCAGCGTCCTCAAGTTGCCTCACGGATTCAACTTCGGACTCCTGTCGACACTACGTTCAGGGATGCCCTACAACATCACGACAGGATTTGACGACAACCATGACAGCGTGTCTAACGATCGCCCTAGCTTGGGCAATCCCGGTGCGCCCTTCAATTCTTTCGGCATCGATGGAAGCTTGGTTGGGGGGACTCCCGGTGTGCTCTATAACGGCTCCCAGGCCGTGGGAAGCGGCGGCTTGGTGCCTGTCAGTGCGACGAGCGTCCACTGGTTGGTCCTGCCGGGGCCTGGGAACGTAGGGCGGAATACGGGAAATGGTCCGGGTTGGGCCGACGTGGACCTGCGTTTCGTCAAGAAGTTCATCCTTCACAAGGCGCCGGACAAGAGGGAGACTACCCGCGAGATCGAGCTCCGGGCTGATGCGTTTGACCTGCTGAACCAGACCAACTACAAAACTTACGTTGGCACGCTCACTTCACCCGTTTTTGGCTTTGCCAATACCGCCTACCCATCGCGGGAACTCCAGCTAGGCGTCAGGTTTAGTTTCTGAAAATGCGAGGCCGGCCTGGGCTTGCTCACACCGGCGATGGTGCACTACGGCCAAGCAGGAAGCGTGTTGCAGCAACGTCAAGCCGTGCTCGATGTTGCTTATCAGCTTCATCCGGAGCGCTTTGTACGAAGCGCTCCCAAACCACCCCAGCTTCCCAGTGAAGTCTGGATCAACAAACCGGTCCCAGTCGCATGAAGAAAGTCACTAAATTTCGTGAGCACCTGTCTAAAAGTATCTAAAAGTACTTGACACGCGCCGGGCACGTTGCGCCACGTTAGGCGTAGGAGCAACACCGTTACCACGAGCTTGGCTACCAGAAGCAGCGGTAATGGCAGTTCCGTTTCGGTGAAGCGAAGCGGATTCCGCGTCCACCTTGATGCTGGCTTTACTTCTCCGGCCACCGCCACTCCTCCATCGGACCCCCTATTTCGGTGATACATGAGCAAAACCTCGGCGTGATTGAGCGGTCCCCTTTTTCTGCATCATCCTGAGAGTGATTCTCCGGCAGTTTGGGTGCTTGTGAATTCGCGGGGCGTCCTCTCCCCGTGCGCCCTGTGAGGACGACTCTCGTTGTATTCCCGCCGCCAAGCCTCGATGATCTCTTTCGCTTCTGTGAGGGAACTGAACCAGTGCGCATCTGCGCATGCAAACACTCTGCCCGCTGCGTACCGTTGAACGATTCCACATAAGCGTTGTCGGTCGGTTTTCCTGGCCGTGAAAAATCGATCCGCACTCCTGCATGATACGCCCACAAGTCCATCGCCTGGGAGGTGAACTCCGTTCCGTTGTCACAGAAGAGCGTTTTCGGCATCGCTCGCTGCGACGCGATCCTGCTCAGCACACGCATCACATCTTCTCCCTTCAAGCTCTGCCCGACTTCGATGGCCAGACTTTCTCGCGTGAACACATCCACCACGGTCAAGGCTCGAAACCTTCGCCAGTCCGCCAGCTGATCGGCAACAAAGTCCAAACTCCAAACTTCATTCGGCGCTGTCGGGTTGGTGCGCTGCCGCCCATTCGTGGCTGCGCATCGCCGCCGTCGCGGCTTCCAGCGCAGGGTCAAGCCCTTTTCGCAATACAGCCGATAAACCAGCTTCTTGCCTACTTTCCAGCCCTCACGCTTCTGCAGCACCAGGATCTTGCGATATCCGTACCGGACGCGAACCTGGGCGATCTCCCGAATCCGCAACCGGAGTGCGGTGCGCGGCTCCCGCACGCTCTGGCATCGAAGAGTCGACTCAGCGATCTCCGCCGTGCGGCAGGCCCGTCGCTGACTCACTCGATACACGCCGCACAGATACTGCACGACTGGGCGGCGGCGCGAGGGCTTCAGAATTTTTTTGATAGCACATCCTGCAGCATGACCTTGTCTAAACTCAGCTCGGCCACCAGCTTCTTCAGCTTGCCATTCTCCTCTTGCAGGCGCTTGATCTGCCGCACCTGGTCGATTTCCAGCCCCATGTACTTGGCCTTCCAACGGTAGAAGGTCTGCTCGGTTATCCCCACCTGCCGGCACACCTCTACCACCGGCACGCCCACCTCGGCCTGCTTCAAAACCGCAACGATTTGCTCCACGGAAAAACGCTTTCTCTTCACGGCAAAACCTCCCTAAACCTCCCTCCCTTGCGGGACAGATTCTGCCGGAAACTAACTCTCAATATGCATCAGAAGATGGGGGCCGCTCAACTGGAGGGGCCCCTCAGGTTCAGCCTAGGTCGCCAAAGACGCACCGAAGTTGTCTCGCGGTCGGGTTTGCAAATGCCAATCCGATTGACCCAGCCATGAACTCTTGGCGGCCTTTGCTTCCGTTTAGAAAAGCCGTCGGGAAGTGGCCCGGTTTGGAGTCTTTAGATGTCAAATCTTGTTTCTTACATTTTCCGTTTTTGAGGCCTCTGAGTAGAAGAGGGCCCAACACCGTTCACTCACTTCGATGCTCGCCCGGCATACGTGAGACGAACCGTGAAGAGGCACTCTACGTTTTCTCATGATCTTTGCACTCATGATCACCTAAATGTCCTCAGGATAGGAACTTACGAGAAACATGACGCGGTGATTTGGCCGCGCTTCTCTATTCAGGTGGAGTTTCCAAGGAAATGCTGTTGACCTTTTGTCAGAATTAGGCCTCTGCATAGATAGGGGCTTTCCCCTTGGAGGTCCCAGCTTTCGCGAATATTCCGGTCCTCAGTTGATAGCGAGTTCCAAAAACCTACGTTCGAAGGAGTGATTCACGTGTCGCGAGGCTATGATGGACCGGAAATTGATGATTTTCGCGATTCAGGCTGGGAACGCGAACCTTACAGCTCTTATCGGGTTTCGAACCGAGGAAGAGGCAACGATTCGCAAACTCGGGCAAACATCAAGCTAAAACTGGAGAAGCTCCGTGAAGCCGAATCCCGATCCGATCAGCCTATTGCCCAGAGCCGCGACGGCCTAGAGAGCAACCGCCCAACCCTCTCCCGAGACGACCGGCAAATTGCAATTCTTAAGGAGCGAGACCGCGAGAAATACGCGGAACGCGGCAGAAGCTATTCGCTCCGCCGCTCGGAAATCCACACCCTCACGGAGATTGGCAAGTTCCGCGTGGCGGGCATCGAGGATCTCGCAAAGTTTGTTTACGCTGACGACCGTTCGCGAATGGAGAGTGATCTTCGGAATCTGGCAGGCCAGAGCCTGGTCGAGCAACGAGGTACGAGCGCCCTCAAGAAGGAATCGCGCCAGGTCCTGACTCTCACCAAGCAGGGAGAGCGCCTGGTCCGCCAGCACGGTTTCGCGCCAGAAGACCAAGCTATCTACTCAGGTCTAGTGAAGTCCAAGGAAGCGGACCACGACGCTGATCTTTACCGCCTGTATCACAAGGCCGCCGATGAAATCGAACGCAAAGGCGGCAAGGTCCTCGGTGTCCAATTGGATTACGAGCTGAAGGAAAAGCTCTATCAGAAACTTGGCCGTGCTCACGCCCAAGGTGACGGTGAGACCCAGCGGCTCAAGGAAGCTTTCGCTCGCGACCTGCACCTCCCTGTCGTCCATGGCAAGGTGAGTTTCCCCGACCTGCGGATCGAATATGCCACCCAGGAAATGGAAATTGCGCGCGTTGATCTGGAACTCGCAACGAGGCACTACCATGCCGGTCACCTCGCGGAAAAGGCCCGCGCCGGCTTTCAACTCTACGCACGATCCGAAGATTCGGCAGGCCTTCGCCGCGTGCGCGACGAGCGAGAGATCACGGTTGCAATTCTGAGTCTCTGAACATGCACTTCCCTGAAACCAGTATCGAGAACCTCTGCCGCATCGGCTACACCGAAGACGAAGCCCGCTTCCTCTATCTTGTCGCGACGCACTCAGGTTATTTCTCAACCCGCCAGTACCTCGAATTCACGGGAGCCAAAAGCGGCGAGAAGAGCATGGCTTTCACACAGAAAGTGCTAGGGAAAGGCACGCCACGGCCCGGCTGCTCCTCCGAAACGGCCGCGTATACCACCTCTTCTCTCGCTTGGTGTATCGCGCCATTGCCCGCGAGAATCTCCGCAATCGGCGCGAGCATTCCGCCGAGCATATCCGCATCAAGCTGGCTATTCTGGACTTCGTTCTAACGCACCTCGACTACCGCTATCTCGAAACAGAAGCCGAGAAAGTGGAATATTTTTGCGGCAAAGTCGGCATCAGCAGAGCGTCTCTGCCTGCCAAGCGCTACTCGGGAGCGATCCGCCAGAAAAACAGCGAACGGTATTTCGTCGACAAGTTTCCCCTGTTCTTCGATCCCGAATCTTCTTCTGCCCTGTGGTCATCTTCAGTTTTGTCGATACGGGTCTCCTGAGTCTTGCCAGTTTTGCGACTCATCTCCTGGCTTATGGCAGTCTGTTTTCCGCCTTGCCCTTACTCCGCTTGGTCTACATCGCTACACGCTCAACGCACCTCGAATCCGCCCGTAACCTGTTTCTCACGATGATGCATCGGGCATCGAACAGCGATCCCGGCGATGAAGCTCTCCGCTATTTCACCCTGCGCAAGCTTTGGGAAGCCAAGCAGTACGGCAAGTTGAGTCAGGATGACCTTGAGTTCCTGAACCGTGCAACAAAGCAATTTAACGATGCCCCCAGCGAAATTCGTTATTACGAATGGGTTCAAGGACGCGTTTCTTCCGACATGGTCCGAGCGCAATTTCGTGACCTTGCTCCCAAGCAGGAGGTGTCTTTCTGCACCGAACTCGTTGACGGCCAAACCGCCCTTTTCGAGCCCAAGGTTTCGTCCCGAGTCGCCCGAAGCGCAGTGACGAAGGTGACGCAGAGCCTGCGATCAACTTTCGGGCGACCTTTCCAGCCAGTTTTCGGAGCAGTGGACCGACAAGGTCGAGAAAAGTAACCAGATGCATAAAACGAAGGTGACAACTCTGCACGCGGGCAAAACACTAGGATGGGCGGGAGCGACCCCACTTTTGTGCGCGCAGAGCCGCCCAAAAGGTCTGTGGGGTCACTCCCGCCCGTCACCAAGGAACGGTGACCGTGTTTTGCTCGCGTGCATACAGAGATGTAATCAACCCCAATGCAGAGAAGTAAGGATCTCGAATAAAGAAAGGAGCGAACCTCGATGGCAGTCTTGAAGGCACCACCCAAACAACCCAGAACCACCGTCGTCCAACTGCGGCTCGACGACGAAGCAAAGACCTTGCGAGGTATGCAGAGTTCCTCGATTGCTCACCATCCTACGTCGTAACGGAAGCTCTGAAGCTCGTCTATCACAAAGACAAAGAGTTTCAGTTCTGGCTTTCAGCCGACACAACAGTAATCACGAATCAAGCTCGAAAGGAGAATCGTTCCAGCTGGAATTGAAATAAAACCCCATGCGCCATCACCTCCGATTCGGCATGCGCGAGAACCCAGCGTCACATCGACGACATGGCTCGCGCTTCGAAGTAGAGAGTCTTTCGAATGGAACTCGCACCGAGAAGGCGAGCGTCGCATCCGAGGAACTTGCGCCAGCTCACATTCATTCGCCGGCTGCTGGTCACGGGACCGTCAACGCCGTGCCACCTCACGTGGCCACACGGGGAGAAAGGGACAATGCTGCTAGACATTCTGCTGTTTTTGTGGGACCTCGCTTGCCCGGGAACGCCCTGCACGGCTTCGAACCCTTAATTGGCAGCTGCGAGGCAGCCAAGCTACTCGGCAACATCCACGTCAAGACCCTGCAGCGCTACGCGCGTCACCGACAGGTTCCCGGATATCAAATTGGGGGTCATTGGTATTTTCGTGCATCGGAACTGGACTCATGGTTGCAATCTCGGATAAATTTGACGTGCCATCCGTGCCGCTTACAGGAGAAATCGGATGGAACATAAGCGGCAACGGGTTCAGTTTGGTTGGGTTGGTTTGAAAGCACGAAAGAAGGGTCCTGACGTGTGGGCTCTGCGGTATCGCGAGAATCTGCCGGACGGCGGCAAGAAAAGGCGAAGCGTAGCCATCGGAACGGTTGAGGAATTTCCGACCGAACCCCTGGCTCGCAAGGCCGCGCTATCTTGGTTGTTTTCGATGAACGCAGAACCATCAAATGGTACGACTGTTTCGTTCGGCGCAGTCATTCAGCGATATTTGGCGGAAGAGATACCTGAAAGGCCCTCGACTGCTTCACGGTATCGTTGCTGGCTAAAGAACCATGTTGAGCCGAAATGGCGAGACTATCCAATCGAGCAGATCAAACCGCTGCTTGTAGAAGATTGGCTCAAGAAGCTCAACCTCGCGCCGAAAAGCAAGTCCCATCTCAAAAACCTAATGCGCGTCTTGTTTAACGCGGCGATGCGCTGGGAGCTGATTCCCTATCAGCACAATCCCATGAGTCTCGTCCGTGTCAAGGACGGTTCAAAAAGGCAACGGCAACCGAAAGCACTTTCCGTTGAAGAATTTCGGAAGTTGCTGGAACACATTCCGGAACCTTTTCGAACGATGTGCATTGTGGCGATTTGTTTGGGGCTGCGGGTAAGCGAAATCCTCGGCTTGCGGTGGAGAGACATCGATTGGGAGGGCTTGCGATTAGCAATACAGCAAGCCTACGTGTATGGACGAGAAGGGGACGTCAAAACACAGGCCTCCCAACGATGGATGCCTCTCGACCGATTGCTAGCGGGCAAACTTCGGCAATACAAAG
>Ga0209266_1000164_pt1 | contig 57195 bp, 58 predicted proteins | sample GraSoiAngelo_132_FD_185889 | JGI IMG/M metagenome (GOLD analysis project Ga0209266, IMG submission 185889) | Grasslands soil microbial communities from the Angelo Coastal Reserve, California, USA - 14_0929_02_40cm (SPAdes) (version 2) | ecosystem: Environmental > Terrestrial > Soil > Grasslands ...
GTGAGCTGTCCGACGACGTCCTGGCCGTGCTGACCCACGCGAGGACGGGCTGTTCCCGGAGCCGCGCGAGATGACGCTCGACTGCTCGTGCCCGGACTCGGCGACCGTGTGCAAGCACGTCGCCGCGGTTCTCTACGGCGTCGGCACCCGTCTCGACGCCAGGCCGGAGCTCTTCTTCCTGCTACGCCAGGTCGACCAGGCGGAGCTGCTCAGCTCGGCCACCACCGCCACCGTGTCGCGCGCGCGCCTGGCCGTGGGCAAGCGCATCGCCGACGATCGGTTGTCCGCGGTGTTCGGGATCGAGCTGGAGGACGTGCCGCCCGTGCGCGTGGGTCGCACGTCACGCCGAGGCCAGCGTCGGCCATCCCGAGTGTCCGACCGGGGACGTTAGCACCTGACAGCCGCGCGCGCAGCCGCCAGGATCGCGGCGCGCTCGTAGAGCGACGGCGTGCCGAGGCGCTCTGACCAGGCCGCGAAGTCAGCGCGCGGTCCCCTCCAGCGGAGCGCGTCCACGTCGGCGCCGATGGGAGCATCCGCACGCAGCGTCGCGAGCTCCCGGAACAGCACCGCGCGCTCGCGTTGCTCCGTGAGCGTCGTGGCCAGCCGCTTCGCGCCGCGCACGGGCACATCCCACTCCGCGGCGACCTTCGGAATGTGCTCGAGGTGCCGATAGCGGGCGAGCACTGTCGCCGCGGATTTCTCACCCCAGCCGGGCAGACCGGGGTAGCCGTCCGCGCTGTCGCCCACGAGCGCGAGCCAGTCGGGGATCGATGTGGGCGGGACACCGAACTTCTGCCGCACGGCCGACTCGTCGCGTAGCTCGCGCGTGCGCCGATCGAGCTGGACGACGCGGTCGCCCCGCACACACTGCGCCAGATCCTTGTCCGGCGTGCACACGACGACCTGCGCGACCCGCGCGTCGGCGGCGGCCATGGCTGCCGCCGCGGCCAGCGCGTCGTCGGCCTCGAACTCCACCATGGGCCAGACGACAACGCCAAGCGCCTCCAGTGCATCCTCCAGCGGCTGGAACTGGGCGTAGAGCACCGGGTCCAGGCCCTCGCCCGTCTTGTAGCCGGGCCAGAGCTGGTTACGGAAGGATTCGACGACGTGATCGGTGGCCACGCCCAGATGCGTGGCGCCGCCTTCGAGCATCCCGAGAATCGACGCAACGACGCCGCGCACCGCCCTCAGCTCCTCGGGAGCGCTCCGGTCGAAGGCGGCCGCCGGCGAGAGGAAGTAGCGGAACAGCTCGAACGTCCCGTCGATCAAATGGACGATCACGACTCGAACGATACGGCAGGGCGGCCCTCGAAGGAAACCGGCGTCCGTGGCAGAATCCTCCTATGACGTCCTCGGGACGGCTCGCCGCGCTCAGTGTCGTCGTCGCGATCGGCGCCGTCGCGGCCTACGTGCTCCTCCACCGGGTCGCGGTCGTCCGGAACCATCCCGAGGGCTACGTGGTCGCGTTCGCGCTGGCGACCGCGCTGGCGGCGCTGGCCGTGGCCCGCGCGCGGGCTCGGCGGTGGCCCGCCTGGCTGGCGCTCGGGCTCTCGAGTCTCCTGCTCGTCGCCGGCGGCTGGTTCAACTTCGTCGTCGCGCAGGTGCCGGTCACCCCGACGGCGCTGCGGGTGGGCGAGCGACCGCCCGACTTCACGCTGCCCGATGCTACCGGCCGACCGGTATCGCTCGAGGATTACCGCGGCAAGAAGCCGGTCGTGCTGGTCTTCTATCGCGGCTACTGGTGACCGTTCTGCATGTCGGAGCTCCAAGGGCTTGGAGCCAAGCTGTCCGAGGCCGAGCGAGCCGGCGTCGAGATCGTCGCCGTCTCGCCCGATCCCAACGAACGGAGCCAGAAGGTCGCCGAGGGACTGCGCCTTGGCTACCGGTTCGTCGCCGACCGCGACCTCGCCGTGGCGCGGCGCTATGGCCTGGTGCACGCGGGCGGCGGGCCGGACGGGCAGGACGTTCCGCGCCCGGCGACGGTCGTGCTGGATCGCGACGGGGTCGTGCGCTGGTTCTCGGTCAGCCGGAACTTCCAGGTCCGACCCGACCCGGACGACGTCCTTCGCGCCGTCCGTGCCCTCTAGCAGGCGGGGTAGACGGCGAGGCCGACGGCTCGGGCCGCGGCTGCCAGCCGCGCGTCGAATGACGCCAGGGACGCCGCACGCGCCGACGTCAACTCGACGCGGTGGTACATACCCTCGTCGAGGCGCCCGAGGATGGCGTGTTGAAGGCGGCGCGCAGCCTCCCGCGCGAGCGACCCCTGACGCGGACGATGGGCGAGCGCGGAGATAATCTCGGTCACGGCCAGATCGGACACGAGGACATCGTCCCGGCCCTCTACGGCAGGAGATCGGCGACGCGGATGCCCGCGGACGGCGCCGAAAGCGGCGTGATGGTGGCGTCGGCGCCGAGCGTCTCGATCGCCGCGTAGCCCCAGTGCCGCCGGGCCGGACCGGGTCTCGCCGGCTCGCGATGAGCCTCGAGCACGCGATCGACGAGGTTGACGATCCAGTAGTCCGCGATCCGCGCGCGCGCGTAGGCCGCGGCCTTCCGTCCTCGGGCGAGGCGCAGGCCCGACCGGGCGACCTCGACGACAAGCGCCGGGCGCGTCGGATGCGCATCGACGTAATCACGCGGCGAGCCGCGGACGACGCAGACGTCCGGCTCGGGCTCGGACCGGTCGCCGAGAACGATGGGACTTTGTGTCTGGACGAACCAACCCTCGCCGAACGCCCGCTCCAGCGCCTTCGCCACGAGAAGCACGGCCGTCCTGTGCGCGCTGTGCTGTGGCTCCTTCACGAGCAACAAGCCGTCGAGGAGCTCGATCGGGTCGTCCTCGTCGAGGAAGCCGTGGTCGATCAACCGCTCGTACTCGTGGCGAGTCCACCGACGCAGGACGGGTCGCGCCGCTTGCGTCATGGCGGTCAGGGAAGGAGACGTGAGACGGCGATGCTCGCTGCCGGCACGGCGAGAGGGGTGACCCAGGCGGAGGCGTCGAACACCTCGCGGCTGGCGTAGCGCCACCCGAACGGCCCTGCCGGATCGGGGACCGGCTCCCGGTAAACCTCGAGGACGCGGTCCACCAGGTTGAGCACCCAGTAGTCCGCCAGGCCGGCCCGGGCGTAGAGACTGCCCTTGCGCTGGCGATCGACGGCAAGGCTCGACTCGGACACCTCGACGGTGAGGACCGGGCGCGAGGGATGCGCGCGGCTGTAGTCCTCCGGGCTCCCCGGGACGACCGCGACGTCGGGCTCGGGCTCGGAGTCCTCGTCGAGCCCGATGGGCCCCTCCGTGCGCACTTCCCACCCCGGCCCGAACGCCGCCTCCAGCGCCTTCGCGCTTTTCCGGATCGCCGTGTAATGCGCGGCGCCTTGTGGCTCGGCGACCATGAGCTCGCCACCGATGAGCTCGATGGCCTCGCCCGGCTGGAACACGCCCAGGTCGATGAGCCTCTCGTACTCGGCTCGGCTGAAGCGTCGGGTCCTGGTCTCGTAACTCGCCATCACGCGCATGGTATCGACGGCCCACGGGCAGGTCAACGTCGTCGGATGGGTACACGAATCTCGAGGCGCCTCCGGCGTCAGGGTGCGGCGTCGGCCAGGGCGCGGAGGCGCTCGCCGCTGACGCTCATGATGCGCACCTCCGCGGCGACCGCGCCCAGCCGGCGGTAAAACTCGAGCGCGCCCGCGTTGGCCGTGTGCACGCCCCACTCCAGCGACACGCCGGCTCGCACCGTCTCCGCCGCGACCGCGGCCATGAGGGCGGAGCCCACGCCGCGCCCACGCGCCGCCGCCGTCACGAAGAGGTCGTGCAGAACGATGGACCGGGCCGCCACGTCCGTGTTGTAACCCGCGCTGAAGAAAGCGTAGCCCACCACCGCGCCATCGAGCTCGGCGACCAGCGGCGTGAAGGCGGCCGCGGGACCGAAGCCGTCGGCGAGAACCCGCTCGGGCGTGAACGGCCGGCCGTGGATCCCGACGTGGTCGTTGAGGTCGTTGGCCATTTCCGCCAGGATCGCGGCCTCGGCGGGGAGCGCCCCGCGCACCCGGACGGCGGTCATGGCGGCATTATGCGGGGGCGCCGAGGCCTGTCAATCCGCGGTACGCTACGCTCGGAGCCCATGGAGCGCTCATTCCCGATCGTCAGACACCCCACGCCGGGGACGCGCACACCCGTGCTGGTGAGCGTACCGCACTATGGCACGCAGCCCCTACCCCACATCACCCGCGACGACTACAGAGAGCCGTCGTTCGAGACCTTCGCCTACGGCTTTGCCGACGCCTTCGTGGGCGATCTCTACGCCGACTTATATATGGACGGGGCCACCGTCCTCGCAACGCCGTTCTCGCGCATGTTCGTGGACGTCAATCGCCGGCGCGACGACTTCGAGCACCAGGATGGCGAGGTCCGCTCCCGGCGTGGGGTGGTGCGCACCCATACCATGCGCGATGCGCCCATCTTCGCGCGTCCGCTCGCGCTCGCCGACCTCGAGGAGCGATTGCGGACGCTCTACGATCCCTACTACACGACGCTGGAGCGCCTGCTCACGGAGATCCGCGAGGCCTACGGCTACGCGCTGCTCCTCGATGGCCACACCGGGAGCCCGCGCCGGATGAAGGACCATCAGGTGATCATCGGCACGCGCCACGAGGCGACGTGCGCCCCTGAGCTCGCGGCGACGGCGGCCGCGATCTTCACCCGTCACGGCTTCGAGGTGCACCAGAACGTCAGCGGCTACACTGGCGGCAACATCGTGGCCACGTATGGCAACCCCCGGACCCGGCGCGTCCACGCGCTCCAGCTGGAGATCAACGCGGCGCTGCTGATGGCGACCACCGGCGAGGAGTTCATCGCTCAGGTGAAACGCGGGGAGATTCCCGAGAGGGCGGAAGAGGGCATCGCCCGTCTTCGCCAGTGCCTCAGGGAGGTGCTGGCGGCCCTGCCGCCGGTCCTCGCGGCCGTGCACGATTGACATGAAGATCCGCATCGGCGTGGGGGCCGGAGGCGCGCTCTCGACGCCTGGCGTACTGGCGGAGCTCGTCACGGGCCTGGATCGGCTCGGGTTCGACTCGCTGTGGCTCTCGGAGGTGCTGACCGCCCCCGTGCTCGATCCCGTGGTGGGCCTCGCCTGGGCAGCCGCGAGCAATCCGCGCTTGAAGCTCGGGACCACGATGCTCTTGCCGGGACGCAACGTGCTGCGGCTCGCCAAGCAGCTCGCAAGCCTGGACGTGCTGTGCGAAGGGCGGCTGCTCGTCACGCTCGTTCCAGGGCTCACGTACGCGCCGGAGCGCGATGCCATCGGCGTCGACCCGAAGCGCCGCGGCGCCTTCATCGACGAGGTCCTTCCGCTCTTGCGGCGCCTCTGGGCGGGCGAGACGGTGAGCCACGACGGCGCCGGCGGCAGTTTCCGCGACGTCAAGCTCTCGCCGCTGCCGGTGCAGCAGCCCCTCGAAGTGTGGCTGGGCGGCACGGCGCCCGCGGCCCTCGAACGTTGTGGTCGCTTGTCGGACGGGTGGCTGCCCTCGCTGTGCACTCCCGAAGAGGCGGCGGCAGGACGCATCGTGATCGACGAGGCGGCGGCCCGGGCCGGGCGCTCGATCAGCCGCGAGCACTTCGGCATGAGCATCGGCTACGCCCGCGCGCCGATCGATCCGGCCACCGCGCGCATGATGACCGCCCGGCGTCCGCGCTCGGTCGAGCTGACGCCGGTCGGGCTGCCCGCGTTGCGGAAGCTCATCGAGCGCTTCATCGCCGTTGGCTTCTCGAAGTTCGTCGTGCGTCCGGTCGTCGCGCCCGCGTCCTGGCACGCCGAGCTCGACGCCCTGTCGGCGGCGGTGGGTGACCTTCAGACCTGAGAGGTGCAGCCATGACGACCACACGCAGGGAGTTCCTCCTGACCACCAGCGGCGCGCTCGCCGGCCTCGCATTCGTCGGATGCGAGCTGATGGCTGCCGCGCCCGCGCGGGCGCAAGCGCGTCGCCGGGAAGTGGTGGTGAGTGGCAAGCGCGTGAAGACCGTGGATGTCCACGCGCACTGCGCGGTGCCCGAGGCGCTGGCGCTGATGAATTTGAAATTGGGCGGGCCGTTGTACCGACCGGACCTGAGCATGGCCACCGAGGTGTCGACGCGGCTTCGCGCTATGGACGAGCAGGGCATCGACGTCGAAGCCCTCAGCATCAACCCGAACTGGTACACGGCGGACCGCGATCTCGCCCGCCAGATCATCAAGCTCCAGAACGAGAAGCTCGCCGAGGCGTGCGCCGCGAATCCCGAGCGCTTCGTCGCCTTCGCGACGGTGGCGCTGCAGTACCCCGACCTCGCCGCCGAGCAGCTCGAGGAGGGCGTGAAGAAGTACGGGCTGCGCGGCGCCGGGATCGGCGGCAGCGTCAACGGCGCGGAGATCAGCGATCCGAAGTTCCACCCGTTCTGGGCCAAGGCCGAGCAGCTCGGCGTGGTGGTCTTCATCCATCCACAGGCCACCGGTGCCCCGACCGACCTCAAGAACCGGCTCCAGGGCAACGGCTACCTCGACAACGTGATCGGCAATCCGCTCGAGACCACCATCGCGCTCTCGCACCTGATCTTCGAGGGCACGCTCGACAAGTTCCCCGGCCTCAGGATCTGCGCGGCGCACGCCGGCGGCTTCCTGCCGTCGTACGCGGGCCGCTCCGATCATGGGTGCTTCACCCGGCCCGACCGCTGCGCCGGGGGACCCTACGGGCCGATCAAGAAGAAACCGTCCGAGTATCTCAAGCAGATGTACTACGACACGATGGTGTTCACGCCCGAAGCGGTGCGTCACCTCGCCGCCGAGGTGGGAGCGAGTCAGCTCCTGGTAGGCACGGACTATCCGTATCCGTGGACGAAGACGGCCGTGGATCTCATCCTCAACACGTCGGGCGTGAGTGACGACGACAGGGTGGCGATGCTCGGCGCGACGGCGATGAAGCTACTCGGGATCAAGGCGTAGCCCCTCACGACCGCATCACCTTCGCGTACGCGTCGAGCCGCGGCAGCACGGCTTCCCGCGGCTCCGAGGGCAGGCCGAAGATCGCGCGCGAGACGCCGGCCGCCGCCAGGGTGTCCAGCGCCTCCCGCTTGGGCGGAGCGAAGAAGATGCCGACCGACGCCGACTTCGGGTCACGGCCCGCCTTCCTGAGCCGCTCGCGCAACTCGGGAATGCGCTCCACCGGGTTCCGGTTCGGGCGCATGATCGGCATCCAGCCGTCGCCGAACTCCACGACGCGGTCGAACGTCGTCGCCCCGTCGCCACCGACGATGATGGGCGGGTGTGGCTTCTGGATCGGCTTCGGGTCGGCCCAGATCTTGTCGAAGCGCACGAACTGGCCGTGGAACTCCGCCTCGCGCTTGGTCCAGATCTCCTTCATGGCGAGCACGCGCTCGCGCAGGACCCGCCAGCGCGTCTTGAACGCGGTGCCGTGGTCCTCCATCTCCTCGGCGTTCCAGCCGCCGCCGATGCCGAAGAGGACTCGGCCGCCGGACAGCCGGTCGAGCGTGGCGACCTCCTTGGCCGTCGTGATCGGATCGCGCTCGACGACGAGGCAGATGCCGGTCCCGAGCTTGAGGCGCCGGGTCGCCCCGGCCGCCACCATCAGCGCGACGAACGGGTCGTAGGACGACCAGTAGTCGCGGGGAAGCTCGCCGCCGCCGGGCCAGGGGCTCCGCCGGCTCGCGGGGATGTGCGTGTGCTCCGGGAACCACACCGACTCGAAGCCGCGTGCCTCGAGCTCCCGCGCGAGCTCGTCGGGCGCGATCGCGTACTCCGTGGGGAACATCACGACGCCGTAGTCCATAGGGACCTCCTCCTCGTGTCAGCCGCGCCAAGCATACGCCACCCCATCGTGCCTGGCTCCGAGAAGAGTATCCGATCAGCGCCCGCTCTCTCCGCCCGCCTCGCAGGCCGCGAGCCGGGCCGCGAGGAACTGCTGCTCGCGGACGTTGTCGGCGAGCTCGAGCGCGCGGCGGTACTCGACGGCCGCCTCGGCCCATCGCCCGAGCCGGCGGAGGAAATCGGCGCGCGCGGCGGGCCAGAGATGATAGCCGCGCAGCGCCGAGGCGTCGACCGCGTCGAGCGCGGCGAGCCCGGCCGCCGGCCCCTCCGCCAGGCCGATCGCGACCGCCCGGTTCAGCTCGATCACCGGCGACGGCGCGACCTCGGCGAGGGTCCGGTAATGGGCGACGATCTGTAGCCAGTCCGTCGCCTCCCAGGAGACCGCGCGCGCGTGACAAGCGGCGACGGCGGCCTGGAGCTGGTACGGGCCCGCGCGCCCCAGCGGACCGGCGCGATCGAGCGCGGCGAGACCGCGGGCGATGCGGGCCCGATCCCAGCGGGACCGATCCTGATCCGCGAGCAGGACGAGATTGCCGTCGGCGTCGGTGCGCGTCGCCGCCCGCGAGGCCTGGAGCTCCATCAGCGCGAGGAGCCCGAGGACCTCGGGCTCGAGGGGCATCAGCTCGGCGAGCATGTGTCCGAGACGGATGGCCTCCTGGCAGAGCTCGTGGCGCACGAGGGCGTCGCCGGTGTGGGCGGCGTAGCCCTCGTTGAAAATCAAATAGACCACCGCGAGCACGGCCGGCAGGCGCGCGGGCAGCTCGACCCCCTGGGGCACCTCGTAGGGAAAGCCGCGATCGCGGATCGTTCGCTTGGCGCGCACGAGCCGCTGGGCGATCGTGGGCTCGGGCGCGAGAAAGGCCCGCGCGATCTCCGCCGTCGAGAGGCCTCCCACCAGCCTGAGCGTCAGCGCCACGCGGCTGTCGGCCGACAGGCCCGGATGACAGCAGGTGAAGATCAGCCGGAGCCGGTCGTCGGGGATCGCCTCGGGATCGGTCACGTCGGGGCTCTCGTCCATCCGGCCGAGCGCCGCCTCGTAGGCGAGCGCGTCGGCGCGCGCCCCGGCCCGCCGGGCGCGGCGCAGGCGATCCAGCGCGCGCCGCCGTGCCGTCGTGAGGAGCCAGGCGCCCGGGCGGTCCGGCGTTTCGTTCGCGGGCCAGTGATCGAGCGCCTGCGCAAACGCCTCCTGGACGATCTCCTCCGCCGCGTCCATGTCGCGCACGATCCGGAGCACGGAGGCGACCACACGCCCATACTCCAGGCGGAACGCCTCCGCCACGCGCGCGTGCACGCCGTCCGACGCCTGCCCGCGGTCGGTCGATCCCACGGGCAGAGATGTTACCCGATGCGCCGGCCGTCCTCCGTGCGCCGGAGCCGGCGCCCGTCAGGCTACATGTGCCAGATCGGCCGCACCTCGACGAAGCTCCCCTCGCGAAGCGGGATCTTCTTCGCCCACTCGACCGCTTCCTGCCTGGTATCGCACTCGATCAGGTAGAAGCCGCCCAGGGCCTCCTTCGTCTCGGTGAAGGGGCCGTCCATAACCTGGCGCTGCCCGGCCTTGAGGCGGATGCGGCTGGCGTCGCCGTCTGGGCGCAGGCGCTCCCCCACGACCATCTTGCCGGTGGCCTCGAGCTCGTCGCTGAAGCGCCGGTGGCCCTGGATGATGGCCTCCATCTCGGCCCTCGGCGCCGGGGGGGCGTTCTTGTCGTCTGAGCAGATCAGCAGCATGTAACGCATGGGACCTCCTTCCCTCACCATGACGACGTCGATCGAGCCCGGGAATCGACAGTGCCCGTTATACACTACCCGCCGGCAGCGGATCGTCGCCCCCCGATTGGAGGAGACCATGTCGAACGTGAGGAGATTCGTCCTCGCCGCGCTGGCCGGCAGCGTCCTCGCCGCCGCCCAGCCCGCGCTCGCCCAAACCACGCTCACGATGTCGTCGTGGGTGTCACCGACGCACCACATCACCGCCGTCGTGCTGCAGGGTTGGGCGACCGAGGCGGAAAAGGCGACGAACGGCCGCGTCAAGTTCCAGATGCTGCCGAAGCACCCCTCGGCGCCGCCGGGGACCTTCGACGCCGTGCGGGACGGCCTCGTCGACCTTTCGTACGTCACCGCGAGCTACACGCCGGCGCGGCACATCCTGCCGATGATCGCGGAGCTCCCCGGCGCGGGCGAGACCTCGCTCGTCAACTCGGTCGCCTACTCGCGGGTCTACTGGAGGCACTTCCACAAAGTCGGCGAGTACAACGGCGTGAAGCTGCTGGGGGTGTTCACGCACGGCCCTGGCCAGCTGTTTACCAAGCGGCCGGTCAACAGCATCAACGATATCCAGGGCCTCAAGATCCGCACCGGGGGCGGCGTGGCCGAGGCGGTGGCCAAGGCGCTCGGCGCCTCGGCGTTCGTGAAGCCGGCGCCCGAGTCCTACGAGCTGCTGAAATCGGGCGTCGCCGACGGCGTGTTCTTCCCGATGGAGTCGATCATCTCGTTCAAGCTCGAGACCGTGCTCGAGCAGGCGACACTGTTCCCGGGCGGGATGTACAGCTCGGCGTTCGGCTTCTTCATGAACGAGGACAAGTGGAACAAGCTCCCGAAGCAGGACCAGGAGGCGATCGAGAAGATCTCCGGCGAGTGGATCGCGCGACACGCCGGGCGGTCCTGGGACGACGCCGACCAGAAGGGCTTCGACGCGCTCAAGAAGTCGGGCGTCAAGATCGTCAACGCCGACGCCGCCCTCGTGGTGGAGGTGAAGAAGCGGTCGGCGCCGATCATCGACGACTGGATCCAGAAGGCCAGCGCCAAGGGCGTGGACGCCGCCAAGATCCTCGCCGAGTTCCGCGAGGAGCTGAAGAAAGTCGCCGCGGGCCGGTGAGCGCTCCCGAGCGCGGGTGGGAGCGGCGCACCGACGCGATTCTCGGCGTCGCCGCCTCCGCCATCCTCCTGGCCATGATGCTCCTCACGTTCGTGGACGTGGTGGCGCGGTACGTCTTCAACCGGCCGGTGAGGGGCGCGTTCGAGGTCACCGAGCTCATGCTGGTGGTGCTGATCTTCGCCGGGCTGCCGCTCGTGTCGTGGGCGGACGAGCACGCGCTCATGGATTTCGTCGATCGGCTCCTCGGCGCCCGCGCTCAGCGGGGGCTGGAGCGCGCGGTGCAGCTGGTGTGCGCGGCCGTCATGTTCCTGCTCACCTGGCTCATGTGGCTCAAGGCCGACCGGATCTGGGCGTACCGCGACGCCACCGACGTGCTGCGCATCGTGTACGGCCCGTTCGTCTACTTCATGGCGGTCACGCTCGGCCTCTCGGGCCTGATCCACCTCTACAAGGTGGCGGAGCGTCGGTGATCGAAGGGGTGGTCGGCCTCACGGTGATGATGGCGCTCGCCTTCCTGCGCGTACCCATCGCCTACGCCATGGGCATCGTCGGCGTCGTCGGCTACGCCTACATGCGTGACTGGAACTGGGCCGTGGCGTTCGCCATGACCCAGACGAAGCTCTACGAGACCGGTCGCAGCTACACGCTCTCGGTGGTGCCGCTCTTCATCCTGATGGGGAACTTCGTGACGCGCGCCGGCATGTCGCGGGAGCTGTTCCGCGCCGCCTACGCCTTCATCGGCCACCTGCGCGGCGGGCTCGCGATGGCCACCGTCTGGGCCTCGGCCGGCTTCGGCGGGATCTGCGGCTCCTCCATCGCCACCGCGGCCACCATGGCGAAGGTCGCCTATCCCTCCATGAAGCGGTTCGGCTACTCCGACAAGCTGGCTGCGGGCACCGTCGCCTCGGCCGGCACGCTCGGCATCATGATCCCGCCTTCGACCATCATGGTGATCTACGGTGTCTTCACCGAGACGAACATCGGCAAGCTCTTCATGGCCGGGATCCTGCCCGGCATCCTCGGCGCCCTCCTGCTCTGCCTCGCCATCGTGTACATGACCTGGCGCGAGCCGGGCTCGGGCCCGCCCGGCCCGCGCTCGACCTGGCGCGAGCGCGGGCTCGCCGTCAAGGACGTGTGGGGCGTGGCGGCGCTCTTCCTATTCGTGATGGGCGGCATCTACGGCGGCCTCTTCACCGCCACCGAGGGCGCGGGCATGGGCGCCGCCGGCGCCATGGCCTTCGCGCTGGGGCGCGGCGCGCTGACGTTGAAGACCCTCTACGCCGCGCTCCTCGAGAGCGCCCGCACCACGGCGATGCTGTTCCTGATCCTGATCGGTGCCTTGATGTTCGCGGAGTTCGTCAACATCACGACGATGCCGACCGACCTCAGGGCCTTCGTCGGGCGCCTGGGCCTCTCCCCCATCATGGTGGTAGCGGCGATCTGCGCGATCTACGTGGTGCTCGGCACGGCGATGGAGGAGCTGTCGATGGTCCTGCTCACCATGCCGGTGTTCTTCCCGGTCATCGTGCAGCTCGGGTTCGACCCGGTCTGGTTCGGCATCATCATCGTCTGCGTCGTCGAGATCGGGCTGATCAGCCCCCCGGTCGGGATGAACATGTTCGTGCTCAAGACCCTGCTGCCCGAGGTGTCCACGGGGACCGTGTTCAGCGGCGTGATGCCGTTCATGTGGGCGGACGTCATCCGCCTCGCCATCCTGGTCGCGTTTCCCGCGATCTCGCTCTGGCTGCCGAGCCTGATGCGCTGACGGACTCAGCGGCCGCCGGCGATTCTCGCGGCCTCGCCGGTGAGCCGCACGATGTGGAGTCCCGTGTTGGCCCGGTCGGCGAGGTAGACGAATCCGCGCTCGTCCGCCTCGACGTTGTTGGTCTGGATCGCCACCTTGCAGCTCCGCGTCCCGTTCGTCACGCAGCGCTCGGCGGTCCGCTCGGTCGTCGCCGGAATGTAGAACGCGGCCTCGCGCGGCGCATAGGGATTGCGGATGTCCACGGCTCGCACGCCGGCGTTGAAGTAGGCGACGAACACGAGCTTCCTGTAGAACAGGGGCGCGAACGACTCGCTCGACGAGTGGGGGCCGAAACGGCCGCCCCGTCGGCAGAAGCCGCCTTGGGACTCCGGGACCAGGAAGGTAGCCACCGAGAACGGCCTGGTCTCGGTGGTGACGTCGACCATGAAGGTGGCGTGCCGGAACTCGCGGCACTCGTTGGCGGTGGCCTCGGAGACGAGGACGACGAAGTCGCGCACGCGCCCCTTGGCGTTGGTCGCCCAGTCGGCGATCGCCATACCCAGCACGGGGAACGCCGTGTGGCCGCCCCAGTTGGGCGACGTGTAGAGCCGGCTGATCTCGGGATAGTTGAGGTTCGCCGCGGTCGGCTCCTTCGGACCGGTGAGCAGCTTCTGCCGGTCGACGATCTGGAGCGCGCCGTCAGTGCTGGTGCCGTGCGCGAAGTACACGCGGTTGCCGACGGCGATGGGCCCATGGGCGCCGTGGGCGATCGTGACCGGTCCGGTCGAGCCGGGCTCCTGGCCGGCCAGCCCGAAGTCGCGGACGAACACGGGTTTCGCGGGGTCGCTGAGGTCGTAGATCTTCGTCATGCGCCACGTGCGCCAGCCCGATGGACCGAGCTCCGGCGGCTCCGCCTTGGCGAGGTCGCCCGAGATCAGGTAGGCGATTCCGGTGTCACATTCCCACCAGTTCTTGTGCGTCGCCGTGAGCCCCGAGACCACCGTGCTCACCTTTTGTGGTCTCGCCGGGTCGGTGACGTCCCACACCTCGTGGCCCGCGCCGGGCCCCGAGTTGCCGAACGTCCGCAAGAGGTAGCTCTTGCCCCGCCGGTCGCACACGCGCGCCATCTGCGCCCCGCCCTGCTCGGGGCCACCGGGCATCCCCGGGATGTGGGCGAGGTAGCGCGGCCGCGCGGGGTCGGTCACATCGACGATCGACGTCCCGTTGTCTTCGTCGGCGCCGGTGAGCGGGTTAGGAGCGCGCCCGCCGTGATGGCCGACGTAAGCGACGAAGCGCCCCCGCTGCTGGTGGATCGTCGGCTGGTAGGCCGACCGGCCCTGCAGGTCGTCGTGGCCAACCAGCTCCATGTCGTGAGCCTCGGCGCCGTGACCGCGTGCCGGCGTCTGAGAGGGCGCGGGCCCGGTCGCGAGCGGCACCAGGACGAGGCCGAGGAGAATCAGCGAGAGCCGTCGTCGCAGCGAAGCCATGAGCGTCCCCCTTCTACTCCAGCACGAAATAGACGCGGCGGTTGGCCTTCCCCTTGTTCTCGGTCTTCGTGAGGACGAGGCGGCCGATCTCGCTCAGCGTCGCGACGTGGCAGCCGCCGTCGGCCTGCGTGTCGAAGCCGACGATCTCGACCAGCCGCAGCTCCGGGAGGTCGTGGCGGAAGGCCGTCTCGAGCTTGAACAGCTCGGCCTGGGCCCGGGCCCGAGCGGCGGGGACGAAGGAGACGCGCACGGCGAGGTCCTGGGCCACGATGGCGTTGGCGCGGCGGAAACCCTCCTCCAGCACGTCGCGATCGAACTGCTCGAAGGCAAAATCCACGCGCCCCTTGTCGGGCGTGAGCTGATTGCCGGTGACGCGAACGTGGAAGTCGTTGAACATCACGCCGGTGAGGACGTGCGTGGCCGTGTGGTAGCGCATCAACAGGTATCGGCGGGCCCATTCCAGCTCGCCCTGCACGGCATCGTCCACGGCGAGTCCGGCGCGCTCGATCCTGTGGAACACGCCGCCCTCGTCCTCCACGGTCTCGACGACACGGAACGATCCTGAGAGACCTGTCAGCGCGCCGGTATCGCCCAGGACGCCTCCGCCGGTGGGAAAGAACGCGGTGCGGTCCAGAACCACGCCCTCCGGCCGCACGGCTGTCACGCGCGCGTCGAAGGTCTTGAGATAGCTGTCCCGTTGAAAGAGACGCTCGGTCATCGCCACCGGTGGTGGTGACTCTCGTCAATCGAGCGTCAGCACGGCCTTGCCCGGGAAGCGTCGCGCGATCAGGTCCTGTGCGACCTGGGCGATCTCCGTCCACGGCCGCTCGAGGCTGATGTGGGGCGCGAGCTGCCCCGCCGCGACGAGGTCGGCGAGGCGCCGCAGGCCCGCCGACGCCGGCTCGCTCGCGAGCTCCGTGAAGATGTAGAAGCCGTAGAGCGTCGTGCGTCCGGTGATGAAGAACTGCCGCGCGTCGAAGGTGACCTCGGCGGCGGCGGACACTCCGAGGGTGACGCACACGCCGCCACGCTCGAGGGCGGCGAGCGCCGTGCCGAGGGTGCGCCCGCCGACGGACTCGATGATGAGGTCGTACTTGGGCGAGGGCGGAATGTCGTCACCCACCACGACCTGGTGGGCGCCGAGCTGGCGCAGCGTCGGGCCCTGGTCGGCCCGCCGGACGCTCGCCGTCACGTGAGCGCCGACGAGCCGAGCGAGCTGCACCGCGAAGTCGCCGACCCCGCCCGTGGCGCCCGTGACGAGCACCCGACGACCGAGGAGCAGCCCTCGCTTCGCGAGCGCGTAGAGCGCGGTGAGCCCGGCCACGGGGAGGGTCGCGGCCTGGGAGAACGTCACCTTCTCCGGCAGCTCGGCGAGGGTGTGCGCCGGCACCGCCACGCGCTCCGCCCACGCCCCTTCGGGCAGGAGTCCGACGACGCGCGCCCCGACGCGCGGCCCCGAGCCGTCGGCGGCGGCGCGCTCGACCTCACCGGCCAGGTCCCAGCCCGGACGCCAGCCGGCCGCGGCCACGCCCGCGCGCCTGACCTCGCCGCGGTTGAGGGAGATCGCCCGCACGCGCACCACCGCTCCACCACGATCGGGGACGGGCGCCGCGACCGGGCTGATGACGAGCCGACCCGGGGCCTCAGGGTCGACGACGACGGCACGGTTGTCGCTCACGGATCACCTCCACTCACGTTCTGCGTTGCCCTCCAGGCCCTGCCGCGGTGAACTTCGGCATGACCTCCTTGGCGAACCAGCGGAGTTGCTCGAGCATCACCGACTTCGGCGTGCCCATGCTGATGCTCATGTTGACGTGCTCGAGCCCCGGGAACCGGGCCTCGAGGTCCTTGAGGTAAGCGACGAGCTCCTCGGGCGGGCCGGCGAACCACGCGCCCGTCTTCATGTAGTGCTCGACGGTGGGGACGCCGGCGGCGCCCCAGCCGCCGCGACGCGCCGCCGCCTCGACCTGGGCCGGCGTGATCCCCGGCACGAAGCCCAGGGGCGCGAACATCTTCACGTGTTCCTCGTAGAAGGGCGTGATCTCGCGGATCGCCTTCTCGCGGGTCTCGGCGAGGTAGAAGAAGATGCCGAGGCAGAGGTCCTCCCCGAGGGCGAGATTCCGGCCGGCCCTGGCCGCGGCCTCGTGGTAAGCGTGGATCGGGCCCTCGGCCATGGTCGCGGCGCCGCCGCCGATCGTGCCCTTGATCCGGTGACGCACCATGAAGTCGAGCCCGCGCCGACTCGCGCTCACGATCGGCTGCCAGCACTCCACGGGCCGGTGGACGGGGCGCGGGACCAGCGTGAGCTCGCGCAGCTCGTAGCCGCGATACGGGACGGCCGGGGGCAGCGTGTAGTGCTTGCCGTGATGCGCGAACGACTCCTCGTTGAACGCCTTGAGGATGATCTCGACCTGCTCCTCGAACAGCTCGCGGTTGGCCTCGGCGTCGAGCATCGGGGCGCCGAAGGTCTCGACCTCGCGGGTGTGGTAGCCGCGGCCCACGCCGAAGATCACCCGGCCGCGCGTCAGGATGTCGGCGGTGGCGAAGTCCTCGGCCAGGCGCAGGGGGTGCCACATCGGCGCGATGTTGAACGCGCAGCCGATGCGGATCCGCGGCGTCACGTGGGCCAGGTGCACCGCCGTCATGAGGATGTTCGGCAGGCACTCGTACCCCTCGTGCTGGAAATGGTGCTCGGCCAGCCAGATCGCGTGATAGCCGAGGTCGTCCATGGCCCGCGCCACGGCCTCCGTCTTCTCGAAGACCGTCGCGAGGTGCTCGTTGGGATAGCGCCGCTCGTTGGCCGGCGTGGCGCCCTGCCCCATGTCGGGCAAATCCACGTGGCCGGCGTACACCGTGGCGAACTTGTCGATCATGGCTGCGCCTCACGCCTTCTCGAAGTCGATCCGCTCGTACACGGGGAGCCCCTGGAGATACCGGCGAAGGCAGTCGAGCCCCATCTCGACCGCTCCCAGGCGGACCCACTCGCGACCGCCGAGGATGCGACTGCGCCGTGAAGCGGCCTCCAGCGAAGTCGCGATCGCCAGACAGATGGTCCCGCCGAGGTCGATCCGGTCCGCGCCGGCGTCGAGATCGATCAGGACCGCCAGCGCGTGCGTGGCGCCGGTCTGACGTCGCGCCGCGCGCGCGACCGCCTCGGCCGTCTCGCGCGTGAGCTCGCCCGCGCCTCCGGCGCCGTCGAGCCCGACGGCCGCGCACACCTCGCCGAGGTCGCGGGCGACGAGGCCGCGGCGAAAGACCCGCTCCGCCCCCGGGAGGTGGGCGACGCGCGCAGCGATCGCGCCGCTCGTGAACGTCTCGACGATCGAGAGCGAGGCCCGCCGACTCGCGAGCTCGCCCAGGACGATCCCCTCCAGCGTCGCATCGTCCTCACTGAGGATGAAGTTCCCGAGGCGCTTGCGCACCTCACGCTCGACCGGCGCGAGCTTCCGGCGGACGTCCTCCAGGTCCGTGCCGCGCACCGTCAGCTTGGTCTCGAGCTGCGGGTAGTGGGCCCGGAAGCCGAGCTTCACGCCGCCATCGGGCACGAGCTCCTCCACGCCCCTCAGCAGGGCGTCGACGTGCGATTCGCCGAGCCCGTACGAATGGAACCGCTTCAGATGGATCGCCGGCTGCAGGCCGCTCTTCGCGAGGAGGCGCGGGATGATCTCCTCCTCGAGCATGCGACGGAGCTCGCGCGGCACCCCGGGGGTGAAGAAGAAGCGAGCGCGACCGATATCGAGCGCGAAGCCGCACGCGGTCCCGATCGGATTGTCGATCAGCTCCGCGGTGGCGGGCAGCATGGCCTGCTTCTGGTTGTTGGGCGGCATGACGCGGCTCCGCCGACGGAAGAACTCTTCCATCCGGCCGAGCCACTCCTCGTTGAGGACGAGCGCGACGCCGGCGGCCTGGGCCGCAACGTCCTGGGACAGGTCGTCGACGGTGGGCCCCAGGCCCCCGTTGACGATGACCGCGTCGGCGCGCTCGCCGGCCAGCTGAAACGCCCGCAGCAGGCTCTCGCGGTCGTCGCCGACCGTCGTTTCCCACTGGACCGAGAGCCCGACGTCCTCCAGCTTCTGACTCATGTAGCTGAAGTTGGTGTTGACGATCTTGCCGGTCAGGACTTCGTCGCCCGTGCAGATGATCTCGATGCGCATGCTCATGAAGACAGCATGATACACGGTGTACCCTGGACAGGCCTATGACCGCCGCCGAGGCCCAGTCCCCGCTCGATGCGGCCCGCAAGCTGGCTCCACAGATCCGGGCCTGCGCCGATGCGATCGAGGCCGCGCGGGAGCTCCCGCGACCGCTCTTCGAGGCGCTGGCGGACGCCGGGTTGTTCCACCTGGCGGTTCCGCGCGCTCTCGGCTGCCCGGAGCTCGACCTGCCGACCTACATCCAGGTGATCGAGGAGCTCGGCAAGGCCGACGCGAGCACGGCCTGGGCGGTCAACCAGGGCGCCATCTTCGCCACCTACGCGGCGCGGATGCCGCGCGATGTCGCCCGCTCGATCTGGATCGACACGCCGCGCGGCGTGGTCGCCAACAGCCCGGCCCCGAGCGCCACGGCCGTCGTGGTTCCGGGCGGTTACCGGGTCACCGGCCGCCAGGGCTTCAGCACCGGGTGCCGGCACGCGGCATGGGTGGCGGCGCACGCCCAGGTCGTCGACAACGGCCGGCTCAGACTGGAGTCGGACGGCCAACCGGAGCGACGCTACTTCTTCGTCCCGGTCGCCGAAGCCGAGCTCCTCGACACCTGGCACGTCCGGGGCATGCGCGGCACGGGGACCCACCACTTTGCCGTGAACGATGTCTTCGTCCCCGCGGACCGCACGGTTCTATCCGCCACGGCACCGTTGCTGGAGGCCAGGCCGCTCTACCAGATTCCCCGGACACTGCTGTTCGCCTCGGGCGATGCCGCGGTTGCCGTGGGAATGGCCCGCGCCTGCCTGGACGCGTTCTTCGAGCTGGCCGGCGTGAAGACACCGCGGGCAATGGCGGGGCTGCTACGCGACCAGCCGATGGTCCAGGCGGACGTCGGCCATGCCGAAGCCGACCTCCGCGCCGGCCGGGCGCTCCTGACCGAAACGGTCCGCGACGTCTGGGCGGAGGTGAGCGCCACGAACACGATCAGCCTGGACCAGCGCGCGGCCCTGCGCCTCGCCACGACGCACGCGATTCGGCTGGCGGTCCAGGTCGTCGACGCCGCCTACAACGCCGCCGGTGCCACGGCGGTCTACGAGAGTCATCTGCTCCAGCGCCATTTCCAGGACATTCACGTGATCAGCCAGCACCTGCAGGGGCGCCTCTCCCACTACGAGCTGGTCGGGCGACACTGGTTGGGGCTCCCCGTCGACGAGACGAGACTCTAGCGAGTATAATCCCGGGCCACATAGTTCACATCGAGGGGGGTGCCATGAAAGACGGTCTCCGCTTCGTCGACTCCGACATGCACATCATGGAACCGCCCGACCTCTTCGAGCGCTACCTGGACCCGAAGTTCAAGGACCGCGTCAGCGTACCGGTGGGAGCCGACGGCCGACCGACTCGGGGCTGGGCTGCCGGCTTGATCATCGTCGACGGGGTGCCGATCTCGGACGCCGACCTGCAGCAGTACCGGAAGCGGCACCGTTCCGGCTCGACGCAGAGCAGCCAGCCACTCTCGGGCTCGCGGATCTTCGACACGGGTCGGCTGGATTTCGCGGTCGAGCGCGACTACAACGCCGAGGCCCAGGTGATGGGCATGGAGATGGAGGGCGTCGACATCGCCGTGCTCTACCCCACCAGCGGCCTGGCGCTCCTCGGCCGCAACGAGATGGATCCCCGGCTCTCGCTGGCCCTCTGCCAGGCGTACAACAACTGGATCCACGAGTTCTGCCAGTACAGTCCCGACCGCCTGAAGTTCGTGGCGATGCTGCCCGTGCACGACGTGCACCTGGCGTGTCAGGAGCTGGTTCGGTGCGTGAGGGAGCTCGGCGCCGTCGGGTCCTTCATCCGGCCGAACCTCGTCAACGGCCGCTACTGGCACTCGAACTACTGGGAGCCGCTCTACCGCCTGCACGAAGAGCTCGACGTGACCTGGGGATTCCACGAGGGTGTGAGCGCACTGTACTCACGCATGATCGAGCTCTACGGCGAGAACCGGTTCTACCGCCACGTCGCGAGCCACTGGATCGAGATGCAGCAGGCGATGATCGCGATGGTCATCGGCGGTGTGTTCGAGTTCCACCCGAAGCTCCGCGTCGGATTCCTCGAAGCCCAGAACTCCTGGGTGCCAGGACTCCTGTCCCGCATCGAGTGGGACTATCCCCAGTACCGGGACTCGCACGCCCCGTACCTCAGCCTCACCCCGAGGGAGTACTTTCGGCGCAACTGCTGGGCCGCGGTCGAGGGCAGCGAGCCCGAGATCGAGGCGACGGCCGGCCTGCTCGGCGCCGACCGGATGTGCGTCTCGACGGACTACCCGCACTTCGACTCGAACTTCCCCCACGTCGCCGAGAACCTCCTGAAGAACGTCCCGCGGGCGATCGCCGCGCAGATCCTCATGGGAGGCGCGCACCTCTACGGCTTCACGGAGGCCGACTTCAAGAAGGCCGACGCGGCGGCCCGCGGCTAGTGTCCCGTCCTCGAAGTCATGTTAAGCGCCCGCCAGCGCACGGCGCCGGGGCCGACGGGCGCGCGCGGCAGGGATCGCGGGACCACGCGGCACGCGTGCGCTGCCCCGTTGCGGCTGGGCTCCATCTGGAGACACGGGTCCGTTGCCGGTTGGAGGGAACGGGTCCCTTCGACCCCTGCCGCACCCGCCCGTCGGCCGCTGCGCGGCGCGAGCGCAGGCAGTCGTTAACATGACTCTTCAGACGGGACGCTAGTCGGCGAGTGCGCCCATGCGCTCCCGGATCGCCGGATCCGGCAGCGCCCCCACGCCGGCCTTCATATTGTCGACGAGGTGCTGGGGCTGGCTCGTGGCGGGGATCACGCAGGTGACGGCCGGGTGGGCCAGGATCCACTTCAGGAAGAACTGGGCCCAGCTCGCGCAGTCGAACTCGGCGGCCCACGACGGAAGCGGTCGCCCGCGCACTCGCCGGAACAGGTCGCCCTCCGAGAAGGGGCGGTTCACCAGCACGGCGATGCCGCGGTCGCGGGCGAGCGGCAGGATGCGCCGGTCGGCCGCGCGCTCGCCCAGTGAGTAGTTGACCTGTACGAAATCGAGCGGCTCGCTCCGCAGCACCCGCTCCAGCTCGTCGTAGGCGCTCGCCGCGTAATGGGTGACGCCGAGGTAGCGGATGCGGCCGGCCTCCTTCCAGTCCCGCAGGGTGCGGAGGTGGGTTCGCCAGTCGAGCAGGTTGTGGATCTGCATCAGGTCGAGGCGCCTGCGCCGGAGGTGCCGCAGCGACTGCTCCATCTGGGCGACACCGGCGTCGCGCCCGGTCGTCCAGACCTTGGTGGCGAGAAAGAGTGCGTCGAGGATCCCGAGCTCCGCCCCGAGGTCACCCACCACGCCTTCGGCCGCCCCGTACATTGGCGACGAATCGATCACACGCCCGCCCAGCTCGAAAAAGCGCTGCAGGACTTCCCTGAGCGGCTCGCGCGGAGCCGCTGACGCGCCGACGTCGAAGGTGCGCCACGTCCCGAGACCGACCGCCGGGATCGTCTCGCCACCCTGCGGAATGGGACGCAGGCGCATCGTGGCCGCCGCCTCGGTGCCTCGAGGCCGCGCGCCGGCCGCCGCCGCCATCAGGCGGAGCACGGCTCGCCGCGAGAGCGGCGCCGGGGCCTGCCCCACGGAGCCGTCGGCGCGCCTACCGGAACGCCGGGGCGATCTCGGCAATAAACCGATCCAGGTCGCGGCGCAGCTCGGCCAGGGGACGGAACAGGCTCGGGATGAACAGCACCCCCGCCCCGGCCTCGCGGAGCTGGTGGAGCCGGTCGCGGATCTCGTCCGGAGTGCCCGCCAGGCAGGTGTCGCGCGCGTCGGCGGCGTGGCGGCCGAGGCGCGTGGCGATCGTCTCGGCCAGACGCTCGACCTCGTCCTTCCGGTCGGTGATGAGCAGCACCATGTTGGCCGAGCGCGTGATGGTCTTCGGATCGCGGCCGACGGCGGCGCAATGCGCGTCGAGGACCGCTCCCTTCCGTGCCAGGACCCTCGGGCCCCCCCAGATATTCCACTGGTCGGCGTGCTTGGCCACGATGCGCAGGGTGACGCGCTCGCCGCCGCCGCCGATCATCAGCTCGGGATGGGGCGTCTGCACTGGCTTGGGATCGAGCGGAGCATCCGCGAGCTGGTAGTAGCGCCCCTTGAAGTCGCTGCGGCGCTGGGACCACAAGGCCTTCATCACCTGGCACGCCTCGTCCAGACGCTCCAACCGCTCGCGCATCGTCCCGAACGGGATGCCGTAGGCCTCGTGCTCGTTCTGCTGCCAGCCCGCGCCGAGCCCCAGGAGGAGCCGGCCGCCCGAGATGATGTCGACCTGCGCGGCCATCTTCGCGACCACCGCCGGGTGGCGGTAGGTGTTGCCCAGCACGATGGTGCCCACGCGGACGCGGGGCACCAGAGCGGCCAGCGCGCTGAGCGTGCTCCACGATTCGAGCATGGCCCCCTCGCGCTCCTTCGTGTTCGGCATGAAGTGGTCGGTCACGCAGCCGATGTCCCATCCCGTGGCCTCGATGTGTCGCCACAGGTCCAGCACGCCGGACCAGGTCTGGGCGCCCATGCTCGTGAACAGGCCGAAGCGCATGTCAGTCTCCTCCTCGAGGCTCTGCCGCGGTGCCGTGGCTCGCGCACCGGGGGCGATAGTGCGCTGGCCCCGCCTCCGGGTCAAGCGGCGCGGCCGCGGCTTGACGGTGGCGCCGTCGCGAGAGCAGTATCGCCCCCGGGACAGCTCATCGACCTCCAGAGGGAGGAGCACATGGTGTACGACATTCGCATCGAAGACGTCGAGTATGTCCGCCACGGGGACAAGCCCCTGCTGGCGCGCCTCTTCAAGCCGCGCGGCTCAGGGCCGTTCCCGCTCGTCGTCGAGCTCCACGGCGGCGCCTGGTGCCGGGGCGACCGCCTGAACGACACCGCCATCAACGAGCCGCTCGCGAAGAGCGGCGTGGTGGTGGCGGCGCTGGACTTCCGCATGCCGCCCGAGGCACCCTACCCCGCGTCGCTCGCCGATATCAACTACGCGATCCGCTGGCTCAAGACGCGGGCCACGGCCCTGGGCAGCCGCCCGGATCTGGTCGGCGTCCTCGGGACCTCGAGCGGTGCCCACCAGGCCATGCTGGGCGGGATGAGACCGCACGATCGCCGGTACGCGGCGGTCCCGCTCCCGGCGGGTCTGCCGGCCGTCGATGCCAGCGTGCGGTGCGCCGTCCTGTGCTGGCCCGTCATCGATCCGCTCGCGCGCTACCACTACGCCAAGAGGCTCAGGGCGAGCGGCCCGCCGTACCCGGAGGTCGTGGACCGTGTGCTGCCCTGCCACGACCGGTTCTGGCAAACCGAGGAGGCGATGGCCGAGGGCAGCCCGGTGCAGGCGCTGGAGCGTGGCGAGCGGGTCGCGTTGCCGCCCGTGCTCTACATCCAAGGCACCCGCGACCAGGCGCACCCCCGCGCGGACCTCGACCGGTTCGTTGCGCGATACCGCGCCGCAGGGGGCGAGGTCGAGCTGGAGCTGTTCGAGGGCGAGGCCGAAGGGTTCGTCGTCAGGAACCCGACGTCGCCGGCCGCCACGCGGGCGGCGGAGAAGATCGTCGAGTTCGTCCACAAGCGGATCTGGTGACGTCGCTCCTCGACTCCCGCACCCGCTCGGCCCGTGAGGGCTTCGGCAAGCCCGTCCGCCGCCGCGAAGACGCGCGCCTCATCACGGGCACGGGGTGCTACGGCGACGACGTCAACGTCCCCGGCCAGGCCTACGCGAGCCTGGTCCGTTCGCCGCACGCGCACGCGCGCCTCCGACGCATCGACGGCGCCGGCGCCCTGACGGTGCCGGGGGTGATCGCGGTGCTCACGGGCGCCGACGCCGCCGCCGATGGCCTGCGCCCCATCCCGCACCGCCCGGTGCCGACGAACCCGCACGAGGTCCCGCTCCGGAGCCGCGCGGGCGCCGAGTTCTTCATCGCGCCGCACGCGCCGTTGCCCGCCGACACGGCGCGCTTCGTCGGTGACGCCGTGGCCCTGGTGATCGCCGAGACGCCCGCGGCCGCGCGGGACGGCGCCGAGCGCGTGGTGGTGGACTACGAGCCCCTGCCGGCGGTGACCGCCACCGGCGACGCGGTCGCAACGGGGGCGCCGCTCGTGTGGAAGGAGACCGCGTCGAACGTCTGTGTCGATTCCGAGGCCGGCGATCGGGCCGCCACGGACGCCGCCTTCGGGCGCGCCGCGCATGTGGTGCGGCTCGAGACGCGGATCAACCGCGTCACCGGCGTGCCGATGGAGCCGCGCGCCGCCCTGGGCGTCTGGGACGAGGCGAGCGGCCGCTACACGCTGTACGCGGGCTCCGGCGGCTCGGTGCGCATCAAGAGCGATCTCGCCGCGACGCTCGGCGTGCCGGAGCGCGCGGTCCGTGTCGTCGCGCGCGAGGTCGGCGGCAACTACGGCACCCGGAACGCCTCCTACCCCGAGTTCGCGCTGGTCGCCTGGGCGGCGAAGCGCCTGCGCCGCCCGGTCAAGTGGACGTGTCACCGGACCGAAGCGTTCCTCACCGACTACCAGGCGCGCGATCTCGTCTCCGAGGTCGAGCTCGCGCTCGAGGCTGACGGCACCTTCCTCGCGCTCCGCGGCATCAACACGAGCAACGTCGGCGCGTACGCCGTTTCGTTCATCCCGCTCGCCAAGGGTGTCGCGGTGCTGCCGAGCCTCTACCGCATTCCCGCCGCGTCCCTGCGCGGCCGTGCGGCGCTCAGTCACACGGCGCCCACGTACCCGTACCGCAGCGCCGGCCGGCCCGAGGTCATGTACGTGATCGAGCGCCTGATCGACCTCGCCGCGCGCCGCCACGGGTTCGATCGCGTGGAGCTCCGGCGGCGCAATCTCGTGCCGCCGAGCGCGATGCCGTACCGCAACCCGCTCGGGCTCCTCCACGACAGCGGCGACTACGTGGCGGCGCAGGACCGCGCACTCGCGCTCGCGGACTGGGCCGGGTTCGAGGCGCGGCGGGCCGAGACCCGCCGGCGCGGTCGTTATCGCGGCATCGGCCTGGCCAACTACCTCGAGCTCAACACCGGCATGCCGCACGAGCGCGCGGAGATCACCGTGCGGCCCCAGGGCCGCGTCGACGTCGTGATGGGCACGCTGTCGGCCGGCCAGGGCCACGAGACGAGCTTCGCGCAGCTCCTCGCCGAGTGGCTCGGCGTCGAGCTGGACCAGGTGCGCCTGATCACCGGGGACACCGACGTGGCGTCCGTCGGCGGAGGCTCGCACTCCGGCCGCTCGATGCGCCTCGGCGCCGTCGTGCTCGCGAAGGCGTCGGACGCGATCGTCGACCGCGGCAAGCGGATCGCGGCGTGGCTCCTCGAGGCGGCGGAGGCGGACATCGAGTTCGCGGCGCGTCGGTTCCGCGTCACGGGCACCGACCGCTCCCTCGACCTGTTCGCGGTCGCGGCGGCCGCGCTGCGCGACGACGTTCCCGAGGGGCTGGGCGGGCCGCTCGCGGGCGTGAGCGACGAGACGGTGAGCGTGCCCTCCTTTCCCTACGGCTGCGCCGTGTGCGAGGTCGAGGTCGATCCCGAGACCGGCGTGGTGGAAGTCCCGCGGTACACGTCGGTCGACGATTGCGGCCGCGCCGTCAATCCGATGATCCTCCACGGCCAGACGCACGGCGGGATCGCGGCGGGCGTGGGGCAGGCGCTGTGGGAGCAGTGTGTGTACGACCCGGCGACGGGGCAGCCGCAGTCGGCGACCTTCATGGACTACGTCGTGCCACGCGCCGATCGGCTCCCGAGCTTCACGACCGAGATCAGCGAGGTGCCCTCGACGTCGAACCCGCTCGGCCTCCGGGGCGGGGGCGAGGGCGGTACGACGCCGGCGCTCGGCGCCGTCGTCAACGCGATCGTGGATGCGCTCGCCGAGCTGGGCGTGGAGCACATCGAGATGCCGGCGACCCCGGAGCGCGTCTGGCGCGCCATCCGCGCGGCGCAAGCGCGCTGATCGCCGGGTCAGCGCGACGGGACGATGCGCAGGGCCCGATACCGCTCCGTCCGACACCTGTCAAGGTCGGCTTGATGCGCGGCTGGTCCGCCGTCGGGGAGCGGGCCATGGCTCGAGACTGATCTGTCTGGCCAGAGACTCACCAGGCCCCTCCTGACCAGGATCGCGCAAGTGATTGATGTTTCTGGAAGTTCCACTCCGGTATCAGATTTGCCCTGCAGTCCTGCCATGGAAGGCCCGAATTCCGGAGGCCAGAGCCCGAGCCTCGCGACGTGCCCGGCCTGTGGCGGCGAGAGTCACTCTCAGCGGGAGCGCCACGACGACCCGCAGCTCATCATCGTCGCGGACGATCGCGCGCGCCTCTACGAGCTCTTCCAGCGAGCCTTCGCCTACGACGACACCGTTCACGTGCTCCTGGATCGGCGCGCCGCCGAACGGCGGCGGCGTTCTGGGCCCTCGGCGACCGACCGGCGCCGGGGCGATCGACGCTCGCCCACGACGATCGACGGGCTCTTGCGGGCGACGGGCTGGGCCGCCGTGCCCCCGGGGTGCCCAGGAGCGTCAGCGAGCTTCTGTCCGCTCGTGCTGTCGCGGGCGGCTCTCGGTGCGCCGCTCCTCGCGGTCGCGGGGCCGCCGTCGGCCGCCGAAGCGCGCCCGTTCGTCACTCGGCAACTGCTCGGCGTGGGGGTTCTCCTCCTCACGATGGTTCCAGGGTACGTGGCGTCCCGCACGACCGGCGCGCAGGCCACGCCGCACGTCACCCACGCCCCCGCCGACCTCCAGGAAGAGCTCGAGAGCGCGGCGAGCAGTCTGGACATCGACGCCCTCATCAGGGCCGTCGCCACCCGGTACGGTGTGTCGGTCGACCTCATCGCGGCGATCATCGAAGCCGAGTCGGAGTTCAACCCGCGCGCCGTCTCCCGCACGGGCGCCCGCGGGCTGATGCAGCTCATGCCCCAGACGGCGGCCATCCTCGGCGTGAGTGATCCCTTCGATCCACGCGAAAACATCGAGGCCGGCGTGCGGCACCTTCGGAGCCTGATGGACCGATTCGACGGCAACCTGCCGCTCGTCCTCGCCGCCTACAACGCCGGTGAGCGCGCGGTGATCGGCCACCGGGGGGTCCCGCCGTATCGGGAAACGCGCCAGTACGTGAAGCGCATCTTACGTCGCCTCGATCGCGACAACGCAAAGACCTCGGGCGCGGGCCAGCGTGAGCGCAAGACCTAGTGGGATCGGAAGCGTCGTAGGACCGAGGAGACCATGCGGCTCGGCTCGAAGATCTTCCTGACCTCCGCGCTGGTGATCGTCGTGCTCGCAGGCGTCGGTGTTCTGAGCCTCCTTGCCGTGGATCGTCTCGTCTTCGTCAATCGCGAGATCGCGACCCAGGCCGTCCCCGCGCTCCGCCTCACCGCGTCCACCCGCGAGGCGATCGCGCCGCTCGCCTGGCTCGAGGCGCGCGCGCTCGTGCTGGGCGACGCGCGCTACGCGAGGGCGTGGACCGAGCGGGCCGGACAGGTCTCCCAGGATCTCCGGCGCCTCTCCGAGTACGCGGTGAGCCAGTGGGAGGCGCTGCACCTCCGTGAGGCGAGCGTGGCGTTCGAGGGGTACCGGCGCATCGTCGCCAAGGAAGGGGCGCTCCTCGAGCGCGGCGAGCGCGGGCAGGCCCTGCGGCTGATCGACACCGACGGGCGGGCGTTCGCCGAGGAGGTCCAGGAGAGCCTCGACGCGCTGATGGCGGCGACCCACACGCGGGTCCTCGCGGCGCAGGCCGAGGCCGCGCGTCTCGAGGCGCGCACGTGGACCGCGGTCCTGGTCGCGCTCGGCGCCGCAGTCTGCCTGGCCCTGCTCGGCGCCGCCCTCGTCGCCCAGCGGATGACCCGCTCGCTCGCCCTCCTGTCCTCGGCGACCGCGGAGGTCGCCGCGGGCGCGTTCCGTGAGCCCATCGCGGTCGAGAGCCGTGACGAGATCGGGGCGCTCGCGCGATCGTTCAACTCGATGGCGAGCCAGCTCCGCCGGATGGAGGAGACGAAAGCCGAGTTCTTCGCGAGCGTCTCGCACGAGCTCCGGTCGCCGCTCACGTCGATCCACGGCTCGATCGAGCTTCTCCGCGACGGCGCCCCCGGCCCGCTCACGGAGAGACAGAGACGCCTCACGGACATCATCGGGCTGAGCTCCGAGCGGCTGCTCCGGCTCGTCAATCAGATCCTCGAGATGTCGCGCCTGCGGGCGGGGCTCGTGGAGCTCGACCGCGGGCCACTCGACTTCGCGTGGCTCGTGGACCGCGCCGTCGAGGAGATCCATCCGCAGGCCGAGGAGGCGGGCGTCACCCTCGAGCACGAGCGGTTCGGGTCGCACTTCGCGTACCTCGGCGACACGGAGCGGCTTCACCAGGTGGTGGTCAACCTCGGCGCCAACGCGATCCGCTTCACCCCGCGCGGGGGGCACGTCGTCGTGCGGCTGATCGACACGGGCCCGGAGCTCGAGCTCCAGGTCGAGGACACGGGCGTCGGCATCCCCGCCGACGCGTTGCCGCACATCTTCGACCCCTACCGCCAGGCCCACCGCGAGCGGGGCGGCACGGGCCTTGGCCTGGCGATCGTGCGCGGCATCGTGGACGCCCACGGCGGGCGCGTGACCGCCGAGTCGCGCGAAGGGAAGGGGAGCCGCTTCACCGTGCTCCTGCCGCGCGCCTAGCACCCGCTTCTCGCCCCGGTCCTCCCACATCCCGGTTGTTTGACAGGTGGAATGTCCTGTACAGTGTGGCGTCCCGCACTCGGAGCCAAGGGAGGAGACCTTCATGCGCTCAACCCCGACTCTCGCCGGAGCTCTCGTGGCCCTCCTCGCGCTCGGCGTCGTCCCGGCCCGGGCGGGCCATCGTCCGAACAACGAGGTGCTCGTCGGGGGCGCGATCTCGCTGACCGGACAATACGCCGAGCCGGCCGGCCGTCAGGTCAACTCCATCAGGCTGTGGGTCGACGACGTCAACGCCCGCGGCGGACTCCTCGGCCACAGGATCGCCTTGCGGCTGCTCGACGACAAGTCCGACATCCAGACGAGCATCAAGCTCTACGAGAAGCTGATCACCGAGGACAAGGTCGACGTGCTCCTGGCCCCCTACTCGAGCGGAATCACCGAGGCCGTCGCCAACGTCACCGAGCGCTACAAGATGCCGATCGTCGCGTACGGCGCCTCCGCGAGCCCGATCTGGGAGAAGGGCCGGCGGTACATCTTCAACATCGTGGCCGTCGCCGAGACCTTCCAGAAGGGCGCGGTCCATCTGGCCAGGCAGATCGGCGTGACGAAGCTCGCCGTCATCGGCCAAGACAGCCTCTTCCCCCGCCAGGCGGGGAAGGGCGCGAAGGACTGGGCGCAGCGGCTCGGCATCGACGTCGTCCTCGAGGAGAACTACCCGACGAAGCAGACGGACTTCACCGCGCTCCTCCAGAAGATCCAGGCGTCGGGCGCCGAGGCGGTCATCTCCAACAGCTACTTCGCCGACGCCGCCGCCCAGCTGCGGCAGATGCGGGAGCTCGGCCTGAACTTCAAGCTCTACTCGAGCACGGTGGGGCCCGCGCTGCCGAACTTCGCCGAGCAGCTCGGCGCCACCGCCGAGTACGTGCTGGGCTTCAGCCTGTGGGAGCCGCTTCCCGGCGTGCTCGGCTATCCGGGCATGAAGGAGTACATCGAGCGATACGAGAAGCGCTACGGCGAGAAACCCAACTACCACGCCGGGGGCGCCTACGGCGCCCTCCAGGTGACCGAGGCCGCGCTGAAGCACGTGGGCAGCTTCGACAGCGAGAAGCTCCGAGACGCGCTGGCCACCATCGAGGTGCAGACGGTCTTCGGCCGCTACAAGGTCGACGCCAAGGGCATGAACTCGCACGAGGGTCTCACCTTCCAGATCCTGAGGGGCCAGCGCCGCGTCGTGTGGCCAGAGAAGTGGGCGGAGACGAAGGCCGAGCTTCCGATCCCGGAGTGGAGCAGGCGGTAAGCCCCGGCTGAGGGCGTGGAGCGGAGCGAAGTCCGGAGCCTCTACCTGCTCGCGGTGTTCCTGGCCTGCGCGTACACGGTCCCCTTCCTCGTGGGCGCCTGGGCGGGCACCGTGCGCTTCGACGAGCGCTGGCTCGGGAACCTGGCGACCGTCGTCGTCGCCGGCGTCATGCAGGGCGGCGTCTACGCCATGTTCGCGCTCGGCCTCACGCTGATCTTCGGCGTGATGCGCATCATCAACGCCGCCCACGGCGAGATGGTGATGATGGGCGCTTACCTGACCTGGGTCTGCTTCTTCTACCTGGGCGTCGATCCGTTGCTGTCGATGGTCCTCACCCTACCCGTCGCCTTCCTGTTTGGCGTGGCAGTGCAGAAGCTCCTCCTGAACGCCGTCGTCGGTCAACCCGAGCTGACGGCGCTCCTGATCACCTTCGGCCTGGGCCTCACGATGATCTACACGGCGGAGCTGATCTTCACCACGGACTTCCGGGCCATTCCGTACGCGCCCGGAACGGTCCACCTCACACGCACGATCGCGGTCGGTCAGAACAAGGTGATCAGCTTCGTGCTGGCGGTGGTGATCTCCACCGCCGTGTATCTCTTCCTCAAGCTCTCCCGGCTGGGCAAGGCCGTCCGCGCCACCGCGCTCAACGCTGAGGTGGCCATGGTGTGCGGGGTCGACGTGCGGCGGATCTACCTGATCACCACGGGCTTCGGCGCGGCACTGGCAGCGGCGGGCGGGGCGCTCGTGTCCATCCAGTTCGGCTTCAACCCCGAGACCGGCGTCGTCTACACCCTGCAGGCGTTCGCGATCATCGTCCTCGGCGGGCGCGGCAACTACATGGGCGCGCTGATCGGCGGCCTCATGCTCGCCGTCCTCGAGAACCTGGTCTCGCTGATGGTCCCCAACGGCACGGCGGTGGTCGAGCTCGCCGCCTACGGGCTGATGATCTTCGTGTTGCTGATCCGACCGGGCGGGCTCATGGGCGTGAAGGAAGGCTGAGCCGGCACGGTGACGCGGGGCGAGCACCTCCGGAACCTGGCCCTCCTGGGAACGTCCGCGATCGCGCTCGCGATCCTCCCGCACGCGCTGAGCGTCTACCTCCGCTCGTTCGCGCTCTTCACGATGATGTACGTCGTCCTGGCCCTCGCCTGGAACATTGTCAGCGGCTTCACCGGCTACACCTCCTTCGGCCACGTGGCCTTCTACGGCATCGGCGCCTACGCCAGCGCCATCCTCACCGCCGACTACGGGTGGCACTGGCTTCCCACGCTCGGCGTCGGGGCCGTGCTGGCCGCGGCCGTCGGGGCGGTGATCGGCTATCCCGTGCTGCGCCTCAAGGGTCCCTACTTCGCCATCGCCATGCTGGGGACGGCCGAGGGGACCCGCGTCATCGCGACGGTGTGGGACAGCCTGACCCACGGGGGCCTCGGGATCAGCTTCCCGAGCGCCGAGAACTCGCTCGAGACCTACGACGCGATGCTCACCCTGATGCTGGTGACCATCGTGGTGGCGTACGTGGTGGGGCACTCCCGCTTCGGGATCCGTCTCAACGCCATCCGCGAGGACGAGGTGGCGGCCGAGGCGCTCGGGATCAACGCCACACTCTACAAGCTGGCGGCGTTCGTGCTCTCCGCGGTGTTCCCGGCGGTGGCCGGCGGCATCCAGGCCTACAAGGTGCTCTACATCGACCCGCCGTCGGTGTTCTTCGTCCAGATCACCATCGCGATGGCGCTCATGGCGATGCTCGGCGGCAAAGGCACGGTCATCGGCCCCATCCTGGGGGCGGTGCTGCTCTACACGGCCCAGGAGCTGACCTGGGTCAACTTCCCGACGGCGCACCTGATCGCGTACGGCCTCTTCATCGTCCTGGTCGCGCGCTTCATGCCGCGGGGCCTCGTGGGGTTCGCCATCGACCGGGGCTGGGTCCGCAAGGGGATGGTTCACTGATCGGCGCGAACGCGGACGGGATCGCCCTGGAAGCGCGTGACCTGAGGAAGGCCTTCGGCGGGATCCGGGCCGTGGACGGGTGCAGCTTCGCCGTCCCGCGGGGGAAGATCTCCGGGCTCATCGGCCCCAACGGATCGGGCAAGACGACGACCTTCAACCTGCTCACCGGGCTCGCGACGCCCGACAGCGGGGAGGTGATCTATCGGGGGGAGAACCTCGCCGGCCTCAAGCCCTACCAGATCTTCCGCAAGGGAGTCACGCGGACGTTTCAGGTGACCCGCATCTTCCGCGAGATGACGGTCCTCGAGAACATGCTGTCGGTGACCGGGCTCGACGTGCCCGATCGGGTCGCGCGCGAGCGGGCCGCGGAGCTCATCGCCTTCGTCAACCTCACGCACCTCCGCGCCGAGTACGGTGGACGCCTCTCCTACGGGCAGCAGAAGCTCCTGGAGTTCGCGCGCGCGCTCATGACCGACCCCGACCTGATCCTGCTCGATGAGCCGGCGGCCGGCGTCAACCGGACGCTGCTCCAGCACCTCCTGGACCACATCCACCGGCTCGAGGAGCGGGGCAAGACGATCCTGATCGTCGAGCACGACATGGGCGTGATCATGAACCACTGCGAGCGGATCTTCGTCCTGGACGGGGGCGTGAAGGTCGCCGAAGGACCGCCCGCCGAGATCCAGCGTGACGAGCGCGTCCTCGAAGCCTACTTCGGCCGCCGACGCGTGGCAGGGCGAACCGGAGGACGTCGCGGGGCTGGGGCCCCGCCGTCCGAGGCGAGCGAAATCTAGGATGGCCCTCCTCGAGCTCCGCCACGTCGAGGCCGGCTACGGGTCCATGCAGATCCTCCACGGCGTGACACTCCACGTCACCGCGGGCGAGGTCGTCGCGGTGATCGGCCCGAACGGGGCGGGCAAGTCGACCACCTTCAAGGTCATCATGGGGTTCACCACGTACCTTGGCGGCGAGATCGTCTTCGACGGGCGCAGCCTGGTCGGCCAGCGCCCGGACACGATCCTCGCGCTCGGGCTCTCGTACGTGCCCCAGGGACGTGTGGTGTTCGGCCAGATGAGCGTGCGCGAGAACCTCGAGATGGGCGCCTATCTGGAGCGGGACAAGGCGAAGATCAGCGCCTCCATGGAGTATGTCTTCTCCCACTTCCCCCGACTTCGCGAGCGCCGGCGTCAGCTGGCGGCGACGATGAGCGGCGGCGAGCAGCAGATGCTCGCCATGGGGCGCGCTCTCATGATGCTGCCGAAGATGCTGATGCTGGACGAGCCCTCGCTCGGGCTCTCCCCGCGACTCGTCGACGATGTGTTCGAGACGATCGTCGAGCTGGCACGGGGCGGTCTCACGGTGATGCTCGTGGAGCAGAACGCGGCCCGAGCGCTGGAGATCTCCGACCGGGGCTATGTCCTGGAGCTCGGGCGGAACCGGTTCGAGGGTACCGGCCGGGAGCTACTCCAGAACCCCGAGGTCAGGCGAATGTATCTCGGCGGCGAGGCGCGGCCCTCGCGCGCTCGTTGACAGCGCCACGGGCACCGGACCAGTATCCTACGTCCGACCCTCGGCGAGGAGGACCTTCCCATGCGGCGCACCGCCCTCTCCGCACTGATTGGCTGCACCCTGACGGTCCTCACCACCGGCACGGCGCGCGCGCACGGGCCCAACCAGCCGCCCCATCAGCGGTACGCCATGGGCGACCTCCGGCTCGAGAGTGGCGACGTCATCAAGGACTTCGCGATCTCGTACGTGACGCACGGGGCGCTGAACGCGAAACGATCGAACGCCGTCTTGATGGTCACCGCCCTCACCGGCAACCACCATCGCCTCGACTTCCTGATCGGCCCGGGCAAGGCGCTCGACACGAACAAGTACTTGGTGGTGTGCACCGACGCCATCGGCAACGGGCTGACCACCTCGCCGAGCAACAGCACCGCGCAGCCCCGAATGAAATTCCCCAGATTCACGATCCGCGATATGGTGCAGTCCCAGCACCGGTTGCTCACCGAGCACCTCAAGATCGAGCACGTGGTCACGGTGGTGGGACCGTCCATGGGCGGCATGCAGGCGCTCCAGTGGGGCGTGAGCCACCCGAAGTTTATGGACAGCGTGGTCGCGCTGGTGCCGCTCGCCCGGACGCCCGCCTGGAGCATCGTCGCCACCGAGGCGACGCGCCAGGCCATCATGTTGGACCCGGCGTGGAACGGCGGTGAGTACGCGAGCCCGCCCGAGCGGGGCATCCGCCTGTGGCGCGAGATCCTCGCCTTCCTGGCCGCCCGGACACCCGAGTGGTACCGATACCAGTTCGCGCGGCCCGGCGACGTCCTGCCTTGGCTCGAGGCGCAGGTCAGCGCCACCATTCGAGCCTTCGACGCCAACGATTACATCTACCAGTCGTGGGCCTACGACGTGCACGACGTGGGCACGACGCCCGGCATGAACGGCGACTACGGACGCGCGCTGCGCGCCATCGAGGCCAAGACCTTCGTCATGGTCGGCACGAAGGATCTTCTGAACCCCGAGTGGGAGCCGATCGAGGCGGCGCGGTACATCCGCGACGTGCGGGTCAGCACGATCCGACCCGACTCCGTGACCGGCCACTACGCGGCCGGTGGCTTCTTGCCCGCGGACGTCGAAGTGATCAACGCCGAGATCGGGCAGTTCCTCGATGTGGTCACCCAGCGGGGCGAGCGGCTCAAGTGAGCGCCGGCTCGCGGCGGTCTACGTCGGACGCGGGACGCGTCCGGCGACGGCCCGCACTGCGCGTGGGGCGGCGAGCCAGATGGCCACGGCCGAGAGCACGCTCGAGCCGATCGCGAGGGAGAACGCCAGCGTGTAGCTGCCGGTGGCGTCGTAGAGCGCGCCCGTCACCCACGGCCCCGCGGCCCCGCCCACGATGGACGCCAGCATCAGCGTGCCGAAGATCGTGCCGTAGTGCCGGCCCTGGAAAATCTCGGCGGGGATGGCGCCGACGACCGAGGTGAGGCCATAGCCGAGCATGCCCTGCGAGACGACCATGAGGTAGAGCAGGGTCGGCGTCGGGGCGTGGCGCAGGAGGAGCAGGGCCAGGTAGCAGAGCGCGAAGCCCAGGCTGCCCACCGTCCACACCCACTCGCGCCCGATCCGGTCCGAGAGATGGCCGAGCGCGATCTGGCCGGGGATGCCCGCCAGGCTCACGACGCCCAGCGCCCAGGCGGCGTCGGTCGGACTGAACCCGATCTCGACCAGGTACTTCGTCTGATGGACTTGCACCGCGTACCAGGCGAAGAGCCCGCAGAAATATCCGACCATGATCCACCAGAAGCGGGTCGTGCGCATCGCGCGGCCGAGGGTCCAGTCGACGGCGGCCCAGGCCAGGTCCACCACGTTCGCCGTCCGATTGGCGGCCGGGGAGCCGGGCGGGGCGTCATCGCCGTCGGGCTCGAGCCCGAGATCCTCGGGCCGGCGCCTCAAGAGGAGGTTGAGCGGCGCCAGCAGCGCCAGGATCAAGATGCCCAGCGCCCAGCAGGAGGCGCGCCAACCGGCGCGTCCGATGAGGTCCTGCAGCCAGGGCAGCAGGATGATCGAGCCCACGCCGACGCCAGAATAGGCCACGCTGATGGCCAGGCCCCGCCGTCGGACGAACCAGTTGGGGAGGAAGAGCGCCTGACCCGTATAGCCCAGACAGACGCTGCCTCCGCCGACGAGGACGCCGAGCGTGGCGTAGAGATGCCACGGCTGGCGCACCAGCGGGGCCAGCAGCAAGCCGGCGGCCATGAGACCCACGCCCAGCTCGATCACGACTCGCGGCCCACGGCGATCCATCAGGCGGCCAAGGGAGGGGCTCAGAACGGCGGAGACGAGAAAGCCGAAGGAGAATGCACCGGCCGTTACGCCCCGCTCCCAGCCGAACTCGTCGAGGATCGGCGGGAAGAGCAGCGAGAAGGCGGTGCGCGCGTTGACCCCCACGCCCATCGTGACGAAGGCGACGGCCACGATGACCCAGCCGTAGAAGAAGGGCGGTGTCAACGAATCAGATTCGCCGGAGGCTCGCCCCGCGCGGCCCGGCGGATATTCTCTGCGAAGGTTCCGGCGAAGGCGACCCGAAGCATGGCGGCATTCTCCGCGTGGTCGGGCAGCGAATCAATTACCTCTGAGGTAATTGGCGGGCGGACGGCGTCCGCGTATATTGGCGGGTGTGAAGGCGGGCCAGCTCGACCTGGCCGTGGAGGCCGAGATCTCGACCCGTCACCCGAGCTTCCTCGGAACACCCTACGACATCACCCTGCACGAGCTCCGGATCGAGTGCTTCTTCGCCGCCGACCGCGCCACCGAGGAGGCGCTTCGCCGCCTCGCGTGACGCGAAAGGAGCGCGTATGTCGGTGATCCTGATTACCGGGACCAGCAGCGGCATCGGTCTGGCCACCGCCGTCCACTTCGCGCGCAAGCGCCACGACGTCTACGCGGCCGTCCGCAACCCGACCACCGCGGGGGCGCTCGCCGAGGCGATGGCAAAGGAGCCGTTGCCGATCACGCGCGTGACGATCGACGTCGACGACGCGTCTTCAGTGCGCCGCGGGGTGGACGAGGTCCTCGCGAAGAGCGGACGTGTCGACGTGCTCGTGAACAACGCGGGCCTGGGCGGGGGCGGGCCGATCGAGGACGTGCCGATCGACTGGGCGAAGACGCTGTTCGAGACGAACTACTTCGGTGCGATCCGCATGATCCAGGCCGTGCTCCCCGGCATGCGCGCCCGAGGGAGCGGCGTGATCGTCAACATCAGCTCCGTCGCCGGCCGCTACGTTCCCGCCGGGCACGGCCACTACGCCGCCGTGAAACACGCCCTCGAGGCCGCCAGCGAGGCGCTGGCGCTCGAGGTAACGCCGCTCGGTCTTCGCGTCGTCATCATCGAGCCGGGCGTCATCGTGACGCCGATCTTCTCGAAGGCGAAACGCTTCGTCGCGCCGGATTCGCCGTACGCGCATCACCTCAGGCGACTGCTGCTCATGTACCAGAGGCAGCTCACGAATCCGACGCCGCCCGAGAGGGTCGCGGAGACGATCGAGGAGGCCGTGACGACCCCGACGCCGAGGCTTCGGTGGCTCGTCGGCGACGACGCGCAACGACTCGTCGCCGGCCGCAGGCGGATCAGCGACGAGGAATTCGTCGCGGACGCGAGCGCGGCGACCGACGCCGAGTGGGAGGCCCTGATGCGCCGCCGCTACGGCTTCGAGTGGCCCTGAGCGGCGCGAGACGTCCTCGAGCACCGCCGCGATCCCGGAAATCGGCCGTCGTTCCCGCCGAGCCGACACGCTCCTAGACAACCCGACAGTGTCGTGCCACATCGCCTCGTCTGACGCCATGAAGAAGCGGATATCCGCGGGGTTAGCCGTGGCACGTTCCTTGATAATACGGAGGCCGGACAAGATGACAGGAGCTCGGGAGTGCGCCGCGAGGGCTCCGAGGGAGGACAAGCAGTGAACCCTATTTCCGGTAGCCGATCGGGAGGGGCGACGGGCACCGAGAATGGGAGCAGGGGTTCCAGGCAGACCAGCAGTCCCCGCGCGCACACCACGAATTCGTAGCACGGCAACGCCAGCGGCGGAGTGGCTACCTCTAAAACCATGAGAAAGGAGTCGAGCAGTGCTGAACGACACTGAAGTAAAGAAAATCGTCGAGGCCATCACCGAGTACCGGGAGCTGATCCAGCAGTCCAGCGAGATGCGCGACCAGCTCGAGTCGCTGCAGAAGCGCTGGTTTTCTCTGCGGCAGGAGCGAGAGCAGCTCCGCATCAGCGTCGACTCCCTCCACGCGACGCTGGCCCAGCTGAAAGTCGACTATCAGGCGGTCATGAAGCGGATGACGGACCTTTACGGCACCGAGGACACCGTCCTGGACAACATGAAGTTCCTCATCGACGAGCTGAGCTCGGTCCTGAAGAAGCACGAGGCGTAGCCATGATGCCCCTGTCTCGCATGCGGTCCGAGGAGCAAGCGACTCCCTTCACAGAGGAGCGCATTCAGGCCGAAGGCCAGAAGGACGGTGAGCGAAACATCCCCGAGATGGGCTCGTACCAGCCCGCGCCGTTCGAGCAGGCGCTGATCGCTCACGGGGAACAAGAGGTTCAACGCATCTACGAGTCAGCCTCGCTCCGGATCGCCAAGCTCCAACCGATGTTCCAGGCGCTGATGCGGCGCCTGGAGGACCTCGACCACCGGATCCAGCCGATCGCCGACCGCTACAAGGCCAGGGTCAAGGAGCTCGGGCGGGACGTCACGATTCCCTTCCCGTCCGTGCTGCACTGGGGCGTCATCCTCTTCCTCGGCATCGGGGAGTTCCCCCTCAACACGGTCGTGTTTCGCCTCTTCGGCGAGGCCGAGTACCTGACGTACGTCATGGCGTCCACCCTCGCGATCATGATCCCGCTGATCGGTGTGTTCATCGGCATCCACATGCGGCACTCGCTTCCACGCCTGGCCGGCAACATTGTGATGGGAGCCCTGACTCCGATTGTGGTGGGGGGGGCTCTCTACGCGGTGAGCCTGCTCAGGAACGTTTACATTGCCTCTTCGTTCTCCGAGGGAGCCCCGGCGGCTGCCGACCAGTCGGCGATGGCCTGGGCCTTGTTCGCGCTCAACAGCCTGGTCTTCTTCGGCGCGATGGCCGCCTCGTACTTCGCCCATGATCCGGACGAGAAGCTCGACCAGTTCCACAGGTCGCTCAAATCGCTGGACCGGAAGCGGAACGCCATCCGCGAGAAGCTCTTCGGGCTCAGCAACCCCATCAACGGGGAGATCCGAGCGGCCAAGAGCCAGATCGACCAGGTCAGGGCGCTGACCAGCCAGCGGGTCGCCATGTACCGGCAGACCAACATTCGCTTCCGTCGACTCTTGCCACCGTTCTCCTTCAGGAAGAATCCCGAGTTCCCGGCACTGAAGTTGTGGCCGGAGGTCTCGGTGAACGGCGAGAACGAGGCGCAGGATGGTCGTTGAGTCCCGACGCGGGCTGATGCTCTGGCTCCTGGCCCTGACGACACCGGTCCTGCTCCTGACGACCGGCTGTACGCCGTCTGTGCCGGCCGCGGTCCGACACGCGACGGCCGTCGTCGTCTTCATCGACTTCTCCGGGAGCATCTCGGGTCAAGACCGCGTGTCCTTCCGACGGGAGATCGAGAGCGAGATCCTCTCGTCGCTCGCGCCCGGAGACAGACTCTTGATCGCCCCGATCCACGACAAGACCCTGACCGACTTCCGTCCGCTCGTCGACGCCACCCTGCCGGCCAAGCCAGACTTCAACGGATGGCTCAACAACGTGTTGAAATTCAACCGCCAGGCCAAAGAGATCGAGGCCCAGTCCCTCCATCTCAAGGAGAAGATTTCGGCGGAGGTCGCGCACGTGTTCGAGAAGCGCTACGTGAGCCCGCAAACCGACATCTTCAGCTCGCTCCTCATCGCCCAGAAGCTGTTCTACGACGAGCCGCGACGGAAAGTGCTCGTCCTGATGTCCGACATGATCGAGGACAATCCGCCATACGACTTCGAGCGAATGTCCTGGAGCCCCGCGACGATCACGAAGACCCTCTCCGCGCTGGATGCCAAGGGGCTCATCCCCAAGCTCCCGGGCGTGTGCGTCTACGTGTCGGGGGCGTCCGCGAAGTCGGCCGAGATCGCGGAGAACATCGGCCGGTTCTGGCAAGCGTACTTCCGACGGGCCGAGGCCGACATGGATCCGAGCCGGTATGCCCACGTCCTCCTTCACTGGCCCCCGGCCAGTTCCTGCCACCCGACCAGCACGGCGCGCGCCTCCTGAGGCTCGGCCACCAGGCCTGCGGCGAAACCCACATCGGGCACCGGGGTGGCGTCCGTGTCTCCACCGGGCCGCCGCGTCGATCGAGGTAAACTGGCCGCAGCGATGAGGAAGCAGGTCGGCCAGGGCCGGCGAACCCAGGAGGCGTTGCGACAGAGCGAGGAGCGCTTCCGCCTCCTCGTCGCCCATGCGCTGGATGCCGTCATCACGATCGACATCCAGGGCCGGATCACGAGCTGGAACCCGCAGGCGGAGCGCCTGTTTGGCTGGGCTCAGGAGGAGGTCCTCGGTCGACTCCTCTCCGAAACGATCATCCCCCCGACCTACCGCGAAGCCCACGAGCGAGGCCTGGCGCGATTTCGGGCCACCGGCGAAGGCCCGGTGCTCGGCCGGCGGATCGAGATGACCGCCTTGCATCGAAACGGCACCGAGTTTCCGGTGGAGCTCGCGATCACGCCGATGCGGTCGGGAAAGACCGTCCTCTTCAGCGCGTTTTTGCGTGACATCACCGAGGCGAAGCGGGCGGAGGAGGCTCGCCGGCAGAGCGAGGCGAGCTTCCGCCTCCTGTTCACGAGCAATCCGCTGCCGATGTGGGTGTATGACGTGGCGACGATGTCCTTTCTGGAGGTCAACGCCGCGGCGGTCGCGCACTACGGCTACTCACGCGAAGAGTTTCTCGCCATGCGCATCACCGACATCCGACCGCCCGAGGAGGTGCCACGCCTCGAGGCGATCCTGACCGGATTTGGGGCGGAGGCGGACCCCGCGGTTCGACGACACGCGGGGACCTGGACGCATCGACTGAAGGATGGTCGGATCAGAGAGGTCGATATCGTTTCGCACGCCATCGACTTCGCCGGTCGGCGCGCGGCGCTGGTCGTGGCCATCGACGTCACGGAGCTCAGGCAGACGCAGGCATCGCTCGCGAAGTCCACCGAACGCCTCCGGATCCTGCACGAGATCGACCGAGCGCTCATCGCGGCGGAGGCGCCGGTGGCGATCGCGGAGGCGGTGCTCCGCCGGTTGCGGGACCTGCTCGGGGTCCCGCGCGCCATCGTGAACCTGTTCGACTTGGCGACCGGCGAGGTGGAGTGGCTGGCGGCGGCGGGGCGCCGCCGCATCCGTCTCGGCCCCGGCGTCCGTTTTCCGCTGTCGCTGATGGGCGACGTGGAGGCCTTGCGGCGGGGGGAGCCGCAGGTGATCGACGTCGCCGCGCTCCCCCGCGGCCCCGAGGCGGAGGCCCTGCTCGCCTCGGGCGTCCACACCTACATGGTCGTGCCCATGATCGCCGGCGGCGAGCTCATCGGCGGGCTGAGCTTCGGCGGAGCGCCTGGCGAGTTTTCCCCCGAGCAGATCGGCATCGCGCAGGAAGTGGCCGCCCAGCTCGCGATCGCTCTGGCTCAGGCACGGCTCCACGAGCGCGTGAAGCGTCAGGCGGAGGAGCTCGAGCAGCGGGTGCAGGAACGAACGCGCGAGCTGAGCACGGCCAACGAGCAGCTCCAGCGTGAGGTCGCGGAGCGGCAACGGGCGGAGGCGGACGCCGATCGCGCGAATCGGGCCAAGAGCGAGTTCCTCTCCCGGATGAGCCACGAGCTCCGGACCCCGCTCAACGCGATTCTCGGATTCGCCCAGCTCCTGGAGCTCGAAGTCGAACGGCCGGCGGATCGCGAGAGCGTCGAGCAGATCGCCAAGGGGGGGCGACACCTCCTGACCCTCATCAACGAGATCCTCGACATCGCGCGGATCGAGGCCGGCCAACTGCCGCTGTCGCCCGAGCCGGTCCGCGTGGGGGACGCGATCCAACGGGTCTTGGACCTCACGCGGCCGCTGGCCGCCACGCGCCGCATCGAGCTCGAAACCGGCGGGGCGGCGCTGCATCCAGAGCATGTGTGGGCGGACCAGCAACGGCTCCAGCAGGTGCTCCTGAATTTAGTGTCGAACGGGATCAAGTACAACCGGGACGCGGGCAGGCTCACCGTGGCGTGCGACGCGGCCGAGGCCGACCGGATTCGGATCAGTGTGAAGGACACGGGGCCAGGCATCGCTCCGGCCTTGCGCGAGCGCCTGTTCCAGCCGTTCGACCGGCTCGGGGCGGAGCAGCACGGCGTCGAGGGGACGGGCCTCGGTCTGGCGCTGTCCAAGCGGCTCGTCGAAGCAATGGGCGGCACGATCGGTGTGGAGAGCGTCCCGAGCGCAGGGAGTACGTTCTGGGTCGAGTTTCTCCGCGCCGAAAGCCCGATCGACCGTCTGGCTCGGACCGAGCCGAGCCCGGCGGTGCTCGCCGCTCCCGCCGAGCGGGACGGCACCGTGCTCTACGTCGAAGACAACCTGTCGAACCTCCGCCTCGTGGAGCGCACGCTCGCCCTGCGGCCAGGCGTCAAGCTCATTCCCGCGATGCAGGGGCGGCTCGGCCTCGCGCTGGCGCAACAGCATCGGCCGGACCTGATTCTGTTGGACCTGCACTTGCCGGATATCTCGGGCGACCAGGTGTTGCGTGAGCTGCAGGGCGATCCCGGGCTGCGACAGACGCCGGTGGTCGTCTTGAGTGCCGACGCCACGCCCGGGCAGGTTCAACGGCTGCTCGCGGCGGGGGTGCGAGCCTACCTCACCAAGCCCCTGGACGTTCGCCAGCTCCTGGCGCTCCTCGACGAGGTGTTACGTACGGGAGGAGGCGCCTGAGGGCTCGGGACGGCCGACCGTGACCGGTCAGCCCACGCCGCCCTGAGTTGACGCCTCGAGGGTCACGACGAAGCAGCTCCCGGGCTGCTCGCGTCCCAGGTAGCGCGCGTCGCCGCCGTGTCGGCGCGCGATCTGGCGCACCAGGGCCAGCCCCAATCCCGCCCCTGCGCGCTCCCCACCGCCCGCGAACCGGTAGAACGGCCGGAACACACCCTCGCGCTCCGCGTCCGGAATGCCCGGTCCATGGTCGCTGACGGAGAGCTCCGCCTTGCCCTCGGTGCGGCTCACGCGCACTTCGATGGGCGGTGCGCCGTGGCGCGTCGCGTTCTCCAGGAGGTTCCTGACCATCCGGCGTAGCAGGCGCGGGTCGCCGCGCACCGTGACCGGCTGACCGTCGAGCTCGACCTCCGCGTAGCGCGCGGACTCCTCGGTCGCGAGCGCGAGCACATCCACTTCCTCGTCCGCTTCCCGACCCTTCACCGCGTCCAGCCGACTGGCGAGCAGAATCTCGTCGATCAGCGCATCGAGCTCGGCGATGTCCTGCTCGAGGTCGCGCTTGCGCTTGGGGTCGGCGTTCTGTTTCATCAGCTCCACGGCCATGCGGATGCGGGCGAGCGGCGTGCGCAGCTCGTGGGAGGCGTTGGCCAGGAGCGACTTGTGGGCGGCGACCAGCTCCTCAATGCGGCCGGCGGCGCGGTTGAAGCTCCGAGCGAGCCGCGCCACCTCATCGTGACCTTCGACCTTCACCCGGGCCGAGAGGTCCCCGGCGCCGAGCGACTCGACACCTGCCTGCAGACGCTCCAGCCGTCCGGTCAGGCGGCGCACCACGGGATAGGCACCGACCCCGACGGCGAGGGCGATCAGTGCCAGCGTGAAGAACAGGCCCAAGCCCGGATGCCGGCGGTCGTGCGGCATCCGCGCGACCAGCCACCTGCCGTCGGGCAGACGGATCGCTCCGGCCGGCGAGACGCCCCAGTGGCGCAGCCAGCCGCCCCGGTCGCGGCCCGTCTCCGGCGCGGGCAGGGGCGCGCCGACGGCAGCAAGTCGCGTCCGATCGGCGGCGAACAGCGCGACGTCCGCGCGCAAATTGGCGGCGAGCCTGTCCAGCGCCGCCTGCTGCTCGGCAGTCGGCGCCCCGGCCGGTGGCAGGACGTTCTGTGCGAGCGTCCCGGCAACGTCGAACGCGTGGCCCGCCGGGCCAGCGTCGCCGAGCTGGCGCCACAGCACGCCCGAGGCGAGCGCGAACACCGCCAGGCTCGCGAGCACGGCGAGATAGATACGCAGATAGAGCTTGCGCATCAGTCTTGCTGCTTGGCGAAGACGTAGCCGGCGCCGCGGACCGTCAGGATGCGACGCGGCCTCTTCGGGTCGTCCTCGATGGCCGCGCGGATGCGCGAGACGTGGACGTCGATCGAGCGGTCGAAGGCCTCGAGCGCCTCGCCCCTGACGAGATCCATGAGGGTGTCCCGCGAGAGCACGCGGCCCGCCTTCTCGGCGAGGGCGACGAGCAACGTGAACTGGTAGCCGGTGAGGCTCCTTTCCACTCCGTCCACCCGCACGGTGCGGGCGTCGCGATCGATCTCGAGCCGGCCAAAGCGCAGCACGTCCGATGCGCGGCCGGACTGGCGCCGGCGGAGGATCGCGCGCAACCGCGCCAGCAGCTCGCGCGGCTCGAACGGCTTGGGCAGGTAGTCGTCGGCGCCCATTTCCAGGCCGACGACGCGGTCCATCGCGTCGCCGCGCGCGGTCAGCATCAGCACCGGGGTGTCGGACTTCGCTCGCAGCCGCCGGCACACCTCGAGCCCGTCGATGTCGGGCAGCATGAGGTCGAGCACCAGCGCATCGTACGGTTCGCGGTCCAGACGCTCCAGCCCGGCCCGGCCCGTCGCGGCGATGGAGACGCGAAAGCCCGCCTCGCCGAGGTATTCGGACACCATCCCGGCGAGGCGGGGATCGTCATCGACGAGCAGGATCCGGGGTGCCACACCTCCAGTTTACCCGCGGCGCCCGTGCCAGCGGCCGAGCCGCTCGGCGAGCTGCTTTCTCTGCTCGGGCGTGAGCGCGTCGGCGACGTCGGCGAGCGCCTGGACGAAGCGCTTCGATGCCTGCTCGGCCAGCTTGAGCTGATCGGCCCGCAGGGTCTCGAGCGCGGCCCGGTCGATGCTCTCGCCCGACAACAGCTCGACGGCCTGTCGGCGCGCGTCGTGCATCTTGGCGCGCAACGGCAACAGCTCGCGGGCCGCGCCCTTCACGATCGGGGCGAGCTGCTGCTTCTGGGCGTCGGTGGCGTCGATCTCAACGTACAGGTGCTTGAGCATCCGGTCGAGGTGCTCATCGAGCGTCGCCGGATCGAGCGGTGCGCCCATGAAGCCGCCGCGATACCATCCGCCGTGGCCTCCGCCTTGCGCGAAGACCTTGAGGCCGATGCCGGACGCCAGGCCGGCAACGACGGTGGCGATCGCCGCACGCCTGAAGAAGCGGCGGCGCGGGTTCTCCTCACCGGACGTGGAAGGCTGCGGGGTCTGGATCGTGTCACTCATGGCTGCTCCCTTTCAGGGATGTGTGTGAAACCTCTCGCGTCGCACCCAAGTCTGGGCGAGTCCGGTAAAGCGTGTTTCTCTGGCGTGTAAAGTTATGTGGAGCGCCGCTCGGTGCAACGGCGCACGCTGGGCGCCATCACACGGGCGGGGGCCGGGAGCCGACCGGCCGCTGCCGGTCATCCCCGACGAGGGTGGCGGTGAGTCAGGTGGCGTGCGGTGGCCGCACCATGACGCGGATCGGCGTAGGCTTGAATCCGTTACAGGGGTTCCGTGTCTGCGGGCAGTTCGAGATGACCGCGAGCGTGTCCATCTCGGCGCGGAGGTCGACGTGGTCACCCGGCCGCGACACCCCCTCCACGATCGCCATCGCGCCGTCAGGATGGACGGGCACGTTCATGAACCAGTTGATGTTGGTGACGATGTCCTTCTTGCCGAGCCCGAAGGGCGCCAGGGCGCGCAGGAAGTTGCTGCGGCAGTTGGGCGTGTCCTTGACGCCGTAGCGGAGCTCGTTGCTCTCTGCGCTACAGCACCCGCCGATGGTGTCGTGGCGGCCGCAGGTGTCCTCCACGACCGTGAAGAGCCGCCGCCCCATGTCCGAGTAGATGCCGTGGCCCCTGGTGAGGAAGATCGTCCCCGCGTACTTCATCGTGTCCGCGGCGTTGTAGCGCTCCTCGGGGTTCGCGGCGTGATAGCAGAGGAAGTCGACCGCCTGCTTGCCTTCGAGGTCCACGATGCGCAGCACCTGGCCCGACGCGACCACACGGGCCCAGACCTCCCCGGGCGGGATGACGCGGTCTTCGATGATCGGTTCCATCGGCGTCAGTCCTTTCTCTCCGCTGCCTCGGAGTGCACCGGAGCTTCTGCTGGCCCCTAGCCGCCGCCGGCCATGGCCCCCACGACCAGCAGGGGCTCGGCCCCCGTTGCGACCGCGTCGGGCAGCGGGGCGTCCGGCGGTTCGTGGGACAGATCCTGTTCGCAGGCGAAGAACCTCACGAACGCTCGGCGCTGGTGCGTGACCTGGTCGCGGATCGTCCCACGCAGCATCGGATAGGAGGCCTCGAGCGCGTCGAGAACCGAGCGCTGCGTGGCCTGACCCTCGACGTGGAGCTTCGCCTCGCCGTCGACGCGCGCGAGCGTCCGCAGATGTGCCGGGAGCACGACCCGGATCATGACAGCGTTTGGACTTCGACGGACACCACGGACGGCAGGTCTCGGACGATGGGCGCCCAGCTGTCCCCGGCGTCGGCCGATGCGTACACCTGCCCGCCCGTGGTACCGAAGTACACGCCACACGGATCGAGCGAATCGACGGCCATCGCGTCGCGCAACACGTTGACGTAGCAGTCGCGCTGCGGCAGACCCCTCGTGAGCGCCTCCCACTCGTGTCCGCCCGTCCGGCTGCGGTACACCCGCAGCCTGCCGTCGGGCAGAAAGTGCTCCGAGTCACTCTTGATCGGAACGACGTAGATGGTCTCGGGCTCGTGCGCGTGCACGTCGATCGGAAATCCAAAATCGGTCGGCAGGTTCCCGCTGATCTCTTGCCACGACTCGCCGGCGTCGTCGCTGCGCATGACGTCCCAGTGCTTCTGCATGAACAGCACGCGGGGACGCGACGGGTGCATCGCGATGCGGTGCACGCAGTGACCCACCTCGGCAGTCGGGTCGGGGATCTGTTCCGACCGCAGGCCGCGGTTGATCGGCCGCCACGTCTTGCCGGCGTCGTCGGTCCGGAACACGCCGGCCGCCGAGATGGCGATGAAGATCCGCCCGGGATGGCTCGGATCCACGAGGATCGTGTGCAGACACATCCCGCCGGCGCCCGGCTGCCAGGACGGCGCGGAGTCGTGGCGGCGGAGTCCGGGGAGCTCCTGCCACGTCTGGCCGCCATCCATCGAGCGGAACAAGGCGGCGTCTTGAACCCCGGCGTAGACCATGTCCGGATCGGTCAGCGACGGTTCGAGATGCCAGACGCGCGCGAACTCCCAGGGACGCGACGTGCCGTCGTACCACAGGTGAGTGCCGGGGACGCCGTCGTAGACGAACTTGTTCCCCACCGCCTCCCACGTCTTGCCACCGTCGTTGGAGCGCTGGATCAGTTGCCCGAACCAGCCGCTGGACTGCGACGCATACAGCCGATTCGGGTCAGCGGGAGATCCCTTCAGGTGGTAGATCTCCCAGCCCCCGAAGTGGGGGCCACCGATGTCCCACCGTTCGCGCGTTGCGTCCGACGTCAGGACGAACGCGCCCTTCCGTGTACCGACCAGGACCCGTACCCTGCTCATTCCTCCTCCTTCCTGGGCTTCGCGCGGTCTTCGCAGGTGTCAGATGTGATCAGCGGGCCAGGCTCGCAGTCGACAGCGCGGCCGGAAGCCGGCGGGGCGGGCGGAACGTGACCGCGATGGCCACGGCCCCGAGGCCGATACCGAACGAGCCGATGAACAGCCAGAAGTAGCTGCCGAACGCGTCGTACAGCCAGCCGCCGGCCCACGGCCCGAGCGCCATGCCCAGCGTAGAAACGAAGGCGACCGCGCCGAACGTGGTGCCCATGATCCGGGCGCCAAAATATTCGCGTACGAGGATCGCGTAGAGCGGCATCACGCCGCCGTAGGCGAAGCCGAACATCACCGCGAGCGCGTAGAAGCTCGCGAGGTCGCGGGTGAAGACGTAGAGGCTCACCGCAACCGCCTGGAGGGCCAGCCCTGCGACCAGCGTGCGCGTCGCGCCGACGCGGTCGGCCACGAGGCCGCAGACGATCTTGCCGCTCAGGGAAGCCAGGCTCGCGACGCTGAGCACGGTGGCGGCGGCCATCGCCGGCACGCCGTGGTCGATCGCGTGGGTGACCATGTGGAAGATCGGACCCGAGTGCGCCGCGCAGCAGGCGAAGTACGTGAGCGCGATAGCGGCGAACTGCGGCGTGCGCAGCGCCTGCGCCATCGTGAGCTCGGGGCCATCGGCGCCGGCCGTCGCTCCCGGAAGGGCGGCGGTCGTGGACGCCGGGGGGTCGCGCACGAGGAAGGCAGCGGGAATGATGACGAGCCACACAACGTCGCCGATCACCAGCATGGCGAAGCGCCAGTCATAGGTGGTGATGAGCCAGCGGGCGAGCGGCCCGATGATCGCCGAGCCGACGCTGAGGCCCGCCGAGACGAGCGCGACCGCGAGACTGCGGTGCCGGGTGAACCACCGGGTGGTCGTCGCGGTCATCGGCGTGTAGAAGCTGCCCGCCGCCAGACCGACGATCATCCCGAAGACGAGCTGGAACTGGCCGAGGCTGGCCGCCTGGCTCGCCGTCACCAGGCCGAGGCCGAGCAGGACGCCGCCGGACAGCACGACGGCGCGCGTGCCGAACCGGTCGGACAGCGCGCCCCAGACGAGTGCTCCGACGCCCATGCAGAGCCAGTTGATGAGCGCGGCCGTCGAGATCCCGGTGCGCGACCAGCCCATCGATGTGGCCATGGGCTGCAGGAACACGGTGAGCGAGGCCATCGCGCCGAACCCGACGCAGGTCACGACGATCCCCACGCCAACGATGATCCAGCCGTAGAAGAGCTTCATCGCCTCAGTACCGATCGTGGTGGCGCACCCACGCCATCGTGAAGGCCAGGCCGTCTTCGTCGCGGCCCTTCGGCGCGAGGTCGAGGTAGTTGTATGCGCCGACCAGCAGGTCGAGTCCGCGCGCGTAACTCGAATACGTGTGGAACACCTCACCGTGCTCGTCCGTGTAGAAGACGCTGATGCCGGGGGCCTCCTCGCTCGGGAATTCGCGCGGTTCGAAATTGTAGTACACCGCGCCCTTCGCCATCTCGCCTTTCGGGAACGACACGTGATAGTCGAAGTTGAAGTCGGTCCCATACGATGATACCCACGTAAAGCGCCAGCCCATGCGCTTCTTGAACGCCTCGATCTGGCGGAGGGGCGCCCGCGACACCGCCAGCAGCGTCACGTCGCGCTGCGCGAGGTGCACGGCGGCGCCGTCGATATGGTCGGCCAGGAAGGAGCAGCTCGGGCACCCCTCCTCCCACCCCGGGCCGAACATGAAGTGGTACGCGATCAGCTGGCGTCGGCCGTCGAAGAGGTCGGCCAGCGTCGCCTTGCCCTCCGGCCTCTCGAACACGTAGCCCTTGTCCACCCTCACCCACGGCATCGCGCGCCGCTCGGCGCTCAGCTGGTCGCGCAGCCGCGTGAATTCCTTTTCCCTTGCCAGATGCGCCCTGCGCGCCTCGAGCCATTCCTCTCGCGACACGATCGTGTGGTTTGGCATCACTCATCCTTTTGCGAATCGAGTTGTCTCGTCTGGGTCGTCGGCGCCGTTTCCCCGGTCGCGCCTCCTTCACCCTCTACGTCGATCGGGCGAGGCCCGGATCGACAGCCGGACGTCTCGCTCAGTCGTCGATCGCCTGGTAGGCCGAGGTCCAGAAGTCGAGACAGACATCCGGAGGACTGGGGGACGTCCAGGCGCGCTGGGTCATCAGGATCCCGACCATGCCCTCCTTGGGGTCCGAACGCCAAGAGGTGCCCAGGCCGCCGTCCCAGCCGAACGTTCCGAGGGACCCGGCCACGTCCTCGCGCCGGGTGATCACGGACAAGCCGAACCCCCAACCGTGACTGTCGAAGTAGCCGGGGATCAGACCGGACGCCGCTTTCTGCTCAGGTGTCAGCTGGTCGGTCGTCATGGTCTCGACGGAAGGCCTGGACAGGAGACGCCCGTTCCCGTGTTTGCCCATGCTCAGCAGCATCTCGCCGAAGGCCAGATAGTCGTCGATGGTGGAGACCAGCCCCCCGCCGCCCGACGGAAATGCAGGCGGGCGGCTCCATTCGCCCCCCTTGGCCTCGTCATAGAGCTCGAGCGCCCCGGTGTTCGGATCGACCTGGTAGCTGGTGGCCAACCGGTCGATCTTGGTCGCCGCCACGCTGAACCCGGTGTCCCTCATGCCGAGCGGCCCGAAGATGCGTTCTCCAGCACGTCGGACGCCGTGTGGTACATCCACTTCTCACCCGGCTGGTGCATGAGCGGCAGCGTCCCGAGCCGGCGGATCCACTCATCCGGCGCCGGCGGCGTCTGCGGCTTCGGCGGCCCCTGGCCGAGGAGCCGCTCGCTCATGGCCGCTTGGATCGGATACGTGCCCGGCGGTGCCATGACGATGCCGTAGCCCATGCGGAAGGTGAGGAGGTCGCGCACGGTGATCGGTCGGTTCGCCGGCACGGTGTCGTCGAGCGGGCCGTCGAGCCGCTTGAGGACCTTGCGGTGCGCCAGCTCGGGCAGCAGCCGATGCACCGGCTCGTCCAGCCGCAGCCGGCATTCCTCCACGAGGATCATCGTCGCCGCGGCCGTGATCGGCTTGGTCAACGAGGCGATGCGGAAGATCGTGTCGCGCCGGATCGGGTCGCCGCCGCCCACCGCCTTCGTGCCGATCGCATCGACCTGCACCTCGCCGCGCCGGCTCACCAGCGTGACGATCCCGGGCACGTCGCCACGCTCGACATAGCCGGCCATGATGTCGTGCATGCGGCCGAGCCGCGCCCTGGACCACCCTCCGCTCCTCATCGCAGCTTGGGCGCTGCCTCCACCACCGATTTCAATTGCGCCAGCCCCTTCTCGAAATTGCCCCCGATCATCCGGTCCATGTCCATGAACAGGTGGACGACCTTGGCCATGAAATTGACCTTGCCGGTCATGCTCCACGTCACGGCGGTGTGATCGCCCTCGGGCTTGAAGCTGAACTCCGCGGTGCTGGTGGTCGCGAAGGGCTTCAAGAATTCGAGCCTGATCCTGACCAGATCGCTGGGGCGGCTCTCCGTGAGCGTCATGCGTCCTTCGCCCACCTCGCTGTTGCCGGCCCACGTATAGATAGCGCCGATCCCGGCTGGCGCGCCCGCGTACGCTTGCTTCATCGCCGGATCGAGCTTCGCCCACGGGTTCCATGCGTCCCACTTGTGGAAGTCGTTCACCTGCGCAAAGACCGCCGGCGCGGGGGCGGCGATGGTCGCCGTCCGCGCGACGCGGTACTCGGATGGCCGCATGGCGACGACGCCGACGAATCCGAGCACGATCACCGCGAGTGCGACGAGGATCTTTATGAGCATCTCGCCTCAGGCTCCATGAGACAGGACCTCGGGGAACGGCCCGTCGGTCACGGTGGGTGCTCCTCGCGAGAACTTGACGCGCGCGCCCTTCGAGCTCGGTTGGATCCCCTCGCCCGCGAGCAGAACGCCGGCCTTCACCATCTCCTCGTTGAACCGCCCCATCGCGGCCACGAGCTCCTCGCTCGGGAGAACGCCCGCCTCTGTGTTCTTGTCGGCTCGGCCCAGCATCATGAATCGCATCGTGCCTCCTTATCGTGCCTCCTTGTGGTCATTGCTTAGTTGGCCGGCCGGAGCACTGACGGGTGCGACGATCCGTGCGCCGACGCTACCGCGGCGGGCCCTCCCGCACGGGCCGGACTTCGACGGTGCTCGTACGGGCCAACGGAATTCGTGCGGCGATCGCAATGGCTTCGTCGAGATCCTTGACGTCGATGAGCATGTAGCCGCCGAGCTGCTCGCGGGTCTCCGCGAACGGACCGTCGGTCACGAGCCGCTTGCCGTCGCGCACCCTGACGCTGGTCGCCGAAGACGACGGGTGCAGCGGAGAGCCGCCCAGATACTGCCCGCGCGACGTCAGCTCTTGCGCGAGCTCCATGCTCTCCCCATAGATCTGCTGTCGCTCGGTCACGCTGAGCCTGTCCCAGGCCTGCTCGTCGCGGCAAATCAGCAGCATGTATTTCACGGGTCCCTCCATCAGGAGGTCGAACGGCCGGGGCCTGAATCGACACCCTCCACGAAATTATCTAACATGGTATATGCCCCCGGATGCAAACGCCGCCGTCGACGCGGTCTATCGCTCCGATTGGGGCCGGATCGTCGCCACCCTGATCCGGCTCGTTCGGGACTTCGACGTCGCGGAAGAGGCGGCGCAAGAGGCCTTTGCGGTCGCGGTGGACCAGTGGCGGGCCTCCGGCGTCCCCGAGTTCCCGCGCGCCTGGATCATCCAGACGGCTCGGCACAAGGCCATCGACCGCATCCGCCGCCAGACCCGGTTCGCGGAGAAGCTGGACGCCTACACCGCGGCCGGGGCGAGCCTGACCGTCGAGGCGCCGGAGTTCGATCCGGGCGACATCCCCGACGATCGCCTTCGCCTGATCTTCACCTGCTGTCACCCGGCGCTGGCGCCCGAGGCCCAGGTCGCGCTCACGCTCCGCACGCTGGGCGGCCTCGAGACGGACGCGATCGCGCGCGCGTTCCTCGTGCCGATCGCGACGATGGCGCAGCGGCTCGTGCGGGCGAAGGGCAAGATTCGCGACGCGGGCATTCCGTACACGGTCCCCGACATGAAGGACATGCCGGCCCGGCTCGACGCGGTGTTGACGGTGATCTACCTCGTATTCAACGAGGGCTACCTGCCCACGCGAGGCGAGGCGCTCGTGAGGCCCGACCTCTGCGTCGAGGCGATCCGGCTCGCACGCCTCGTGAGGACCCTGATGGCGCCGCAGCCGCCGGCGGAAGCCACCGCCCTCCTCGCCCTCATGCTGCTGCACGATTCTCGGCGCGACGCCCGTCTCGACGCTGCCGGCGACCTGATCCTGCTCGAAGCGCAGGATCGTTCCCGCTGGAATCACGCGCAGATCACCGAAGCGCTGCCCCTGGTCGAGGAGGCCCTGCGCGGCGGCCCGGGTCCCTTCGCGCTCCAGGCGGCGATCGCGGCGCTCCATTGTCAGGCGGCGCGGGCCGAAGACACGGACTGGCCGCAGATCGTCCGGCTGTACGATGTGCTCGAGCGCCTGCAGCCCTCCCCCATCGTCTCCCTGAACCGCGCGGCGGCGGTCGCCATGGTGGACGGCCCCCGCCCGGCGCTCGCCCTCATCGAGGCGCTGGCCGCCGCCGGCGACCTCGACCGCTATCACCTGCTCCATGCCGCGCGCGCCGACCTGCTGCGCCGCATCGGATCCTCGGCGGAAGCGGCGAAGAGCTACGCGCGAGCGCTCGCGCTGGTCACCAATGACGCCGAGCGCCGATTTCTCGAGCGGCGGCTGCGCGAGGTCGACGGGAGGGACCATGGCTGAGCCATTCGAATCCCGGACCATCACCGTTCGCATTGCCCGGCCCCAGCACGAGGTCTATGACTTCGCCTCGGTCCCGGAGAATTTCCCGCGCTGGGCCTCCGGGCTCGCCCGGTCGCTGAAGAAGGTGAACGGGGAGTGGATCGCGGACACCCCGGAGGGACGGGTCAAGGTCCGGTTCACCGAGCCGAACGACTTCGGCATCCTCGACCACCACATCGCGCTCCGTCCGGGCGTCGAGATCTACCTCCCGATGCGCGTCATCGCCAACGGCGCCGGCAGCGAGGTGTTATTCACCCTGTTCCGACTCCCCGACACGACCGACGAGACATTCGCGCGAGACGCCGAATGGGGTGGAGCGAGACCTGAGAGCGCTGAAAGCGCTGCTCGAGGGGTGACCAAGCGCAACGGGCGCTTGGTCGGGTCAGGACATGCTGATTCGATTGCGCGCTGGCTACCGCGGGAGATGGCCGGGCGGTGATTCAGGACGACGCGCCCGTTCTGAGCGCCGCCCAGATGCGCGCGGGCGTCATCGGCAAGTCGAGGTGGGTGACGCCGCGCGAGGCGAGCGCGTCGAGCACCGCGTTGACCGCCGAGGGCAACGAGCCCGCCACGCCCGACTCGCCGGCGCCCTTCACGCCGAGCGGGTTCGTCGTGCAGGGCACGACGTGGTGGCCGACGCGCAGATCGGGCAGGTCCCCCGCGCGCGGGAGCATGTAGTCCATGAACGACGCGGTCAGGAGTTGGCCCGTCTCGCCGTAGACCACCTGCTCGCCGAGCACCTGGCCGAGCCCCTGCGCGACACCGCCGTGGATCTGACCCTCGACGATGACGGGGTGCGCGAGCCGCCCGACGTCGTCCACCGCCGCGTAGCCGACCACGCGGACGGCGCCCGTCTCCGGCTCGATCTCCACCTCGGTGACGTGGCAGCCGTTGGGGAAAGTCATCTGCGGCGAGACGAACCTCGCCGTGCTGTCGAGGCCGCCGGCGAGGTCGTCGCGCCGGGCAAGATCCAGGATGCCGATCGCGCGGTCGGTGCCCTTCACGTGGAAGCGGCCGTCGCTGAACTCGACGTCGAACGACGCGGCCTCGAAGAGGCGCGCCGCGAGCCGGCGGCCCTTGTCGATCGCGGCGTCGCACGCCAGCACGGCGGCGCTGCCCGCCATCATGAGCGAGCGTGAGGCGACGCTGGGCGTGCCGACCGGCACCTCGTCGCTGTCGCCCTGGATCAGCCGCACGGCGCTCGGGTCCACGCCGAGCCGTGCGGCGATGAGCCGCGGATAGGTCGACAGGTGCCCCTGCCCCATCGCCTGCACGCCAGTGCGCAGCGTCACGGCGTCGGCCTCGAATCGCAGGTCCACCGTCTCGTCGAGGATACCGCCGGCGACCTCGAGGAAGCAGGCGACACCGATCCCGCGCAGCCGGCCCGCCCGCTCGGAGGCGGCGCGCCGCGCCGGGAAGCCCTTCCAGTCCGCGAGCGCCAGCGCCTTGTCCAGGACCGCCTCGAACTCGCCGCTGTCGTAGACCTGGCCGTTCGCCGCGCGGTAGGGCATCGCCGAGGGCGCGATGAAATTCCGCCGCCGTAGCTCGACGCGGTCGATCCCCGTCGCCCGCGCCGCGCCATCCAGCAACCGCTCGATGAGGTAGAGCGCCTCCGGCCGGCCGGCGCCGCGGTACGGCCCGAGCGGCGCGGCGTTGGTGAGGACCATCTTCACGTCGATCTGGATCAGCGGGACCTCGTAGACGCTCGACAGGCAGTTCTTCGTGTTGTTGGTCGCGAAGATCGCGGAGAACGTCGAGGTGTACGCGCCGATGCCCACGAATGTGCGGACACGGAGGGCCAGGATCCGGCCCCCGGCGTCCAGCGCCAGCTCGCCTTCCAGCACGCCGTCCCGGCCCGCGGTGTCGCCGAGGAAGCTCTCGAGCCGGCTCGCGCACCACCTCACGGGCCGGCCGACGTGCCGCGCTGCGTAGAGGAGCGCCGCGTACTCAGCGTAGGGTTGCGTCTTCATGCCGAAGCCGCCCCCGACGTCGTAGGTGAGCACGCGGATCTGCGGCGCCGGCACCTTGAAGACGAACTCCGCGAGCATCCGGCGCACGACGGCCACGCCCTGCGTACCGGCAATGAGTGTGTAGCGCCCGCTCACCGCGTCCCACTGGCCGATGGCCGCCCGTGGCTCCAGCGCAGCCGGGGCTAGGCGCGTGTCGAGCAAGCGGACGCGCTCCACGTGCGCGGCGCGGGCGCACGCCATCTCCACGGCGGCCGCGTCGCCGTCCGTCCAGTCGAGGGCGACGTTGTCCGGCGCCTCCGGCCAGATGACCGGCGCCCCCGGCGCCAGCGCCCGCTCGACGTCGGAGGCCGCGGACAGCTCGGCCTCGTCGACGGCCACCGCGTCCGCCGCGTCGCGCGCCTGCGCCGCGGTCTCGGCGACGACGATCGCCACCGGCTCGCCGACGTAGCGCACGCGCCCCACCGCCAGCGGCGGCATGGCCGCGCCGAACATCGGCCGGCCGCCGCGCCCGGGCAACGCCACGGCGGGAGGAATCGCGCCCAGCCCGTCGGCGGCGAGGTCCTTACCCGTGAAGATGCCGAGCACGCCGGACATCTTCAGAGCCCGGGAAACATCCACGCCGCGCAGCTCGGCGTGGCCGACCTGCGCACGCACAAAGGCGGCGTGCGCCTGGCCGGGCACGCTCACGTCGTCGGTGAAGCACCCGCGCCCGGTGAGGAGCGGGCCGTCTTCGCTGCGCCGGGCGTCGCGGTCGCTGCCGAATCGCAATAGGTTCTCGCTCACCGTGCGCCTCCATCGCCGGCGGAGGACAGGGCGCCGACGCGCCGAGTAGCGAAATCGGCCACCCCGGGGATCCCGAAGTGGCCGATTCATTTGGTGGGCCGTCACGGACTCGAGCCGTGGACCCGCTGATTAAGAGAGATCACGGGAGTATTTCCACCGAAGACCACGCGGATGTAAAGCTCGAAGATCTCTACACTTGGGACTGATCCTGTACGTCTTGGATCGGCGTGGTTCGGGATGATTTGGTAGCAGCGTGGTAGCAGCTCACGCCCACCAGCGCCGCCGGCGACAGACAGCAGCGTCGTCGCTTCGAGACCACCTGTCTCTGCTACATTCGCTCCGATTGACAGCTTTCACCACAGTTTCCGACGCGCCTCACAACAGCTTCTCCACGGTGATCGGCAGGTCCCGCACTCGCTTGCCGGTCGCGTGATACACGGCATTCCCAATCGCCGGCGCCACCGATACGGCGGTGAGCTCGCCGAGACCCTTGGTGCCGAGAGGGCTCGCTTCCTCGTCGAACTCGCCGACGAAGAGGGTCTCGAGCCGCGGGATATCCGCGTTCGTCGCTACGAGGTAGCCGGAATAGTTTCGGTGGAGGAAGCGGCCCATCACCGGATCCGTCTCCGATTGCTCGAGCAGCGCTTGCCCTACGCCCCAGATGATCCCGCCGACCGCCTGACTGCGAGCGGTCTTGGGATTGATGATGCGGCCGGCGTCGTAGGCACCGACGACGCGGTTCAAGCGCACCAGCCCCAGATCAGGGTCGACGCGTACTTCGGCAAAGACCGCGGCGAAGCTGAAGACCGCCTTCGGCCCGTTCGCCTCTTCGACCGGATCGTAGTTCCCGTCGCCGACTAGCGTGGCAAGCCCGTTGCGCGCCAGCAGCTCGACATAGGTGATATTCAGATTCTTTCTCGCCAGCACCAGCGTACCGTCGCTCACGAGCACGTCGTTGCGAACCGCACCGGCGAAGGGCGCATTTCGACCGGTGAGCGACAGCTCGATCGCCCGGTCGCGCGCGGCTTTCGCGGCCAGCATGACCGAGGCACCCGCGTTCGCCATCGTGGCCGAGCCGATGGAGGCGTGGGATGCAGGTAATCTCGTGTCGCCCAGCCGCACGATGACCTTGCCCGGCGCGAGACCCAGCGTGTCGGCGGCGACCTGCTGCATGACGGTGTAGGTCCCGGTGCCAAGGTCGTGGGTTCCGGTCTCCACCAGCGCCGACCCGTCCCGCTTCAAGGTGACCCGCGCCGTCGCCGG
>Ga0209266_1000165_pt1 | contig 56550 bp, 34 predicted proteins | sample GraSoiAngelo_132_FD_185889 | JGI IMG/M metagenome (GOLD analysis project Ga0209266, IMG submission 185889) | Grasslands soil microbial communities from the Angelo Coastal Reserve, California, USA - 14_0929_02_40cm (SPAdes) (version 2) | ecosystem: Environmental > Terrestrial > Soil > Grasslands ...
ACGTTGTCCCAGGGGAACTTGCTCTCGAGGTCGTACTGGCGTGCGGACGGTTTCACGACCTGCTCGGCGAAGTCGCGCACCATGTCGCGGACTTGGAGGTGGTCGGGGGTGAAGTAGAGGGAGTCGTGCATGGGGGGGAAATGTAGTCGTGGGAGATTCCAAGATGGAAGAGATTCGAATCTCCCCGTCAGTAACCCGTGCAGAACTGGAAGTGCATCGGGTCCTTGCTCTTCGCGGACCAGTCGCCGCCCCATTTGAAGCCGAATCCGCGAAACGTCTCGACCACGTCGGAGTCCATGTCTCCAGCGGTCCCCTGCGCGTTCGTCTCCGGGTTCAAGTCGATTGCAATTCCCCAGCTGTGCGTCGAGAGCTTGCCGGCGGTGCGCTTGCTGCGAAAGTTGAAGCAGCCCCCGAAGGTCTTGATCTGCGGCTGGAAGCCCTGCTGCGCGATGGCCGTCAAGACGGCTGGAAAGACGTCCCGCAGCTTCACGTGGCACTGCAACTGGCTGACGACCTTGGACCGGTCCCAGGACAGCGGGATCGCGAACGGCAGCGGGGTGCGCGTCAGGAACTCGGCCTGCCACCGCGGGTCGAGCGTGCCGTCCTCCGCGATGTAATCGTAGATGTTGCCGAAGGTGGCGAGGATTTGATCGAGCCCGTTCGGCGGGGTAAGGCCGGGAGGGACGGCGGGTGGTAGGGATGGTGGAGCCGGCGGGCCGTCCAGCTCGCGACGCGCCGGGATCTCGATGCTTTGACCCACGACCACGACGTTAGGATCTGTCAGTCCATTGTACGACGCCAGCTTCTGGTAGAGGCTGGCATCCTCGTAGAACGTCTTGGCGATCTTGCCCAACGTATCGCCGCGCTGGATCACGTATCGCTGCGCCATGCTGGCTCCGGTGGTTGGGGCGAAGATGCTTCAGTCCCTGGACGAGCATCGCGATGATGAACAGCACGATTCCAGAGACGAGTTTCCCGAACACGTCCAGCTTGTCCCAGAAGTCCTTGGCGGGCTTTGGACTAGGTGCGGCGGGGCTCATGGCGGTTTCACCCAATACACCGGGTGGATCTCCCACAGGCCGCGCGCCGACAGATTGCAGTGGCCGTGGGAGCCGTCCGTCTGGTCGCGCCGGTCGGGGCCGCCGCGATGCTCTCCGTCGAAAAGGGCCGGCCCGATGACGCGCAGCCGCAACGGTTCGGTGAGCTCGCCGCCGGGTGGGACGGCGGCGCCCGCAAGCAGCCGATCCAGATCCGCGCGGGCCAAGCCGTATAGGCCATCCGGCAACGTGGGCGGGATTTCGGCGACGGTGCAGGAGTCACGCGGGCTGTCCGATGCTCGAGTGAGCTCGATGTGCCAATCGCCGTCGTCCTCGCGCTTCTCCAGATATCGCACCCAGCCCGTCACGCTATACACCTGGAGCTCCCGGCCCGAGCGTGTAGCGCACCGATACTGCGCCTTCCCTGTGAGGGGGAGGAGACCCCAAGTCTTCAGGATGGTAGAGATGTACGCCCGCTTGGGCGTGATGCCGGCGAGCGACGCGTCGGTCTTTTCGGTCCAGCGGTAGTGCGGCTCGGCGCAGGTAGGCGTCTGGGCGGCGAGACGGGTCGTTGCTGCGACCACCGCAACGACGCTCAAGAACCGTCTCCACATCATGGCCTCCGCCAGACCTCGGTTACCGCAGGGAGAGCAGCGCGCGCCCGGACTGGAACGAATAGCGCGCGACCTGCGGAGCCCAGCGTACGAACGGCTCGCATGATCGACCCGCCGTAATCACTTCGCGAAGGGGCTGCAGTCGCTCGAACAGGTCGTGCCACGCTTCCGCCTCGAGTGCAGCATTTCCCCCATTGGACGGCTGCGCGCGGGTCCGGAACGAGTCCAGGAAGGTCCACCACGAGCCACTCGGCCGACGGTCGATCAGTTCGCGAATCACATCGGCCACCTGGCTGGGATAACCGGTCTGAATCGCGAGGAGCAATAGCACGACGCGGTATTCGCCGCCCCGCTCGTCGCCGGCGAGTGTTTGGAGCACCTCTTCCCCGGCGGAGGCCCGCAACAGCCTGTACAGATTGACGAACCGCTTGGCGGCACGGGGCGAGGGGATCAGCGGGTACACGAGTTTCATGAACTCCCGCTCCCAGTCTGCAAACCGTAGATGGCCGGGATTCAAGTCGATTGCCGGGCGCGACTCCGGCTCGGCAGATGGCTTCGATGGGCCGGCCTGCCCTGCGGGGGCAGGCACCGGCTCCAGCGACGGTCGGCCCGCCGGAGGCTGTTGCACCGTATCCGTTGCAGGGGTGCGTGCTGGCGCCGCCTGCGCCGAGGGTTGACCCTGCTGCGCAGAGAGGCAGTCGATCATGTTGCCGAACCCCTCTGCGCCCATCGGCAGCAGCGTGAACGGGATCTGAAAGATCTTCTCGAGGTAGTTGAGGGGTGTGGACTGCCAGTGCAGCCGCTCCTCATCCGACTCCCCCGTCTCGCCCGACTCACCCACTGCCCCCGCTTGGAACGCCTTGGAGTGCTCCCGGAGCGAGTGCAGCAGCCACCGAGGGTCGACGCCGACGACGACCACGAAGAGCGGAAACGCCAAGAGCAGGTGCACCGCCTGCAGCACGTCGACCACCTTCGATTCGGGGCAGCGGTCGAGGTCGTCGATGTAGAGAATGACGCGGTCGATACTCGCCACTGGCTCCCGTCGGTGGCTGGCCTCTGACGCCGGCTCGGGCTCCGTAGCTTCTACCCGCGCCTTGCCGAGCAGGTCGCTCAGCTGCTGGAAGTCGCGGCGTGCCCGCGCGACGATGCCGAGATGCTTCGTGTAGTCACTGCTGGCCTGGCGGTCTCGAATGAAGTCCGCGAGCTGACGGTCGGCGCGGAGGGCATCCAGTTTGCGCTCCACCTCCTTGAGCGCGGCCGTGGCCGCCTCAACCCGCCCTTGAGCATCTTGGACTCTCTGCTGAACCGCCTGGTGCTGCGCCGTAGCCTCCTCACGCACTTGCTTCTGGGCCTTCTCGATCGCCCCCTGATGTGCTTCCCGGGCCTCGGTCAGGAGGCTCATAGCCGGGCGGACGTATTTGATCACCGGCTGCAGCACGCCGGCCGCGGCGGCGAGCACGCCGACGAGGCGAGCGACCGATGCGCCGGCCTGGTGGGGCAACGCTCCGGCGAGCAGCGGCGGGAGGCCGAACATGATGAGCAGGCCGGCGGCCAGGACGCCCAAGACGCGCAGCCGCGCGTCGGGATGCTCGCGGAGATACAAGAAGGTCGCTCGCAGATAACCCACGACGCCTTGCAGCTCGAGCAACTGCGCCTTGAGCGCGGTGGCCGATGCCCACGCAGCGGGTAAGTCCAGGATGGTGGCCGCTTGCTGCATCTTAGCGGCGATGCCGGGTTGCTGGACCGCGACGCGATAGACCTCGCGTACAAGGGCAGCTGGCCGCAGACTCGCCTTGGTCGCAATCTCGCTCTGCCTCAGTTGCTCAAGCCGCTCCTCGCTGGATCGCAGCTCCTCTTCGGCCGCAGCCTTTGCGCGCTGAGCTTCGGCCAGGATGTCGCGCGAGCTCGCCGCGGCGGCGAGCAGCCGGGCTCGCACCTGCGCCGGATCGCCGTGGCCCGCCGCCAGGGCTGCGTCCTGATCCACGGCGCGGCCGAGAGCTTCGAAGATCTCGGCGGCGAGGCTCGCCCAGAGGTTCGTGTCCATGTAGTGCCAGGCATTGAACCAGATCTGGACGACGTTGGCGCAGTACGCCCCCTCGCCGCCGCGCTCGCGTACGGCTTCCTTCAGCAGATCGACGCGCTCACGCATCTTGCCCATGAAGAAGCTCTTGCCGCTTCCCCAGTCGCCGAACAGACCCACAGAGATCGGCAACGGCACATCTCTCGCTACCAGCACGGAGCACAGCGCCTCGACGTCCGCCGTGATACCGAGCCGATCAGTCCCTTCCGCCGCGTCCGCGTTGTAACCCGCGATTTCCGCCGTGGCGAGATCGAGCGGGCTCTCCGGGGTGAGGTCGATGCCCTCCTTGCGCACGTCGCGGCCGAGCAGGGCTTTCGTGACGGTGCACTCCTCCACCGAGAGGACCCCGTATAACAGATGGCGACTCTGAATCCGCTTTGATCCGCGGTCGTCCGCGATCGCGCGCGCCACCATCAGCGCGGCGTGCACGTGCGGCGACTGCGGCGGCAAGCCGGAGAGGGGGCCTGACGCGTACTCGCTGCTCGCCGGCAACCGGACCTCGACGACTGTAGCCAGGAGCTCGCGCAACGCGGCCTCGTCGATCTTGACGGCCTGCAGGAGCCGCTCGGTCGGGCCGCCCACCTTGCGGTAGAGCCCCATGATGAGGTGCTCCATGTGCACGCGGTCCTGACGGTTCCACCGGCGCATCGCGTCGGCGTGCGCGAGGGCGGTGCGGGAGGACGGGCTGAGTCGGGCGAAAAACGCTGCCTCGTCGAACTCGGTGTTCGGCGTCGGAGCCAGAGCGGCGAACAGGCTGTCGAGCGGTTCTGTGATTTCCCCCTGCACCGCCGCCAAGAAACCGTTTGTGCTGAGGTACTCCTCCAGGCGTTGATCCAGTCTCGCCAGGGCGACGATCAGGAGCCGGCCGTGCAGCGTGGTGACGTGCGCCGGGTCGAGCATTCCCATTACCGCCGCAATCCAGTCGTTGACTGGTCGAGTCTCGCCGGACGCGGGGCCGGTCTGCCCCGAGAGCTCAGCGCCGCGGCCCGCCCCGTATTCACCGTGCCCCTGGAGCAGCGTGCGTACGATGTCCCAGGAGGTCACGCTCGCTTGCGGACCGAAACTGCTGGCGACACGCTCGACCGACGGCGAGTTTGCTATCGATTCGACGGTGCGTTCCATGAAGCTCTCGACCCCTCCGCTCTACTTTCCCACACCCGCGAGCTTGAACAGGCCGAGACCGAAATACCAGTAAAAGCGATCGTCGCGGTTCGCGGGCTGAAGCTTCCGACCCAGGCCCAACTGGAGAAAATCGTGTAGCAGATTGACCGACACGCCGACACCGAGCTGGATCGCCTGCGTATCGGTACTGAGCGTGACCGTGTGAATCCCAGGGCTCAGGTCAACGAAGTTCCTGAATCGCTGCCAACCGGACTCGCCGCGTGTCCGGTCTCTCAGCACCCACGCCAGGACCGGGATCGGTCGCAGGGCCTGGTCGTTTGGCGCCGTCGTGCTCCCGGCGAACCCCACCCCGGCGGCGAATCGGCTTGACCAGCCGAGCTTCTCGACTTGGAAATACCAGTCGTAGGTCGCGAGGCGCTCTCCCGTTGGAGCGGCCAGCTCGGCCCGGACGACGAGCAGGTCGCCCTCCGCTCGGTCACCGCCCGCTTTGGTCATCAGGATGTCTGACTCCGGAGCGGTCGCGACCGGCTGTGAGACGAGCTTCAAGCGGCGGATCTCGTCGTCGCTGAACGCCGCTGCCAACTCGGGCAGGCTTCGGCCGTAGGAGACGAGCGCCGTGGCGTGGGCGACCACCTTCTCCAGCCGCCCGTAGGCGTCGACGACGCGGTTCAGCGGCGCTGTGGCCACCACGGCAGCGGTCAGCACGTCGAGCGATGGCGCAGCGGCGGCGAGGGCCCGAAGGTGTGCCGCCACGCTGTCGGCGAGCCCTGGGCCGCGCGCCAGCGTCGTCTTCGCGGTGCCCGCCGACTCGAACGCCCGGGAGACCGCCCCGATGAACGCCAGGGGATCCTGACGGGCGTCGAGGACCGCACGCAGATCGATCTGGAGCGCGCGCGAGGAGGCGACGAGCTCTTGCAGCCAGCTCAGAGTGGTGCGGAGGTCGTCCTCGACCTGAGTCGCCGCCTGCCGGGTCTCCGGCGGAAGCCCTGTCAGTACGATCGACCGGCCGCCCGAGGCGCGCACCGAGTCCGCTGCGGCTGCGAGCGCCTCCATCAGGTCGCGGGCGCTCGAGCGCGCATCGGATGCCAACTGCGCGTAGTCTGAAAACGCGTACGCGGCGAGATCACCGATGTTCTTGACCTTGGTGCTCGCCTCCCGCGCGTATTGGCTCGCCGCCTGTTCCTCAGGCGTCATCACGGTTGAGATCTTCCGGATGACGGTCGGACTGCGCTCCGCAGTCGTATCGTAGTTCGGCACCTTCACCTGGATCGTGTCGCCCTTGCTGGTGATGCGGAGGGCCGCAATCCGCAGCGTGCCGTAGTCGGGCGTCGCCGCCGCGGCTTCGCGGAACAGGCGTTGCAAGTCCTGCCGCAGCAGGCTGACGAACGCCGGCATGCGTTCTCGCCCGAGATATGGGTTGGCGAGCCGTGCGGCAGTCAGGCGCGGGTCGGTTTCCGGCTGTTCGCGGTTGGCGCGCAACGTGAAGTACTCAACCACGTGGTCCGTATAGTCCCCGTACCACCGATCCGCGCGATCGGCGGCCGCCTTGAAGGCCGCACGACCCAGTGCCGCTGCTCGCACCAGCGAATCGGCCACGGCGGCGTACGTCTCAAGGTCGGTCAGCAGGGCCAGCGTCAGCCGGCGGGCGCTGGTGTCGCCCGCCGAGCCCGGTCGCACGGCCTCGAATGCATTGAACGCGTCGTGGCGAAAGCGCAGCCGGATCGCCCCGTTCACGTCGACCCGCCGGATGAGCCGCGGAGACGCGGCGGCGGGTGAGCCGCTCTCATCGAGCACCTGCAAGTCGACGTAGGCGCCCAGAAAACGTCGCGGGTCTGCCGGCGCTGCTTGCTGCGCAACGGCAGGTGGGGCAGAGCACGCAGCGAGAGCGACTAGCCGCCAGAGACGGCCTCCCGTCACTCGAACACCTTCGGAGGCTGCCGCTCCTCCTGCGCGGCCTTGAGGGCCTGCATGAAGTACATCGTCAGCGCCAACGGCCGCGCGACGAGCGCGCACACACGCCGCGGCGGCCGGGAGAGGGCGCAGGCAACATACGTCGGGTCGCCGGGCCGGAACTCGCCCTGCTCTTTCGATGTCAGAACGGTCGCATCGCGCAGCCAGACGGCGGCTTGAGTCTCGTCGAACGCGATGGCGTTGTCGGCATTCTGGGCGATCTCGTCAAAGTCGGCGCCGTCACCCATGACGAGGAGGATGAGCTGATCGGCGTTTGCCAGGGCGGTCTCGAACTCAGCTCTGGTCTTCGCTTCCGTTGCCATGGAGACCCCCTCGCCGATCTCCGCCGGCACCAAGTCCCCGGTAGGTCGGCATCGCCTGTCTACCGCCCGATGTGAGCGGTCAATGTCGCAGTCACCCCCCGCATGCCGGAATGGATCGAAAGGCTTGGATCCAGGGCAAGATCCGTCGGCCGGTGGGCTACCGCGCGCGGCCTCGAGGCCTGCGGGATCGTTCCGTGGACGTAGGCACTTCGGGTCACGGAAGATTCAACGCGAGTACTAGATCCTCGCGTGTCGCAAAACCGCCCCCCTGTGCCTCAAAAGCGCCCTAGTGAATGGGCGAACGCGGCTGCTTCTTAGGGCGTGGCGAACGATCAGGGTCTGCACACCACGACGCTCGCGAGCGGCGTCGACCGACGGTCTCGTAGGGAATCTCGCGCGGCGGGCGTGAGTCGATGACCGTGCCGGGCGCTGCAGCAGGCGTTGACACGGCGACTCACCCACCGGCCGTTCCGCCTGCGGCGCCCGCTCCGGAGGCTAGCAAGCAAGACCGCATCGGTGACGCCGGGGCACCGGTTCGGGCCATCACCTTCTCCGGCGGCGCGCTCGACACCGTGATGCAGTTGGGTGTGGTCCACGCTCTGCTCGTGGCGCGGGCGCGCGCCCCGGACGTGGTCGTCGGCGTGTCGGCGGGCGCCGTCAATGCCGTGGCGCTGGCGGAGGTCTTGAAGGCCGGCGACGGGCTCCCTGACCACCCGGAATGGACGGCGCTGCCGGCGCCAGAGCTCGCCGACCGGCGGCAGCAGGCCCGGGTGAAGGCGCAGATCGCGCGGTTCCGGCAGGTGCTGGACGCCTATCAGCGAGCCCCCGGCGACATCAGCGACGCGCTGCTCCCCGACCCCTTCCAGGTCGAGGCGCAACGTCCCCTCGAGCCCCTCCAGTTGCCGATCCACCATGAGCGCGAACGGGCGGGCCGGCTTGAGGCACTGATGTCGCGCGCCGGGATGATCAACCTGTATAACGAACTCCTCGACTTGCGGACGTCGATCGGCACGCTGGCCCGCGGGGTTCGAGTGCTGCTCGGTTTCATGGCGGCAGGCGAGATTCGCCGGCGGGCCGCCCGAATCGCCGCCATCCTGGGCCAGATCCTCCAGGGCTGGTTGTTGCTCGGCGTCAACCTGTTTCGCCTGGCGCCGCTCGTCCCGACGTTCGTTGCGGCGCTGTTGCATCTGGCGCCGCGCGCGGAGCACGGGGCCAGCGCCGGCGAGATCATCTTCCGATGGCAGGTCGTCCTGCCGCTGCAAAAGGTTGCCAGGCACGCCTTGTCGCTGCTGCTCCTGATCGTGCTATGGCTTGCCGCTTCCGGGCTCGTCGCCTTGGCGCCGCTGGCCATCGCGCAGGCCCTCGGGTCTATCTCTGCCGTCCCATGGTTGGGGGCGCAGCGGGGGCTGGTCGCGGGCCTCCTATACGTCGCCATCGCCCTCGTCGCGCTGGTGGTCTCGCACGCCCATCCCTGGACCGGCTTGAAGCGCGCGACGCTCTATCTCGCCACGTTGCTGCCGTTCGCGATCCAGTGGGCCGCCGTTCTCGTGCTGCCGATCCTAGCCGTCCAGTTCGTCGCGGGCGGGTTCGTGCTCGCGTCTGTGGGCCGGGGATGGGGCAGCACCCTGCGGGACTCTTGGTTCGGTGCGTACGTGGCACTGCTGGCGCTCGGCGTGCTCGGCTTCGCTGTGGCGTGGCTTGTCGCAGCGCGACGCCCGTCGGGATCGAGCCGACCGCCTCAGCCGTTCTGGGTGAGGTTGCTGCAGCGTTACGCGCTCGACGACTCGCTGTTCAGCGGCTATCCCCTGCGCCAGCTGTTCGTGCGCCTCTTCGATCCGCGGTATTACGGCGGGACCCGGATCAATGAGGCCGTGGAGCGGGCGCTCAACGACGATCTTGCACCCGCCGGGCAAGACATCGGCGGCAAACTCCTCAGTGACTACACGACTCCGCGGGTCGGCCTCACTGTGGCCGACGTTGCCTTCGGCGGCCTGCAGTTGCTCGACCCCGAAGTGAGGGTCGTGGACGGGTTGCTGGCCGCGACGGCGATGGTGCCGCTGTTCCCGCCGGTGGCGATCAACGGCGCGCTGTACGTGGACGGCACGAACATCGCCAATGAGCCGACGCGCGCCCTCATGAATTTCCTTCGTGATCGGCTCAACCCCGACGCGAGCGTGGTGCACGTGTATGCCGTGGCCCCGCTCCCGGTCAGCCAGCCGCAACTCGGGGTCGCCCGCACGCCACATCAAACCGGGCTGGTGGACGTCGTGCAACGGGCACTTCAATTGCAGCGCTACCGCGACGCGACGCTCGAGCGCCGTCTCACCGAGCTATACACGAAAGCCATCCCCGTCGACAAGGTGCTGTATCCGGCGGCGGCGCAGGATTCTGCGGGCGCGCCGCGCAAACAGTATGTGCGCGCCTGGGTGCATCCAATCGAGCCTGACCGGCCGCTCGCACTCAACAAGCGCATCCTGGAAGCAGAATCGAACGAGCGACGCCGCGAGCTCGTCGCCGAAACCGTCGCGGATGGGTGCCGGGCTGCGCTTCAGGTGATGATACAACCGGCGATCAAGCAACTGCACGATGAAACGCCGCGTAGCGTCGAGCCCGGCCCCACCAAGCCGGACGAGGGGCCCGTCGTGTCCTGCCGCCTGGCAGTGGCGAAGCACCTGCGCGGCGCCGAGCCCGGCCTCCCCGGAAGCGGGTCCGACAGCGGCCCCGGGCTGACGGAGGTTTGCAGTCGCTGCGCGATCCACCGCTGGGCCAGCGACGGCCGGCAGCGGCGCATTGCGGACAAGGTGTCGTTGCGGGTCCCGGTCGCCACGCCCCCGAACGCGCTCGTGCTGACCCCCCGCTGGCCCAGCAATGACCACCCCGAGCTCGAGGGCGAGGCGGAGTTCGATCGTGCCAAGCGACAGCCGCCGAGGAAGACGGGTGTCCAACCGGTCGCCCGCTGGCCCCAAGACCGGCCAGCCGGGAGCGGCAGAGAGCGGCCGCTCGTCAACCTCCTCTTCAGCGGCGGCGTCTTCCGCGGCGTCTACCAGATGGGCGTGCTCAACGCGCTGAGCGAGGTGAGTGTGCGGCCGGACGTCGTGGCCGGGGCGTCCGTGGGGTCGATCACGGCGGCGATGGTGGCTCGGGCCCTGATCCTACCGGACAAAGCCCAGCGCGACCGTCGGATCGCACGCCTCGCGGCCACGTACCTGGCGCTCGACCGCCTCATCCTCACGGACCGATTCGCCGACTTCATCCGGAATCTCACATTGCGTGCGGCGTCGACGCGGTTCTCGCTGCGGCAGGCGGACCGCCTGTTCCGCCGCTACGACCGTCCCACCTCTGGGCGGTTCGGTAAGGAGCTGCGGCTCGTGGTGGCCGGGCTAGAGCGGCTGTTCTACGTCAGTCCGTTCGAGCTCAAGACACTGGTGGAGGCGATCCGCGACCGCCGCTCCCACGACGTCTACCGGTTGTTGCGCGAATACCTGCAGGAATGGCTCGACCGCAGCGGCGTCGAGAACGAGATCCTGGGCGCGGAGCCGCTCGCGCTCCTGATCACGCAGCATGTCATCGAAGGCATCTCCCGCGTTCCCGGCATGGCCGGCTTCGCTCGTCTGGAGCCGGCGCAGGTCCCGTTCGACCTCTTCCTCGAGCCGAGCGGAGTCTGCTTCCTGGCGACGGCCACGAATCTGACCCAAGGCCGCCTCGAGATTCTCGGTCAAAAGCAGCTGATTCCCAACAGCCCGAGAATCACCTTGCTCGACGGACTGCTCGCCAGCAGTGCCTTTCCCGCGGTCTTTCGCCCGCGGGAGTCCTGGGAGCTCATGCCGGCAACCGACACCGTACACCAGTTCATCGACGGGGGTGTCATCGACAACCTGCCGCTCGACGCGGTGGCGGAGTTCCTGCAGCAGGCCGCAGTCGACGAGTGGATCGCCCGGCGGCCGCGGCTCGGGCCGCATCTGCTGTTTTCGGCGTCCCTCGAGACCGAGTTGACCCGCCCGACGCCCGAGCAGCTCACGGCGCTGCTCAACAACTGGCCGGCGCTGCTCCGCCGCACCCGCCAGTTGGGCTACAACAAGAAGCTCGAAGTGTACGCCGCGACCCAGGCTGACCTCCGCGCCATTTTCGCGATCAGCGAGCAGGAGCAGCGGCCGTCGGCGTGGCAGCCGCTCGACCTCGAGGTCGTCATGGTGCGGCCCAAGTGGCTGTGCGGCACGTTCGCGTTCCATCCCATGCTGGGGTTCCGCCGTGCCAACCAGGCGGCGAGCATCGCGCATGGTTGCGCATCGACGCTGGCGCGGCTGGGCGAGCTGCGACAGGCCGGGCGGACCACGGGGTGGGCGCAGGCCTGGGGGATCGACTTCGCCGGGCTGCCGCCCGCGGGTGCCGAGCCGCTCGTGCCGCATGACTACGGCCCGAACAAGTGCTGGTTCCGCCCGGACGTGGACTGTCCGTTCAGTCCCGGGCGACTCGGAAGACTTGAGCTGGAGCCACGGACCGCGACCGAGCTAGCGACGATCTACCGCGCCTGCGGTCGCCGGGAGACGCATCAGACGAGATAGGAGCGGACTATGGCGTCGCTACTCGAGACGTTGGTCACGTTCATGGGCGTCATGCTGATCCTCGCCCTCGCCGCGCAGAGCGTTCAGGAAATCATCAAGATCGTGTTCGCGATCAAGAGCCAAACGGCGCTGCGCGCGGTGCGGGGCGTGGTCGTCGAAGCGGCCAAAGCGAGCAAGCTGCTGGAGAGCGACGGCGAGGCGATTTTCCGCTCGGTCTTCGCGCGGCTCCAAGGGCTGGGCCAGAACGGGGTACGCAAGAGCGCCGTGCGGCTCGACTCCCTCACCGCGGGGGACCTCGGGACGCTGATCGAGAGCGCCACCCAGGTGTTGGGATCGAGCCTCGAGCCGACCGGCGACGCCAAATCCGACGACAAACTGAAAGAGGTGGCAAAGAAGGCGCAGGACTGGTTTACGCTCGCCTGGGAGCCCGTGGGCGATCGCTATCGGCGCCGGATGCAGGGGTTCGCGATTCTGTCGGCGGCCATTGTGGTCGTCGGCCTCAACGTCGACGCCTTCGCGGTATTACGCAAGGCGTCCGCAGACCCGGCTTATCGCGCAGCGGTGACCGCGGCGGCCCTGCACCTCGACACACTGGAGCAGCGCTCGCGCACGCTGAAGGATTCGCTGGCGCACGGCGACACGAGCGCAGCCGTGCGCCAGGCGCGAGCGGATTCTCTCAAGACGGTAACCGATTCGCTGAACGCGGCGCGGGCCCGGGCAGTTGGCGGTCAGGCCGGCTTTGTACTGGGGGAGCCGGGTGCGCAGCGTTGGACCGACATCTGGTGGTGGGTCGGGATCATCGCGTCGACGCTGCTGGTGAGCCTGGGCGCGCCGTTCTGGCACGATATGTTGGAGGCGGTGTTCGGGTTGAAGAACCGGATTCGGGCGGAGGCGGCGTCGATCAGCGCCCGGAAACCGGGGTGATCCTGCCTCGGGCCAGCATGCTGTCTCTTGAGCATCGCAGGGCAATCACCAGGAGACCGCTGGCGTTTCGTTCTCCGCGACGCGACGGCGGGTCGTGCTAGATCGGCACATCGTCCAGCTTCCATACCCCGATGCTCTTGTCGCTGAACGCACCTCGGGCCTCGGTGCACTTTTCGTTTATCAGGCGCAGCGGCTCAGGAAGATTGAACGGTGGCAGCGTCAGGTTGATGGTGCGCCACTCGCCGGCTGACGTGTCGTGGTTGGGACGCGCCCCAGTGAACGTGGTAGCCAGCAAGTAAGTCGCGCCGGTTCGTTTGAAGTTGCCGAGCGCCTGAAAGATCTCGGCGAACGATAGGTGCCCAAGCAAGTCGCGGCACAATATCGCATCGGCCGACGGCAGCGCACCGCGGATCACGTCCGCGCGCACAAAGCGCCGCTGTCCCGAGGCGTGTCGCAACTCGTTCTCCGCGATGATCTCTCCAAGGAGATCCACGCCTACGTACTCGTCGACCCCGAGATGAACATGCTGCATCCAGTTCAAGTCACCGCACGGTGCATCGAGTAGCGTCCGCACTCCGAGATCCTCCAGCAGGAGCGGCAACCGCTCACGAAGTTCTTGCGTCTGGGCAAGGCACGATCCAAGCCCGGACAGCGACTCGCATCCCTGACGCCGGTACAACTCGACGTGCGACGCAAAGATCGCCTCGTACACGCTCGATTGATCGCCGGTATCGGTACCTAGCGAGCGTCTCAGGAGGAACGAGAAGAACGTCCGGTCGCGCAGCAAGTCTGCATGGGCGTGGGCCGCCAAGTAATTGTTGATGGCGCCGTTCGAGAGCATGTAGCAGATGGCGCGAGCATCGAACACCCGTTCGTGATCGGCCGGGACACGCTCGGCGAAGAACTCCTCTGGGTGGCTCCAGCAGATGGGCTGAACCTGCTCGCAGGCCAGTTCGTGCCACCCCTGCGCGTCGCCCGCGACCACCGCCGTCAGCGGGTCGGCCCCGAGGGCGTTCCAGTACAACGGCTTACGTGCCCGCAGGACGTGGCAGACGCGGTCATAGAAGGCCGACGCTATGCGGCTGCCAGGTCGGGCGCCGATGAACGCGTTAGAGATGAGGCCGACGCGCTCGCGGTGACCGATGAAGTCATGCACCGCGAGGACGTCGAGCAGCGGCTGAAGCGGCTGCATCAGCAGACAGTCCGCGTCGATCCAGAGGCCGCCATATCGCTGGAGGAGGAACGCGCGGATGTAGTCCGCACGGTGCGGAGCACAGAGTCCGGACAGGTCGATGTTGCGGTCACGATCGCGCAGGCGATCGAAGGTCTCGGGCGTGAGCAGGCGCACTCGAGGCGCGTGCGCGGTGATCGTTCGGCGGCAAGCGCGGATCCAGGCTGGGCAGGGACCTTCCCAATAGCTCCAAACGGGCAACCCCTCACCTGGCCGCGAGCGGGCTCTGCCGTTCGACCGGGTGAGCGTACCCGCCGCGGGGGGGACGGCAGGAAACTGCTGGACGAACCGGGTCGCTTCGCGCACGGACCAGACACGGCGCAGTAGTGCCACGTTCTCTGCGTAGTGCGGGTTGCTGCCGCTTGCCGCGCCAAAGTGATAACCGCCCGACGCCTGGTGATACAGATGATGCACGTGCTGGTCCTTACACATCGTGGGCGCCGAGCGTCCCAGCAGCGCGACCTTGCGGTTCCAGGCGTTGTCCTCGCCGCCCCACCCCCGAAACCCCTCCACGTATCCACCGTGCCGAGTCAGGAAGTCGCGGCGGACCAGACCGATGCCGCCAAAGCATGCGGCGGTCCGGCGTCCGGAGTAGAACGTGTTCTCCGGCCGGCAGTCTTCCGGACTACGGACGCCTTGCATCACGGCCTGCGAGTCCAATTCCGACAGGTACCGTACTGATGTATAGGGAATGAGGTAGTCGAGACGACGGTCGCAGAGTTCTTTCAGGCTGCGCGGGATGAACGCCGGCGGGATCAGCAGATCGTTGTCATGCCAGAGGACGAAGTCGCATTCCGCCACCGCCTCTCCGGCGTTCAGTGCCCTGGCGCGCTCGAAGGCCCCGGCGTGTTTGATGAACAGGTGTTTGTCGGCCCATCGATCGGCCACGGCCTCTGTCGTCGGGGTGTCGCCCATTTCAACGACGATCACCTCCCCCACCCCGGGCCGCTGCCGCAACGTCACCAGAGTCGTGACGAGTTGTCGGAGCCGATCACAGCCCCTGTGGGGGATGATCACCGTCACCGCGTTAGGTGCCGCGCGGGGCATCGTTACCTCCTGCTGCTGCCTGGGGATAGTGCTCTGATGCGATAGCACTACTGGTGCGGCATGACGCTCGGGGGACAGCGGGGCCATCGCGGGCGTCCAGAACCGCTCCCATTGCCCCGCGAAGTGCCAGTGCCGCTCCATCCACCCGCGGTTGGCGCGGCCGGCTTCCTCGAGAGCGCCCACGCCGCGCTCAACGAGTCGCTGTAACACTTCCTCGAGGGTGTCCAGGCTTGCGAACACGAAGGGCAGCCGATCGGCGTCGGGCGCGCATCGGCGCAGCGCGTCCACGACGCCGGGCAAGAGCCCCACGCCATTGACTACTACACATCCCGCGGCCAGCCCCTCTAAGCTGTTCCGGTGATAACTGCCCGTGACGCACTCGTCGATCACGATATGCGCTCGCCGCTTCATCTCCAGCGACTGGTCGTGGGATACGGGGTGTTGCGCAGTGGTTTCAAGCCGTACAGCCGAGCGTCGCGCCAGGCGCTCGAGAACCCGCATCGTGGTAGTGAAGCCCTTCCCGTGCCAGTAGAGGCGGTGGCCCGGAGGGTAGCGCTCGTGCCGGCCCGATGGCGTGAACGCGATCGTGATCTGATCCGCCTTCGGACCAGGCTGATAGGCGGGTTCCCAGAGCGGTATGGGATTTGGAACCACGGTCCATCCGACGAACTCGGGCAGGGTTGCTTGATACTGTCCAACGACCACGCCAGGTTGGCCACCTCGCACGAATCCCATGTCGACGTTCCAACCGTAGTTGTGTGCCATTGTGATGACCGGCTTGGCACTCAGGAGTCGTGCATGCGAGGGCGCCACTTTGCCGTTGTGCACGACGACCAGGTCTGCTGCCTCGAGCAACGCCATCGCATCGCGCGGCGTCCGGTTCCATTGGACGTCGCCGTGGAAGCGGACGCCGTTGCCATAGCCGTCTGCGGCCCAGACACAGCGCGCGGCATGTGGGGTCGCTCCCGCGATGCAACGGGCCAGGATCGCCGGGACGCCTGCGAGCGGCGTCGTGGCATATGAGACGATTCGGAGACCCTCCCCCACGCCGCCCCCCGCGGGTGTCGTGCGCAACCCGGGGCTGAGTTCCCCGAAAGCAGCGATCGTCGTCTTGGGCAACGACGCTAGCCGACTCGAGCCACTCAAGTTCACGAGCGAAATCCCGCGTCGTTGGAGCGCCGCGGCCAGCCGGCCATACTGCGCGTCGATCTCCTTCACCCGTCCGGCGAGCGGATGACGTCCGGTCTGAGCGAAGAAGTGGTCGTCGGACAGGTCCACGCCGATCAGGCCGATTTGGCGCGCCCCCATGTACGCCGCCAAACACACGGCGACGTAGGGTGAGTTCTGGGTGTGTGGAAGGACGTCGGTGTCAATTTCCGTGCCGCCGTACGTGCCGAGCTTGAAGCGGACCACCGGCGGACGGACGCGCCCCAGATCGAGCTGCGTGAAGAGCGCCTGGGCGTTCGATTGCTCGACATACCGGAAGCGGTCGTTCTTGAACTGGGTGCGGGGATTGACGACGACCAGGTACGTGGGATCGAACAGGCGGCCGACGTCGTTCACGCCGACCGTGATGTACTGCCCCGGGTTCGTCAATTCCTTGAGCGACGTGCCGCAGCCGCAAACCACGATGGCATCACCCTGATGCCTGTTCCGGAACGCAGCCAGGGCGAGCGGACGCTCGCCGCCCTCGGGCACGCGATGCAAGGCGTGGCTCACGACCAGGCCCTCGCCGACCGATTAAGAATTGAACGCGAGCGCCGTCCGGATCCGGGCATCCTTGGTTTCAGCGCCGACGCCACCGACATCAGCAGCCCCAAGAAGTAGTCGCTCCAGCTCGTGCGCGGTGTTGTACGGTGTGTCGGCCCCTAGCTCCTTGCGAATGACCACCAGCGCCTCGGCCAAACGCGCCTTCACATCGGGATGTTGCGCACCCTTGTCTTGTGCCAGACCTCGCAGCGCCGTGTGCTCCTTGATCACCGCCGTCCCGCCATATAGCGCCAAGAGTCGCTCGAGCAGTTGTAGTTTCTCGGACAGGTCCGCCGGAAGCTGGTCCATTCGCGGTCGTCCCTGCAGAAACAGGTTCTCCCAGAAGTCCACGAAGAGCTGGTAGGTAGCTGTCTTCTCCTCGCGCAACGCCGCTGCCTTGCTCTGGCGGATCGCGGCGCGCAGGCTGCGCGCGATCCCCCATGCCGCGATGAGCGCGACCAGGCAGCCGATCCCGGTGACGATCGCCACCTGAGGATCGAGGCTGGCGAAGAGCGCGAGGATGTACTGGAGCCCTAGGTAGACGCCGAAGACCATTGCACCGAGCAGTGAAACACCGATAAGCAAGGCAACGATCTGTCCGATCGGTTTCATGATTCGCTCCTGGGTTATTGCTGTACCCGGTTTAGTAACCATAAGGATCGCCGCCGACCTCGATCTTGTTTTCGATGACCGTCTTGGGCACTTCAAACCCGGCCTTCTTCTTGACCCACTTGCCGGCGGCGTTCTGCTCCAGCTCGTAGCCGCGGCATTCGAAGCCGCGCGTCAAACTGCGCAACGCCCTCAAGGACGTGATCTCGTCCTTTTCCTGCGGTGTCGGGCTCCCCTTCGCCTCGAGCGTGTCGAGCCGCTTGAATTTCAGCGACGCGCCCCACGCGGGCTTCGGGGTCACGACGTAGTAGACAACCAGCCCGTCCGTGTTGACCGCCTTCTTCACGCCCGTCTCGACCTGCCCCTTGTGGTCGTTGTTGGCCTGCTTGGTGATCGGCGTGAGGTTGAACCGCATGCCGGGACCGCCGAGGTTTTCGTTCAACAGGTGGCCTTGCACGTACCAGTCCTTGCGCACCTTCTTGGGCACTCCGGCACCGAGATCGGCGAGGTTCTCCCATATCGGCGCGTAGTCCCTCGGTGCGGAGCCCGGCGGATGGTCCCTGCTGAGGACCGACGCCTCGGCGCTTGTCCCTCCGCCCAGGCTGTTGACTGGTCCGAAGGTGATCACCGACGCTGGGGTCGGACCCTTTCCGTTCAGCAGCTTGATCTGCGTTGCGAGCTCGTTGAACGCGTCCTGCATCTCCTTGGCTGCCGCAGCGGTGGCCTTGCCGCGCTTGATCTCGTCGGTGTCGGTGATTGGCTTCCTCTTAGCCTCGAGCTTCAGGGCGAGCGCCGTCGCCTTCTTGTGAGGGCCGGTCGCCTTCGCGGCGGCGGGGAGGGACGCGAGGTACTCGCTCCACGGTCTGCCCGGCGAGCTGGCGACGAGAACCTGCGGCGCCTCTTCGGTGCCTTCGGTGTAGAGCGTGAGCTTCTTGCCGTCGACCTGGATGCCGGTCTTGAGCTTCCACCACTCGACCAACTTCTTCGCGCCGGCTTTGACCGCACCGAACAGCTTCTTCGCCTTGTCTCCGATCCACTTCGCCACCTTCTCCAAGACCGCGTCGACCTTGGCCCGGATCTTCTGGATCGCGCCCTTGATCTTGTTCGTGATGCCGCTGAGGCGTAGCAGTGCCGCGAGGAAATTGATGACCAGTGAAAGACCGCGCGCCAGGCCGGCTTCCATCGCTTCCGCGGCCGCGCCGATGTTGCCGGCCGCGATCTCGGCGATGGATCCCAGGAAGTTCGCGATCATCTTCGCGATCTGCTTCGCCTTTTGAATGAAAAACACTACGGTGTCGTAGATGCCGATGATGGCCTTGATGATCCCGGCGCCGGGAATGAACAGGCTGACCAGCCACTGGATCGCCTGCTCGATGATCTTGGTCTTGATGAAGTCCTTCACCGCTTCGATGAAGGCATCCTGCATGTCCTTGGCCATCTCCTTCAGCTGCTCCCAGGCAGCCATCGGACCCTGGGTGATCAGCGTCTTGACCAGCTCGAAGCCCTTCTCCAGCCCGACCACCACGGGCTCGCCCAAGGCCGTGACCATGTGCCGGCGGATGTTCTGGTAAGAGATGCCGATCATCTGCAGCGCGACGCCGACGATGCCCTTGAAATCCCAGGTGGTCGGAAGCGTGATCCCTTCGAGCGACCCTGTGAGCCACTCGAACAGCGCGTCCTTCAGGTGTTTCAGGAAATTCTTGCCGAAGTTCTTGAAGCCGGCAATGGCGGCGTTCATCAGGTTCTTGACGAACACGATCGGCTTGGTGAAGATCGCCTTGAGCACGGCGACGCCCTTGTCGATGATGCCCTGGATCTCCTCGAGCGAGTAGCCGAATTTCTGCAGCGCCCAGGTGAAGAATTTCTTGGCTGCCAGTAGCACCAGCTTGCCGAGTTTCGACAGCGCGCCCGACATCGCCTCCTTCATCTTCTCGATCTTCTGGTCGATGGCCTGGATCGCGGCTTTCTGCTTGTCCGCCAGCTTCTGCTGCAGCTCCTCCTCCTTCTTTGCGACGAACTTGTCCAGCTCGGCGAGCTTGCCGTTCATTTCCTCTGCGGCCTGCTTGCCGATGTCCTTCAGTGCGGGGCCGAGCTTGTCGACGTAGTCCTTGATCTCCTTCTTTGCGTTGGCCAAGTCGTCCTTGCATCCCTGGATCACGCGCTTGTTGTCGGCGCTGATGTCGGCCACCAGCTTGTCGATGGTGGCGACGAATGCCGCGCGGTTGCGGTCGAAGATCGCCTTCACGGCGGGCAGGTCGTCCATGCCCTTCCACCAGTCCTTGGCCCTCCTCGCCCAGCCAAAGAATCCGGAGTAGCGGTCGGCCTTGAAGGCGTCGATGTCGCGTTTGACGTTGTCCTCGAACTCCCGCGTCGCCTTCGCGTTGCCGTCGTCGAAGCGCTTCATCGACTGCGTCTCGAGATCGGCCAGCTTCTTCTTCACCTTGTCCTGCACCGCCTTGTAGATGCCGTTGATCTTGGCGGCCACCTCTTCGCGCTTTTTCTCGAGCGCGGTCTTGGCGGTTTTCTGCTTCCGTCCGGTGGCGCCCAGCTGGTTCTTGCGGTGGGTCGTGAGCGTGCCGCGCTCGCGCTTCTCGTCCTGCTTCATGTCGGCATCGATCTTCGCGGCGGCCTCCTGACCGAACTTCTGGATCGCGGCCGGCTCGGTCTTCGCCGTCTGCTCCATGCCCTTCTTTTCTTTGTTGGCGGCGGCGAGATCGCCGCTGTCGACCATGTCGAGCTGCTCCTGGGTTACCCCTTCTTCTTTCAGCTTGCCGTCGGCTTCCTTGGTGTAGTTGCTGACGTCGGTGTGCTCCGGCTGGACCGGCGCGACGGCGCCCTGGCCGAGGTTCATCGTCGGCGTGGCCGGGGCGCCTTCCATGGGCGGGAGCGCTTCGGGCGTGTGCTCGGGCGAGGCGGGCGGCGGCGTCTGCCCCATGTCCGCAAACGTGGAGACGACGGCGTTCTTGTCGCCCGTCACCACCTGCATCACGTCCGCGCCCATATGCTGCGCCTTCTGGTCGCGCTTGAAGTTGTCGACGTCCTCGATCTTCTTCGGGATATTCCGCTTGAGGGATTCCTGCAGCTCGTTCTGGCCCTTGGTCTTGTCGACCGGGGGTGCGGGCCGCGCGCCGACGGCGCCGACCTGGGCGTCGTTGCTCTTCGCCTGGTTCTCGGTGTCGGGGATCACGACGGCCTGCTCCGACTGCTGGCGCTTCTGCGCCGCGTTGTCGTGTGTCTGCTCGTTCTGCCTGAGTTTGCCCAGCACCCCGATGCCCTTGCCTAACACCGGCGCCGCTTTGGCGACGAGGTAGAGCGCCACTTTGCTGGTGCCCACGACCTTGAGCGCCGCCATCGCCGCGGCGCCCGCGGCGGCACCGCCTTTACCGGCGGGACCCGGTCGGGCCTTGCGCCCGACCGGCGGTTTTTCCTTTTTCTGTTCCTTCTTCCCGCCGTCCTTTTTCACGGGCGGCACGGGTTTGGGTGGCGGCCCCTTGCCGAGCCGCTGCTCGGCCGCTTTGACCTCGGTCTGCGTCTTGTAGAACTCGTCGTCGCTGATCTCGTCGGGCAGCGTCACCCAGCGACCCTCGCTGTCCTTGAACTTGCGCCCCAGTGGGGTGCGCACGAGGAGTGTGCTGACGCGGGAGCTGGCGGGAGCGCTCCCAGAATGCGCTGCGCCGCTGGCCGGGCTTGTCGTGGGCGCGGGCGTCGCCGGAGCGCGCGCGGTGGTCGCCGATGCTAGTGCGGGCATGATGGTGGCGAGCTCATATCGTGCTCTTGATCAGCAGATGCAGCGCCTTCTTCCGCTCCTGCTTCGCTTCATGGACGGTCATCGACTTCTTTTTGAAGACGACCGGCAAGCTCTTGACCTTCGCTCCGCTGCTCCGGTTCTCGCTAAACGGAAGCGGCCACAGGTTGGCCACCGCATCGGGCCCGCCCAGTTGGCGCTCCATGACATGGTCGCCGTCCAGGCCTTCGTTGCGCGCGCGGAAGCCGAATGGCTGGAAGAGTTTGTTGATCTTGTCACCACCACCGGTCCCTCCCTTTTCGGTGTACACGAGGACCTTCCCCGGCGCGAGGTTCGCGAACGCCGGATCCAACCCGACGGGCCTCCCATCAGGCAAGGGCTGGCCGGGGCCGCCAGCTGCCCTGAACACGGAGACTTTGCCCGACCAGGCCTTGAATCCGCCTTCCTTTCTGAGCTTCGACTCCTTCGCAGCGAGGCCTTCTCTCGCAGCTTCGCCACTGAGCCCGGCGACGTCTTTCAGCCACGCCTGTTTGATTTCGGACAAAGTCGACGGGCCTACATAGATGTTCGGATAGGCAGACGCGCGGCGCTTCGGATAGTCCACCGGGAGGGGGTTCTTCTCGCTGCCTTCGTCCTCGCCTGCATCCAGGAGCTTTGCCAGCACGGCGCCCAATGCGTTGAACGCGACGGTCAGCTCCCCATCGAGCTTCGCGATGGCCCCTTCATCAGGCGGGTCTTTCTTCTGCGCTGCCGCGACCTTCTTAGCAATGTTGGCAATGTCCTTTGATAGGCTCGGAACTTCCTTCGCCTCGGGCCCCCCGGACGGTACGAACGGCTTGACGAAATCTTCCGGGTTCATCGGCGCGCTTCTCACCATCACCTGCGCACTTTCCTTCTCCCCTTGGAAGAACACGGTATGCGACTCGCCCCCACCACTGAACGACGCCTTCTTCTTCCACCACTGAAGCAACGCCTTCGCACCCGCCTTGACTGCACTGAACACCTTGGCAAACAGCGCCTTCGCCTTTCCCACGATCCAGTTGATCGCCGTGTCCAACGCCTGGTCTACCTTGTCGCGGACCTTGTGGATCACGCCCATGACCTTGTCGGCGACCTTGCCCAGGCCGACAAAGCCGGCGAGGAAGCTGATCGCCAGCGACAACAAGCGGCCGAGGATGCTCTCCACTTTCGCGGCCGCTGCGCCGATATTGCCGGCCGCGATCGCGACGATGTTGTCGATGAACGCCGTCACTACCTCGATGATCTTCTTGATTTTCTCCACGAACACCATCACCGTGTCGTAGATCGAGATGATCGCCGAGATGAAGCCCGCGCCGGGGATGAACATCGCGATCAGCTTGGGGATGGCTTTCGTGACCACCACGTCTTTAATGAAGCCGATGATGCCATCGACGATCATGTCCTTGAGGTTGGTGAGCTTCTCCTTGATCACCTCCCAGGCGGCGGCGGGACCGCCTGTCACCAAAGCCTTGACGACATCGAACACTTGCTCGAGCCCCTGCATGATCGCTTCGCCGTTCGGCCCGAGCGCCCTCACGATCTTGCCGCGGATCTGCGCCCAGCTGATGCCGAAGACGCTGAGCGCCATCTTGCCGAACTCGATCAGCGTGAGCGCCTGGGGGATGTAGACGCCCGGCAGCGAGCCGGTGAGCCAATCCAGCAGCCCGGCCTTGAGGTGCGTGAGGAAGTTGGATGCGAAGTTCTGGAACCCGGCTTTGGCGGCCTTCACCAGATTCCCGACGAACGGCAGCGGATTCTTCAGTATGCTCTTCAGGGCGGCGCCCGTTTTCTTCACATAGCCCAGGGCCCCCGGGCTGATGACGTCGAAGATGATCTCCAGCAGGTTCCAGAGCGCATTGCCCGCCCAACTCACGAATTGCACGACGAAGCCGCCAAACACCTTGACCAGTTTCGCGAACGCTTTGGGGACAAGAATGATGTCTTCGAGCGTGAGCGACTTGAACGCGCTGACGAACAGCGCGGGGATCTGGCTGACGAAGCCGAGCAGCTGCGGGATGACGCTCTTGAACCAGGCCCAGCAACGCGGGATAGCCCGGGCTTCCTGCATCTTGGCCCAGAACTCGCTCTGGCCCGCCATTCGCATGAGGGGGCCGAGCAGCGTGTCGGCGCTGCGTTCCACGGGAGCGTCGGTGATCGGATCCTTGCCGAGCACACCCTTCAGGAGGTTGTAGCCTTCCGTGCCCTCGGCCAGGTGCGCGATGGGCGGCAGGATCGCGTCCTTCACGAACTGCACGATCCCGCTCACGAATCCTTTTACGAAACTCTTGATCCGCTCGATCGGTCCGGTGAAGATGGCTTTCGCCTGATCCCAGACCCAGCCAAGCCGGGCGATATCGGTGAGGTTGAGCCGCTCCAGGAAATCCAGCAGCGCCTGCTTGATGGACGATCCAACCATGCCGAGCGTCTTGATCTGCTGCGCGGCCCAGTTGGCGACCTTGTCGAACACGCCGCTGTTGTCCAGCGCCTGCGTGATCAGACCGGCGCCCGGAATGAACTCGATCACCGCGCGCAGGATGTTCCCCAGGCTCGCGTCGACGGCACTCATGTTGATCGGATTGACGCCGAGCACGATCGTGAACATGCGAAAGCCGGGGATGATGTTGGCCTTATCCGCGATGTAGTTGAGCGCCGCGCCGACGCCGAAGCCCAGCCGCTGGACCTGCGCCGGCACGCTCTGCTCGACGCGGGGAGCTTCGGTCCGCTGCACGACGGCCCGCTGCTGGATGGTGTGGGTCAGCTCGTGCGCAAGCAGCTCGGCGCCATCTGGCTCCTGCGGCCGGTACTGGTTGCGGCCGAAGAAAATGTGTCTGCCATACGCGAAGGCGCGGGCGGCGAGGCGTGTCGAAAGGCGCGCCGCATCCTCATCGGTGTGGATCCGCACGGCGCCGAAGTCCGCTTCGAAGCGCGGTTCCATGAAGCGGCGAACGTCGTCCGACAGCGGCGCGCCCGACGTCAGGTTGCGGTGGATGTCCTGCAACACGTCGTCGCTCACCGCGGGCTCGCCTGTGGCATCGCGGTCGAGACGACGCTCGGGGTGCCGGCGCAGGGACCGGGTGGTTTCGCCGGGTGGCCATACGCGCGCGGCGGACATGCCCATCACGGTCTTCGCGGTGGCACTTGCCTCTCGCTCCGCGGGCTCGTCGGGAGAGGAGACCCGTACCGATGCCAGGTGCGGCCACAGGATGCTGGGTCGCGGCTTGGCGGGGAGCGCGGACAAATCGATGCGTGCGACGTGCGATAGATCGCGGACCCGCCGCGGCGGAGCGACCCTGGGCGCGGGGGGTGTGGGCTCGCGGCGCGCGAAGACCTTACGCGGCGCGGCAGCGGCGCTCGTCACAGGCGCGCCGCAACGACCAACTGCTCGCCGGCCTCATGCGGTGACAGCGGGCGCAACGGACACTCCCCTCCACTCTTGCGGTACTCGCGCACCAGCGCGGCATACAGGTGCTCGGCGCCGATGACGCCGTCCGACTGCAGCGCCAGCAGGCGCGCATGCGCCACGACGTTGCGCCATTGCCCACCGCTCAGCGCGCAGCGGCAGGCGACCTGTTGCAGCCAGTCGTCGTCGATGTTGGCGACGCCGAGGTGCGTCTTGAGGATGTCGTAACGGCGCCATTCGTCAGGCGAGCGGAAGTTGACGACGACGTCCATGCGCCGCGCGAACGCCTTGTCGATCCGGTCCGGCGCGTTGCTCGTGACGAGTAGAATCCCCTGGTAGGACTCGACCCGTTGCAGCAGGAAGTTGGTTTCCAGGTTGGCGTACCGGTCGTTGGAAGAATTCACGTCCGTGCGGCTGGCCATCAGGGCATCGCCCTCGTCCAACAGCAGCACCACATCGAGCTCTTCGGCCGCGGCGAAGGCCTGGCTGAGGTTCTTCTCCGTTTCGCCGAGGTACTTGTTGACCGTCGCCGCGAGATCGATGCGGTAGAGGTCCTTGCCCAACAGACCGGCCAGCAGACGTGCGGCCAGAGTCTTGCCGGTACCGCTGGGACCGGCGAACAGCGCGCGCACGCCCGGGTTGCTCTGCGCGACCGCGGCGCTGGCAGCCGCCAACTGCTCGCGCATCCGGCAGCGCGCCGCGAGCGCCTCCAGCTCCTCGCGCGTGTGATCGGCGACCGCGAGATCGCCTAATGCGCCCGCCACTGGGAGGCGCGTCGCCAGCGTCTCGATACGAGCCGGTTGCAGCTCCCGGCACGCCCGCTGCAGGTCGGCAAGCTCGACCGTCGTGCGCTTGGCCAGCGCGGCGAACCCTGCCGCTGCGCGCGCCGCACGCCGCACGTTGCCGCTGGTCATGCGGACCGCTGCTGCGAGTGGCCGCACCATGGAGGGATCGTGCTCGGGGACTGCGGCGAGCCAATGGCGACAGCGCTCCTCGGGGTCGGGCATGGCCAGCTCGATCGCCAGCATCGGCCGCGCATCGACACTGGCCCAGGCGCCGTGCCGCGTCGTGGCGATGCCCAGCGGCCAGGCGACAAACGGCAGTGCCGGCAGGACCCTGCTCTCGCCCAGTCCGAGCTCGCACGACAGTACCGGCATGGCATCGAGCAGCGCGCAGAGTGCGCCGAACAGGCGCCAACGCCGCTCCTCCTCGAGCACCGCGGGCTCCGCGATCAGGACTGACTTGCCGAGCGCGCGCGCGATGCATCCGAGCAATGTCTTGCGGCCGTTGTGCAAGGGCCCGCGCACTACGAGGATTTGCTCGCCGCGCGCGCGCAGCAGGTCCGGCAGCGCCAGGCACCGAGCCTGGGCAGCGGCGGGGGCGATGTAGGAATCGAGCGTCGGAAGGGCATCGAAGGGCGCGTGCTTCAACCAACGCAGCATGGGCGTGTCGCCGCGCAGGCAATCCCACAGCGCGTGCGGCACGGAGAGTAGCCAGTCCGGACGTGGCGCCTCGGGATTGGGGACTTCGAGCAGACCCATCTCCACGAGGTTGAGCAGCGCGCGGCGCACGCCGTCGGCGCGATCGACGCCGCCCGAGTCGAGGCGCCACCAGGCGAGGAGCAGGCCGAGTGTCGGCCGGCGCTCGCGGCCCTGCGCGCTCTCGAACAACGCTCCGAATCGCGGATCTTCCTCGACGATCCCGACCGCCAGCAAGAGTTCGACGTCGATACGGCTCAGGCCGGTGTCGAGCAGGCGTTGCAGCGGCAACCGCTGCGGCGCGCGCTGTTCCCAGTCGAGCAGCGCCGCTCGCCACGCGGCGGTCAGTGAGTCCGTCCGGGGAAAGCGCGACACGATCTCGTCGCGGTAATCACCAAGGAACGGGTGCGCCTCCAGCGCCGCGGCAAGATTGCCGCCCGTGCACTCTTCCAGCAGATGCGCGATCACGCCGAAGAGCGCGAGCCGGCAGTGCTGCGCCGGCGAGTGCGGCACGTCCTCGAACGGCAATACGGGCGCGGTCACTGGAAATGGAAGGCGATGGTGCGGCCGGCGGCCGGGATCCAACCCGGGTCACGATCGAGGCCGGCGATGCGGATCACGAGCGGCAACGCCGCCAGCGACATGTAGACGTCGACTGATGTCAGCGAGTAGGCCGCTGTGGCGTCGTAACGGCACACCAGGCCCGGCAGCTCGGCGTCGGCATCGACTGCGAGCGCCCGTGCCAGGCGTGCCTCGAGGTAGGAAACCAACCACTTCAACCAACGAGTGCAGCCTGAATGGGAGGTGCTGCACGGATCTCGCGGTAGCCGTCGCAACTTCGCCGCACGCAGGCTTGCGCGACTACGGCACAACGCTCTGACCTGTGCGGCCGGTGCGACGTGCGGCGCACGCGGCACGTCGAACAGAACGAACCCGACCGGGTGAAACGCGCGTAGCCGTGTCGCGGTGACGCGATACGACGCTTCCTGCACCCTACCCCACGGTTCGAGCCATGCTTGCTCGACGGTCCATTGTCTCGGCGCCGCGAACCCAAGGTCCGGAGGGTCGCCTGCACGGCGGCCGGCTAACGCGGCGAGCACGGGCCACAGGGCGTCCTGCTCGAAGGCTGTGCCAAACCAGTACCGCCCCACGATCGCGAGCCAGTTCCACGGAGATAATGAAAGGCCCGGGTCCAGCGGCTTGGTGAAGTCGCCGTAGATACCGAGGACAAGCGCCGCGTTGAGGAGGTAGAACAGGCCGCCGTATTGCGTGTGCGCCTGGAGACCTGGTTCAGCGTAAACGGTTTGCTGTGCTTCATTCACAGCGGACAGCGGCAACGGCATTGGCGCTGTTGGTGGTATGGCCACCGGATCGGCGATGGGGTGGCCTGGTGATGTGTCGCGTGGGGCGACCTGTGTCGCTATCGCCACGCGGCTTCGGTGACTACGGTCGAGGGGAATCACCGAGCCGGGGAGTGGAGCAGGCTGGGGCTCGTCTTCGGCGATGTTCCGCGTCCTTGCCGCGTCCACGGGACGCGACGGATTGGGATCGGGCGCTTCGTGCGCTTTGGACTGTTGCGAAGCCGTAGCGCTGGCGGCGCTCGTGCCCGGCCAGGTGGCGATTGAATCCACCGCTGATGCTGGTGGAACAGTTGGCGGGGCTGATGCATCGTGCGCCAACTGGATCGACTCCAACGCTCGCAGCGCCGGCGCGAGCGCAGCGGTCCGCACCCAGGCCGGTGTACGACTCACCGCGAGTGCCAGAGCCAGCAGTCGCCCTTGCGGGGCGGCGAGCGCCGGCGACCGCGCCTCGGGCACACTCGCCAGGAGCTGCCTGAGGGCGAGCGGCTGCTTGATTGACGGCCCGCCGGGCGGTGCTTCTAGCCCGGAGACGCGTTCATTCTGTACCCGAGGGACCGACCCCGCTGCAGCTGGCTCCGACGACGCATCGTCCAGATTGAGCCCGTAGGCCTGAGCGATGGCGGTGACGGCTCGCTCTACATCCGCTCCGCCGCACTTCGCGCACCAGTGTACTGCTTCGTTGTGTGCAGCCAGCAAGGCCATCGCCGCCACGACGATCTCGCCGCGGGGGATCGCGCGCTCTCGCAGCCATTGCTCCGGACTGGCGTCGCCGAGGATGCTCCGCCACCACCACCGCTCGGAGATCGCGCCGTGCAGCCAGTCGCTTGTGAGACACGCAACCAGTTCGGCCTCGTCAGCGAACAACACCACCTCAGCGGCGCCGGCGTCGGCATGCAACCACGGGCGCCTCACGCTACGCGCCATCTCCCGCAAGCTGCTGAGGACGGAAGGGCCGTAGCGAGCGAGCGTCGACGCTCCGTTGAGGCTCAGATGCGCCGGTGGCGCCAGACGCCGGACCATGAGGACGGCGCGCAGGGTCAACCCTATGGCCGACGGTCCAACTTCTGCGAGTGTTGACTCCAGTCGCCAGCGTGCGCGGAGCGCGTCTGTCGGACCGCGGACGCGCAGGCTGGCGACGTGAAGCCCATCTGAGCGGACATCAACACCTAGCATGACTCGGTCGCCCGTCGTGCTGGCTGGCTACTTCAGGACCAGGAGTAGCAAGAGCAAGAAGACAAGGAGCAGCCAGGCCCACCACGGCAACTTCTTCAGCCAGTTCAAGATCTCATTGAGGGAGCCGCCGCCCGTTCCCTCAGGAGTTTCGCCAGGCTCGAGGGCGCGAACCTTCACGGACGTCTTGATCTTGCCATGGTTAGGAACGTGAATCCTGAAGAAGTTTGGCGTAATCTTCTGCTTCAATGCGCCGCGAGGAAACTCGATGCCATGCTCCCACCCCGTGAGCGCTCCCACATGATCGAGAATCATGCCGAATGAGGTCTGTGGAGCGAGAATGGGGTAGCTAATGCCATTCACTTTGAGTCTCTGCCCAGTGTCGTGGTAGACGTGCACGCGAAACGTCGGCGCCAGATGAGCGACCTGGCTGAGCTGCAGCTTCCGAGTTCCCAAGGCCGCGAGGAGGCCTTGGTTCACCAGCGCCTGGATGGCCTCGTAGTTGATTTCCTCGCGGCGTAGCAAGGCGACCTTGCCATCATCCCACACGACAGTGCTTGCCCCGCCTTTCTGCGGAGCCGGCATGTTGAGTGTCTCGATGGCCACATACACATCGCGCGGACCGCTGGAAATCGGTGCCAGGCCCTCCACGCTGATCTGCGCGGTTTTGACCGCCTTGGAAGCCGGCTGGATAAGGGTGTTTTCCCGCGCGCTATCTCTGTAGAAATCAATGCCTCCCCCTGAGAGCTCGACCAAAATGCATTGATCCGAAGGCTTACCGGCGATATACGGGTCCATCTCGGTGTCATTCAGTGTCCAGTTGAAGTTCAGCGGCGGTGGGTTGCCTGCCGTGACCGGAGGTCTCCCCATGGGGATGGGGACGGCATTCTTTACCGCGGCGCCGCCGCGGACGTCTTGCCACGGAGCGCTGGGATCCATGATTACCGACCCCCAGTCAGCGATCCGGAATCGCGCCGTGATCCCGCCGGCCGCTATCGGCGCGCCCGTCTGATTGTCAACGTTGGCGAACAGCGTGTTAACTGGCCTGGGAGGCGGGGTGACTTTGCGGTACTTGATGGTTATGCCGGGAGGGCCGCCATCCACCATGTTGCCGATGTCGCTGGGGAGGATCGTCACACCGCCCGTCGTCGGGCACATCAGATCCCCCGCGCCCGTGCTGGGATGGAACGAATCCCATGCAGTCGCCGGCGGATGCGGGTAGACGTCTCCGCTGAGACCGGTAAAGACGGAGGCCGAGCTGAGCGGCCACTTATGGTCGACGAAACCGCCTGTCGCCGCTGCTCCGCTGATGCGCGTGGGCGTCAGTACATAGATCTGGTAGAAAAACTGGAAAGGGTCCGGAAGATTGATTCCGACGTTGCTGTACAGGCCCGCTGCAGCTGGGTCGTAGGGAACGTACATGTGGATCGCCCACCCGATTGGCGTACGCGTCAGCCACGCCTTGGTATCGATTATCCACGGGGGCGTGCTAATTAAGGGAACACCGTCACCTGTAACGGCATTCAGATTCAACGCCTGTACGCTCCCCGGCGCGCCGTCGACGATGTCTGCGCTGGAGGCGTTATAGGCGACGACCTTGAATATCAGACTATCGGTGTCGGCGGCGCCGCCGTTGTTGAAGCCGACATAGACGCGGTCGAGTCCGTCGTCGAGCGACCCGTCGTAGCTAACATGCCACGACAGGAACAAGCTCTTCTTGCCGCGCCAATCCGGGTCCATATACAGGCCACGAAACTGCGCCTCTAATCCGGTCCCGTCGCCGAACCCGCGGTTGTACGCGCCGACCCAGCGGGGGTCGTCCATGACGTTGCGCAACGGTGGCGCGCCACCACTCGAATCGAACCAGTTCGGGGCGGTCGGAAGCCCGGGGACACCTTGTGCTCTTGGAATGCATTTGGTCATGTCAGTGCTCCTTGTTCGTGTTCCTGTCGGTCACGGCGCTTAAGGCAGAAACGCCAGGTTGAACGTGATCTCGCGCTTCTGGGTCGAGCCCTGGCGCTGCAACGTGAACTTGAGTTGGCCAGTAGAGCTCGCGCCCGCCTGTGCCTGGATGCCGATCTCGGGATTCTTACTGGCCACCCCGCCAGTAAAGTCAGTCGCCTGGATCGTGTACTGCGCGGGCGTGCCCGCGAGCACGACCGTCCAGTTCGTCGCCGGCGACAGTAGTGCGACCGACACGTCATAAGTGCCAATCTGCGTGAACGTGGCGACGAGATTGATACGGCCGATCATCCCTTGCTTGATGTGCACCGTGTTGTCCACAGCGGTGTAGCTGGCGGTCGTGTCGGGATTGCCCGTGGCGGGATCCACGGCTGTGAAGGCGTTGAACGCCAGAGTGATCGTCGGATCGGGCTGGGCGACCGCTTGGTTGACGGTGAACACTCTGGTGTCAGAGCCCGCGATTCCCGTCGTGGTCGCGCTGACGGTGACGGTAAAAGAGCTGTTGTCCGGCACTGGCACGTTGGGGAAGCGGACGAAGAATCCCTTCTGCTCGCCCGGCGCAAGATCAATTTGCTTGGTAGAGATCGCGACTTGACCGGCATCCAGTACCGATGCGGCGGCCTGCATGGCTGCGTTAGAGCACTGCACGGCGATCGTGAAGGTGGACGGCAGCAATGCCCGCGACTTGAGCACATACCCGATCGTCACTGCAGCCCCGTTAGCGACGGGATTGGGATTAGGATTGGGAGTTATGGCATCGTTCCAGAGAATGTCCACGTTGCCCTGCTGGGGCTGCTGCATCGGATTGATGCGCACGATTCTGGCCGTCGTCGAGGTCCCGTTCGAGAGCGAGAGAACCACATCCTTGCCGGCCCCCAAGCCGGTAAGGAAGGGCACGTTGATCAAGAGGGAAGTGTCGTTGCTGCCGAGCTTGAAGGCGTTGACCTGCGTATTGTCGAACTTCAACACTGTCGACCCCGTTGAGAAGCCGAAGTTTGTGCCCTGGATCTGAAGGTCTTGTCCCGCTTGGAGCGGCGGGTTCGGAACAAGGTTGGTGATTGTGACGGCGTTGCCACCGACTACAGTGCCTCCGGCGAGCAACGCATCGTGTTGGTTGACCAGGTCGATGATGTTATTGACAAGATCCGACGAGATGACATCGCCCGGTTGTACCTTGGTCTGAATTGCGGTCATACCGTCTCCTCCGCAGTAGCGTTACTCCGCACTGCAGCAGTTCACGTAATTGCTGTAGTCCCAACGCGCCATATCAAAGCGCGCCACCGCAAGGTCCGGCATCAGTCCGCTAGCAAACACGACATATCCCCGCACGGACTCATGATCGGTTGTCGCCTTGACGTTTTGCCACGGTCGGTACACCCAGACGAATTCCCGCTGTGTGACGTCGGTCGGTGCATAGTCCAGCGCCAGTTCTTGCAGCGCACCGAGCAAGCGCGCATCGATGAACGGGGTCAGTTGGTTGAAGCCAGGCAACGGGCGCCGCACGAGGCCGGTGAAGAACGCAGCTTCGGCAAAACCGGGCAGCGGCGTGGTCTCCAGCGGCACAATGCCGAGCGGCGGCAGGTAGCGGAAATGGTCCGCCGCGACGACCGCCGTCGGGTTGCTCTGAGAGGCGAGGAGGTCCGCCACGTGCTGCTGAAACTGCGCGCACATGGCATACGCTTCGGCCCGACGTCGTGGCCGGGCGAGGAATGAGAACTCCGTAGCCTCTTCGAGCTTGCGTGCATCTCGCGACAACAGCAGCCCGGACACCGGATCGGGCTCGATCAGGCGGCGGCGCACCGCCCACATGTCGATGAACTGGATGCCGCTGGTTGTCCAATACAACAACGCGAGCGGCACATCACAGTCGCTCAGTCCCGTGAGTCGCAGCTCATCGATGAGCCCGTACTGGGGCAGGTCGACCCGCCACGGATTGAGGACTCCCGACTTCGGCGCCTCGATCCCGAAACAGCGGTAGGCGAGTCGGTTCCGGAACTGCCGCGACGTGATATCGAGGTCCAGGTAGCGCTGCTGATTCACCTGGAGGAGTCGGAACTGCACGCCTTCGACCAGCGCGTCAGTGTTGCACGCGACATTGGTCGGATCCAGGCCATTGGTCTGAGCGCGACCCTCGGTCGCTTGTGCCGGAGCGATCGTGAGCAGGTAGACACCGGCGCCGGCCACGTACACACCGCCGCCGATGGGTTTGCAGTCGTCGAACAGACAATCGACTGTGATTGCGTCGAAGCGCCGCGTCAGAGCAACGCTCGTATTCGCTTCCAGCCGCAACGCTCGGCCTGCTCGATTCACAGCCAGCCCGGCTGAGACGCGCAACACTGGCGCCGCCGGTAGGTCACGCTGACCGTCTCGGGTGACTTCCAGACCGAACGCCACCCCCTCCCCAATCGCGCGCCCGATGCGCCGATCCGCCTCGCGCCGCGCCTCCTGCTCGCGCGTCAAATCCTTCCCCGTCAACAACCGGCCGTTGAAGAATCGGGCAGTCCGGATCCCGCCGTCCTTGAGCGGCTGCTGTAGTTGGAGCACGTCGTCGGGCGTCATGGGCATATCAAGCCACCGTCGCAATCACGTACCAATTCCCCGCTCCGTCCGACACCAACGTCTTCGCATTCAGCTGATTGACGGTCGTAGACGGATTGCCATCGATCGAGTCAGCTCCGGATGCCGTGACCGTGACCGTCCCGGTGGCGCCCTTCTTGATGACGTAGGTACGACCCGGGACCGAGGCGGGCGGGAGCGTGAGGTTGATCACCGACGGCGGACACAGGACAACATGCTGTGTTGCATCCAGCGTCTGGTTGTTCGTGCCCTGGGAAACGGCCACCCGCACGCCACCGGTAGTGGTGAGACCGGCAAACGTCGGCGTATCAGTGATCGCCAGCGGCTGTGGCAGAGCCGCTCCGCCGACACCACCACTGGCTTCGCTGCCCCACAGCAGCCACTCCTGCAACAGGCGTTCGTGGACGAGCAACGGTCTCGCGCCTTCGTCGATCGTCACGGTGGCCGGACTGCCCACGATCTCCCAGACGCCGACGGGCGAGCCGCCCACCCATTCCACATCGAACGAGACGCGCGCGAGCAGGAGGCAGTCCTGATCCGGGTAGATCACGCGCTCACAGCGGCACGCCATCCACCGCGGCCGGACTTCGGTGATCCAGAACCGCACCACGACACGCAGGAAATCGCTCAATCGATCCTGGGCGACGGCGAGCGGGACCATGAGATCGAACAGGTAGTCGCCGACCGTCGCGACGGTGATCGGAGGCGAGAGCGGAGGCGATTGCGTTTCCGCGTCGAGCCACGGCTGGATCGCCGGCCGCATCGCCTCCAGCCATGTCGTCTCGTCGCCGACAGGCGGCGGACTCGTATCGATCACCTCGACATTCTTCCGCAACCACGCGACGAAATCGCGCACCGCGTCTTCCTCGGCCTGAGCCGGTGGTGTTTCCCGCAACTCCAGCCGGAAATCGTCGGCCACGCGTGAGTCCGCCATCAGCTCGTCTTCCGAACGACACGGCTCTCCGGGAATCGGCACCGGACGCGTGGTGCAATCCGCGTAACACAGCGTCAGGTGCAGTGCGATGGTCCCGGACGTGCCCGGCGGCGGGGGCAGCGGAGGAGAGAACGGCGGCGAGAGCTGTGGCGACGACAGGTTCAACAGCCGGTTGACTATGCCTGCGTTGGCGGGCTTGGCGAGCCACTTGTTGATCACGGCGCACTGGTCCGTCGGGACGCAGACGAGCTTCCCGCTCGGCACCAGGGCCGAGCCGGCCGTGACATGGAGACGGGGCCCGTCCGCGCCTGCGTCTTCCGCGAACACGCGCAATCCACTCAGCGTGCCGTAGCCGATGGCGTCACGCGCCAGCCACTGATCGCGGCCGGCCAGATAGGCGAACTCCTGCGTGAAGTCGTCGACGCCGAGCACCATGCCGCGCGCGTAATTGACGTGCTGGGAGGGGTCGGGCGGCGTCCCCTTCATTGTCGTTACTGGATCAGTGCAGCAGCCCATGACTCGCCCCTCTGGTTTCGCTCAGCTATCGATCAACATCCGGTCGCCACTGCGGGGCCGTTTCTGACCCCCGACGAAGCTCGCCCCGATGTACGCGCGGCCAATGACCGCCTTGGGGATCAGCTCGCACGCGCGACTTCCGGTTCCCAACTGGGTATCGAGCTCCAGCCGCGCCTCGCCGATGCGGTTGAACGCCCAGAAGAAGCGGACGTCGAACGTGGTGTGCGCGGGCTTCTCGAGGTCGACCAGGCGACGCGCCAGGCCCAGGCGGGCATCGAGCACGACGGGATCGTCCGTTACGCCGGACAACGGCAGCAACACGGAGAACTGGTGCGCGGTCCCCAGCATCATGAGCAGCCGACCCTCGAATTGCAGCCAGTCGGTTTGTGCTGCCGCGGTGCCAGGCAGCACGTCCGGCACCGGCACCAGGTCGAATTCCGACCACGACGTTCCATGGGCGCGCTGTAACCGCTCGACGCGGCGATAGCGGCGCGCGAGAAAGTCCTGCCAGCGTGCGCGCGGCCCCGTGTCGCCATCGCGCCCGCAGAAGGCTTTCCAGTCCGCCGCCGCGGCGTCGTTGGCGGGAGCGTCGGTCGGCAGCGGCACGTCGGCGAATTTGGCGTAGGCGGCGCCATACGCCTGATTCAGATCGCCCACGCTCGCGTACTGGCTCATCAGCCAGGACTGCCACCGCCGGCGCTCCGAGGCTCCCGCGCTGGGTACGAAGCCAACGTCGGACTCGAAGAAGGCACGCCACTTTACTTGCTCGTCCGGGTCGGAGGGCGGCACCAGCGGGAACGGCGTGATCTGGAGCACCGGCGTGACCGGTTTGCCGGCCTGTTTCGCGAAGCGCTCGGCCAGTCCGGCGTTCCCCTCCGCCGGCGACCAGCGCGCCTGCGTCGGCACGACTCTCGGCACATCGGCACCGGGCCCACCAGGGTCCCCGGCGGCCAGCGCCCCGATCAGCCGGCGCTGGTAGGCCTCCACAATACGGATGCGACGTGGTCCGTCATCGCTGGGACGGGGGCCGTCGAACATCACCGGATCGAAGCAGGGATCGAAGGCGAGCTCCAGCAGCAGTCGCAATCCATGAATCGTGCCGCGCCACCTGAAGAAATCCATCGCCCGCTGGACGAAGACCCGCCGGCGGGCCTCATCCCAGCCCGGATCGAGCGCGAGCTCGAACCACGCGGCCAGCCACCCCAGCGCTTCGGTGGGCGTGGTACGTGCGTCGAACAGCTCCTGGACGGAGACGACCTTGCCTTCGATCTCAGTGAACGTGCTCTCGAAGTTGGCCAACCACCGCTCCAGGAGTGCCCCGCTCGGCGCGTCCTCGCGATACACGGCGGGAAGGAATCGCTGGGTGTAGGAGAAGCGGGGCGACCACACTCGGAGCGCCCGCACCCGCGGCGTATCGGTACCGCTGCGGCTGCGTAAGCGGACCCGGAGCTGTAGCAAACGCCCGCGAGCGTGTTGTAGCAGCAGCTCCCAGGTACCGACGCCGCTTTCGCGACGCGTGACCCGGGCGGCCTCGCGCCGCAACCACGGCAGCTCAGGGCCGGTGTCGCGCAAGCGCGGCGACGGTTCCGGCACCCAGCGTCCGATCACTTCCGTGACTTCTGGCGGAGAACCCACTGCCGTTGTTCCGTCGTCCCCGGCCCGGCTTTCAATTTCGATCGTCGTATCGGCAGGAATGCGGGCGTCGAACAACACCTTGTCCCAGGTCGTGCCCAGCTCTCCACTGTCCAGGACTGGGGTGACCAGCTCGGCGAACTGGGCGAAGCGGGTGCGCGGCTGTTGCACGATCGGAATCCACTGCAGCCGATCAAACCCGCTGTCATAGCAGACGCGGTCCTGCACGTTCACCAACGCACGACCGGCGTAGAGCCGCAGCGGGAAAAGGTCCCGCGAGGCATGCAGCTCGCAGCGGCCCGCCTCCGCCGTCAGCTCGAAGGCGTAGGCCTGATTGCCGACCGCCGTGGTGATGAACAGCCGCTTCGTCTGATCGTCAGTGCGGTACCGCGGAGCCGCGCCGAACGCGCAATCGTGAGCCGCCGCCGGCAGAGGGACCCAATCCGACGCATCAACCGACCATGCGGTGCCGCTGCGTTGCAGCCGGATCACGCGCGCGTGCGTCTGAGTCACATCACGGTCGAGCAACAAGACCGCGCCGTCCTCCAGGAGCTCGATCGCGATTGGATCGGTGAGTGCAGGCGAGAGGCCGGCCAGATCCAGGCCTTCGGGGAAGGTTGCCGCCGGCAGCGAGCGCGTTGGGCCTGACAGAGGTTGGAAGTCGGCAAGTTCTTCCGGCACCAGTTCCGTGCTCGACTGTCCCTGCCCGATGACGGACAGGGTGCGATCCAACTCCCACAACCGGTTGTGGTCGTGGTCCAGTATCCAGACCCCACCGCCCTTGCGCGCGCACATGTCGAACGGCTTGAAGTCCCGGACGGGCCAGAGCGTTTCGACCGGCTGCCCGCCGGCGAACAAATCGAAGGACAGGAGCCCCCGTTGGCCCGCTCGCTCGAATGCCACGACCAGGTAGTCGTCGGCGGTCACCGCCAGGGTGAAGTCGTGCTCCGACGTCGCTGCGGTCTGCGGGGTGAGCGGTTCGAACACGAGACGTTCCCGGGTGCGGACGGGGGTGCAGTCATCGGGCAGCGCCGGCCAGAATTGGGTGTCCTCCCCGCTGCCGGCCGACATCACCCGCAGCGATGCCGCGTCGTCGGCCACGCGGTACACATTGCCGTTCCGGTCCGCGCTTGCGCCGCGGCGAGTCCCAAGGGTGAGCCGCGCCTCGCCCTTTGTTGCGGGGAGTTCAATCGGCAACGGCTGCAGGGTCAGCTCGGCGCGCGGCTCGTCCCAGGCGGGCAGGTGTAATGGCGCCATCAACGGCGGACTCCCGCCAACGGCCCACCAGTCCTTCAATGGCGTCGCCCCGACCGCGTCGCTGTCGGTACACCGCGCCCAGTCGGCTCGGCCGAGGAATTGGTGAAACCGCGCGCCGTTGACGTTCACGCGCAGCTCGCCGGCACGATGGGGACGGGCAGCAGCCGCTTGGTCGTCGGCGCGGCCGCCGAGCCACGCACGACATCGATGGGCACCGGGTCGCCGGCTGCCACCATGATTCCGAGCACACGCGGGAGCTCGAGGCCCGTCATATCGACGACGTCCGTCGGTCCGCTATTGCCCTCGGCCAACAACACGTCGCTCACCGCTGTCACCCCGGTGACGCGAGCCGCGGCGGCGAGCAGCACGCGACTGACCACGGGGGCCCGCAACGGCCACCCGCGCGACGGATCTACGGTTCGCGGGGTGATCAATGGCGTGTCGCGCGGTACGCAGCCGGCCGGACCCACCGGGGCGAGCAGCGCGCGCAGCTGAGTCTTTACGTCGTCGACCACCTGAGCGATCGAGAATCCCGCCGCGACGTCGATCCCGACTGAGATCCAGATGCCCTTGTACAAGGGGCCGCGGACGATCAATTCGGTCGTCACCAGGCGCCGGGCGTCGAGATAGCGGCAGATCGCGTTGAGGAAGAGGCGATCGGGACGTGGGGCGTCGGGTTGCGCGGGATCGAACCGTGGAACGACCATGACGGTGACCACGCCAGGGGCGGCGCCCGGCTCGTTGGGGACGAGGTCCGGATGGAACGCCGGCAGGATTTCGACGCGGCCGATCTGCACACCCGGCGTCCGGCATGCGATCGCCTCGAAGTCGTCGACGCTGACTAGCCGGTCGCGGTGTTGCAGGTAGCGCCGGATCTGCTTTTCGCCGATGTCCACCGTTTCCGCGTCGGCGCCTCCCCAGGTCTGGGTGGGGTTGCGGACCGTGAACCCGGAAGGCAGCTGCGGGGCGCTGTTGATGGCCCCTTCGCTCACGTTGCCCAACGCGCCCTGGCAGAACTCGTAGGACACGTACACGCGCGCCGCTCGAGGCAAGCGCCGGCCCCGCAGACCGTCGCCAAATCGCAGCTCGCCGGATTCGGGATCGAGCTCGAACACGTTCGGGTTCGGGTCGCGCCCGGCGACCGATGCCGGCGTGCCGGCCCAGCGCGGGTTGGTGACCGGCACCTCCGGGTCGGCGGCGGCCAAATCATCGATCTCTTCCCAACGTTGGGGCTGGTCATCGCCGAGACGCGTGACGACGACGACCGATTCGGGAAGGACGGGCGCTCGGGCGAGGCGGCGCGTTTGGTCCGGGGTGCCGTCGCCATCGGCCAGCGGCTCGGCCGCGATGCGCTCGATTTGGCGCACCGGCGCGACATTGATGCCGGCCCAACGCACCCGGGCGGCAGCCCCAGCGGCTTGCACTCGCAGCCACGTGATGACGCGACTTCCGACCGCAGGATCATCCAATGTCGGCGGCATGTCGCCCGCCCCACCTTCGAGCGGATCAACGCCACTCCACAGACCCAGCTCATCGGCCGGTGGCAGCCCGAGCTGCACCACGCCGGGGACCGCGAGGACATCGACCTCGGAATGCGCGTCCAACTGGCGGTAGATCGGGGCGGGCCGTCCGTTCGCGTCACGCGGCACGGCGCGATCCTGCGGGACGCTCGGTAGCCCGAACTGCAGCAGCGGTGCCGGCTGCGCATTGCCGCCCGGTACCAGCCGGGCCGACGTGGCATCCAGCGCCGGCACGATGCCGAGGGTGAGCGTGCGGCCGCCGAGCTGCTTGCGGATCAACATCCACGGGTCGTCGCCGGGGTCGGGCTGATCGTTTTTCCGCGCCAGCAAGGCGAGCCACAGCGCGTGATCCACCGTGTCGGCGCTGAGGTCGACGCTCTCGACGACCGCGGGATCCAACGCCACCGTCTCGTACAGCTGGACGTCGTCCGGGAAGGGGAGCTGATACGACGCGTACAGCAGCCGGTAGTAGTCGACCACCGCGGGCGTCTGTGTCATGGTTCGCTTGAAATAGGCGCGCGCCTCGATCGGCAGAACGTCGATCGCCAGCTGCGTGCGGAACGGCACGGCTCCAGCCCGCACTTCGAGATCTCCTGCCAGCTTTTCCGTTTGGGCCGCACCGCGCTCGTTCTGAATCGAGACGAGTCCTTGCGCGGCCGTCGCGGCGGCCAACGGGACACGCAGCAGCTGCAAGAACTTGGAGCGGTTGCGCTCGGGCAGCAGGTTGGCCCGGTACAGCAACGTCTCGGTGAGAAACGAGAACAGCTGAACCAGCGTGACGCCGGGATCTCCCTGTCCAAAGTTCGTCCATTCGGGCGTGTGCACGCGGGCGCGAGCCAGCGTCTCCTGGACCAGTTGCCCGAAGCGGCGGTCGTCGATGACGGGGGCGGTGAGCGGCATCGGTCGTATCAGGTCGTCGAGAGCGGCACGTTGAGGCTGATGCGCTCGCGGGCTGCGGTCGCCACGAGCCGGTAGGTGACCGTCGCCACCGCCGTCTCGGGCTGGGAAGCGTCGGGACCGACATCCACGCTTTCGATTTGGATGCGGGGCTCCCAACGCTCCAGCGCGCGCTCGATCGCATCCTGGATGCGCGCGTGAGTCGCCGGGATATTGGGCTCGAACAGGAAGCGGCCGAGTCCCGCGCCGAACTCCTGCAGTCCCACCCGTTCGCCTGGCTCGGTCTTGAGAATCACCGTGACCGATTCCCGGATGTTGGTTTCCCCTTCCGACCAGACGAAGCGTCCATCGCCGCCGACCCGAGGCGGGAAGGACAGTCCGCGACCCAGGACGCTGGTCATGGCGAGCTCTGCTTGCCGGTGAGTTTCGGCACGGGGAAGCAAAAGATGAAGAACGGCAGCCAGTGGAACACGAGGTCGAGCAGCGAGACGAAGATGATCAGCAGGATCAACGCGCAGATCGTGATGATCGGTATGGAAAGCGAGCAAATCATCCCGATGTTGACGCTGCCGTTGTTGCAGGAGCCGCCGCTGCCGACGTCGAGATCCTTGTGCAGCGGAAATGGGAGCACGGCCCGGATCAGATCGATCAGGCCCAAACCCTTGGCGCGTTGGACCTGGCCGCACAGCATGTCGGAGAGCACGAACGCCGTGTTCTTGTTGAACTTGCGCAATCCCGCCGGGCTGGTATCCATCGGCAGGGTGATGCGGATCGGCCGCGCGGGCGCGTCGGCATCGAAAAAATTCGCCAGCTGAAACCACTGCGTCGGGGCCGACAACTGCGGCGGATGCAGCGGGCCGCAGTCAGTCCGCATGTAGACGAAGCGGACTACGAACCTGGCCTCCTCGCTGACCGTCGCCGCGACGGCATTCTTGACCTGCAGCGCGAAGGGCACCGGCGGCGCATTCGTTTCGGCGGTGGCGGTCAGGCACTGGCCCACTAGCGCGGCGAGCCGATCCACTAGCTGAGCTTTTTCCTGAGCGTCGTGTTGCAGCTGGTTGCTCGACAACAGTGGATCGGCTTCGACGTCCGTGGCGCTGGCGGTTCCCAGACTCGACAGCGCGGCGTACGGTCCGTCAGCGCTGACCGTGTTCGTCACAGTCGAGAGAACGACGCCCGCAAGAACGAAGTGGAACGGCGGCCACTCGGTGCTCGACGAATAGCTGGCACCGTTGTAGGTCAACTCGGTGCCCGCGAGGCGTTCGCGAACGCCGGCCGCCCGCACTTTCTTGAGCGCATCTCTCAGTGAACCGGCCGGTGTCCGGATCGCGGTGTTGGTCCCGGGTATCAACAGCATCGTTGTCAGCCCGGCAGGCATGGTCGCCGTCCCCAGCCAGTCGTAGAGTTGCTTGCGCAGCGGCGGCAGCGATGCCGCGCCGGTGCCGCTCTGGATCGCGTCCCAGACGTCGCTCAGGTGTTCGGTCAAGTAGTCGGCGAAGTCCAGCAGGATCAACCACGACGCCTGCTGCTGCTGCAGATTGAACTGGAACACGCGCTGCAGCTGACTGATGGGCGGTTTGGCGGCATCCTCGCTGATCGTGGACGCTACCGTGAAGCTCGCGCGAATCAGCGTCTTCCACGGTTCGGCCACCTCCATGAGGAATTGCGTGAGTCGCGCCGTCTTGGATGCGGGCGCCGATGGCTCGACCACTCCGAGCGCCGCCTGCTGGCCCGCCGCCAACGGCGCGGCGACCGTGCGACTGACAGTCGCTCCGATGTACTCCTCCCGCCTCCCCACAGGTACCAGGCCGGTCCACAGCATGCGGCAATGAGCGTTGTCGTCCTGGAAGGTGAGGGGAAAGACCGGAAGCAACTCCTCACCCGGTACGAAGCGGCTCGCCTCAGCGCCGGCGTCGACGCGCTGCCAGCGGACGCCGGTCGCGTCCTTTATGTAGGCGAATTCACGCAACGGGCTCGTGCTCACACCCGGCGTCTCGCGCAACATCCGCCGCATCACGAAGTTGATCTGCTCGGCGCCCCCCGCCACGACGCTGCGATCCGGCATACCGGGGAGACCGCACACCAGGCTGGCGCCGACGAGATAGAAGCGCTGATGGGCCGGCTGATACAGCTTCAACGGCAGCACGCGCTGCTGGGCCTGTTCGGTGCGCGTGACCTGGAAGGCGGTCGCCTCGATCCCCGGCTTCACCGCACGCGCGGAGGTGGCGCGCACCGCCCCGTTTACCAGCCGCGGCAAGGGAGTGTGTTGCACCAGGTCGGGCGGGTCAGCCATGGGTGAGCGCCATGTCTCCGGGCGCGCGATCATGCGGCCGAGTCGCGCGGGGTCGCGGGCCAACGTGCCGATGATCTGATCCATGAAATCGTCGCCGGCGAACCGCAGAATCGCGGGCCGCGACTGGTCCGCCGCGGTCGCCGCCTGCGCGCTCGTCGTCCCGAACCGCGCCCACAAGGGCTGCGGCGCTTGCCACTGGACCGGATGCGTGCTCATCGTCTCACCAGATGTTGCCGGCGCCCGGCGTGTAGGATGCGCTGATCACGCTGTTGGAAATCACCGTATCGGCCTGAACGACGCCGGAAAACCGCGACATGCCGGCGTCGACCGTGACGAGACCCGCCGAGACCGCCACCTGCGGCGCATTGACGGTGACTTTGGCGGCGGCGGTGACCGTGATCCCTGAGGTTTCGAGCTTCACCGAGTTGCCATTGCTGTCCACGATCTCGATCGCTCCCGGCCCGTCCTTGAGGCTGATCCGCTGTCCTCCCGGAGTCTCGAGCACCAGGTTTTCCTGACCGCTCTGATCGTCGAGCGTGACTTTCACGCCGTTTCTCGAGCGCAGCACCTTTTTGTAGTTGTTGCCCGAGCCGTCCATGGTCTCCGGCGGTTTATCACGCCCGTTCCACAACCCTCCGAGGACGTAGGGACGTCGCGGATCTCCGTGCTCGAAGGCGATGAGCACTTCGTCCTCGACATCGGGGATGAACCAGCTCCCGCGGTTGTTCCCCGCGAACAGCGTGGCCAACCGGGCCCAGCCGCGATAATCCGAGCCACGCGCGTCGGGAGACCACGGCAGCTTGACCTGGACTCGGCCCTGGTTGTCGGGGTCCTTGATATCGGTGACGACCGCCGGCACGACGCCATACCAGCGGCCGCCCCACCCGGAGGGCAGACGCTCATCGAGCTGCAGTTCGAACGGGGAGTGGTCAACGGTGTGCATTGCGGTCACCGGGATCCGATCGCCGGACGGTCGCAGGTGAATTCCGTGCGCAGCCCCTGAGCCGCATCGAACCGGATGTGCGTCTCGGTCACCACGTACTCGCCTTCGAACAGCGGGCCCAATCCTGTGATCTTGAGCTTGGCGCCCACCCGCAGGTCGACCTGGGTCTCGGCAACGCCGCGCCCTACGACGAAGCGGCGGGCGAGATAACGGAAGCTAGCTTCGGCCAGCGCCCGGGCCTCCGCATCGGCGGCGGGCAGGCCGTGCGCCAGCGTGTCGATGCGCGCACCAAACGCCCGTTGCAGCGTCTCGGCTCCGCTCGTCCCGCCGTTCAGCTCCGAACGGATGGCGGCCTCGTCCGCCTCATGTTTGGTGGTCTGCTTGTCGGGGACGCTCCACCCCGAGCCCACCAGCTTGGTGCGCTGGTGGGCGAGGTCGGCGCTCACGTTGAACTCCCGCAATTGGCCGGCCCACGACAGCTCGAGCGTGCCGCCGTGGCGACTCGCGCGCTTCACAGCGTTGAGGCGCTTTCCCTCGACCCAGACCTGGACGTCTTCCCGCCGTGCGAGGTCGCGGATGAAGGCCAAGTCGCTCTGATTGACCTGGGCCAGGAGCCGGTAGGTCGCCCCCGTGACGTCGACCCGCGGCTGGAGCCCGTGGTCGCTGGCGACTTGTCGCAACACGTCTGACAGCGATGCGTCCGAGAAGCTGCGGGTCCGACGCGTCATGCGGAGATCCTGCAACCGGTCCTCGCCGCACACCCCGACTTGCGGTGGACCGCCGTCCGGATACGTCGCCGTAATGGCGCTAATGCGGCCGTCGAACAAGGCATCCCCGTCGAGGGAGACGGTAAGCGCCTTTCCAAAGTCGAGGAGCTCGCGGTCGAAGAATTGAAAGCCACCATGCTCGGTGCCACCCCAGTTCCCAAACGTCATGTCGCAATGGGCCAGCCCGTCGGTTGAGTCCGCGATCTCCAAGTCGAGCAGCGCGCTGGTGAGCGTATCGCTGCGTTGACCATCGATCGCGATCGCGGGTCGCGCGCCCTTCACCGGGAGACTTGTGCTCGTAGGCATTGGTGACCTTCGCTCCAGTGTTCAGTGCGCCCAGACGCGCAGCGCTTGAACCTTGAGAACGCGTAATGCCGCGGCCAGAAGCGGCGGCGCGATCGGAACGGGATGTGGCGGACCTGCTGCCGCTTCGCCTCCGCTCCGGCGCTCCACGGGCGGCGGCTCGGCAACCACTTCGAATTCGTTGATCACAACCGGCATGTATCGCCCCCTATCCGAGCGACAGCGAGCCGCTCAGCGCGCCGCCAAGTGACGCATTCAGACCCGCGCTTCCGGATACCTGCGAGGGGCCCTGGAGCGCCGCGCCGACCGCGTCGAACGGCGTCGCTCCCACGCCGATCGACGCCACTGAGCCGGCGCCCACACTCGCATTGAGGTTGACGAACTGTCCTGGGCTGATGCGCAGTGGATCTTCGATCCCGTTGGCGGATGCGATCGACCGCCAGTCCTGCTTCCCGCTCGCATCCGCCATCCGCTGCAAGGAATCACCTTGCTTGGCGACTTTGAGGGGGTCGTGACCCGGCCGGAACGGGAGGTCCTGATCCGTATCGGAGGGTTTGCGCGCCAGAATCTTTTGCTTCGACAAGGTCAGCGTCATGCTGGCGCGCAGCGGCTTCCCTTCCGGGGAGAAGTACTCGAGCGACTCTTCCATGCCCTCGACCATGCCTTCGAACGCGAACGTCCCCCACTCGAAGCGCACGCCCGGTGGCGCCAGCATCTTCGGGTCATTGTCGGATTTTTGCGGTGTCATGAAGAACACGACGTGCTGGGTCAGGCGGCGGACGTCGTCGACCATCCCCTGCTCACCGGTGCTGTGTTCATCGGTGACGGGCTCTTGCGCACCGACGTCAAACCACAGCTGCAACGCCAGTTTGGTCGTGCCCGCGCCGACGAACTGCCGCCCGGCCGTTCCGGCGGCCTTATCCCCGCCCTTCGGCTCTACCAGCTGATTGGCGTACGTGATCTTGAGCGTCTCGGGGTTGAACTGCACCGGAATGTTCTTGCCCCCGGGCTTGGGGTCGGTGAACTGTTGATTCAGTTCAATCAAGCGAGCCTTACAGAAAGCCATGGGGCCTCGATATCAGGTTTCAGGCAACGCCAGGTGCAGCGTTTCGTAGGCCAGCTGCAGCTCTTCGATGGCGATTTGGCCATCCTTGGCGTTCAACGCCGGCGCCTTGATTTTGATCGGCACACATTTGGACAGCTGAAACCGGGCGCGCTCGCTCACGCCGTCCGGCGCGAGTACGACGATCTCCGCGCCGGCCCGCAGCCCCGGGTCGGCGATGCTCGACTGGAACCAGTTCCACAGCGCCAAATCCTCGGTCATGCCGCGCTTCAGCGTCACGGTGCCGTAGGCGACGCTGCCGTTGAGCCGGATCTGGCGATCGTTCGCCCCGCCCTCGCGAATCGTCTTGACCTCATGGGTCATGTCGATGCCGTCGCATTCGGCGAACGCCGCGCCCACCAGGGGCGCGCTGTCCGCGCCAGGGTAGATCTCGACCGCGAAGCTGAACGCCGTGAACGGATAGGCCGGGCCGGGAGGCGTCATAGCTCCTCGATCACCGTTACGCGCTCACCCGCTTGCGTCAAACGCACTGCGAGGAATTGCATTGGAAACGATGGAGCAACTCGTAATTCGACGAGGAAGCGACCTGCGTCCGCATCGCGATCGGTATTGATCGTGCTGTCGGTGACAACGCGAAACGACTGGGCCGGCGTGGTGCCGGCGAACGCCCCGCGCCGGAACAAGTCCATCAGTACTTCGGTGAAGCCGCGCTGCACGGCGCGCCGCAGCGCAGGGCCGTTGGGCTCGAAGACGTAGGTCGTGCCCCGTCGCAACGCCAACCGGCGCAGCAGCGTCATCAAACGACGCACGCCGATCGGACGCCATTCGGGGTCGTCCGCTAACGTGTCCGCCGACAGCGCGAAGATTCCGCGGGGATCGAACCGCACCAGGTTCAGCTGCGCGTCTTGGAGCGCCGGATAATCCCGCTCGGCGATCGTGGGATACAGGGCCACGACGTTTCGCATCGGCTCGTTGGCCGGCGCGATCCAGGCGCCGCGCTGCCACGCTCGCGCCGCGAGGACACCGGTGGCCACGCCGTCCGGAGGTACGACGCGAGGCGCCGTTGCGACGGGGGCGCCGGACGGATCCGGTGTCGACCCGCTGAGATCGGCCTGCAGCCACGGCAGGTATAGCGCCCCGTACGACAGCGCCTGCGCTTCCGTGAAATCGAGCGCGAGCGGGTCGACGGAGTCATCCGGTGGCTGGCGCACTCCGCGCAAGCGCTGCGCATACCGCAGCGCGTGTTGCGCACGGAAGTGCCGGGGCATGGACAAGACGGCAAACAGCTCGCCGCTCGCGGCGGCCAGGCGTAACGCAGCGCGATGCACTACCAACAAGTCGTCGTCGGGTGCCGCCACGGCAGTGTCTGAGTCTAGGACCCAGTCGTCGCGACGCACTCGGACTGTGACCGCAGCGGATCCAGGGCTCTGCTGATCGCCGAGATACCCGATGACGCGATAGTAGTAGACACCCTCCCGCGAATTGAACACGGTGTAGGCGAGGGCGGAGCCGCGATACACCTCTCGCTCGTCGTCGAAGTCGGGGCGCGCCGCCTCCATGAGCGCATACTCCACCCCGGGTCCGTTCGCGGCCCAGGCCCAGGACAGTTGATACGTCCCGGGATAAATCGGCGTCTCCACCGGGTCCAGCTCCGGCGGCGGTAAGGCGCGGGTCGTGGCGTCGAGGAACACGCCGAAGTCCGGACCATCGAGCGGTGTGTTATCCGACGGTGCACAGTCACCCCGGTGGGTTCGCCAGTACGCGGGCGGATCCTCTGCCTTCGGGCGCGGCGCCTCGGGCAACAGGTCTTGCCGGCGGTGCCAGCCCCGGTGGATGGCATCCGGAATAGCCAGCAGGCTCGCCTCGTTGAACAGACCGCCCGCGCCGATCGAGAGAGCCGCGTGCATCCCGATCAACGACCGGGGCGGATCACGCAGGAACCGGATCGTGTCAGCCAGCTCCGGTATGTGACGCACCGACGCCGCTACCATCTCGGGATCCAGGAACAGGTCCGGCGCGAACTCCGTGAGACCGTCTCGCTCCAGTGCCGTGGCAGATGTGGGGAGCGCCGGAAGGTCCGGTCCGAACAGCGGCTCAACGCCCAGCGGGATCCAGGCGAGCGGCATCACATCGGCGTCGCGGCACAGTGGAAACCTCGGCACGTCGGATGGCACGGGTCTCACGTCCAACTCTGCCCGGCCATCCTTGTCGGTGGTAGCGTAGTACGCTGCGTCGCTCACGTGATTCCACCACGCCGCCGGATGGGAAGGGGTCAAGCCCACACCGGACAGTGTGGTCGACCGATCGCTCGCAGTCACCCGAACATCGAGCGTCAGGAGATTGGCGCGCCGCAAATCGGCGGTCAGCGCCTGCGCTACATCGACCTGGTGCCAGGCTCGGCCGAGGGCGTGCACCTGCGTGGCGGTCGCGTGTGTCGCCGGCGGGCTGCCGCCGAACACCGGAGTGCGATCGAGCGCGTCGACCTGAAACCACACCCTGTCCATGCCGAGCGGCTGCATCCACTGTCCGGGTTCCGGGGGAATGGAAACGAGATCATCAAGCGCCAGCTCGCTTGCGGCTGTGGCTGGTGGCGAAATGGCAGGCGGCGAAGTCGTATCAACGAACGCGAGACGCTCAAACGCGGCGCAGACCGAGGCCGTAACCTGATACGGTCCGGCTGGTGTGGCGCGCACGTCGTCGATGGCCGCGTACACCAGCAAATCGTCGTCGCCGCGGGCCTCGATCAGGTCTCCGGCGCTCAAATGGAGATCGGTCCGGAACACGAGGTGGTCGTTCGCGTCGAGGTAACAGTCCTCGATGGCGAACCCCAGCGAGGTCAACGCCGTCGATACGCGCAGATCGTCGGACCACGATCCCTCGGACCGGGCCACGGCCTGAGCCGCGGTGAGTGCCCCATCGGGCATCATGGCCAGCACTCCCGGAATCGCAAACACATTCGCCATGGCCTGGCCGGCGCGGGGCTGTGCGCCCGTCGTCCGGGCGCGCGCTGCTTCCGTGAGGGCGGACCGCGCCACGCGAATCACCCAGCAGCGACGGCCTCCGTTGGCGAGAAACGCACGCACGGCGGGACCGAGATAGGCGTAGACCCGCTCGTTGCGAGCGTCGTCCCAGGCGAGCGGCAGATCCGGTCCGAAGACGGCGACAAATTGGCCGGGACTCTCGATCGCCACCGGCAGGTGCAGCGGCCCCGAGGCCGCAAAGCCGACGAAGACGGCCACGTCCATGCGCGGCAACGCCTCCACCGGCGCCGGTGGCGTGACGCCGACCCGAATCCCCGGCAGAGGACGCGCCGCGCTGACCATTCGCGCTACTCCATCTCCAGCCGTTCGTAAGCCAGCACCAACTCCTCCATCGCCACATCGGTGCCCTTGGCGTTAAGGGGTCCGCTGGTGTGCTTGGTGATGCGCGCCCGTAGCAGCTTCCACGTCTGCACCACGTCGGTATGGTCCTCGTTCTGGAGCTGCACGATGACCGTCCGCATCGCCTTCTGATCTCCGTTACGGATCTGGTCGAGCCAGGAGTAGAGGTTGAGATAGCCGATCACTCCGCGTTTCAGCGTGACGTCGCTCATCTTGTTCATGCCGGTCATCTTCATCACGCTGTTCTCTTTGTGGTTGCCGTTGCGGTATTCCGACACAGTGACTTCCATGCCGATGCCGCTGACCTCCTGAAAGCCGGCCTGCGGGCCATCAGTCACCCCGTCGCCGAGATCGACGAGGAAGTTGAATTGCACATAGGGACGCTCCCGTTGCTTGGCCATCGGTCACTCCTTGTTCACACTTTGCGGTCGGCCGTCCACTGGCCAATGCGGAAAATCACGAACTCGGCAGGACGCAACGCCGCGACCCCGATGAGGCATACCAGGCGGCCGTTGTCGAGGTCGTTCTGGGACATCGTCGAGCGATCGCACTTCACGAAGTACGCCTTTTCGGGTTTGTCGCCGAGCAGGGCGCCATTTTGCCACTCATTGAGGAGGAAGTCCTCGATCGTGCGCCGCACGTTGGCCCAGAGCAGCTCGCCGTTGGGTTCGAACACGGCCCACTGCGTGCCGCGATCGATGGAGCGCTCGAGGTAGGCGAAATAGCGGCGCAGGTTGACGTACTTCCATTCGGGATCGGAGCTGATCGTGCGCGCGCCCCACAGCCGCATGCCGCGGCCCTCGAAGAAGCGGAAACAGTTGATCCCCTCCGGGTTCAGCACTTCCTGCTGTGACTTGTTGAGGAAGCGCTCGAAGCCCAGGGCGAGGTTGACGACCTCGTTGGCCGGCGCCTTGTAGACGGCGCGATTGATGTCGTTGCGCGCGTAGATCCCCGCCACGAATCCCGACGGGGGCATGTACGTCTCCTTCTGCGTCAACGGATCGATCACGCGGACCCACGGGTAGTACAGCGCCCCATAGGTCGAATCGAAACTCGCGCGCATCGCGCGCACCTGACTGATGGATTGATTGTCGCCGCAGTCGATGACCGCGATGCGATAGCGCATCTTGGCCGCGTGGGCGAGCAGGAGGCCGACAATCGCCCGGGCCTGCGGTCCGTATCCGTTCTCGAACTGGTAGGTCGAACCCGGCGCGGCAACGATCGAGATGTCTTCCAGGTCCTCGAACTGCATCAGGCCGGTCTTCAGGTCGCTGATCGCATCGACGTGCCCTTCGTACGCCGAGGCGAGGGGCCGAACACCGTCATTCCCGTTCCCCAGCATGATCGAGAGCGTGCGGTCGGCGACACTGCTGCCGACGGTTTCGATGCCGTGCTCCAGCCTCCCTGGCGACTGGCTGCCCGAGTGGTTCAGGAAGGCGGTGAGCACCTGGAGCCCATCGACGAAACCGCTCTCAATCACAATCGGCACGGTGCGGGCACGTCCCAGGTTGGCGATGACCTTGGCATGCGGCTGCTGCGGGTCGCGCGTGTGGGGGGCGAATGCGTCGAACAGCGAATCCGGGGAATCGCCCAGCCGATGGTCTGGATCGAGCGGCAGGTCACGCTCGTCGTACGGCAACCCGTCTGAGACCGGGGCGACCGATACTGCAACCGTGACGACACGGATTTCGATGTCCGGGTCTGCCAGGTCGGCTTCGAGCTCGAGCTGCGGACTCGCGCCCACGACACCGCTGGGCGAGAAATTCCAGGTGTTCTGCTCCACGTCGCGCAGCGCGAGGAAGAATCCCCGGGAAATAAGCGTCGTGGTGGGCGGGCTGCCGGAGACGGAGCGGTCCAGAATCATCACCACATCCCGATCGCGCAACGACCGCACGCCGGGCTGGAACCCAGGATTGGCGGGGTCCTCATCGACCAAGACGTTCTGACCGACGTTGAACGTGAAGGTGACTCGGGCATCGCCGGCGCGGCCTGGAAAGCGGGCCCGCACATTGATCCCGGGCGACGCGTCGATGCGGGCGTGGGAATAACCGAGTACTTCGGGGGACCCGATCCCGCTGTACACGCGACTCACGTACAGCCGCTTGCCACCTTCTTCGAAGAAGGCACGCGCCGCGTGCCACATGTAGTTGTCGATGGCGGTGATGTTGCCCTGGCCGTCATCGAACTCGAGACGCTCTTTCCCGCCATAGGTGCGCTCGAATTCGACCAGACTCGTGATGATGTCGGGTTCGATATCGAGAGGACCGTAGCGGGTCGGGCCGATGAAGCCCGTCGTGGTCGTGCTGACGCCTTCGATCGACTTGGCGCGGAATGACGTCTCTTCGACATAGACGCCAGGGGCTAGATACTCGGGCATAGCGGTTCTCCTCGTCCATATGTGCGCACGGCGGGACGCGCGTCAGCGTGCAGGGAGGCGTTGGTGATCATCACGCAGTAACGGCCAGGTACGAGGCGTCCGTACCGCTCGCCCCGGCAGTCCGCGCCGTGAGCGGCTGCCGGTACGTGAGGCGCAGCGGCGCGCCCGGTGAGTCGAGCGACCCGACGACCGCTCGTTGGACCGCCAGCGCCGCGAAGATGTCGGCGAGGTCCGGGATGTCGGGCACCGGAGGCGGGGGGGATGCGGGCGTCCAGAAGGCCACCAGCTCGAGCGGCCAGGTGAAATCGTTCCGTGCCTCGGGGGGCGACGCCAGGGTTATCCGAGGAGGTTCCGGATAGGGAAACAGCACCGCGACCCGGCCATGCTCGTCGGCCAATCCGAGTCCGCGCGGGATACCGTCGATCAGTACGCCGAGGCAACTCCAGGCCACTTCGCGTCCCGTGCCGAATTCGCGCAGTTGCGCGCGCACGGCGGCGAGCGGCTCCGGCACGGGGCGCGTCGGCGCGGAGAACAGCGGCACGCGCTCGAGCAGCAGCTGCGGTGGCGATCCCACGTCGCCCGGCAGCACGATTGGTTGGGGCGGCGAGAGCCACGGCGCGCGCCACGTGAACAAGCCGCGCATCGGCAAGTCGGCGTCAAATGCGATCGGAAGGAAGCGGCCGAACGGATCGCGCACCTCCACCCGGTAGGGGCTGGTGGCGGTCGCCCACAGTATGTCGGGCTCGGCGTCACTGAGCTCGAAGTCACGCAGACCAGGCACGCCGACTGCGACGTAGACACCGCTGCGGTTGACGTGCGCGGTGGTGTGGGCGCGTGGGTTCGCGCGGGAGAACACGACGACCTCCAAGCCGTCTATCGTGGAGGTCGCCTCCGCCATGTCCCAGAAGCGCACACCAAACGCAGCATGGCGTACCACACGCTCCAGTACGCGCGCCGCGGTCATGCGCTTTCCTCAGCCATGTCGAACGTGCGGGTTTGTACCAACGGCGCGTCGGTAACCGGAACATCTGAGTCGATGAGGACCACCCGAATGACATAGGTGGCGGAGGCCGGGAGGCGCGGCCGCAGGCGATCCCAGAGCGTGAGATAGTCGGTGAGCGATAAGGGGTCGCAGACTACCTCTAGACCCTCGTTGGGCGCAAACGTGTCGGTCTCGACCAGGTAGTGATTCAGGTGGCCGGCGCTCAACACGCTGGTGTCTTCCATCAATCGCATGACCCAGCCCAACATCCGGAGCTGCCGTTCGACGTCCTGTGCCCACGGCGTGATCATGAAATGAAGGTCGAGCGGAAGAGAGGGCCGGAAGCGGTGACCGTCGGCCGAGCGGCGTGGGGTCCGGTTGCGCACCGCGCCATTGACAGCGATGCGAAACAGGTAGATCGAAAAGCCGTCCTGCATCGGCGACTCGAAATCGCGCGTCTGATAGAGCACGATTTCCAGACCTGTTCCAAAATCATCGCGCGGATATCGATCCCGGATCAGGCCCGCGAGCGCAGTGCCGGTCGCAGCAATCGCTCGGTAGTTGGCCATGGTTCCCGTCTCCGTGTGCGTGCTAGCGGCACTGATTGGCAGCGATCATCAAAGGCCTCATCGCAGCGATGGCGTTCCACGTCGCCAGCTTAGCCAGCCTCCGGCGAGGGGCCTTGGACGGCAGCTCCACGCCGTCCCCGGAAGCCCCGGATCACGGTCACGAGGTCCGTCGGTGACAGCTCCCCCAGCCGCAGTTGTTGCGGCCGCAGCTCGTACAGCGTCGTCTGCCTTCCATCCCCCTCGACGCCGAGGACGCAGAGCCGCGGATTAGCGTCGAACAGCCCCTCAGGCTCCGAGAGGAAGCCCGTCGCGCCCAGGCCCAGGATGACCACGTCGACCCCCTGTTCCACTATCGTCGCTGTGACATCTGCATCGTCGGCCGGTCCGGAGAGCACATCCATGTCAGGCTCACGCTGCAGGAAGTCCGTGATGACGTCGGTCAGCAGTCTCGGCATGTGGACGAGCAGAATCCGAGTTCGCCGCAATACGGCCGCGCTTGTGTAGACCCGAGAGAAACTTGGAAGGTGGGCCGTGGCGGGAAATGAGCCAGCAGACTCAATTGTGATTCACGTGAAGAACCAGACCTGCACGGCTCGAATATGCTGAAGTCGGCGCGCGGCGCGTCGACCAAAACGTGGGGCTGTGGGACTCCGGCCCTGTTGTTCGGAGGAGAGAGTAGGCCCCAAGGCTCTCGTAAGGCCGACAAAGGGATCTAGACCGGTTACTAGAACGACATCGGCTTCGAGCTGCGGAAGGGAAGCGCGGGCGTCCCTCCTGTCGGGCGGCGATGGCGACCGCCGAGACGGTCCGCTATGATGGTGGCTCCTAAGCGATGGGGGAATCCCTTGGTCTAGGCCGGCCCCTGAATCCCTTTTGAGCCTCCGGACCTATTCCTCGCCTCGCGCCACAACCGCAACTATTGCTTCGTACCTCGAAGGCAGCTCGTGTCGCAAGCGCGCGCTTCCCCATGCGTCGGGTGCGGGAGACCGCTGGTGCGCTTCGGCTGGAGCTTTGCTTTAACTTGGGATCGACACTCGCAACATGGGCTGGGATTCGCCGCAGTGCCGAGTTCCCGAGGAATCGGAGGTCCTAACCCTCTATTCGCCGTCGACAATAGGTGCGAGCCAGAACGCCGGCGAGCTATGCAACCAATTCGCGCGACCCCTAACGTCAAAGTTCACACGAGGCTACTATGCCATACAGTACAACGGTGCATGGTACGATCGTTATCGGATCGGGCGCTAAGACAGTTGCGATCCCAGTATCCACGAAACTCCCTCCTGATACGCCAGGAACCTTCGTCTTCGACTACACGGCCGACAAGCCGGAAGACACGACCCATCTGGCTGTCGCCGACTTTGCGGACTGGGTTGCAACGAACATCGCCGCGGGCGTACTTGATAAGAGCTCGCTTCCGCAAAGCTTGCAGACCCTTGAGGTCGCGCTCAAGGCGCTGCACCTGGAGACCACAGGGACAAATTTTGAAATTGCGGTGCTGCTGGGCAGCAAGGGCGGTGACAGCACATGGAAGGCGGAATGGAAGCCGGTCGCTGATCTTCCCTTGACGCTGGGAGACGTTACCCTCGATATCAAGCAGGTGTAGTAGGGCGATCGCCTGGCTGGTTCTCCGCTAGCCGGCGGCGCTGGATTTCCGGATGAGCCTTCATGCCCTACCAGATTGCACTGAAGGGCCACGCCAGGCTGGGTGGCGCGGCATTCGACCTCGAGACCGACCTACCGTGGCACGGGGCAGTTGCCCTTGCGGGCAGCAACACCTCCCCCGTGCCGTTCACCGACGTGATATCCGACGTTCTCAAACCGACTGGTTCCGTTCTGCAGCTACCTAATGATTTCCCGGATCTCCTCTTTGAGAAGAACGCACTCCAGATCGCGCTGTCCTCCAGCGGGGTCTCCTTGAGCGGCGCTTCAGCCGGGGAGTGGAAGAACCCGTTCGGCGTTCTCAAGGGCCTCACTCTTCACAACTTCCAGGTCAAGTATTCGTCTGCTGATCGCACCCTGAGCTTTGCCGTCGATGCCGAATACGGCAGCTTGCGACCCAAGGGGCAATTGCTGTTCGCGGGGGGCAAGCTGCGGGTGGCTGTCGTCACCATGGAGGAGATCAACCTCGGGACAATCTTGGCGATGTCGCTGGGGCTCGTTTGGGGCCCGCTCAATGCCCTGATCCTTAGGGGCAGAGACAGTGCGCAGCCCATCCGGCTCTACTACTGCGATGGGCCTCCCTATGCCGGTTATGAGGAAGGGTTTCGGGTCGATCAAATAGCCATTGAGATTGCCGAGCACCGCGCCGAGATCGCTCTCCTGGTCGCTGGCGGCAGAGCGTCGCTGACCGGCCGCTTCGAAGGCGACATCGACCTCAAGTTCTTGAGGATAAGCGCCCCGGATTACGGCCCGAGCGGCCCGGAGATATCAGTCGATGACAAGGAACGGGTTCTCGCGCTGAACTCCGGCATCACGTTCCTGGGTGAAAAGTTGGGGACATGCGAGATCGCGGCTCGGCCACCGACTGCGGAAGGCTACGAGCTCCGCGGGGACATTCACTCTCAAGTCGAAATTGTGGACTTCAAGAAGCCCGATTTCAGGTTCACTTGGAGCAAAGCGAAGGGCTTTAACGTGGAGCATTGGCCCATCCCAGATTTTCCGTTCGACCTGAACTTCCTGGACCTCCTTAACAAGGTGCCGCCGGGAAGCGAGTGCGGTGCATTCGTGAGCGAGATGTTCAAGCGGTCGCTCCAGAGCAGGTTCGACTTGATGGCGAGAGTCGAGCCAGGGCCTGAGAATGCGCTCCGCTTCACCCTGAGCGGCAAGTACCGCATTCTCGTTGATAACGATGAGATACTCGCGGTGCCCCTACCCCTGCATCTGATGGTCCTTCTCAAGCCCGATCAGTTCAGTTTCGCGGCGCTCGCGAGTGCGATCAAGAAAGCCGCTGAAGGCGCCGGAAGCAGTCTCGTTGCACCGATCGTCGATCCGAGATTCCCGGAGCGTTCGGCCACATTCTTCGGCGCTGTGTTGGTGCCACAGTTCGCCGACGAAGCCACCAAGCTGATTATTTGCCGAGGGTGGTCCGCTCCAGCTCGATCGCCAGGTCAACGTCCCGGGCCTGAACCGGACAGGGTGGGTGGGCCTTCAGCCGGCCCTGCCGGCGACCCGGGTCCCCCGGCCCGCGGCGCTGCGACGCCGGATGAGTACGCGGTTGAGCTGAAACGTGCCGGCATGACCTGCCAGCAGGCCGCCAGCCTCATCGCGGGGGCTTACCCCGCCCTTGGCCCTGCCGCCTTGATGCAGTTGTTCCAGAGGAACTTCCCAGAGACCACTGGCACCCCCTTGCTCATGCTCTGGGCCCTGAGCCGAGCGGGGGTGGCTGCGAACAGCGCTTCGAGTGCCTTCCTGACCTTGGTCCCGGGTGTGAAGGCAGCGTCTTTTGCCGCGGGGTACCACACGGCGTATCCACATCCCATGGTGCAGCAAGTCGTGAAGAATCTTCAGCGATCGCGAACGCCGAGGTCACAGGCGGCGCATCGAATCAAGGCGACGTTTCCGCTCCTGACCGCCACCCAGATCGGTTACCTGCTCTTGGTCTCCTTCCCCGAAACCGTTCCAGACGCCCGGGCGGTGAGCACGGCGCTCCGTGGAGCCGGCGCAAGTGAGCGCCAAGTGCGGACCGCCGTGAGCGATCTCTTCCCTCTGTTATCGCCGCGCGATGTCGAAACGCTCCTGGCATCCGTTCTCCAAGGCGAGCGCTGACGCCAAGAGCCATTCCTCCCTCGCGTTACATGGCCTCCCCCCGCCGAATCGTCCACATGTCGTCGGCGAGATTGCGGTTCGCGAGGTAGTCGTACGGCATCGTGAAGTACCCCTGCATCCCCCAGCGTGCGCCCCACGAGTTGCGCACGATGAAGCGCCGCTCCGCATCGTTATAGCCCACTGCGAGTACGGCGTGGCCACCGGCCACGCGCTCACCCGGCTGGGGCAAGGGCACCACGCCAGTCTGCGCCACCTGCTGTGATTCGAAGCTCTCATACACGGTGAACCCGAACACAAACGGAAAGCCTTGAGCGAGACAGGCGCGCATCTCGTCGACACTGAGAATCCGCTGGTATGAGGTCACCTGATGCTGTAGTGCTTCCTTATAGC
>Ga0209266_1000167_pt1 | contig 56475 bp, 53 predicted proteins | sample GraSoiAngelo_132_FD_185889 | JGI IMG/M metagenome (GOLD analysis project Ga0209266, IMG submission 185889) | Grasslands soil microbial communities from the Angelo Coastal Reserve, California, USA - 14_0929_02_40cm (SPAdes) (version 2) | ecosystem: Environmental > Terrestrial > Soil > Grasslands ...
CGCCCCGCTCCTCGTAGTTCCGGAACATGTCGTAGCTCGAGCACGCGGGCGAGAGCAGCACCACGTCACCCGGCCGGGCGGCGCGGCGCGCCCGCGCCACCACGTCCTCGAACGTCGTGCCCCGCTCGAGCGGGACCGCGCCGGCGAGGTCCCGCTCCACGAGCGGGCCCGCTTCTCCGAACGCGATCACCAGCCGGCACCGCTCCCGCAGCCGCGGGGCGAGACCGGTGTACGGTTCGCCCTTGTGGCGCCCGCCCAGGAGCAGCACGAAAGGCCGGTCCATCGCCGCCACGGCCACGGTGGTCGAGGCGATGTTGGTCGCCTTCGAGTCGTTGATCCACAGCACGCCGCCCACCTCCCGCACGGGCTCGAGCCGGTGCGGCAGCGCGCGAAACGATCGCAGGCCCCGGGCGACGGCCTCGGACGCCACGCCCGCCGCGCGCGCCGCGAGCGCGGCGGCCAGCGCGTTCGCCACGTTGTGGGCGCCGAGCAGCTTGAGCTCCAGCCGCGGCAGGAGCGGTGCGTCGCCCAACTTCAGCAGTTGCGCGGTGCCGTCGTACCAACCGTCGGCGCGGCGCGTGAGGGAGAACCCGACGCGCCGCCCCGGCACGCCCTCGGCGAGCGCCAGCACGGCGGCATCATCGGCGTTCAGGACCCACACGCTCTGCGCGGTGGCGTTGTGGAACAGCAGCCGCTTGTCGTCGTAGTAGGCGGTCACCGACGGATAGCGGTCGAGGTGGTCGGGCGCGAGGTTCGTGAGCACGCCGACGTCGGGCGCGAAGTGCGGGCTGTCGTGCAGCTGGAACGAGGACACCTCGACGGCGAGCCAGTCGTAACGGTCGCCCCCGACGGCGATCTCGGCGAGCGGCCGGCCGATGTTGCCCGCGGCCGTGGCGCGGACGCCGGCGGCCTCGAGCACGTGCGCCACGAGCGCCGTCGTGGTCGTCTTGCCGTTCGTCCCGGTGATCGCGATGCAGCGCGCGCCCTCCAGCGCCGCGAAGCCGATCTCGATCTCCGACACGACCGGCACGCGCGCCTCACGGGCGGCGGCGACGGGCGGTGCGTCCGGCGGCACGCCGGGCGAGACCACGACGGCGGCAGCGGCGCGGATCTTCGCCAGGTCGTGGCGGCCCAGCTCCAGCTCTACGCCCGGGAGCGCGCGCAGCTCGGCGAGTGCGTCGCCGCCGTCCGGGCGGTCGGCCGCGTCGCTCGCGTACACAGCCACGCCTTCCCGCGCGAGCAACCGCGTGGCCGCGACGCCGCTCTTCCCCAGCCCCACGACCGCCACGACGCTCCGGCGCCAGGTCGCGGGAATCATCTCACCTTCAGCGTGGCCAGCGCGATCGCCGCGCACAGCACGCCCAGGATGTAGAAGCGCATCACAACCTGCGGCTCCGGCCAGCCGAGCTTTTCGAAGTGGTGATGCAGCGGCGCCATCCGGAACACGCGATGGGCGTCCGCGTACTCCTTGCCGCGTCGGCGCCGGTGCCAGCGATACGCGCCCGTCTGCAGCAGCACCGATACTGCCTCGGCCGCGAACACGCCGCCGGCGATCAGCAGCAGGAACTCCGCCTTGAGGAGGATCGCCACGGTGCCCAGCGCGCCGCCGATCGCGAGCGCCCCGGTGTCCCCCATGAACACCTGCGCCGGGTGCGCGTTGAACCACAGGAACCCGAGCGCCGCCCCCATCAGCGCGCCGCAGAAGATCGTGAGCTCCCCCGCCCCCGGCAGGAAGTAGACGCCCAGGTAGCGCGACGCGTCGAACCGCCCGAAGAGGTAGGCGAAGATCGCGAAGGCACCCGCGGCGATTGCGGTGAGCCCCGTCGCGAGCCCGTCCAGCCCGTCCGTGAGATTCACCGCGTTGGAGCTGCCCGTGACCACCACGGTCACGAACACCACATACAGAGGTGGCCAGAACGGCAGCAACCAGTACTTGAACAGAGGCACCTGCGTGGACGCCACCGGTTGGATGTTCGGCGCCAGCGGCCAGAGCAGGAGCAGCAGCCCCAGCGCCAGCCCGAACGTCACCTGGCCCGCGAGTTTCCAGCGGGCCACGAGGCCCTGCGACTTGCCGCGCACGATCTTGAGGAAGTCGTCCACGAACCCGATCGCGCCCATCCACAAGATCGCCCCCACCGCGACCAGCACGTAGCGGCTGTCGAGCCGCGCCCACAGCAGGGTGGGGACGACCGTCGCGAGGAGGATGATGAGTCCGCCCATCGTGGGCGTGCCGCGCTTCTCCTGGTGGCTCGCCGGCCCCTCGGCACGGATCACCTGCCCCACGCGGCGCTCGCGCAGCGCCCGGATCACCCACGGGCCGACCACGAACGCGAGCAGGAGCGCGGTGACAGTCGCCCCGGCGGCGCGAAACGTGATGTAGGTGAAGAGGTTGAACAGGATGTGCTGCCTGGCGAGCGGCACGAGCAGGTGATAGAGCACGTCCGGTCTCTCCGCCTCTCAGTTGAGGAAGCGCAGCACGCGCTCCAGCGCGACCCCGCGCGACGCCTTGAGCAGCACCACCTCGTCGCCCCGCAGCGCGGCTCGAAGCGCGGGCCCAAGCAGCTCGGCGTCGGCCGCGACGACGAGGCGGTCGCCCAACGCAGCGCGATGCGCCTCGAAGGCGGGAACGAACGCCCCGACTGCCGCCACGAGCACGGGGCGCAGCGCCACGATGTCCGCCGCCGCGGTCGCATGCAATCTTGCACTCTCCGCCCCCAACTCCAACATCGAGCCGACCACCACCGCGAGCGGGCGGCCACGGCGGCCCGCCAGCCAGTGCGCGAACTTGAGGGCCCAGCGGAGCGAGGCCGGGTTCGCGTTGTAGGTATCGTCGATGACGGTGAGGCCGCCCGCCGCGAGCACGCGGCCGCGCCCGCCCGGAACGCTGACCCCGGCGAGGGCGGCGAGGGCCCGGCCGGTATCCGTCCCGGCCTCCTGCGCGACCGCGAGCGCGACCATCGCGTTCTCGATCTGGTGGAATCCCACCACCGGCAGCGTCACCGTATGCCCGCGCCAGGCAATCCGGGGACGGCCGTCCGCATCGAGCTCGGCGGCCTCGGGGCGCACGTCCGCACCGGGGTCCGTGCCGGCCACCAGGGTGCGGGTCCGCCGCCGGGCCTCGGCGGCCAGGACGGCGGGCTCGGTCCCCACGACGGCGAGCGGCACGCCCTCGACCAGCGCGAGCTTCTCCCGTAGCACGCCGTCCAGCGATCCGAAGCCCTCGAGGTGCGCCGGGCTGACGTTCGTCACCACCGCGATCGTCGGCTCGACGATCGCCCGGAGGCGGGCGATCTCGCCTGGGACGCTCGCTCCCGCCTCGACGACGAGCGCGTTGCAGTCCTCTGGCGCAGCGAGAATCGTCAAGGGGACGCCGACGAGGTTGTTGAGATTGCCGCTGGTGGCGTGCACCCGGTAGCGGGTCGCCAGCGCGGCGCGGATCATCTCCTTCGTGGTCGTCTTCCCGCTCGACCCCGTGATCGCGACGACCGGGCTTCCCGGCGCGAGCAGCCGCCGCCGCGCGCGGGCGAGCCGGCCCAGCGCGTCGAGCGTGTCCTCGACCTCGAAGCGCGCCAGACCGACGACGGGCGGCGTGCCGCGCCGCACCACGGCGCCGGCCGCGCCCCGCGCCTTCGCTTGCGCGAGGAAGTCGTGCGCGTCGAAGCGCTCGCCTTTCAAGGCCACGAACAGCTCGCCGCCGGTGAGGCCGCGGGTGTCGGTGCTCACCCCGGCGAAGTGCAGGCCCTCGGGCCCCGGCACGCCGAGCGCATGGGAGACCTGTGCCGAATCCCAGGCGAACACCTTCATTCCGCCCCGAGCTCGCGCACGATCGCCCGCTCGTCGAACGGCTGCTTCGCGGCGCCGACGATCTGATAGGTCTCGTGCCCCTTACCGGCGAGCAGAATCGTGTCGCCCGGCCGCGCCAGCTCGAGCGCGAGCGCGATCGCCTCACGACGGTCGCTGCGGCGGTGGTGAGGCTTCCCCTGCATGCCGGCTTCCAGCTCGTCGAGGATCCGCTCGGGGTCTTCGGTGCGCGGGTTGTCGGACGTGACGATGGCGACGTCGGCGAGCCGGGCGGCGATCTCGCCCATGGGGGCGCGCTTGCCACGATCGCGGTCGCCGCCCGCGCCGAACACGAGGATGAGGCGTCCCGCGGTCAGGGCCCGCACGCTCTCGAGCGCGCGCTCCAGCGCGTCGGGCTTGTGGGAGTAGTCTCGCAGGATCGTGCAGGGGTGCTCGGCGATGCGCTCCATGCGGCCCGGCACCTGCGGCGCGGTGGACAGCCGCTCGGCGATCGCCTCCGCGGGGACGCCCACGCCCCAGGCGCAGGCCGCCACGCCCAACGCGTTGGTGACGTTGAAGCGGCCGAGCAACGGCAGCTTGACCGGCGCGCTGCCCATCGGCGTGATGAGATCGAAGCGGCTGCCGCTGGCGTCCGTGGCGACGCGTTTGGCCGTGACGTCGCCGCCTCGCTCCCCGAACGTTACGCGGCGGTGCCGGCGGGGCAGCCGCTGCCACGCGGCATCGTCCGCGTTGACCACCTCGAGGCCGTCCTCGGCGAGGTAGCCCGCGAGCTTCGCCTTGGCCCGGAAGTACTCCTCCGGCGTCTTGTGGTAGTCCAGGTGCTCGCGCGTCAGGTTGGTGAAGACCGCGGCGCGAAACACCAGGCCGTCCACCCGTCCCTGGTCGAGGCTGTGGGACGAGACCTCCATCGTGGCGCCGCGCGCGCCACGCGCGACCAGCGCGGCGAGCGTCGCCTGGAGGTCGATCGGCCCGGGCGTCGTGAGATTCCCCGCCTCGCTCGGCACTGGCTCGCCCGCGGGGTCGAAGGCGCCGAGCGTCCCGATCGACCCGGTCGGCTGGAGCGCCGAGAGCACGTGCCGCGCGAGGACGACCGACGTGGTCTTGCCGCTCGTCCCGGTCACGCCGACGAGGTCGAGCCTCGCGGCCGGCCGCCCGTACCAGGTCTCGGCGGCGACGGCCGCGGCGCGGCGACCGTCCTGCACGAGCACCTGGGGGACGGCGACGGCCTGCTCCTCCTCCACCAGCGCCGCGACCGCGCCGCGCGCGGCCGCCGCGGCGACGAAGCGATGGCCGTTCTGGACCGAGCCGCGCACGGCACAGTACAGCATCCCCGGCTCGACCTTGCGGCTGTCGGTCGTGAGCCCCGCGATCGCCGGCACGGCGCCGTCGACCGGCGCCCGCACGAGGAGCCCGGCGCGCCGCAGCGCGTCCACGATCTCGGGGAGGCCGCTCACGGGCGCGGGGCGGCGAACAGAGTCACCGTGGCCCCGGCCGCGGCCGAGTCGCCCACGGCGGGCCAGGTGTGGTGCGCCACGCCCCAGCCTTTCAGCGCGACGCGGAAGCCGCGCCGGTGCAGCGCCCGCACCGCCTCCCGCAGCGGGCGACCCGTCACGTCGGGCACGGCCCGCCGGGCGACGTCGGCCAGGGCGGGCGAACTGTCGGGACGGAACGGCCAGCTCACGACGTACGGCACGACCCCGGGATCGTCGTCGAGCGGCTGGGCGACCGCTCGCGGCGCCGCGGTGGACAACCGGGCGCGGTCCAGGGCGACGGTGCGCGCCGCCAGCGCCTGCTCCAGCATCGAGCGGGTCACGGGGGCCGCGGTCTGCGCCGCGAAGTAGCTGCCCTTGCGCGGGTCGTCGATCTTCACAACCAGCACCAGCTGCGGGCGATCCGCGGGGAACAGCGCGGCGAACGACGCCGTGTACTGTCCCGGCGCGTAGCGCCCGCCCACCACGCGACGCGCCGTGCCGGTCTTGGCCGCTACCGGGAAGTTCACCAGCGCGGCCTCCGCCCCCGTGCCGCCCTCCACCACGCCGCGCAGCAGCGTCCGCAGGGCCGCCGCTACCTCGGGGCGTACGACCCGGCGCACCGGCTCGGGGCGGTGGCGGTACGCCACATCCCCGCCGGGGCCGCGCACATCCCTGATCAGCGTCGGCGAGAGCAGCACGCCGTCGTTCGCGAGGGCGGCGTACGCGACCGCGAGCTGGAGCGGCGTGACCGAGACCTCGTAGCCCATCGCGAGGCTCCCGGCGCTCAGGCCGGACCACTCGGCCGGGGGGCGCAGCCGCCCCGTCGCCTCGGCGGGGAACTCGATGCCCGTGAACGCGCCGAACCCGAAGTCGCGCAGCATGGCGTACTGTTCAGCGGGCGCGAGCCGGGCCGCGAACTTCACCAGCGCGATGTTGCTCGAGAACCGGATCGCGTCGGCCAGGGTCAGCACGGGGAGCGGCTCCTCGTCGGTGATGGTGCGACCCCCGAGGCGGTACTTGCCGTCCTCCCCGGACACGCGCTCCGCCGGCGCCACCCGCTGGAGGGCGAGCAGCGCCGCCGCCGTGAAGATCTTCGCGACGGAGCCGGGCTCGAAGGTGTCGGTGAAGACGCTGGGGCGCGCGGAGCCGTCGCGCCGCCGCGACGCGACCGCCAGCACCTCGCCCGTCGCGGGGTCCATCATCACCACGTCCCCGCCGTCCGCGTCCATGCGCCGGATCGCGTCGTCGAGCGCGCGCTGCGCGATCTCTTGCAGCTCGGCGTCGAGGGTGAGCGCGACGTCCGCGCCGGCGACCGGCTGCGCGATGACGCGCGCCGGCGATTCGTACTCGCGGCCGGCGCGGTCCTTCAGCACGACGGCCGCGCCGGGCCGACCCGCGAGCAGGCTGTCGAGCGCGCGCTCCAGCCCCGACGCCCCGCGGCCGTCGTCACCCACCCGGCCGATGACGGGGCGGGCGAGGTCGGGCGCGGGATAGAACCGGTTGAGCACGGGCTCGAGGTGTACGCCGCGGACTGCGCGGAGCGGCTGCACGTCGATGACGCTGTAGGGACCAGCGAAGTAGGCGTAGCGCCGGCGCAGGGCGCGCTGCACGTCGGCCGTGGCGAGCCGCAGCCGGCGCGCGATGCGGGGGACATCCTTCGCGGGGTCGCGCAGCTCGTTGACAGCGACGCCGACGTGATACGTCTCCTGGGTGAGGGCGAGCGGCGTGCCGTGGCGGTCCGTGAGGGCGCCCCGCCGCGCCGGGAGCGCGACATGCTCGGTGCGCTGCGCCCGCGCCTCCTCCGCCCAGCGGCGCCCCTCGAGCAGCTGCAGCTGCGCCGCACGCCCGGCGATGCACACCAGCGCGCCGCCGACCACGACTTCGACCGCGCGCAGCCGCACGGCGAGCTTCGCCATCAGCGCGGGTCTCCGGGCGGGAGCGGCAGCAGGATAATCTCGGAGTCCGACGGCAGGCGGAGCCCGAGCCGCTGGGCGCGCGGCACCAGCACGGTGCGACTCTCGGCTGCGCGCATGCGGCGCTCCAGGTCGGCGCGGTGGCCCTCGAGATTGGCGCGCCGGGTCCGCAGCTCCGAGAGCTCGCGCGCCATGGCGAGCGACGAGTTGTAGCGCGCGATCACGATCCAGGCGACCGCGAGGAACGCGATCAGCCACACCGCCAGCCAGTGCCGGCCCTTAAGCCTCACCGCTCACCTCGAAGGCCCGGAACCGCGCCGTGCGGGCCCGCGGGTTCGCCCGCAGCTCGTCCGCGGCCGGCCGTTGCGCCTTCTTGGTCAGCACTCGGCCGAGCGCCCGCCCCCGGCACGTGCACACCGGCTGGCGCGGCGGGCACACGCACGCCTTGCTCCAGTCGCGGAACGCGTGCTTCACGATGCGGTCCTCGCCCGAATGATAGCTGATCACGCCCAGCCGGCCGCCCGGCTGCAGCGCCGCGCGCAGCGCCGGGAGCGCCAGCTCGATCTGCTCCAGCTCCTGGTTCACCACGATACGCAGCGCCTGGAAGATGCGCGCGAAGTCGGCCGGGCCGGACCGCGGGCCCAGCGTTTCGCGGATCGCGTTCACGAGGTCGTCGCTCACGGCGAAGGGGGCGCGCGCCCGGCGCTTCACGATCACGCGCGCCAGACGACGCGCCCGGGGCGGCGGCGCGTCGGCGTAGTCCGCGAAGCAGCGCGCCAGCCGGTCGGCCGGCCAGCTGTTGAGCAGCTCCGCGGCGGGCACTCCCTGCCCCGGCGTCATGCGCATGTCGAGGGGCGCTCCCGGCCGGAAGGTGAACCCGCGTTCCGGCGCGTCCAGCTGGTGCGAGGACACGCCGAGATCGAGCAGGATACGATCCGGGCGGAACGCCGCGATGCTGCCCAGCACCTTGGCCGACGCGAAGGCACCGCTCGCGTAGCGGATGCCGTCCTCGCCAAGCCGCGCGCGGGCCGCGGCGATCGCCTCCGTGTCGCGGTCCACGGCGAGCACCTGCGCGCCCGCCGCGACGAGCAGCGCGGCGTGGCCCCCACCGCCCAGCGTCGCGTCCACGGCCCGGCGGCTCCCCTCCGCCCACGCCCGCACGACGTCCGCGAGCACGGACTTGTGATATGTGGACGTCACCACGCTCCCGGAAAAAGCGAAAGCCCCGCCTGCCGTGGCAGACGGGGCTCGGTGCGTCATCCCGCGACGCGGGTCCAGGCGGGGCTGACGGGGCTCGAACCCGCGACCTCCGGTGTGACAGACCGGCACTCTAACCAGCTGAGCTACAGCCCCCTGCGACGGAGCGCTGCAATATAGAGGCGCGCCGGAGCCAATTCAACGCCTAGAAGTTCCGGCACTTGAACGCCTGCTTCACCTTCGGCATCTGGTCCTCGAACCGCCCCAGGTTCTGCAACATGGCGTTCATCGTCGGCGCGTGGACCCGGGAGCCCAGGATCAGCGCTTCCTTGGTGCGGGCGATCCGGTCGTGCACCGCCTTCGCGTCCGCGCAGCTCTTCGATTTCACCATCTCACCGTACGGCGTTGAGAGCGTCGCGACCGACGCGAGACCGTACCAGAAGCTCGCCTGCACGCGGATCTGTTGACGCGGGCCGAGCGTGTCCGCCGGCGTGCTGGGGCTCACCAGCTGCAGCGTCTGGTCAAGCCAGGGATAGGCGCGGTCGTAGGCGCCCGCCTGTGCTACCTTCGAGCCACCCTGTAACAGGATGACCGCCGCGTTCAACTTGAGGGTCCCGTTCTCGGAGACACGCGCTTGGTATGCCCGCGCCGTGTCCACCCGGCCGCCACCTCGGACGATCGCCAGCGAGTCCCTCTTGAGCGCGGAGTCTGACAGGGCGAGCGCGCGGGTCACGTAGACTCTCGCAGTGTCGAGAGGCTCGACGAACGCGCGACGGAGCGCCAGCAGCCCGACCGTGTCCTTCGCTGTCTGGAGTTGGCGTGCTTTGGCGGTATCGTACACTGCTGCCGCCAGGGCCGCCTGCCCCACCGCCAGGTAGCTCGGCAGGTCGTTCGGATCGATGGCGATGACGTTCTTGTACGCCCATGCTGATGAGTCGGTCCTCCCGACCATCGCGTACGCGGCGCCGAGCGCCTTCCAGAAGGCCCCCGATTTCGCGAAGTGCCGGGCCGCAGCCCTACTGAAGAACAGCAGCCTCCCGGTGTCCGGCAGGGATTGCGCCGCCCCGATCGCGGCCTTGAGGAAGCTCGAGTCGGCGAGCACCGAGCTGTCGGCCTGCACCTTGGCGGTGAACCCATCGAGCACGCAGCGCCACAGCTCTCCTTCGATGCACACCCGACTCTTCATGTCGCTGAGCCGCTGCTCGCCGGGAGCGCGCGCCAGGCCTTCGTCGAGGATCTGGACGGCCCGCGGGTACTGCTTGTGCTGCCGCAGCAGCTCCGCGATGCCGAGCCGCAGGTTGGTGTTGTGGGGCTCACCCGCGAGCTCGTGGACGAACGCGTCGATCGCTTTCAGCGTGTCGCCCTTCATCTGCCAGAAATGGGCGACGTTCTCCCAAGCCGTCGCGTTCAGCGAATCACCCTTCGTGGCCCGCTCGGCCGCCGCCAACTGGCTGTCGATCGGCATCCGTTGGGCCTCGTAGATCGTGCCGATGCACAGATGCGCCGCCGTGAGATTCGGCTCGATCTGGAGCGCCTTGCGCGCCGACTCGAGTGCCTGCGACAGCTGGCCCTTCTGGCGCCGGTCGTTGCACTCGCGCGCCAGCTCGCCCGCGCGGATGATGGCGTTGAGCCGCTGCGCCACCTGCTCGGCCAGCGCCGTGGTCGTCCCCGGGTTCGCCGTCGACGCTGTGATGAGGAAGGCATAGCCGGAAGAGCCGATGTCCACGATGCGCACGCGGGCCGTCATCGTGCCGCCCGCGCGCTCGAACGTGCCGGCGTTGTACGCGTTGACGTTGAGGAAGCGCGCGAGCAGCGAGGCTTGCGACGGGTCCAGCAGCACGTCGCACGTGAAGTCGGACGCCTTCAGCGCTTCGCACAGCTTCGCTTTCGGCACCACGTAGGCCTTATAGCGGGCCGACGCCCCCACCTTCTCCCGCACGGCGTCCATCAGCGCGATGCTCGCCGCGGAATCGGCGGGCGTCTTCGCCTGCAGCGGCAGGAGCAGCAGCTTGGTCGTCGGCTGTGGAGTCGTGAGCTGCGCCGACGCGCTGCCAGCCGCGGCGGCCAGCAAGCCGGCCACCAGTCGTAAGCTTCTCACGCGCGCAGGCCTCCGTTGCAGCCTGATACCCCGAATGGGCGAAGAGGGATTCGAACCCCCGACTTCCTGCGTGTAAGGCAGGCGCTCTGAACCGCTGAGCTATTCGCCCGTCCCACGGCGGGTCGCTACAGGGCCAGGCCTACGGGGAAGAAGACGCAGTAGCCGAGCACCAGCAGAATCGGGGCCGCGGTGGTCGAGCCACGCGACAACAGCCAGTAGCCGGCCGCGAGCGAGACGACCGCCGCAGCGAGGAAGATGTAGTTCTTGGGCCCGAAATGCAGGCGCGACGGCGCGATACTCTGGTCGGGCATGAGCGCGCCAGAGTTTACCCGGCAATCCCAACCTCGTCAAGCAGTTGGACCTCCCTCGCCCGGCACGGTCCAGCCCTCGTCCAAGAGCGCGCGCCGCACCCGGTCGCGGCGGCGCCGCAGCACCACGAGCCACACCATCAGCGACCCCGTGACGGCCCAAAACAGCCCCACCGCCCCGGCCCAGGACAGCCAGCCGTAGCGGGACCGGACGTCCCGCTGCCACCGCTCCGCGAAGTCTCCCTCCGTCACCTGGTAGGTCGCCCGCAGGGCCGCGTCGAAGCTCGGATCCCGGGCGAGACGGTCGATCAGGGGCCCGAGTCCTTGCGGGCCGCCCCAGCGCGCCAGCAACAGCACCGCCGTCGTGGCCAGCGCGTAGGCGGTGGTCGCGTCGGAGCCGTCGGAGCGGAGGGCCCGGTCCACCTCGTCCAGATCGAGCGGTGCACCGCGCGCCACCTGCCAGTTGAGTCGGAGCGCGTCGAGACGGTCCCACTCCGCGGCCGCGACGGCGGCGTAGCCTTCCTCGAACCACAGCGGCAGGCGGCGACCAACCCGCCAGCGCAGCGCGAGGTGGGCGAGCTCGTGCCGGAGCGCGGCTTCAAGGTGGTCGGCCGGTCCGACGGACAGCAAGACGACGGTCCTGGCCTCCGGGAACGCCGCGCCTTCGCTCCAACGCGGCAGACGGCCCCTGGTGAGCGAGTCGAAGCGGGCGCGATCGGGGGCGAGCAGCAAGCGGATCGGGCGGTCGGCGAGCGGGCCTATGCCCGGAAACGGCGCGGTGCGGTCGGCGGCCTCCGCGAGCGCGACCGCAAGCGTGAGCTGCGCGGGCCACGCCACCGCCGTGACGCGCCCGACCTGTACGGCCTCGGGGCCCTGCACGAGCAGGGCGAGGAGCGCTAGGTGCGCGGCGGCTCCCCTCCCTGCAGCACGACCTGCAGGGTGTCCTGACATTTCTTGCCCCAGGGGTTGAACTTGTTCGCCTTGAACCCGTCCTCCCAGACCTGCTGCGCCTGGGCGGCTTCGCCCCCGAACCAGTAGGCGCGGCCCAGCTCGTAGTAGGCCTCGATCAGGTTGGGCCCGAGCTTGAGCGTCTTCTGGAAGAAAGTCTGCGCGTCCTCGTACATCTCGCGCTGCAGGTAGACCAGGCCGAGGTAGAAATGCGCGTACAGCGTGGCCTTCTTGTCGTTGTCGAGGCGGATCGCCTTGGAGAGGTGCTCGATCGCTTCCCCGAAGATGCGCTTCTTCAGGCAGATGTAGCCGACGTTGATGCGCGCCAGCGAGTTCGCCGGCTCCTTCATCAAGACCTTCTGGAAGGTCTGGAGCGCCTCGTCGTAGTCCTCGTGCAGCATCTGCGCCCAGCCGAGCAGGGATTCGCCCTGGGTCTCACCGGGGGCGAGCTGCAGCGCCTTCTGCAGCGATTGGATCGCGCCCGCGTAGTCGCCGAGCGAGATCAGGCTCCACCCCTTCTCGATGAACGTCGACGCGCCGATGTGGTCGGCGTGCAGGGCGGGCCGCGACCCGGTGAACTCGGGCGCCGACGCTTCCGCCGTGGAGGCGGCGACCTGCTTGTAGCGGTCCACCAGCTTGCGAATGTCCTCCCTGAGCTCGCCCAGCTCGGCGATCAGGGCGTCCACCTGCTTGAAGTAGGCGATGATCTCGCGCTTCACCGCCTCGCGCTCGGCGGCCCCCGCGACGCTGCCGAGCTTGCGCGCGATGGCGTCGTAGTCGGCCCGCAGGGCGCGGATCGGGCTCTCGGTGGTCACGCCTGTGTCTGCTCCTTGACGGTCGGCTGCACCGCCGCCTCGAGCGCGAGCTTCTCCTGCGAATTCAGCAGCCGCCCCGTGTTGAGCACGATGATGGTGCGCCCATCCTTCACGATGAGGCCGGTGATGTACTCGGCGGCGAGGCCCTTCACGATGGTGGGCGGCGCCGTGACCTCGGTGGCCAACAGCTGCAGCACCTCGGTCACCGCGTCGACGACGATGCCAAGCTTCGCCCCGTCCCACTGGAGGACGACGATGCGGGTCTCCTCGCGCAGCGGGGCCGGCACGCCCAGCCGTTTGCGCAGATCGATGAGCGGGACCGCGGTCCCCTGATACTGCAGGACCCCCTCCAGGAAGTCGGGCGCCTTGGGCAGGGGCGCCGGCGTGTCGTAGCGCAGGATCCGCTCCACCTGGAAGATGTTGAAGGCGAAGTCCTGCCCGGCGATCCGGAAGGTCACGAGTTGGACCTCGTCGCCGGTGCTCATCCGATGCGGTCTCCCAGGGCGTCGAGGTCGAGGATCGGGACGAGCGTCCCCATGCGCCGTGCGACGCCCGCGGCCCAGGGGAGCGACTCTCCGCCGGGGACGGGGAGCATGGCCTCGCGCACCACGTCGTCGGCGTCGTCGACCTCGAAGGCCACCGACCGCTCGCCCAGCGCGACGAGCACGGCCGTGTGGCCGCGCTCGGCGGGAGGGGGACGCTCGCCCAGGAGCGCTCCGAGGTGGACCAGCGGGACGAGGCGGCCGCGCAGCGGGGTGAGACCGCGCATCGCCTGCAGGGCGCGCGGCACCTCCAGCACCTCGCCCAGGTCGCCGACCTCGAGCACGCGTCCCAGCGGCAGGCCGTACGGCTTACCCTCGGCGCGGACCAGGAGATAGCCCGGGCTCATCGCGTTGCGCGGCTGGTCACGCGCCTCCGCACCAATTCGATCATGACCCGCTCGGCAATCTGTCCCAGCGGCAGAACCGCGTCTACGCCGCCGGCCTGCACCGCGGCGGCGGGCATCCCGGGAATCACGGACGACTCGCGGTCCTGGGCGATGCCGCCACCGCCGGCGTCGCGGATCGCCCGCAGCCCCTCGGCGCCGTCGCGCCCCATTCCGGTCAGCACGACGCCGACGCCCTGCGCCCCGAACACGGCCGCCACCGAGCGGAACAGCGGGTCCGCGGCCGGGCGCACGCCCCACACCGGCGCGCTCTGGTCGAGGGCGATCATCGGTCCGTCGGGAGCGGGCACCACTCGCATATGATAATCGCCCGGCGCCACGTACGCCGTGTCCACGACCAGCGGCGCGCCGTCGTCCGCTTCCACGACGCGCAGCGCGCTCATCGAGTCCAGCCGCTCGGCGAGGCTGCGAGTGAACTTGGGCGGCATGTGCTGCACCACGAGCACGGCCGCGCCACACCCCGGGGAGAGCCGCGGCACCACGTCCGCGAGCGCGCGCGGGCCACCGGTGGACGCGGCGAGCGCGACGACGCAGCGCGCCCGCGCGCGCAGCGCGGTGTCCCCGCGGCGCGGCGCCACCGGCGGCCGGGCGAGCATCGGGACGCGCGACACGTCGGCGGCGAGGGCGCGCTCCACGGCGGCGACGAGCTGCGGGCCCATGCGCAGCATCGCCGCCCGGTCCGCCTCCTGCGGCTTGGCCACGATCTCCACGGCGCCGAGCTCCAGCGCCCGGATCGCGGCGCCGGTCCCCGGGCCGGCGTGGGCGCTCACGACCACGATGGGCCGCGGCGCTTCCGACATGATGTAGCCGATCGCGCCGAGGCCGTCGAGCTCGGGCATCTCGAGGTCCATCGTCACCACGTCGGGCTCGAACTGGTGCACCTTGCGCACGGCGTCGAACCCGTCCCGTGCCGTCGCGATCACGTCGAACCCGCGCAGCACGTCGCTCAGCACGCGCCGCATCAGGGCGCTGTCGTCCACCACGAGGACGCGCGGGGTGGAGCCGCGGCGCTCAGATGACGACGGCATCGCTCCCCACGGTCCGGATCTCGACGTGGCCGTCGACCACGTGGAAGCGGACGGAGCGGCCCGCGCCGCCGCCCACGGCCTGGCGCGCCAGCGGGATGGAGGCGGCGCGCAGGGCGTCGCGCGCGGCGACGACGTTGCGCTCGCCCATTTGCACGCTGCCCGGCGTCATCAGCTGGGCGAACATGCTCGCCCCGCCCGCGAGCTTCGCGACGAGGCGCCGGGGGTCGGCCCCGAGCGCCCGCAGCCGCTCGACGAGGAACGGCACCGCCGTGTCGGGAAACTTCGCGGGATTGGTGGCGTCGTGCGCGAGGCTGCGCGACGGCAACAGGATGTGGGCCATCCCCCCGGCGCCGGCGGCCGCGTCGTGCAGCATGATGGCGACGCAGGACCCGAGCCCGAGCGTGACGATGACCGCATCGCCGCGCTCCGCGGCCCACTCCGCCACCTTTACGATGGTCTCCTTCGGGGCGGGACTCATGCCGGCCGGCGGTAGATCCGCTCCCGCGGCTCCTCGAGCACGAGGCGCTCCCGCGCCGCCCCGAACAGCGTCTCGACCTTGCCGAGCAGCAGGACGCCTCCCGGCGCGAGGGCCTCGGCGAACGCCAGGAAGAGCCGCTCCTGCGTCGGTCGATCGAAGTAGATCACCACGTTGCGGCACACGATCAGGTCGTAGGGGGGCGCGGGCGGCGGCTCGCACGTGAGGTCGTGTTTCAGCACGCGCACGAGGCGCTGCAGCGCCGGGCCCGGGCGGCGCGGCGCGTCGGCGGTGAAGTAGCGTCGCACGAGCTCCGCCGGCGTTTCGCTGAAGGCGCTCTCGGGGAAGGCCGCGGCGCGCGTGCGCTCGAGGCTGGTGCGGTCCACGTCGGTCGCATCCACGCGCGCCCGGCCGAGCCGGCCCTCCTGGTCGAGTCGCCGCCCCGTCTCGGCCAGCGCGACCGCGATCGTATAGGGCTCCTCGCCCGACGCGCACCCCGCCGACCAGACCCGCACCTCGCCGCGGCGCCGCTCCCACAGCTCGACGAGGTAGGGCGCGAGCGCGCGCCACGTCTCGGCGTTGCGGAAGAACTTCGTCACGTTGATCGTGAGAGCGTCGAGCAGCAGGTCGTATTCGCCCGCGTCGCCGTCGAGCAGCCGCGCGTAGTCCTCGAAGGTGTGGACGCCGCGCGCCCGCATGCGCACCGCGATGCGGCGCCGCAGGCACTTCTCCTTGTAGGCCTCGCAGACGACGCCCCGCGCGTCGGAGATCTTCCGGGTGAGCGCCCGAAAGGCCCGCGCGTCCTGCTCCGGCGTCACGACAGCGCGCTCAGCGTGTCCAGATTGGCCTTGACGAGCTCGTGCTTGGGGTTGAGCTCCAGCGCCTTGCGCCACAGCTGGGCCGCCAGCTCCCGGTCGTTCCGCTTGTAGGCGATGTTGCCGAGCTTGAAGTACACGTCGTCCCCGAGGTCGGGGGCGAGCTCCACGGCGCGGCTGTAGGCGTCCCACGCCTCGTCGTAGCGCGACCCGCGGTAGGCGAGGTCGGCCAGGTTCTTGGACAGCTGCGGCAGCGACGGCTCGTTCTTGCGGGCGGTGCGCACCAGCTCCTCCGCGGCCTCGAGGTCGCCGGCCAGCTCCTTCAGCACGGCCAGGTTGTTGAGCAGCACGGCGTGCGTCGGGTAGGCGGCGGCTGCCTCCCCGGCCAGCTGCTCGGCGAGCTCGAAGTCCCCCGCCCCCGCGGCCGCCAGGGCGCGCGCCCAGTACCACGCGGCGGGCGGCGTCTCGCCCGCGAGCTCCTTCGCGCGGTCGAGCCGGCCGGCGGCGCTCGCGTAGTCGCCCTGCTTCAGGGCGACGATGCCCCACCCCAGGTACACGCGGACGTCCGTGCGGGCACGCGCCGCCGCCTCCGCGTAGGCAGCCTCCGCCTCCTTCAGCCGGCCGAGCTGCTCGTAGGCGTAGGCGAGGTTGTGGAACACCGCGGGCCGACCACCCCCCTTCTCGGCCGCGAGCCGCAGGGCCTCCATTGCTTCACGCCAGCGCGCCTGCTTCAGGGCGACGAGCCCGATGAAGAAGTGGGCGTTCGCCTCGCCGGGCCGCAGCTCCGCCACCCGCCGGAACTCGCGTGCCGCCTCGTCCAGCATCCCGGTCTTGTAGAAGGCGATGCCCAGGTTGCGGTGCTCCTCGACGCGGGCGTCGGTGATGTGCCGGTCCACCGCCGACGCGGTGCGGCCCGCACGATGCACGAATCCGGCGGTGATCAGGCCGTAGAGGGCCTTGCCGATCTCGAATTCCCCGAGCCCGGAGTCCTCGATCACCTGGTTCATGTCGCGCGCGCCGTCGAGCAACGGCAGCACGCGCTGCTGCGTTTCGGTGAGCGCGGCCTCGCTGATCGCGAGCCGGTCCTTGTCGACGGTGAAGATCAGGTCGAACGAGGGGATCTTCTTCTCGATCAGGCTCCACTCGTCCACCCGGCGCGCGCCTTCGAGCAGCAGCGACTCCGGGTTGATGTTGACCAGGAAGTCCTGGCGCTCCGGCCGCACCTCGCTCTCGAAGTTGAAGGTCCCCTGGGTCCAGGTGAAGAGATAGTAGACCGATTCTTCGATCTGGACCCGCATGTAGCGCTCCAGGTCCTCCTGGCTGATCACTCCCATCCCGACCAGGATTTCGCCCAGCTTCTTGTCGCGCTCCTTCGATTGCCGGTGGATGGCGGCGTCGAGCTGGTCCGACCTGATCTTCTGGTGCTTCACCAGAATGTCGCCGAGCCGGTCGCGCCGGTTGACGATCGAGGCGTAGCAGATGCGCCCCTTGTCGAAGTAGATGTAGCCGAAGTTGGAACGATCCGCGATCGAGAGACACCCGGTCTTCTGCCCCAGCGCCAACAGCTGCAGCACGTCGGGGAGCGAAGCCTCCTTGAGCGAGCCTTTGATCGCCATGCTAGCGGTATTCCTCGATCAGGCGGTCGGCGACGTCCGGCCAATCCCACACCATCTTCTCGCGGCTCTTCACCCCGCCCATGCTCGAGACCACGATCCCGCTGGTGCGCAGCCCGCCGGAGCGCCGCGCCTCGCGCGGCTGTCCCTCCAGCACGTCGCGCGCCAGCCCGGCGGTGAGCGGCACGTCTTGCGCCGCGGCGCTGCTCACCACGCGTTGCAGCACGGGAATGAGGCTGCGCACGGAGTCGACCGGGCGATCCGCCAGATAATCGAGCAGGGCCGCGTCAGGCGGGGTGCCCGGCTGGGCCAGCGCCTGCTCCAAGAAGTGTCGCTTCAGTTCGCGGTCCGGCTCGGAGATCTCGGCCACGAGCCCGCCGCCCAGACGGGTGACGATGCGCTCCTCCAGTCCCTCGAGGGCGCCGGGTGGCGCGGGCGCCGTGAAGACGAGCTGGCGCTCCTTGTCGAGGAGCAGGTTGAAGAGGTTGAACAACTCTTCCTGGGTGCGATCCTTCCCCGCGAGCAGGTGAACGTCGTCGAGCAGCAGTGCCGTCGCGCGCCGGTAGCGCGCGCGCCACCAGTCCACCCGGTCGCCGTCGATCGCGGCGATCAGCTCGTCGATGAACGCCTGAGTCGAGAGGCATGCCACCACCGCTCCCCTGGCGCGGGCGAGCTCCAGGCCGATCGCGTTCAGCAGATGGGTTTTCCCGAGCCCGCTCTTCCCGACCAGGACGAGCGGATTGTACTTCTTCCCGGGCCGCTTGATCACGTCGCGCGCGGCGCTCACCGCCACGTCGTTCGACGGGCCGACGGCGTAGGTCGCGAGCGCGAACGCCGCCGAGGGACCCGGCGGCGGCGCCGCGCCCGTGCGCACTTCTGCCGCCGCCGCCTCCGCATCGGCGAGGCGCTCCGGATCGCGGAACTGGCTCTGTCCCGAGGCCTGCGGGTCGAGCTGCGCCACCTCGGTCTCCAGCACCTTCAGACGCTCGACGTCCTTCTCGTAGGCGTCGATCGCGTCATCCACCGCGGCCGGCGCTTGCTGCTCGAGCAGCGCCTCGAGGCGTCGCGTGCGGTAGCCTTCGCCCTCCCACCGCAGGATCGCCTCCGCGACCCGCGCCCGCCACGCCTCGACGGCCTTGCCGAGCCCCACGGTCACGTCGGCGAGGAACTGCCCGAACTCGTCGCCGGCCGGCGCGGCGCCGCGCGCCGCGGCGGCGCCCGCCGGTACCGCGGCCTCCGCTTTCAAGCCGAGCAGCTGCTTCGCCGTCGCCGCGTTGATCTGCGTCTCGTTGACGGCCTGGTAGGCGACCAGCCGGTTCAGCGCGCCCATCAGCTCCCGCACGTTGTCGAACGCCGCCCCCGCCACGGTCTCGAGCACGCCCGGCGCGAACCGCGCGGCGCGCTCCTCCGCCTTCCGCCGCAGGATCGCGACCCGCGTCTCGTAGTCCGGCGGCCCGATATCGACGACCAGCCCGCCCGAGAACCGCGAGATCAGGCGCTCGTCCAGATCCGCGATCTCGCCCGGTGGCCGGTCGCTCGTCAGCACGATCTGGTGCGCGGCCACCTGCAGCGCCTCGGTGAGCCGCAGCAGCTCGGACTGCATCTCCTTGCGCTTCGCGAGGAACTGCACGTCGTCCACCAGCAGCACGTCCACTCCCTGGAAGCGACGCCGGAACGCGTCGCCCTGGCCGGCCGCGATGGCGGCGTGAAACGCCTCCACGTATTCGTCGAGCGTCAGATACTCGATGTTGAGCCCCGGGGCGAGCTTCTTCGCGGCCTGGCCGATCGCCATGAGGAGATGCGTCTTGCCGAGCCCCGAGCCGCTGTAGACGAACAGCGGGTTGTAGGCCGACCCGGGCGTCTCGGCGACGGTGCGCCCGGCGGTGACGGCGAGGCGGTTCGCCGCCCCCACCACGAAGGTGTCGAACGCGTATTTGGGATTGAGCGCGGTCGTCACGCCGTACTCCCGGCGGCGAGCCGCTTCAGCACCAGCTCGGAGATCCCCTTCAGCGTCTCGAATACGCCCGTGCCGTGCAGCGCGTCGGCCGCGAAGCTCGGCACGCCGCGGAAGTTGAGGGCGTCGTCGAGGTCCGCCGGCGAGAGGATCAGCTCCCGCGGCAAGTCCTGCTTGTTGTACTGCATGGCGAGCGGCACGGCGCGGACGTCCACACCGTGCTCCAGCAGGTTGCTCTGCAGGTTCTGGAGGCTCTCCACGTTCTCGTCGAGCTGGCGCGCCTGGCTGTCGGCGACGAACACGACCCCGTCGGCGCCCTGCAGCACGAGCCGGCGCGTCGCGTTGTAATAGACCTGGCCCGGGACCGTGTAGAGCTGGAACCGGGTCGCGAACCCGGAGATCTGGCCCAGGTCGATCGGCAGGAAGTCGAAGAACAGCGTGCGGTCGGTCTGGGTGGCGAGCGAGACCAGCCGCCCGCGGCGAGCCTCGGGGACCCGCCCGTACACGTAGTGCAGGTTGGTCGTCTTGCCGGAGCGTCCGGGCCCGTAGTAGACGATCTTGCAGGTGATCTCGCGCGTCGTGAAGTTGACCAGCGACAAGGGCCTACCTCCCGAACAGCGTGTTGAGGCTGTCGCTCAACTCGCGCTCGAAGTCCGCTGCGAGCACCTGCTTGGGCACGCCTTCCTTCGGACACGCCGCCTGGAGATCCGCGACGAGCTGCTCGAAGAATAACTGCACCAAGCCGACCGACGAAACTTCGAGGTCGTAGACGACGAGCACCACGAGCATCCCACGCGCCGTGCCGAAGCCCGCCAGGAAGATGCCGTGCCGCTCGCCCTGGTGAGTCAGGGCGGCGAACGGCGGCTGCTTCAGCTCCTTCGCCATCGCGGCCGTGGAGGCAATGATGGCGGCTCCGAGCGCCGCGGCCGACATCACCTCCACCGCCCGGGAGAAGCCGTGTTGGGCCATCACCTGCCCCGCCGACGTCATCACGAGGACCAGGCGCGCCTCCGCCTCCTTCGTGAACTTGACGAGGGGCTGGAGCGTCCAGGCCTCGACGGCGCGCGTCGTCATCGCACGGCCTCCGCGGCGCGCAGCAGCTCCAGGCGCACCAGACCGACGTTGACGTCGGGCTCGGCCACCGCCACCACGACGATCCCCGAGGCCGCGGGCACGACCAGCAGGGCCCCCTGCTCGCCCTGCAGATGCCAGAACACGCTCGCGCCCACGCCCGCGGCCGCCATCGCCCGGCGCAGCCGGTTGGCCAGGCTGGCGGCGAGGGCGGCGACGGCCGACCCCTTGATCCCCTCCATCAGATGCTCCGCCACGACGAGCCCGTCGTCGCTCGAGACGATCATCGCCCCGCGCACCCCGCGCACGCGGGTGACGAGGTCGAGCGAGCGGGCGTAGCCGGTGGCGGTCACGCCTGCTGCTCCAGCCAGCGCCGCGCGGCCATGGCGGCCCGCTGCGCGATGATCGCCAGCCGCCCCATCGGGACCGACCGGTCGCGCACCACCAGCAGGAGGGCGTCGGGCCCGGGTTGGGCGAGGTGGACGTGCCCGAGCTGGCCCTCGGCCGCGAGTCCGGTCCAGGCGCCGAATCCGAGCAGCTTCGCCGTGCGCCCCGCCTCCAGCGAGACGCCGGCCAGGTAGGCGGCGACCGCCTCGGTCACGTCGGCGCCGTTCCAGTCGCGCAGCGCCCCGCCCAGCACGCGGCCCGCGGCGTCGAGCAGCAGCAGCCCCTCCTGCGCGCCCTCGAGCCCGGCGAACACGCGACGGTCCTCGAGCGGCCCGGCGGGCGGCGCCATCGGCTCCTCGGGCACGGGGGAGGACGGGGGCGCGTCCGGCCGCAGGGCCGCGGCGTGCCCGGCCGGCCGGGCCGCCGCGCTGCCCATGGGCTGGCCCCGGACCATCGCGAGCGCCTGCTGGATCGTGAAGTCGTCCGGCGCCACGCGCTCCGCCTCCTCCAGGTGAGCGACCGCCTGCGCCACGTCGCCGACCTTGAAATAGAGGAAGGCGAGCCCCTTGAGCGCGCCCATGTGGCCGGGCGCGATGCGCCGGGCCATGTCCCACTCGTCGAAGGCGCGCTCGTAGTCGCGCTTGTCGGCGAGGATGCGCGCGTACAGGTCGTGGGCATCGGCCAGGTGCGGGTGGCGCTCCAGCCCGTTCAGCGCGACCCGGTGAGCGGCGTCGAGCTGCCCCCGCTGTCGCAGCAGATCGGCGAGCCGCAGGAACACGAGGCTCTGCGGATCGCGCGCCAGCTCGGCCGAGAGCGTCTTGATCTCGTCAGCCATGGAACCCCGCTCTGCTGTCCGCGAGCGTTTGCGCCGCGGTCTTGGCGCGTCGCACTTCGCCCTGCTGCGCGAGCTCCGTCTCCGACCGCGCGGCGAGGCGCTCCCACCGGCTCCACTGCTCGACCGCTTCGGCAAAACGCCCGATCGCGGCCAGGGCGTACCCGAGGTAGCGGTGCCCGGCCGCGAGCAGCGGGTCGAGCGTCAGCCCGCGGCGCAGCTCGTCCACGGCCTCGGCCGCACGGCCTGCGGCGAGGTGCGCCCGGCCCAACAGCAGGTGCACGACGGGGTCGTGCGGATACAGGCTCCCCGCCTGCTCGGCCGCTGCGCGGGCCGCCTCCAGGTCCTTGCGGGCGAGCGCCTCCTCGGCCTGGGCCACGAGCGCGGCGAGGTCCGCGGCGCCGCTGGTGCGCTCGCGGCGCAGTGTGCCCGGGTCCGCCAACACCACGACCCCGGCGCTCTCCAGCCCGAACAGGGTCTTCGCCACGTCGAACTCCGACCGCCCGAGCTCCCGCGCGATGGCGCGCACGTCGCGCTGTCCGTCCACCGCCGCGAGCACCTCCCACTCGGGCGGCAGCAGGTCAAGCTCGCCCCCGCCGTCGGACGGCGGCGGTGCGAGCGCCGCGATCACGCCGAGGTGGGGGATGCGGCTCTCGATGCGCGACCACTCGTCGATGCGGCGCGCCCCCTCCATCAGCAGCGCTTCCGTCGGGATCCGCACGGTCGCCGCGGGGGGGACGTCGAGCAGCGGCCCCTCCACGAACGAGAAGTAGCCCTCCCGCCAGCTCATCACCTCGAAGATCACTTCCTCGACCTGGAAGCGAAGCTGGCGCTCCAGCTCGCGCGGCGTGATGGCGCCGAGCGCCACCAGGATCTCGCCCAGTCGCCGCTTGTCCCCCTGGCGCTGCTGCATGTCGCGCGCGCGCTCGAGATCCGCCTCCGCGATCTTCCCCGTGCGGAGCAGCAGGCTGCCGAGCGGGTGCGGGTTGCTGCGGATTTCGGCGTAGACGACGGTGCCGTCCTCGAAGTGGATCGTCCCGGCGTTGTGCCGCACCTCGGAGGTGACGCGCAGCACGCCGGTCTTCCGGCTCAGGTCGAGCAGCTGGAAGACGTCATGGATCCCGAGCTCGCGCAGCGGGCCTTCGATCGCCATGGCTACGCCGCGTCGGAGGCGAAGATGTGTTGCAGGTCGAGCGCCGTGCGGGCATGCATGCGCGCGCGCTGCGCGAACGGCCCGCTCGGGTCGAGCCGCGTGACCCGCTCCCACGCCTGGACCGCCTCGGCGTAGCGGTGCAGCCGCGCCAGCGCGACGCCCAGCTGAAACACGGCCTCCACCTGGTCGGGGTCGAACTTGAGCGCCCGGCGGAACGCCTCCAGTGCCGCCTCGTGGCGCTTGTCGTCGAGCAGGGCGCGTCCCAGAAGCAGCAGGGCCGGCAGGTCATAGGGATCCTGCTCCAGCGTCTCGGCGAGCCGCCGGATCGCCTGCGGCACCTGCCCCGAGCGCCGCAACAGGTCCGCCAGGGCGAGGTTCGCGTCGCTGAGGGTGGGCAGCACCTCGAGCGCCCGCTCGTACGCCTCCTGCGCCTCCCGCCACTCCTCGCGCTCCTCGTGCAGGCGGCCGAGGTCGACCCACACCTGCACGTAGCCCGGGTCGAGCTCGAGGGCGCCGCGGTAGGCCGCGAGGGCGCCGCCCTTGTCGCCTACCTTGAGGGCGACGTCGCCCTGGAGCTTGTGGAGATCGGCGCGGTCGGGCGCGCGCGTTTGCGCTTGCCTCAGGGCGGTGAGGGCGCCGGCGGCATCCCCCGCCGCGGCGCGGCCCCGCGCCGCGACGACCAGGGCCTCGACGTCGTCCGGGGCGAGCGGCAACAGCTCCTCCGCGAGCGCCGCCGCCTCGGCGGTGCGCCCCAGGGCGAACAGCGCCTTCACCTCGCCGAGCCGTGCGTTGGGGCGGTCCGGGGCGAGCCCCCGCGCCTCGTGATAGCGCTCCAACGCCTCGCCGTGCAGGCCCCGCCGCGCGAAGATGTCGCCCAGCAGCACGGCGGCTTCGGCGCGGTCGGCGCCGCGCTGCACCGCGCGCACCGCCTCCGCCGCCGCGACGTCCATGAGGCCCTTGCTCACGTAGTCCCGTGCCAGCGCGAGCGGATCGTCCACCCGGGGAGGCGCGGGCTCGGTGGCGGGTGCGGGCTGCAGCTCCTGGAAGATGTTGTCGAGCAGGCGCTCGTCGAAGGCGAAGTTCTCACCCAGCGTCTCCGCCGTGACGTCGGCGGAGATCTCCGGTGCGATGCCGATGGTCGCCTTCTCGTACTGCAGGTCGATCGTGAGCTGGAATTTCTGCGACACGTAGTAAGGGTCGAGCTCGAGCGCCCGCTTGGTGGCGCGGAGCGCGCCGTCGAAGTCGCCCAAGTTCGAGAGGGTGAAGCTCAGATTGTAGTGGGCGCCCGCGTGCTCGGGGTCCGTCTCGACCGCGCGCACGAACGCGTTGCGCGCGTCGGTGAAGCGCTTCAGCTCCACCAGCACGAGGCCGATCCCGTTCCAGGCCGCGGCGGAGCGCGGCTCGGTCGCCAGGACCTGGCGGTAGGCCTCGAGCGACAGTTGGAAGCGCCGCAGCTGGTACAGCAACAGCGCCAGGTTGAGCCGGGCGGCCGAGAAGCCGCCCCGCAGCTGCAGCGCCGTGCGCAATGCCTCGATCGCCTCCTCGGTATCGCCCGCGTGCGCGACCACCACGCCCAGGTTGTTCCACGCCAGCGCGTACTTGGGGTCCACCTCCACCGCCTGGCGGTAGGAGGCAAGCGCGTCGTCGGCGCGGCCCGCCTGGTGGAGGACCACGCCCCGCTCGTTCCACAGCTTGGGCGAGTCCGGGACCTCGCGGATCAGCGTCTCGTACAGCTCGAGCGCCGCCCCGAAGTCGCGCTTGAGGAGGTGGACCTCCGCCATCGCCTGGAGCGTGAGGCGGCGGTCCTCGCCGCGCTCCAGCGCCATCCGATAGGCACGCAGCGCCTCGTTGTAGTAGCCCTTCTGGCGGAACGCGAGCCCGAGGTTGTAGTGCGCGAGCTCGTTCCCCTCGACCACCTGGGGCTCCGGGCTTTCGCGCGCCCGCAGCTGCTGGCTCCGGCGCTCGGCGTTGTAGCGCTCGAGCGAGAGGTTGGTCTGCGCTCGAGCGAGCGGCGGGTTGAGCTGGATGGCGCGCTTCGAAGCGGCGCGCGCCTCCTGGTGGCGTCCCATGTCGCCGAGCACGAACGCCATCAGATAGTGCGCGTGCGCGTTGTCGGGGTTCAGCTCGACCGCCTTCTCGAGCGCCTGCAGCGCCTCGGCGTTCAGGCCCCGGTTGTAGTAGATCTCGCCGAGGTAGAACCACACGACGCTCGAATCGGGATCGAGCTCCCGGGCCCGCACGAACCACTCGGTCGCCACCTCCGGCCGCCCGCGGTTTTTCTCGGCGAGCCCGAGCTGCAGGATCGCCGCCACGTCCTTGGGGCGCTGGCCCAGCAGCTGTTCGAACTCGGCCACCGCCTCCGCCTGCTGCCCCAGGATCGCGTAGGCGCGGCCCAGCTCCCAGCGCGCATCGCGGTCGTCCGGGGCCTGCCGCAGGCGCTCCCGCAGCTCGGCGACGCGGCGGTCGTAGTAACCCGAATTGTGGTAGGCGATTTCGAGGTTGCGCTGCGCGACCTGCATCTTCGGGTCGAGCTCGAGCGCGCGGGAGAACTCCGCGATCGCGTCTTCCAGCAGGCCCTTCTGGAAGTAAAGGACGCCCAGATTGCTGTGCGCCCCGGCGTCCGAAGGGTCGATCCGGCGGGCGAAGGATCGGAGGACGGCGAGGTCGCGGTCCGAAAGCGCCGGCGCCGTCACGGGTCAGGTCAGCCGGATGGCGTCAAAGATGGCCTTGAGGGACGCCAGATCCGGGAGCAGCAGGAAATGTCCCCGGAGCCCCTCCGCCGAGTCGATGTGGAACTCGGTCTCGACGCAGAACACGAAGTCGCGCTCGTGCCCGAAGTTGAGGTACGTCGTGGTGAGCACCGCCGCCGACACGTCCACCACCAGGCTCGGCACGGACGGGAGCAGGAGCATCCCCATGAAGTCGGACAGCGCGTTCATGTAGGCGCCCGAGAGGATGTTGCCGGCCTCCTTGAGGCACGATTGCTCCAGCACGTCGAACGTGGCCGTGGTGCCGAGCGGCCGGCGCAGCAGCATGTCGCACACCTTGCGACCCACCGCCTCCGGGAAGAGCAGCAGGGTGCGCCCGGTCAGGTCGCCGAGCATGTGCATGAGCACCGCGGCGACCACATCGCTGGCATTGCCCAGCAGCTCGGGCACCTCTTCCAGCCGCGCGATGTTGATCTCGGGCACGCTGATCATGATGCGGCGGTTGGTGAGCTGGGACAGCGCCGTGGCGGCGTGCCCGGCGCCGATGTTCGCCACTTCCTTGAGCGCGTCGAGCTGCAGCGCCTTGAGATCCCGGACGTCTTCCATCCCCGCTCCCGCCTACACGAGTCCGCCGGCGTCGAGGATCAACGCCGGGACTCCGTCTCCCATGATGGTCGCCCCGCTGAAGACGGGGAGCGTCCCCTGCGGTGCGTCGAAGCCCTTCACCACGATCTCCTGCTGCCCCAGCATCCCATCCACGACGACGCCCGAGCGCCGGTCCCCCATCTCGAGCACGATGATCGGCCGCCGCGGCGGCGGCGCGTCGCCGGCGACGCCGAGCAGCTGCCGCAGGTAGACGAGCGGCACCACGCGGTCGCGCAGCACGATCGCCTCGCGCCCCTCGACGGTCGTCGTCGGCGCCGCCCCGAGCTCCACCGTCTCCGCCACGTAGGTGAGCGGTAGGGCGTAGCGCTCGCGCCCCACGCTCGCGATCAGCGCCCGCACGATCGCGAGCGTGACCGGCAGCCGCAGCACGAACGTCGTGCCCTTGCCCGGCTGCGAGCGAATCTCGATCGAGCCGCCCAGTGCCCGCAGCCGCGTCACGGCCACATCGATCCCGACCCCCCGGCCCGAGACGTTCGTCACGGCGTCCGCCGTCGAAAACCCGGGCCGCGCGAGCACCCGCAGCAGCTGGTCGTCGGTGAGCGCCTCCGCGTGCGGGTCCACCAACCCGTCGCGCCGCGCGCGCTCGAGAATGGTCGCGCGGTCGATGCCGCGGCCGTCGTCCGTCACGCTGATCGCCACGCTCGAGCGCTCGCGCAGCGCCGTGAGCACAATCTCCGCCTCGGGGTTCTTGCCCCGGCGCCGCCGCTCCGCCGGCGGCTCGATTCCGTGGTCCACCGCATTGCGCAACAAATGCATGAGCGGGTCGCCCAGCTCGTCCAGGATGGCGCGGTCGAGCTCGATCTCCTTCCCTTCCACGCGGAATGCCACCTGCTTGCCGAGCTGGCGCGCCAGGTCCCGCACCAGCCGCGGGAACCGGTCGAACACCTGCCACACGGGCGTCATCCGCGCCTGGATGATCTCCGCCTGCAGGTCCGCCGTGAGGCGCGAGATCTGGATCGTGACGTCGTCGATCGCGGGGTCACGCCGCTCGGCCGCGAGCTCATTGAGCCGCCCCCGCGCCGTGACGAGCTCGCCGATCAGGTCCATCAGCCCATCCAGCCGGCGGAGGTCGACGCGCAGGTGACGGCTGCGCGCGGGCTCGACCGCGGCGCCCGCTGCGGCGGCCGGCGCCGCCGCGCGCCGCTCTTCCTCTTCAGGGAGCGTGACGCTCTCGACATCCCCCGTCGCTCGCAGCCGCTCGCGGATCTGGTCGGCCGGCGCGGCGGACTCGAGCCGGAAGGCCAGCCGCCCGTCGAAGTCCTCAGCCTCGAACGCCGCGGGCGGCGGACTGACGGCATGCACGGCGCCGAGGGCCTGCGCGCGTTTGAGGAGCAGCAGCGCGCGCCCGCCTTTGAGCGGCGCCTCGGCGCGCAGCACGACCTGCACCAGGCGTCCGGGGGCGGCGAGCGCCTCGATGGGGGGTGGAGGCGGCTCCCGCGCCGCCGCCGCGCGGCCCGCCTTACCGCCGGCGCGCGCGGCCGCCCGGTCCAGCTCGGCCGTGATCGCGGAGAGGTCGAGGTCGCGCTCGCGTCCTCGCACCGACAGCTCGACCGCCTGCTCGAGCGCGTCGCGGGCCCGGAACAGGAGCTGCAGCAGCTCGTCCGTCGCGGGGTGTGCGCCGCGGCGCAGATGGTCGAGGAGGTTCTCGGTGCGGTGGGCGAGGTCGGTGACGGCGGCGTAGCCCATCGTGGCGGCCATGCCCTTCACGGTGTGTACGGCGCGGAACAGGCCGCCCACCGGCTCCAGCGAGGCCGGCTTGCGCTCCCACGCGAGCAGCAGCTGGTTGCAGGCGCTCAAGTGCTCCCGGCTCTCCGCCAGGAACAGCTCCGCGTACTGCGACAGATCCATGTGTTAGCCCAGCACGCGCTGCACGGCTTCGAGAACGCGCGACGGTTGGAACGGCTTCACGACAAAGTCCTTCGCCCCCGCCTGGATCGCTTCCACCACCAGCGCCTGCTGCCCCATCGCGCTGCACATGAGGATCTTGGCGTCCGGATCATGCTTCACGATCTCCCGCACCGCGTCGATGCCGCCCATGTCCGGCATCACGATGTCCATCGTCACCAGGTCGGGCTTGAGCTGCTTGTACCTCTCGACCGCCTGCACGCCGGTTTCGGCTTCGCCCACGACTTCGAAGCCGGCCTGGGCCAGGATGTCGCTGATCATCGTCCGCATGAAGATGGCGTCGTCGCAGACGAGGACAGTGTGGCTCACACACCCTCCCTATGAAGGCATCACGGGGGTTAACAGCGCGTCGGTATCGAGGACGACGAAGAGGTGGCCGGCGCGGCGACCGACGGCCCGCACGAGGGTCGGGTCGATGCCGGGGAGCGCCTGCCGGCGCTCCAGCGCGCCCCCGTCCACCGTGAGGAGGTCGACGACTTCGTCGACGGTGAAGCCGAGGACCCTGCGGCCCCCGCCCACCTCCAGCAGCACCGTCGTGCCGCCGTCCGAGCCCGTGGGCGGTTCCGGCTGGCCCAGCGCCCGCCACCCTTCCACGACCGTGACCAGGGTCCCGCGCACATTCACCAACCCCGCCACCACCGGGGGCGCCCCGGGGATTCGCGTGGCTTGGAGCCGCGGCAGGATCTCCCGCACCGTTTCCGCCTCGGCCGCGCAGGTGAGGCGCCCTACCCGGAACAGGAGCAGTCGCACTACCCCGGCGTCACTCATCCGATGCGAAGAAGCCAAGATACTGCAACGGGTTGCGTTGAGCAAGCAAACTCGGATCGGCGGCCGCTTCCGCGAGCGCCGGCACGAGATCGGCGGGCCATTCGGATCGCAGCGCGAGGCGCGCACCCGTCAGGGGATGGTCGAAGGCGAGTGCCGCCGCGTGCAGCAGCTGCCGCGGAGCGAGCGTCTCGAGGCGCTCGGCGGGGCGGCGCTCGGAGGGCGTGACGCGCCGGCTGCCCCCGAACGCGTACTCGCGATCGCCCACGACCGGATGACCCACGTGCGCGAGGTGCACGCGCACCTGATGCGTGCGCCCCGTGCCGAGCCGGACCCGCAGCAGATCGACCTGCGCGAAGCGCGCGACGACGGCCGCGTGGGTCACGGCGTGCCGCCCGCCGGCGAGCACGGTCATGCGCTTGCGGTCCTTGGGATGGCGGGTGATCGGCGCCTCGATCGTGACCGGGCTCTTCGCGAAGTGGCCCCAGGCGAGCGCGGCGTAGAGGCGCTCGACGCGCCGTTGCTCGATCATGGTGGCGAGGCGGCGGTGCGCCGCCTCCGTCTTCGCGACGAGGAGCAGGCCCGACGTGTCGCGGTCGAGCCGGTGCACGATGCCGGGCCGGCCCTCCGCCCCGGGCGCGAGCGGCGTGCCCCGCCCCGCGAGCACGTTCACCAGCGTGTCGTCCCAGTGTCCCGGGCCCGGGTGGACCACAAGGCCCGCCGGCTTGTCGAGCACGGCGAGGTGCTCGTCCTCGAACACGAAGGTCAGCGTGTGGTGAGCGGGGGCATAGCTCCTGGGGGGCGGCGCGTCGGGCGGGAGCGTGACCGTGACGACCGCGCCGCGCTCCAGCCGTGCGGAGGCGCGCAGTGGCCGGCCGCCCGCGCTGACGCACTTGTCGGCGACGAGGCGGGCCGCGACCGTGCGCGACATGGCGAGCTGATCGGCGAGAAAGCGGTCGAGGCGCTCGGTCTGGGCGGCGACGACGCAGAACGTGACGGTGGCCGCCGTCACGGCTGCTCGACGGCTCTCGCCTCCTTGGCCCGCTCCTGCGCCCGCCCTTCGAGCCAGAGGGAGACCGCGAGCGCGATCGCGCCCACGGTGATGGCCGAATCGGCGACGTTGAACGTCGGCCAGCGGGCGGACCCGATGCCCACGTCCACGAAGTCCACCACGCCCTGCGCGCTGCGGATGCGATCCACGACGTTGCCGACGGCCCCCGCACACACCAGGGCGAGCGCGACGACGCGGAACCGGTCGCCCGGCCGCGTGGCGAGCACCATCGAGCGCAGCACGACGAGCGCCACGAGCGCGAGCCCGAAGAAGATCCAGCGCGAGTAACTGCCGAGGCAGAGCCCGAACGCGGCGCATTGATTGTACACGAGGCGCAGCTGCACGTACTCGCCGATCACCGGCACCGGCAGGTGCCGGGCGAGCAGCGTCTCGGCGACCACCTTGGTGACGACGTCTGCGACGAGGACCGCCGCCGCCGCGGCCCAGAACAGGCGACGGTCAGCGCCGTTTGCCATCTTCCTCTTTCGCCTTGCAGCGGATGCACAGCCGGGCGTGCGGGAGGGCGTCCAGCCGGTCGAAGCCGATGTCCTCGCCGCACTGCTCGCACTTACCGTACTTCTCCGGCGTGGCGTACAGGCGGCGCAGCGCCTCGTTCACGTGCCAGAAGTAGCGGCCCTCCTGCGACGCGAACAGGAACGCCTTCTCCTGCTCCATGGCGTCGGTGCCCTGGTCGGCCATGTGGAACGAGTAGCTCGAGAGGTCGCCGTCGGAGGCCTGGAGGCTGGCGTTGAAGGATTCGCCGTAATAGCCGAGCTCCTTCATTACCCGGTTGCGCTCCTCGTGCAGCCGCTTCTCGAGGTGTTGCAGCTGCTTCTTGGTCAGGCCCTTGGTCTTGGATTTCGTCGGCATTTATCGGGTACCACCCTTTCGTCCGTCGTGGCGCCGCAGCGCGATGGTCACGCGACGCCCTTCGATGTCCACTTCCCGAGTCACATCCGCTTCCTCGAGCACGCCCCCGAGCACGGTGCGGCGTGCGAGCGTCTCCCCTTCGACGAAGTGCTGGAACGCGCCCGCGGCGGCGACCACGTCCGCGGCGCCGGTCACGCTCAGCTCGATCCGGGTCGTATAATCATACCCCGCATCTTTGCGGAGCCGCTGCACGCGGTTCACCACCTCGCGGGCGAGCCCTTCCTGCACCAGGTCCTCGGTGAGCCGCGGGTCGAGCGCGACCACGTAGGGACCGTCGCTCTGCACCACCCAATCGGTCGTCACCTCGCGCGTGACCGTCACGTCCTCCGGCTGGAACTCCCACTGCCCCGCCCAGACGGGCTCACCACGTTCCAGGGAGAGCAGCTGCTCCGCCGTGAGCTGGGACACGGCGGCCGCTGCCTGCGGTGTCTCCTTGCCGCAGCGCTTCCCCAGCGCGCGGAAGTTGGCCTTCCCCCTGAGGGTCACCAGCTCGTGGTCCGACGCCACGACCTCCACGTGCTTGGCGTTCACCTCGGCCGCCAGGATCCCATCCAGCAAGTCCGCGAACAGCGGCCCCTTCACCGCGGCCGGGACGGCGACCTGGAGCTTCGCCACCGGTTGGCGTACGCGCAGCCCTTTCGACTCCCGCGCGGCGCGCGCCAAGGTCGCGAGGCGGCGCACCGCGGCCATCGCGGCGACCAGCGCCGGCTCGCGCCGCCCCCGGTCGGCGGGAAACGACGCCAGGTGGACGGAGGTTCCCGCGAGCGCGCGGTGCAGCCAGTCGGCGATGAACGGGGCGGCGGGCGCGAGCAGGCGCGCCGTAGTGACGAGCGCCTCGTACAGCGTCGCGAGTGCCGCCTCGTCGGCCGCGCGGTCGGGAGCCCAGAACCGCGCCCGGTTGGTGCGCACGTACCAGTTGGACAGGTCGTCCACGATGAAGTCGATACTGGCGCGCACGCCGGCCGTGACGTCGTAGCCGTTCCAGGCCTCGCGCACGGTGGCGACGACCTCGTCGAGCCGCGCCAGCAGCCAGCGATCCGCGAGGGGCCGCTCGGCGAACGGCGGCGGCTCGCCGTCGCCCGGCGGCGACCAATCGACGGCGTAGTCCGCGAAGAACTTGTAGGTGTTGCGCACCGTGTTCAGCGGCCCGCCCGCCACCTCGCCGATATGGCGCGGGTCGAACCGCTTGGGAAGCCACACCTGGCTCTGGCCCAGCAGGTAGACCCGCACGGCGTCCGCGCCGTTCTCCTCGATCACCTGCCAGGGGTTCGCGACGTTGCCCCGGCTCTTCGACATCTTCTGGCCCTGCGCGTCGAGCACCAGCTCGTTCACGATCACGTTCTTGTAGGCCGGCGCGTCGAACGCGCCCACGGCGATCGCGAGCAGCGAGTAGAACCAGCCGCGCGTCTGGTCCACCCCCTCGCAGATGAAGTCCGCCGGAAAGTGCGCCTTGAAGTCGGCCTGGTGCTCGAACGGGTAGTGCCACTGGGCGTAGGGCATCGCGCCCGAGTCGAACCAGGCGTCGATGACCTCCGGCACGCGTCGCATCGTCCCGCCGCAGTGGCGGCACGACCAGGTGTAGCCGTCGATGAACGGCTTGTGGGGGTCGAAGTCCCGGGGCAGCCGTTTCCCCCAGCGCTCGGCGAGCTCCGCGTAGGCGCCGATCACCTCGCGGTGCTCGCGCTCGGCGTCGCATTCCCAAATGTTGAGCGGCGTGCCCCAGTAGCGGTCGCGCGACAGCGCCCAGTCCACGTTGTTCTCGAGCCACTCGCCGAACCGCCCGCTGCCCACCTCGGGCGGGTGCCAGCCGATATGCGCGTTCACTTCGAGCATGCGGGCCTTGAACGCGGTGGTGCGCACGAACCACGAGTCGCGGGCGTAGTAGATCAGAGCCGAATCGCAGCGCCAGCAGAAGGGGTAGGTGTGCGTGTGCGGCCGGGTCTCGAGCCAGCGGCCCTCCGCCTTCAGCCGCTCGATGATCAGCTGGTTGGTGGCCTTGTCGGTGACCAGCTTGCCCTCGATCTCCGGCCAGCGTGTGCCCTGGAAGGTGCCGTCCGCGGCGACGGCGTTCACGAACGCGAGGCCGTACTGCTGCGCCGCGGTGTAGTCGTCGGCGCCGAAGGCGGGCGCCAGGTGGACGATCCCCGTGCCTTCCTCGGCCGACACGAACGCCCCGCCGATCACGACGCCGCGCTGGCCCTCGAGCGGCAGCGGCACGACCTCGAGCGGCGGCACGTACTTCTGGCCCACGAGATCGCGGCCGCGGTATCCCGCCACGCGCGACCCCTCGCTGAGCGGGCGGCCGCGCACCCGCACGTCGCCGGCGCGCGCCGCGGCGGCGATGTAGCGGATGCCGTCGAGCTCGTACTCGCCGTACTCGAGGTCCGGGTGCACGGCGACCGCGACATTCGACAGCAGCGTCCACGGCGTCGTCGTCCACACCACGAGCTGGCGCTTGGGATCGGTGGCGAGCGGGAAGGTGACGAACACCGAGTTCGTCTGCACCTCTTCGTAGCCCAGCGCCAGCTCGTGGGAGCTGAGCGCGGTGCCGCAGCGCGGGCAGTACGGCAGCACCTTGTGGCCACGGTAGAGGAGCGCCTTGTCGTGCAGCCGCTTCAAGAGCCACCACACCGTCTCGATGTACTCGGGCGTGTAGGTGATGTAGGGGTGCTCGTAGTCGAGCCAGTAGGCGATCCGCTCGGAGAGATTTTCCCAGTCCGTCTTGTACGTGAACACGTTCTCGCGGCACAGCGCGTTGAACTTCTCGACGCCGAACGCCTCGATCTGCTTCTTGCCGCTGATGTGCAGCTGCTTCTCGACCTCGATCTCGACCGGCAGGCCGTGCGTGTCCCAGCCCGCGATGCGCGTGACGCCGTGCCCGAGCATCGTCTGATAGCGGCACACCAGGTCCTTGATGGTGCGTGAGAACACGTGGTGAATCCCCGGGCGGCCGTTGGCCGTGGGCGGTCCCTCGTAGAACACGAAGGGCGGGCCGTAGCGCATCGCGTCCTGCGTGCGCGCGAACAGCCGCTCGTGCTTCCAGGTCGCGAGCAGCTGCTTCTCGAGCGCGTCCGCCGAGAGCTTCGGGTCGAGCGGCGGGTAGGCCATCAGTTCAAGCGCGCGAGCACGCCATGGATCAGGCGGGTGAGGTTCGGCTCCGCGGTGCGCGCCACGGCGATGATCTGCTCGACCGACGCGGGCGCGAGCGCGTCGGGGAGGCACTGGTCCGTGATGATCGACACGCCCAGCACCCGCATCCCCACGTGCACCGCCGCGATCACCTCGGGCACCGTGCTCATCCCCACGACGTCCGCACCCAACCCGCGCAGCATGCGGTACTCTGCGCGCGTCTCCAGACTGGGACCGGCGACGGCGACGTACACGCCCTCCCGCAGCAGGATCCGCTCGTCCAGCGCCACCTGGCGCGCCAGGGCGCGCAGCGGCTCGTCGTACGGCTGCGACATGTCCGGGAAGCGCGGCCCCAGCGTGTCGTCGTTCGGGCCCACGAGCGGGTTGTCGCCCAGCAGATTGATGTGGTCGGCGATGAGCATCAGGTCGCCCGGGTTCCACAGCGGGTGCATGCCGCCGCAGGCGTTCGAGACGACGAGGATGCCCGCGCCGAGTCGCCGCAGCACGCGCACGGGGAGCGCGATCTGCTGGAGGGTGTAGCCCTCGTAGCGGTGGAACCGGCCCTGCATCGCGACCACGCGCCGGCCGGCGAGGGTCCCGAACAAGAGCTCGCCGGCGTGACTCTCGACGGTCGAGAGGGGAAACCCCGGGATCTCCTGGTAGGGGATGCGCGTCGCGACCGCGAGCTCGCGGGCGAGGCCGCCCAGGCCGGTGCCGAGGATGATCGCGACGTCGGGAACGAGCTCCGACCGCGCCCGCACCGCGCGGAGCGCCGCGTCGATCATGTGCCCTGGTGGCCGTCCAGCGCGCGCAGCTCCGCGAGCTGACGCTCGAGCAGCGCGCGGAAGCCGGCGAGATAGCCGCGGAACTGCCGCTCCGCCTCCGTGGTCTGGGTGCGCACGTCCTGCTCCGTGACGCGCGCTTCCTCGAGCAGGCGCCGCGCCTCGGCCTCCGCCTCGCGCACGATCATGTGCGCCTCGCGCGCGGCGGCGGCGCGCGTCTCCTCGCGCAGCTGCTGGGCCGCGACCAGCGCCTCGTTCATGGCCCGCTCCCGGTCCCGGAACGCCCGCAGCTGCTCGCCCAGCGCCGCCAGGCGCTCCTCCAACTGCGCCTTCTCGCGCAGGATGCGCTCCAGCTCGTCGGCCACCCGCATCCGGAAGTCCTCCACGCCGACCGGCTCGTAGCCGCGCAGCGCGCGGCGAAACTCCTGCTTGCGGATGTCGAGCGGCGTCAGGTGGAACGCGTCTTCGCTCATGGCTGCCTCGGGCCGAACAGGGCGGTACCCAATCGAATCATCGTCGTCCCCTCCTCGACCGCCGTAGCGTAGTCGGCGGACATCCCCATCGAGAGCGCTGGAAGCCATAGCCCGTCCTCCTGCAGTGCGTCGCGCAGCCGGCGCAGCCCGCCGAAGGTGCGGCGCTGCACGTCCACGTCGTCGGTGAGCGGAGCCAGCGTCATCAGTCCCTCGAGCCCGAGCCCGCGGAGCCGGGCGACGGCGCGGGCGAGCGCGGGCGCCTCATCCAGCGCGCAGCCGCTCTTCTGGGCTTCCCCCGCCACGTTCACCTGCAGCAGCACGCGCTGCGTCACGCCCCGCGCCGCAGCCCGCCGCTCCAACTCTTCCGCCAGCGCGAGCGAATCGACCGACTGCACCAGCACGAACCGTCCGGGCACGAGCTTCGCCTTGTTGCGCTGCAGGTGCCCGATCAGGTGCCAGCTGGCGCGACGCCCCACGGGGTCGTCGATCTTGGGGACTGCCTCCTGCACGCGGTTCTCGCCCAGCTCGGTCAGGCCGACCTCCAGCGCCGCCTGCACCGCGTCCAGCCCGAACCCCTTCGTGACGGCGACGACCGTCACCGGGTGAGTCCAACGGCCCGCCCCCTGCCGCCGCGCGATTTCGGCCCGTACAGCGGCGAGGCGCTCGGGCAGGGCGCCAAAATTCATAACCGGGGAAGCTATCCCCCTCCCCCGGCCGAAACAATCCGGGGTGCGGGGAAAGCACGGTGGCGCCGGTGGTTAGGCTTCGGCGGGAGCGGTGACGCGCTCCCCACCTTCGAGGTGCGCGATCGCTCCGGAGAGCAGATCGCGGACTTGCTGCGGCGTGAGCTGGCGGTGCAACAGGCCGTGGCTCGCGATCGAGATGGTGGACGTCTCTTCCGACACGACGAGCACCGTGGCGTCGGTCTCCTCGGACAGGCCGAGGGCGGCCCGGTGGCGGGTGCCGAGCGACTTGTCGGACACCTTGAACTGCGTGAGCGGCAACACGCACCCCGCCCCGATGATGCGGTCGCCGCGCACCAGCACCGCGCCGTCGTGCAGCGGCGAGTACGGCGTGAAGATCGTGGTCAGGAGGTCGGCCGAGACCTTGGCCTCCATCGGGACGCCCGACGAGATGAACTCCTCGAGCCCGATGTCGCCCTCCACCGCGATGATGGCGCCGGTGCCCGAGCGCGACAGCCGGTCCATCGCCTCCGCGATCTCCTCGGCCACCGACTGGCGGTCGCTCTGCGAGAAGCGGCGCATCAAGCGGGATTGGCCGAGCCGGGCGAGGGCGTTGCGCAGCTCGGGCTGGAACACCACGACCGCGGCGAACGCGCCGTACGTGAAGATGAATCCGAGCAGGTAGCTGATCATCGTGAACTTCGCGAGCACCGCCACGAAGTAGCTCACCGAGAGGATCATCAGCCCGACGACGATCTGCATCGCCCGCGTCCCCACGAGGAAGAGGAGGAAGCGGTAGATGACGAACGCGACGAGCAGGATCTCGACGACGTCCGGCCAGAGCCGCGGGACGAGAAACCGATACGCTTCGAAGTTCACGGTGCGTTGTTCGTGGCGGCGCACGCCACCGCCAGGGCTTCGCGCGCGAGCGCGACGTCGTGGACCCGGAAGAGGCGCGCCCCCCGCTCCCAGGCGAGCGCGCAGGCGACGGCCGTCGCCCGGTCGCGGTCCTCCACGGGCCGCCCCGTGGCGTGCCCGAGGAAGCGTTTGCGCGAGGGGCCGACGGCTACAGCATAGCCCAACCCGACGATCGTTGCCAGCTCGTCGAGCAGCCGGAAGTTCTGGGCCGGCGTCTTGGCGAAGCCGAAGCCGGGGTCGAGCACCAGCCGCTCACGCTCCACCCCGGCCTCCACCGCCCGCTCCGCCGAGGCGGCGAGCTCCGCCGCCACCTCCGCCGCCACCTGCCGGTAGGTCGCCAGGCCGTCCATCGTGTCCGGGGTGCCCCGCATGTGCATCAGGATCACCCCGACGCCGGCCCGCGCCGCGACCCGCACGAGCTCGGGGTCGAAGGCGAGCCCCGAGACGTCGTTCACGACCGCGGCCCCGGCCGCGATCGCCGCGCGGGCAACTTCTGCCTTGCGCGTGTCCACCGACACGGGCCCGAGCCCCCGTCGCGCCAGCTGCTCGACGACGGGCGCCACGCGGCGGACCTCCTCCTCCACCGGCACCGGCGCCGCTCCCGGACGGGTGGACTCGCCACCGACGTCGAGCAGCGTCGCGCCGTCCGCGATGAGGCGCTCAGCCTGGGCCACGGCGCGGTCCAGCGTGGTGAAACGCCCACCGTCGGAGAAGGAGTCGGGAGTGACGTTCACGATGCCGATGAGGACGGGGTGCGCGAGCGAAAGCGTCGTGCCGGCGATCGCCCATGCGCTCGGCGGCTCGACGTAGGCGGCGAGGAAGCGGGCGAGCTCGGGGACGAGGCGCGCGAGCCCGGCGGGCGCGCGGTCGGGGCGCCCCAGGGGCGCGAGCCGGCTCGCCGCGACGCCCACGAGCGCCCAGCCCTCGCCCGTGAGCACGTCGGCGCCCGCTCTCGCGCCCCAATGCACCAGCGCCTCGCGCTCGGGCTCGGTGATTTCTTCGAGGAGGACGACGAGGGGCTGGACGCCGGTGGCGGCGAGCCAGGCGGGCTGGGCGTCCCAGCCGTGGGCCGCGAGCGCCGCGCGCACCGCCTCGGGCGTGTGCGCGGCGAGCGCGGTCAGCTTCACGCGCCGGCGGGTTCGGGCGGCGGGCTGCCGAGCACGGGGCCGCGCGCGGCGGGTTTCTCCTTCGTCGCGGGGCCCTCTGCGGTGGGTGCGGCCGGCGGGGCGGACGGGACGATCGGCGGCAGCGACTTCCCGGCGAGCACCAGCTCGACCTCCTCCCGGTCGAGCGTCTCGCGCTCGAGCAACGCCGCGGCCAGGCGGTCGAGCCGGTCGCGGTGCTGCGTGAGGATGCCCCGGGCGCGCTCGTAGGCTTCGCCGAGCAGCCGCTTCAGCTCGGTGTCCACGAGCTCCGCCGTGTGCTCGGAGACCTCGCGCCGCTGCACCACCTCGCGGCCCAGGAAGATCTCCGCTTCGCGATCGCCCACCGCGATCGGCCCTATGGCATCGCTCATCCCGAACTGCGTCACCATGCGCCGCGCCATCTCGGTCGCCTGCTGAATGTCGGAGTAGGCGCCGGTCGTGACCTTGTCCGGACCGAACACCAGCTCCTCCGCTACGCGGCCGCCGTACGACATCGCGAGCTGGCCGAGCAGCCACTGCTTCGTGACGTTGCGCCGGTCCTTCTCCGGCAGGAAGAACGTGATGCCGAGGGCGCGTCCGCGCGGCACGATCGTCACCTTGTGGATCGGGTCGATGCCCGGGACGGTGAGCCCGACGAGCGCGTGCCCGGCCTCGTGGTAGGCGGTGAGCTTCCGCTCCTCCTCGGTCAGCACCATGCTCTTCCGCTCCAGGCCGAGCATGACCTTGTCCTTCGCGTCCTCAAGGTCCTGGTAGTCCACCTGCGCCTTGTTGCGGCGCGCGGCGAGCAGGGCGGCCTCGTTCACGATGTTCGACAGCTCCGCGCCGGAGAGCCCGGGCGTGCCCTTGGCGATGCGCTCGAGATCCACGCCCTGCGCCAGCGGGATCTTGCGCGTGTGCACGCGCAGGATCTGCTCCCGGCCCTTCACGTCCGGCATGTCGACCACGATCTGGCGGTCGAAGCGTCCGGGGCGCAACAGCGCCGGGTCGAGGATGTCGGGCCGGTTCGTGGCGGCGAGCAGGATGACGCCGTCGTTCGACTCGAAGCCGTCCATCTCGACGAGCAGCTGGTTCAAGGTCTGCTCGCGCTCGTCGTGCCCGCCGCCGAGCCCGGCGCCGCGATGCCGGCCGACGGCGTCGATCTCGTCGATGAAGATGATGCACGGCGCGTGCGCCTTGCCCTGCTCGAACAGGTCGCGCACGCGCGAGGCGCCCACGCCGACGAACATCTCCACGAAGTCCGAGCCCGACATCGAGAAGAACGGCCGTCCCGCCTCGCCGGCGACCGCCTTGGCCAGCAGGGTCTTGCCGGTGCCCGGCGGCCCCACGAGGAGCGCCCCCTTGGGGAGTCGGCCGCCCAGCCGCTGGAACTTCTGGGGGTCCTTGAGGAAGTCGATGATCTCCTCGAGCTCCTGCTTCGCCTCGTCGCACCCCGCCACGTCGGCGAACGTCACCTTGGGCGTGTCCCCGGAGAGCAGCTTGGCCTTGGACTTGCCGAACGCGAATGCCCGGTTCCCGCCCTGCTGCATCTGGCGCAGCATGAAGATGATGAGCCCGAGAATGAACAGGTATGGCAGGAAGCTGAACAGGAACACGCCGAACGACTGCTTCTCTTCGCGCGCCCGCAGCTTCACGCCCTTCTCCCGCAGCGTCGCCACCCAGGCGTCGCTCGACTCGAACGGCAGCAGCGTGGTGAACTGGTCGTACTGCCTGCCGCTCTTCGAGGGCACGCCGCGCTTCAGGTAACCCTTGATCTGCTGGCGCTCGGTGATCTCCACGGAGTCGATGTTGCCCGCTTCCAGCTGCTCGGTGAACTGGGTGAAGGAGATGTCGGGCTCCTGCCGGCGGTTCTGGGCGAACTGCAGCAGCGCCACCGCGCCCACGATGAGGAGCGCCCAGAACGAGAGCGTCCGCAGGGTGCGGGCCCAGTTGAAGTCGCGCGGCGGCGGGAGGCGGTTCGGCATTTAGCTCAGGCTCGCGATGTACGGCAGATGGCGGAAGTTCTCGGCGTGATCGAGCCCGTACCCCACGAGGAAGCTGCGCGGCGCGTCGAATCCCACGAACCGCGGCTCCAGCACCAGGTGCTCGGCGACGTGCTTGTGCAGCAAGGCACAGATCTCCAGGCTCTTCGGGTCCCGCTCACGCATCAGCGTCACCAGCCGGTTGAGCGTCTTCCCCGTATCCACGATGTCCTCGACCAACAGAATGTGCTTACCCCGCAGCTCCGTCTCCGGATCGTACAGGAGCCGCACGCTGCCGCTCGAGATGGTGTCGCTGCCGTAGCTCGCCGCGACGAGGAAGTCGACCTGCAGCGGCCGGTCGATGCGCCGCACCAGGTCGCTGAGGAAGATGAAACTTCCCTTGAGCAACCCGAGCACGAGCAGCTCCCCCTCGGGATAGGCGGCCGTGATGTCGCGGCCGAGCTCCGCCACGCGGCGGGCGATCGTCTGCTCGTCGAACACCACGCGGGCCAGCTCGCGCCCACCCGTCTGCCTACTGAGGCTCGCCGTCCCTGGTAACATCGAGGCGCACCGCTGGGGTTCCGGGCCCCGGCAGATCGGCCGCGCTGCGACACACGCCGGGCACCCACAGAATCGTTTCGCCGCGGGCGACGACGGGGTAGCGCCCCCGCTCGCTCCGCGGCACGCGCGCTTCCATCAGTAAGCGCCGCAGGGGACGGCGGCCCACGCCGCCCAGCGGCGACACGCGGTCCCCGGCACGCGGGGCGCGCAGCTGCCACTCGCTGGCCGCGATCCACGTCGTCCACGCCGCCCGCTCCACCCGCTCCGGGGCCGCCTCGGGGCGCCACGCGAGGCGGAACGCGCCGAACACGGCGCCGCCTCGCTCGCCCGTCGCCACGACCTGCTCCGCCGCGCAGGCGACGCTGCGGTATACCCGCAGCTCGGCGAACGCGACCTCGGCGATCCACTCCCCGCCGAGCGGGACGCGGCGCCCCGACGGGCCGCTCGCGAGCCGCACGAGGCGGCGGGCCCGCGCGGGCCCGAGCACGAGCCCCACGCGCCGCGCCGCCGCGCGCATCAGCGCGACCGACAACGCGCTATCATAGCGAGCGAGACTCGCGCGGGCAACGGCGAAGCCGCGCGGCTCGCGCCGAAGCCCAAGCTCGGGAACGAGTTCCAACAGACGGCTCCAGGCACGCCGCTCCTGCGCCGCGGCGCGCGCAAGGCGCAACAGATCCGCGCGACTCGCCGCGCCGAGCCGGCGCTCGATCAGAGGCAAGAGCTCGAGCCGGATCCACGAGCGCAGGTGCCGCGGGTCGCGGTTCGCCGGATCCTCGTGCACCGCGAGCCGCTGCGCGACCACGTGCGCCGCCAGCTCGGCGCGTGTGAACGCGAGCAGCGGACGGAACAACCCGCCGCGCGCCCGCGCCGGGATGCCGGCGAGCCCGGCGGGCGCGCTGCCCCGCAACACCCGCAGCAGCACCGTCTCGACCTGATCGTCCTGATGATGCGCGGTCACGAGGTAGCGCGCGGCGCGGCGGCGCTGCACCTCGCGCAGCCAGGCGTAGCGGGCGCGGCGCGCGACCGTCTCCGTCGCGTCAGGACCGAGATGGAGCTCGCCGAGCTCGAACGGAAGCCGGTACCGTGTGGCGAGCTCTCTAACCGCCTGACCGACCAACCGACTATCCGCCTGCATTCCGTGGTCCGCGTGCGCCACGACGAGCGCGAGCCCCCGCTCGGCGGCCACGGCGTGCAGCAGGTCCAAGAGCGCGACCGAGTCCGGACCACCCGAGACGGCCACGATGGCCGTGCCTGGCCGAGTGAGGAGCCGGGCGCGCCGGAGTTGCTCGCGGAAGCGGTCGAGCAGCGTCGCCATGAATGAATGATAGACGGGCCGCTCACATCTTGCACGACTCGGGCCGAGCGGCCTAGCTTGCGCCCATGCCGACCGCATCGTGCCGCGACCACTTCCGCGAGATCGCGAGCCGCTACCGGGCGGTGCGCAGTCTGGACGTGCGGGCGGTCCGCCGGATCGCGAAGGCCCTGGCGCGTCTCGTGCCCGCCCAGGGTGAACGTGGCTTGCGGCTGCTCGACGTGGGGACGGGGACCGGACGCTACCTGGTTGCGCTCTCTGAGGCGCTGCGGGAGCTCGGGGTCCCGATCGCGCGGGCGGTCGGGACCGACCAGAGCTCCGCGATGCTCAAGCGCTTCACCGGCCTCGCCGTGACCGCCCGGGCCGAGGCGCTCCCCTATGGCGCCGCGTTCGACGCCGTGCTGACCTTCAACGCACTGCACCACCTCGAACTGGACCGCTTCCTCGCCGAAGCGGCGCGGGTGCTCCGGCCGGAGGGCCTGCTGATCCTCTACACCCGCACCCCGGAGCAGAATCGCGAAACGATCTGGGGCAAGCATTTCCCGGACTTTGCCGCGCGGGAGGGACGGTTATACACGGCGGCAGCGCTGCGTGGTGCGCTCGAGCGGAGCAGGATGTTTCGGTCCATTCGGTTCCGTATCGCGGCCTGGTGGCAGCTCACGAGCGTCCCCACCCTGCTGCGCCAGGCGCGGGCACGGCACTATTCCACGTTCCGGTTCTACGCGCCGCGCGAGTTCGAGCAGGCGCTCGAGCGGTTCCGGGCGCGGGTGCGCCGGGCCTACCGGTTCCCGTGGGCCATTCCGGCGCGCAACAACCACGTGATCGTGCTCGCGGCGCGGCGCCGGTAAGCTCGGGCTGATATCTTCCGTCGCGATGCAGCCGGACCAGGTCTACCAGCTCCTGCGGAGCCTCACTTCGCCCGTGGTCGCGATCACCTCGGAGCGCGGCGGCAAGCGCAACGGCATGATCTCGGACTCGGCCGTGCGCGCCTCGATCGTGCCCGCGATCCCCCGCCTTTCGGTCTATGTCCACAAGTTCAACTTCAGTCACGACCTGATTTTCGAGACCGGGCGCTTCGTGCTCCATCTGCTGCGCACGGACCAATTCGAGCTGATCCACGCGCTGGGGTTCGTGAGCGGGCGGACGCGCGACAAGCTTGCCGCCATCCCTCACAGGCTGGGCACGCTCGACGCTCCCGTGCTGGACGACTGCTATGCCCACTTCGAGTGCCGCGTGGCAAACGTGATGGACACGGGCAGCTCGACCTGCTTCCTCGGCGACGTGGCGGCGGTGGGGTTCGGGAGGGCATCGGGGCCGCGCGGCGAGGTGATGACCGCCGCCCACTTCCGCGCCAACATGCCGGAGGCGTGGCGTCAGGAGTACGAGGAACTGCTCGCCGCCGCTCAGCGGTACGCGGAGCAGCGGTCGCGAGACATCAAAGCGGTGATCTGGCGGGGGCTCGAGGCGTAGCGGGCTACGGTTAGGGTGCGGTCTCGCCCTCATCCGGGTCGAGCGGGGAATGCTCGTACACGATCGGTGGGGAGCAGCTGCAGGGATCGGGGTGGGCGGGTGCCACCTGCGCGGTCACCCGCGGTGGCAGGTACTTGACCTTCGCACCGTTGGGGATGACCCCGCCGCAGAAATGGCAGTGCATCTCCGTCATGGTGCAGCCTCCTATGGTGACGAAGGCCGTGGTCGTGAAGCTAGGGGAAATGCGGCAGCGCCGCCCTCGGTGGTGAGGACGGCGCTGCGTCGAGGCTCAACGCGCCGTGGACATCTGCTGGGCGAAGTAACGCCCTCCCTCGTGCGGCACGCCTGCGTCGACCACATCCAAGTACACCATCGTCTGGTTGAGCAGCTGGTATCCGATCTCGCCGAACGTGTACGGCCCCGGTAGACCGACCCGCGCTCCGTCGAGCTTGCCGTAGAGAAAGTTGAGGACGCAGTTGCAGGCGAAGGCGACGTCGTGGGTCGGGCCTGCCGTGACTGACTTGAACCCCTGCACATAGTCCGGCATCGGCTTGGCGAGGCGGTACGACCTGTCCCTGAAGACCGGCGCGTAGAGGGAGACCGTCCCGGCCTTGGGGTCCACGCCCTGGATGCTGACGTTGATGAGCGCGCCGTTGTAGTCGGCCATCAGCGGCAGCTTCGTGTCCACCGCATTCTCCGTCAGCCAACGGGCGAAGTTGGTCTTCTTGCCGTTGATCGAGCAGCCGGTGACGGGCCCAAAGCCGTCCGTCTCGAAGCGGATATCCGGGCCTTCGGAGCGCTCGAAGATGTTGACGATCTCCACGTCCGCCGTCTTTCCGGCCGGAAGCGACACATGGCAGGCAATCGCCTGGTCTGCGAAGACCTCGCCTGTCTTGCCATTGAACACCTTGGGCGTCTCTTTGCCTAGATCGTTCAGGTGGATGCCCGTGACCCAGCCGACGATCGGATGAGCGAAGAGGTCCTTGAAGCGCGGAGCATCTTTTCCGTAAGCCAGATGTACCTCGGAAAAGGCCGGGATCATCACAAACGTGTAGCCGTTGGCTGGCGCGTCCTCGGTAACGCGGGCGATGGTATTCTTATCGTAGAACTTGATCTTCGGCGCCGCGCGCTCGTCCACCAGCAACTCCTGCACCATCAGGGAGTCGCGCGTGGTGAGTCCGCCGTCCTCGTCGCTCATCAGGTAGGGAATGGTGCCGCCAAGCCAATTGCCCCTGGGCAGCCGCGCCAGCAGCCGCTCGTCGCCGGCGACCGCGAACAGTTTCTCGGGCGCCTGGGCCAGCTCGGCCTGGAAGTCGGCCACGCTCATCAGCCTGCCATTGCGGTTCTTCATCGGATGACGCTCCTTTCGCCTCCCTAAAAGGCGACCGCCGAGCTACCGGTGCGGTAGCTCGGCGGTCCTGGGTCCTTCGTGGCGTTAAGGCTTCGGCGTCGCGGAGGAAGCGAGGACCCGTGGCTTTGTGCCCCCGGCTTTCGCCGGGTTTGCCCTTATCGCTGCGGCGTTGCCATCTGGGGGAGTGAGCTACCGCCGCGCCATGGGGACGTCAAGTAGTATCGTCGCCCGCGTCGCGGCGCGCGGTACCGCGTGTCGCAGTGCGGAACGCGACGAGCCTGCATCACTGCTGAGACGAGTCGTACGACGATGTCCTTCCTAAAGAGCGCCACGGGGCAGCTCCCGATGTCACAACGTCAGCGAAGGCGCGAGCGTGGCGCGCGGAATCGGCGGCTCGCAACCGGCTGCGAGTGGTGGTGACCGGCGCAGGTAGCCGCGCGTGCGTGAGATCACCGCCGAATAGCGCGTGATCGCCGAGGTTACGTACCCCCTCGGAGAAGCGTAGAGGGGGCACTTCCAGGGCGTGAGTCGGTCCTTGGCATCCCACGGAGTCAGTATGACCTCGCAGTTGTCATCGTTGGATTCGGTGCTGGACCGGCTAGCGACTGTGGAAGCAGAGAATCGCAGCATCAGGCGGGCAGGAGCGGTGGTGCTGTCCCTGGTTGGCGCAGTGCTCATCATGGCCCAGGCGCGGCCGCCGAGCCAGACCGTGGAGGCGGAGCGGCTGGTCTTACGGGACGCCATGGGGATGGCTCGGATCGTCCTCTCGTCGGGAGAGGGCGAGGGCGGCGCGGCGAGCCTGACCCTGTCGGATGCGAACGGCAATCCCAGGGGCATGCTCGTCGTACTGCGCGACGGTGTCGCAGGTGTCGCTCTCAGGGACCAACGCGGGCGCCTGCGGCTCGTCGTCCAGCTCGACAGCGGTGGCGCCCCTTCGCTCCGTCTCCTCGGGACGGACGCAAAAGCCCGTGCCGAGCTGTCGTTCAGGGAAGGTGCAGCAGCGCTGGTCTTCAAGGACAGCGCAGGCGCGGACCGTCTCGTCCTCGATCAGACGCCGCAAGGAGGGCCGCACCTCAGCTTGCTGGGCGCGCTCGGGGACGCCGGAGCCGGCCTGAGCCTGACAGCGAACGGCTCGCCACTCGTCGGCCTGTACCACGGTCGCGCGCGCACCAGCCTGCGCTTGGACGATGACGGCTCCACGCACCTCGATCTGTACGACCAGAACGGCAGACTCGGCGCCGCCCTGCTGTCCAGCACCGGAGCGACGCCCGAAACGACGGCTGTGGGGAATCCGTCGGGCTCGTCGCTGGTGCTGCGCGACAAGAACGGCAGAATCGTGTTTCAGGCGCCATAAACGAAGAGCCCCCGATCCCCCGGGGGCTTGTGCTGAATAGCGGCGGTCGGACTCGAACCGACGACCCCCGGATTATGAATCTTGGCCCCTCAGGGTGGAGGAGGGGGCAAGAAGTCTTCGATGGTGAAAGGATAGGCGGCGCTCTGACCCGAGCCACCGCCGTCCGGTGTCGTCCAGAAGCTGACGCGCTGCAGACGGGGATGCTGCGCCGCTTGAGCGGCGAACGCCTGACCGTACTGAAGCCGATGGGTCGGGTCAGCGAAGTAATACGTTTCGGGAATGTCATAGACCTGCGGCGCACCGAGCGAAGGCAGAGTGGCGTCCGCATCATCCAAAATGCGCTGGAGGAGTTGATCGTATGTGGCGCCTGTCGAATTGATGTAGCAGTCGAAATCGATGCGACCGGAAGGTATCGGCAGGCCGTTATCGACCATGAATTTTAGGCCGCGATACATTTGGAACATGGAACGATGCCCATTCAGGATGGGGAAACTACCGTCGACATAGCCATCGTCGAGCACAACGTCCTGTGTACAACCATCGGCGGCGTTGAAATAAACAGACGGCCGGATGCCCGCCTGCAACGCACCGGACACAAAATGCGAGTAGTTGGTGGTGAGGAACCACCCATTGTTAGTAACCGGGCCGGGTGGGGTCGCCGCATCAGGGAGAGCGACTTCGGAGACCAAGAAGATCGTTTCCACCACTTTGACACCGTCGGGCCGGGTCACATCGCCAACCGCAGCGAGCACTCGGTCAGTTGTGGCCTGGACCCGAGAGGTGAATTCCACAGGACTGAGGTTGGCCGTGCCAAGAGTCGTAGTTGGAGAGCCTATAGTGAAATCGGCAGCGCCCAGCCATTCGAGAGCTATATCAAGGCGCAGCCTGTTCCCCCCGGCCCCCACCGTGCTCGCTAGGTCCTGTGCATAGGCGCGGAGGTTCGCTTGTTCCTGGCTGGTCATTGGAAAGGTGACCTGCGCAGTCGAGCAACAATAGCTACCCGATCCTTTCGCGACCCAGATGCCTGTCTGAATCGACGTTGCCCCGCGATCCGCCATGCCTTGGAGCTGCGTCTGCACTGTTTGTCGCACTTGCGGCTGATCGTAGATGGCGACAAAGCCCGTTTGGTCAATGTCAAGTCCATAGGCGTGGTAGTCCACGCCGACGTCGTAGCCTGGAATGTGACCAACCGGGATGAGAGTCGCCGAACTCGCCTTCGCTTGGTCGGCGACCGCCGTGGCCGTGACTGTAATATTTGCACTTGAGGGCATTGTGGCGGGTGCAGTGTAGGTTGCAGATGCTCCGCTCGGTGCTGTGACAGGCGTAATTGATCCGCACAGTGTGGCAGCGCAGGATACCGTCCACGTGACACCTCTGTAGCCGGGGTCGTTGGATACGGTAGCCGTTAGCAGCGCTGTAGAGCCCGTCTGAACCACCGCAATCGCCGGCGAAACCAAAACGCTAATCGGGGGAGCCGGCGGTCCCGGACTTAAGGGACTGCCACCGCAAGCGCTGAAGAAGCACACCAATACACAGCCACCCACACCGGCGAAGCGGCGTCGCGCATCCATACGCCTATCGCGACTGCGTCTCAAGATGCACCTCTCCAAAAGGTGCCACACCCACACGTAGCTCCTATGGTGTTCTTGCGCAAGCACAGGCGTAGCAGTGAGGAGTCATAAGCACTAGGCCCCCGATTTCTCAGGGGCCTCTTCAAATAGCGGCGGTCGGACTCAAACCGACGCCGGTGACTACGGCTTCGCGCTCCCGAAGAACACGTCGAAGTTCGTCACCCCGTTGGTCGTCCCGACGCCCGTCCAGGCGAGCGCCGCGCCGGCACCGAGCGACACAATCCCGTTGTAATCGCCGATGAAGCGAGTGCGGTACAACGACGGATCGAACCCACTGTCCGTGACGCGCGTCGCAGCCCACGTCGCGCCCCCATCGGCGCTCGTCGCGTACGTAAGGTCCACGAGGGCATTGCCGCTGTAGCCGCGGTCGTAGAACGAGAGGTCGTAGCGCCCGCCGGGCGCCGCACCCAGCTCCGCACCGAAGCGATCTCCCGACCCCGCGAGCACCACGGGGCGGGACCAGGCGCCGGCATCGGTCACCCGGTCCGCCGGCGCCGACATCACGAAGATCTTGGCTCGACCGTCGGTGTCTATATCCGAGAACGCGACCGCCAGGCGGTTCGCCGCCCGGTCAAACGCGGGTGCGGGATAGGAGCTCGGCGCCCGGAACGGCGAGCCGGAGAGGTTGAAGCAGAACGGAGGGAAGAGGCACACCGGGTTGTTATAGAAGGAGAAAGCAACGGGGGTCGACCACGTGACGCCGCCGTCGCGTGACACCACGACATAGTTAGCGGTGCCCTTCCCGCCCTGAATGCCGTTGTCGAAGGTGAGGTACAGGGTGCCGTCGGGCCCGATCACGATGCGCGCGTCCTGGTTGTTGCGGACCGGACCCTGCGTCACCTTGATCGGCACCGAAAACGTGCGGGCGCCGTCGCGCGAAAACGCGACCTGCACCGGCGAATGAGTCCCCTGCAAGCCGCTGAACTGCACCCACGTCACGTACAGCGAACCGTAGAACGGGCTCGCCGGGTTGCCATCCACGGCGATGGACTCGTGGTCGGGGAACTGCCCGTTCGACCCCTTGCCCCTGCCGTTGCCGTTCCACGTGGATACCTGGGCGGGGCTGGAGGACCACGTGAGGCCGCCGTCGCTGGAGCGGCTCGCGAACAGGGCGATCTGGAAGGGCGGCGTGACGTTGAATGCCTGGCAGACGAAGTACGCGGTGCGGCCGTCCGGAGAAAACGCGACCGCCGGGTCGCCCGCGACGTCGAAGCTGCCCGTGCCGGGCACGGCGGGATCGTTCGTGAACTTGGTGAGCCCGGAAATGAAGCCGGTGGGCAAGGTGGGCGACCACGTCTTGCCACCGTTGAAGCTCACGTTGTAGCCACAGCCGTCGTTCAGATTGAAGTCGTTGTTCCCAGTGAGGATGTTGTCCGGGTTCGCGGGATTGACGGCGATCGGCGTCTCGTCCTGGGCGGCCGTATCGCCGCCCCCGTTGCTCGCGTCGACGACGAACACGGCAGGCGGGCGTACGGCGGCGAAGCTCGGGGGCGGCGCCGAGGGGGCGGGGGGCTCCGCGCACGCGGTGAGCGCGACAGCGGCCCCGACCGCGACGGCCTGCATGACTATGTAGCGCATTGCATAACCCCAGGGGGGCGAGATGCCCCGAATATGCCGGCCACTGCGAGGTCCGCCAGAGGTCGCAAGCGGAAACGAAAAGTGCAGTCCGGCGGGGACTGCACCCAGTAGCGGCGGTCGGACTCGAACCGACGACCCGCGGATTATGATTCCGCTGCTCTAACCACCTGAGCTACGCCGCCGAGTGCCGCAATCCTAGCCGCAGCGCGCGCGCCGGGTCAAGGTGCGTCCTTCCTAAGGATGCACCGGGGCCGCTCCCGGGCTCGAACCCGGGTTCACCCGCGGCACCAAGCGATACAGAATCTCCCCCGGCCGGATCATCCCGAACTGCTCCCGCGCCGCGCGCTCCTGCGCCACGGGATCGGTCTCGAGCGCGCGCGCCGCGCGCCCCAGCGAGTCGAGGTCCACCTCCAGCGCCCGCAGCGCCGCCCGCTCTTCGGCGAGCTGGCGCCGCAGCTGCAGCCAGTCGAGCGTGCCGTATTCCCCGCCCTGGAAGGCGAGCCCTAGCAGCACGATCACCGCCACGATCCCCGCGAGCTCGCGCCGGCTCATAGGCCGTACAGCCCCTTGCCGGGGAAAAACGCCACGTCGCCCAGCTCCTCGGCGATGCGCAGCAGCTGATTGTACTTCGCCACGCGGTCGGTGCGCGACGCGCTCCCCGTCTTGATCTGTCCCACCCCGGACCCCACGGCGAGGTCGGCGATGAAGGTGTCCTCCGTCTCACCGGAGCGGTGCGAGATCACGGCGGCGTAGCCGTTGGAGCGCGCCAGCTCGATGCACTGCAGGGTCTCCGTGAGCGTGCCGATCTGGTTCACCTTGATCAGGATCGCGTTGGCGACGCCCTGGTCGATGCCCCGCTCCAGCAGGTCCACGTTGGTGCAGAAGAGGTCGTCACCCACGAGCTGGACGCGGCCGCCCAGGGTCTGGGTGAGCTTCGCCCACCCCTCCCAATCGTCCTCGGCGAGCCCGTCCTCGATCGACACGATCGGGTAGCGGTCGATCCAGCTCTGGTACAGCGCGATCATCTCCTCGGCCGACTTCTTCCCCGCGCCGCTCTTCTTGAAGACGTAGCTGCCGTCCTCGTGGAACTCGGACGCCGCCGGGTCGAGCGCGATCGCCACGTCCTTGCCCGCCTCGTACCCCGCGGTCTCGATCGCCGACATCACCGCCTCGAGCGCCGCTTCGTCGTTCGGCAGGTTGGGCGCGAAGCCGCCCTCGTCCCCCACCCCGGTGGAGAGGCCGCGCTTCGTGAGCACCCTTTTCAACGCGTGAAACACCTCGACGCCGATGCGCAGGGCGTCGGCGAACGTCTCGGCGCCGATCGGCACGACCATGAACTCCTGGAGATCGACCGTGTTGGCGGCGTGGGCCCCGCCATTCAGGATGTTCATCATCGGCACCGGGAGCACGTGAGCCACCGGGCCGCCGAGGTAGCGGTACAGGGGCAGCCCGGCGTCCTGGGCGGCGGCGCGCGCCACGGCGAGCGACACGGAGAGGATCGCGTTCGCGCCGAGGTGGCCCTTGTTCGGCGTGCCGTCGAGGTCGAGCATCGCGTAATCGACGGTGATCTGATCCTCCGCCGCCATTCCCTCGAGGCGCGGGCCGATCATCTCGTTCACGTTCTTCACCGCCTCGAGCACGCCCTTCCCGAGGAAGCGCTTCTGGTCCCCGTCGCGCAGCTCCACGGCTTCGTGCTCGCCCGTCGACGCGCCGCTCGGCACGGCGGCGCGGCCCGCGGCGCCGCTGGCGAGCGTCACGTCGGTCTCGACGGTGGGGTTGCCGCGGCTGTCCAGGATCTCGCGCGCGTGGACGGAAATGATCGTGCTCATAGTCGCGCCCCAACCTTAGGGGGACGCCGGGCCTCCGTCAACGCGCGCCTTGAGCGCGAGGATCGCGGCGCGCGTGCGGTCGCGCAGTCGCTCGCGGTCCTCCGGCGTCATCCCCGCGGTCGTGATCGGCTCGCCCACGAGGATCCGGATAGGCCGGGGCCGCAACCGGAAGCCGCCCTTGGGGAGGATCTGGAAGGTGCTGTGCACGTAGACCGGCACGAGCTGCACCTGGGCGGCGATGGCGAGCGCGAACGGGGCGTTCTTGAAGGGGAGCAGCTCGCCGGTGCGGCTGCGCGTCCCCTCGGGAAACACGACGGCTGAAAAGCCGCGGCGGATCGTGCCTGCCGCCTTGTCGTAGGCCTCGAACGCGCGCTTTTTCACGGCGCGGTCGATGGTGATGTGTCCCGCCGCGTGCATAGCGCGACCCAGCAGGGGGATGCGCACGAGCTCCTCCTTCCCGACGAAGCGCGTCGAGCCGGGGAGCGTCGCGGCGAGCGCCCAGATGTCGAACATGGAGGAGTGGTTGGACGCGTACACGACGGGCCCCCGGGGAATCCGCTCCCTGCCCTCGAGCCGGACGGGGGTCCCCGCCGCGCGCAAAATGTCGCGCGACCAGTCGGTCGTGCTCCAATCGTACACGCCGCCGGTGCGATGCTTCACGCCCAGCAGCGCGGCGAGGATGGCCCCGGTGGCGTGGAGGATCGTCGAGCCCACGACCACCACGTAGAACCAGAGAGTGCGGATCATCGCGCCGGGAAGTGATCGAAGCCGGGAGGGGCCGTCATCCCCCGCCCGCGGTCCGTCATCCGTACGCCGCGGCCCGCGCTGCAGGCGCCGATGCGCGTGAGGGCGAGTCCCGTCACGGCGCGAAAGGCGCGAGCCTCGCGGGCCCCGAAGCGCCGCGGCAGGGCGACGAGCAGCTCGTACTCTTCGCCGCTGCGCGCGGCCGCGCGCGGCGCCACGCCCGGCCAGCACGGGATGCGCTCGAGCTCGAGCGCCACGCGCACGCGGGAGGCCGCGGCGAGATGGCCGGCGTCGCCCGCGAGGCCGTCCGACAGGTCGATCATGGCGCGCGCGCCGCGGCGCGCGAGCCAGCGCCCCGCCGCGATGCGGGGCTGGGGCCGCGCGAACCGGCGCCGCACGGCGGTCGCCACGCGTCGACCCGCCCGGAGCCGCGCCAGCCCCAGCCCGGCGCCGCCCAACCGCCCCGTCACCCACAGGCCGTCCCCCGGGCGGGCGCCGCTGCGCCGCACCGGCCGGTCGACGGTGCCGATCGCGCACACATCGACGAGATAGCGGGAGGACCGTGTCAGGTCTCCACCGAGCACCCTGGCGCCTACGCTCTTCGTGACGGCCGCCACGCCGCGCATGATCTCCGCCGCGGGATCCACCCGTCCCCCGCCCCTCGTCCCCCGTCCCCGAGGTAATCCGAGCGACACCAGGACTCCCAGCGGCCTCGCTCCTTCCGCCGCGAGGTCGGAGAGTGCCGCGGCTCCCCCCCGCCACCCGATCTCCCGGAACGACAGCCACTCGGTACGGAAGTGCACGCCTTCCAGGCTCGCATCGATGCTCAGAGCGAGCGTGGTGCGTCCCAGCCTGAGCAGCGCGCAGTCGTCGCCGAGATCGCGGGCTCCGCGCCCGAGGGCGCGGAAGATCGCGCGCAGGCGGTCGAACTCCCCACCCGCGCCGAGAGCGAGATGGGCGGGGGTCACGCTGTTTCCGGCGGCTCGAGCACGGCGAGCAGAGGCGGCCCGGCAGGCTGCACGCCGGCCCAGGCGCGCCACACGTCGGGAAGCGCCGCGAGCACGTCAGCGGGTCGGAGGCTCCGCGCCGTCCATTGCCGGGCACCGAGCTCCGCCGCGCGCCCGAGCGCGTGAGCGCCCAGCGCGGCGGCCTCCGGCGCCGCGCCGCCGCGCGCCAGGAACGCCCCGATGAACCCCGCGAGCAGGTCGCCCGAGCCGCCGGTGGCGAGGCCGGGGTTGCCGCTCGCCACCACGTGGATCGGCCCCCGCAAATCGGCCACGACGGTGGGCACGCCCTTCAACAGCACGGTGCCCTTGATCTTCTGGGCGGCCTTCGCCACGGCGGCCCAGCGGTCGTTCGCCGCGGCGTCGGCGAGCTGATCGCCGAACAGGGCGCGGAACTCGCCGAGATGCGGCGTGCAGACGACCGGCCGCTGCGGCCCGCCCCCCGCGAGCTGAGAGAGGAGCACGAGCGCGTCCGCGTCAATGACGGCGGGGACGGGCCGGCGGGCGAGCGCCGCCTCGAGGAGCTTGGCGCGCTCGGCCGTGCGGCCGAGGCCGGGGCCCAGGATCAAGGCGTCGGCCCATTCCAGCGCCGCCGCCGCCTCGGGCTCGAGGTCGGGCCCGAGCGCGGACTCGACCGTGAGCACGTCGGGGAGGGTCGCGCGCGCGGCCGCCACGCTCCCGGGGGACGCGACGAGCTTCACGAGCCCCGCGCCCGCCGCGAGCGCCCCGCGGGCCGCGTGCAGCGCCGCGCCCGTCATGCCGTTCGCCCCGCCCACCACGGTCACGCGGCCGCGGTCGCCCTTGTGCATCGTGGGCGCGAGCTTGGGGAGGCGGGCGCCCGCCCACCCGTCCGTGACGAGCAGCGGCCAGCTCGGATCGGGCGGCGGGAACCCGGCGTCCACGACGACCACCTTCCCGCACCATTCGCGCGCCAGCAGGTGGCCGCGGCGCGGACCGCCGAAGGTCACCGACAGCTGCGCGCGCACCGGCCCGTGGGCCTCGCCGCTCGAGAGGTCGAGCCCGGTGGGGCCGTCGATCGCCACGATGGGCGCGGCGTAGGCGACGAGCCGCTGCGCCAGCGCGAGCACGTCGCCGCGGGCGGGGCCCGTGGCGCCCGTGCCGAGCAGCGCATCCACCGCGACCGCCGCCGCGGGCCACGGCTCCTCGCGGCCCAGCTCGTGCACGCCGTCGAGCCGGGCGAGCGCCCGGTTGTCGATCGCGTCGTCCGTCTTGGGATCGAGGGCCGACACCCAGACGGGGATGCCCGCCGCGTGCAGCGCGCGTGCGACGACCCAGCCATCGCCGCCGTTGTTCCCCGCCCCGGCGGCGACGAGCACACCGCGCTGCACCGCGTCCGGGCACTCGCGCACCAGCACCTGGGCGACGGCGCGGCCCGCGGCGTCCATGAGCACGCGCGAGGGGATGCGGAACTGCGTGCGCGCCGCCGAGTCCCAGGCGGCGGCTTCGGCGGCCGAGAGCACCGGAATCGCGTTCACGGGATCACCACCCCTCCGTAGCCCACCACGGCATCGTCGTCTCCCGTAACCATCCCAGAATGGCTGTAGTGCACCACTGCGGCGTGCTCGGCGCCGAGCGCGCGCGCGGCGGCGCACACCGTGGCTGCCGGGGCGCGCCCGCACATCGAGATGTGCTCGCGGCGGCAGCGTACCAGCAGCTCCGCGCCGTCCAGCGCCACCAGGGCCTCGAGCGCCCGGCGGTCCTTCGGCTCGGACACGCCGGCCGGCTCGTAGTGGTTCAGGTCGCTCGAGGCGAGCAGCAGCACGCCCTCCGGCCACTCGCGCACCAGCTCGGCGAGCGCCGCGCCGAGCAGCCGGCACCCCTCCCACTCGTCCCACGCGAGCACCAGCGGCACGATCCGCACCCCGGGGCGGCGCAGCTGCAGGAACGGCACCTCGACCTCGACCGCGTGCTCGGCGCGGTGGGCCTCGGGGTCCGGGGCCACGAGATCGCACGCGGCGACGAGGCGGGCGCCGAAGCGCTCGTCCACCGCCGCGTCGCCGAGCGGGGTGCGGAACGCCCCCGCCGCCCACAGCGAGACGCCGCCCGGCGCGTGGCACACGCCGCTGTGGTTGGGCGCGAGGATCACAACGAGCGGCGGGATGGCGAGGCGCGCGAACACGTGCGCGGCGGTGAGCCCGGAGTAGACGTAGCCCGCGTGCGGGGCGACCGCCGCGCGCGCGGCCGCCGGAGCCGCGGGCGGCGCGGGAGCGGCCTCGTCGAGCAGCCCGCGCACGACGCCCTCCAGCTCACCCCGCGCCCCGGGATAGAACCGCCCGGCCACGGCGGGCGCGCGCAGTGCGCTCAAAAGCCTATTTGAAGCTCTGGCCGATTGCGCGCCCGAACGAGATCTCCCCGTTGTCGATGCGGATGTTGAACCCGCAGTCGGGGTTCGAGCACACCCAGGCCTTGTAGGTGATCGGCGCTCCGTCACGGCCGTAATCCGACAACGGAATGAGGAGACCTTGCTGGCACTTCTTACAGGCGGGCCATTCCCTGGCGTCCATGCGGCACCCCTCCCTTGGCCCTACCTCACCCCCGCTCCACTCCGGACCAGCGGTACCCGGCCCGGAACACCTGCGCGAAGTCGTACACGCGCTCGAAGTCCTCCGGCTTGTCGGTCGGCTGGCGGGCGAGGAGCCCGACGTCGATCAGCAGGAACACGATGCGCCCCAGGTCCTCGGTGCTGCGGATGTCCCAGTGAGCGAGCACGGTGGAGGCGAGCAGCCCGAACTGATCCAGCGCGAAGTCGCGGCACGCCCACGCCAGCTCCGCGCCGGAGAGGTGGCGACGCGCCGGAAGCTTCGACTGCGCGTACTCGAGCGCCGCCAGCACGAACACGTAGCCGCGCTCGGGGTAGCGGCCGTCGCGCTGGCGGATCTGCTCGAACGCTTCCGCGAGCGTCGCGAACTCGCTCACGGACGCGCCCCCGGCGGCTGGTCGGTTTGGACGGGCACGACGACCGGCCGCGACCGGCGCGGCTCGAGCAACGCGAGCTCCAACACTTCGTCCAGCGTGTCCACGGGCTTGATGTCGAGCAGCTTCTTCACTTCGTCCGGCACGTCCACGAGGTCGCTCTTGTTGCGCGCGGGCACGAGCACCGTGTGCACGCCAGCGCGGGCGGCGGCGGTGAGCTTCTCCTTCAGCCCTCCGATCGGCAGCACGCGTCCCCGCAGCGTCAGCTCCCCGGTCATCGCCACGTCGTGGCGCGAGGGGCGGCGGCACAAGAGCGACGCCAGCGCCGCCGCGATCGCGATCCCCGCCGACGGGCCGTCCTTCGGCACCGCGCCCGCCGGCACGTGCAGGTGCACGTCCGTCTGCGTGAACGCGTCGAGCGGGATCCCGAGCGAACCGGCCCGCGCGCGCAGCAGGCTCCACGCCGCCTGCGCCGACTCCTTCATCACGTCGCCCAGCTGTCCGGTGAGCGTGATCTGCCCCCTCCCGGGCATCTGGATCGCCTCGATGAACATGATGTCGCCGCCCACGGGCGTCCACGCCAGCGCCGTGGACACCCCCACCTCGGGCGCCCGGCCCGCGACCTCGCTCTGCACCTTGGGCTGGCCGGCATACTTCTCGAGGTTCTTCGCGGTCACCCGCACCGTCTCGGCCTTGCGCTCCACCACTTCGAGGGCCGCCTTGCGCAGCGCCCCCTGGATCTCGCGCTCCAGCTGGCGCACGCCGGCC